>Ga0114966_10000994_pt1 | contig 26498 bp, 25 predicted proteins | sample M_130207_XF_Meta_FD_87029 | JGI IMG/M metagenome (GOLD analysis project Ga0114966, IMG submission 87029) | Freshwater microbial communities from Lake Montjoie, Canada to study carbon cycling - M_130207_XF_MetaG | ecosystem: Environmental > Aquatic > Freshwater > Lake | place: Lake Montjoie... | reverse complement strand
TCGCTCTCGATACCAAAGAAACCCCCACCACCCGAGCGGCCGCCGTTGCCTTCACCGTTGCCACCTACGGCATCAATACAGGAGGCACCGTCTACCGCATGGATGACGTTCCCATTCCATTGCGCCCCGCCTTTCCGTCACCCCACCCCAGCGACTTCGACGTGCTCACCGAGATTGAGAAACGCGTCAAAACGATTCAGGGAATCACGAGTTAGAAATATTCGACGTTTCGGGTTGTCGCTCAGTGGACTTCTCCTTTCGTGCCGCCCGTCTTTCCAAACTCAGAGAGGCGAATTGATTGCTTCCAAGTCCCGGCCAAATTCACACGACTGATGAGCCTTATGAGCAACGTTGACCTCGTTCAGATTTCCCAAGGGACCGTCTACGATCCCGCCAACGGTATCGATGGAGAAGTGCGCGACCTCTGGATTTCCGCAGGACGTCTGGTTGCCGCGCCAACAGATCCTAGCATTCGGCCGACGCGCGTTATCGATGGCAGTGGGTTGGTGGTCATGCCCGGTGGAATCGACATGCACTGCCATATTGCCGGTCCGAAAGTCAACGTCGCCAGAAAGATGCGTCCGGAAGAGAAACGTAAAGCCGAGCAGATTCACAGCACGAAACTCACGCACAGCGGGACGATGGGAAGCGTCCCCAGTACTTTTGCCACCGGTTACAAGTACGCGGGACTTGGCTATACGACCGCCTTCGATGCCGCGATTCCGCCTCTGGGTGCACGTCATGCGCACGAAGAATTTGATGACACGCCTTGCCTCGACAAAGGGTTCTACCTGCTGATGGGGAACAATCACTACGTCATGCAGGCCATTCAGAAGAATGAGCCGGAGAAGCTGAAAGCTTTTATCGGCTGGCTGCTGACCGCCGCCAAGGGATACGCTCCTAAGCTGGTGAATCCGGGTGGCGTCGAGGTCTGGAAGTCGCGTCAGGCGGGAAACGTGAGCGGGCTGGATTCGCTGGTTGATCACTTTCAGGTGACGCCGCGGCAAATCATCGGCGGAGTGGCGAAGGCCGCAACAGAACTCCGGTTGCCCCACTCCGTCCACATTCATTGCAACAATCTCGGCATGCCCGGCAACTGGGAGACGACACTGGAAACGATGCGTGCTCTCGAGGGGCATCGCGGGCACATCACGCACATTCAGTTCCATAGCTACGGCGGAGGCAACGGGGACGAGAACACGTTCAACAGCAAGACCGTTCCGTTGGCCGAGTACGTCAATGCAAACAAGAATATCACCGTGGATGTCGGCCAGGTGCTGTTCGGTGAGACGACGAGCATGACGGGCGATGGACCGCTTGGTTACTTCCTGTCGAAGGTTTACGGCGGCAAGTGGTTCAGTGCCGACACCGAAATGGAGTCGGGCTGCGGCATCACCCCCATCAAGTATCGGAACAAGTCGCTTGTCCATGGGTTGCAGTGGGCCATCGGTCTCGAGTGGTATCTCCTCGTGGAAGATCCGTGGCGAGTCGTGATGAGTACAGACCACCCCAACGGCGGATCATTCTTGGCCTATCCGCAGATCATCCGACTGCTGATGGATCGCACGTACCGGCAGGATGTTCTCAAAACGTGTCATCCCGATGTTCGTCAGCGTTCCACGCTCGGTGACCTCGACCGCGAATACACCCTGAATGAGATTGCCATCATCACCCGCGCGGGTCCCGCGAGGATCTTGGGCCTGAAGGATAAGGGCCACCTCGGCATCGGGGCCGATGCCGACATCACGATCTACACCCCGCACGAGAATAAGGAAGAGATGTTCCAGCTCCCACGCATGGTGATCAAGTCGGGCCGGGTGATCGTCGAACAAGGTGAGATCCGTGAACCGCTCATTGGCAAGACACTGCATGTGGAACCGGACTACGACCGTGACGTGGAAACGGACATTCAGACGTGGTTTGAGAAGTATTACTCTATTCGCTGGCGAAACTACCCGGTCGATCTCAGTTACCTGCACGAGTCGTGCGTGGTACCGCTGAAACCGGAGTGATTTCGTCGAACTCCGCCGGATCCGTGTGGGACTCGTCTTGCCACGCCGAGGCTGTCGATCACATCCAGAGAACTTCGAATGTTTGGACACATGCCATGACCTTGGAACAACCGACAGCACTTGCCCTTCTGAACCTGCACGGAGTCGAGATCGTCGACACGTTTGCCGAAGCGTTTCCGATCAAGGCCGCACGACTGGTGATGACGGCCATTAACGAACGGTGGGCCAAGACCGCCGCGACGGTTTTTTGTGGCAATGCCACCAGCGTGATTGCCTGTGATGTCGAAGCGGCGATCGAGCGAGACGTCTCAGCTAAGGAAACTCCGGATGGGCGGCCGGGCGTGGCGGTACTCGTGTTTGGATTCACAACGGAGACCTTGGCCACAGCGATTCAAGCGCGTGTTGGGCAGTGCGTGCTCACCTGTCCGACAACTGCCTGTTACAACGGCATCAGCGACTGCCCGAAAGAAAAACGGATCCGTATTGGTGGCGGCATCCGTTACTTTGGCGATGGTTTTCAGAAATCCAAAAAACTCGGCGACCAACGGTTCTGGCGTATTCCAGTCATGGATGGCGAGTTCCTCTGCGAGGACCAGTTCGGTACGGTGACGGGAGTCGCTGGCGGCAATCTGCTGATTTGTGGAACAAACTCTGCTTCAGCCCTCGTGGCCGCAGAGGTCGCTGTCGAGGCAATTCGCTCTTGCCCCGATGTGGCATTGCCTTTTCCTGGCGGAATTGTCCGTTCGGGAAGCAAGGTCGGGTCGAAGTATCCCAAACTCAAGGCCAGTACGAATGATGCCTACTGCCCCACGCTTCGTTCACTGGTCAAATCCGAGTTACCGGTCGGTTGTCAAGCCGTTTACGAAATCGTGATTGATGGCCTGAATTTCAAGGCCGTTCAATCCGCCATGCGTCACGGTCTGCATGCCGCTGCCGCCTCGCCGGGCGTCCTTAGAATCACGGCAGGTAACTACGGAGGAAAACTCGGCAAGCACCATTACCACTTGCGGGATCTGCTTTGATTTCGTGGGTCGCTCGTGTTTTCAAGAAGACGACTTTCCCTTCTCTCAGCGTTGGAAGACACCCACGAAACACCGCGCCGAGACGTGTCCAGCAACGTTACTCGTCCAGCGACATGCCACACGACTCCAGCAATGCCGTTTGTACGACCAAGTCGTGATCGTAGGAAAAATCGGTTGTCTTCTCGCCGCGAATAATCCGAGCCATGTCTAAAGCGTCATCCCTATAACGGATGTACTTTGGAAGTGTAATGTTCTGAGAGCCCTTGGCGTATTTCCCGCGTGCTGTGGACAGCGAAACCCGCACCGAAGGGTTGTCGAGTGGCTGGATATGGAACGTCCCCTCCGTGCCACAGACCACGAAGTGTCTGCGATCAAATCCATCAACCTCGAGGGCACTCGATTTGACCGTCGCCAGTGCGTCCGGGTATTCGAACACGGCCAGCATGTTATCCGTCAACAGGTCAACACTTTTGGTCGTTCGTCGTAAGTAGGGTGTCACCTTTTCCGGCTTTCCCAAGACACCGATCGTCAGGTCAATAATGTGGCCACCCAATTCAAACATGATGCCACCCGGGAATTCCGCAAATTTGTATCGACTCGCGGGATCGGCTACTTTGCTCATCACGGTATGGACTTCAAACACCTCGCCCAGCCAGCCCTGTTTGAGGAATTCGCGAAGCAGCACAATCCCGGGATTGTAGCGAAGCATGTAGCCCATCTGAACCAGCAGCGTTTTTTTTGCGGCAAGATCCAAGATGCGGCGGAATTGAGGCAGCGACGTCCCGGCGGGTTTGTCGAGGTGAATGTGTTTGCCCGCCAGGATACATGTTTCGGCAACGCTCAAGAGGTCACGAACAGATGTCTCAACCAGAACCGCCTGCAAGCCCGACACGTTGAGCAGCTGTTCCTGAGTCATCCACGTCAGGCCGCGATAGGTGTCCTGAGACTCCGCTTGCTGTCGCAACTCTGGATCTGGCTCAACAATCCCGACAACCTCGTAGTCGGGTGAGTCGCGATAAACGGACAGCTTGCTGGCATGCGCATGTCCAACGCCGATCTGACCGATTCGAATCGGTCTGCCAACGGCTTCTGCACCCAATAAAACCGCTGGATTCAAGCCACAGGTGAGCGGAAGAGTCATTGCACCTCCCAAAAGTTGCAGGGCTTCACGTCGATTTGATGTGCTCATGATGGTTTTCCTACAGGACCGCGATTGACGGGGGTCAAGGTCATTATTAACGGGCAATTATTGTGACGCGGACGAATGAAGGCGGCTTGGACAATCTCTCGACGGTGATCACCGGGACTCGTTTCATTCCTCGGAGATTCCGTCTCATCGATCGCCTTCAACACTGGAAACGTTCTCATGAAACAATTCATAAACTCGACGGTCATTGAAGTCTACCTCGAGGGCCTTTTCAGCAGTGCCGGATCGTTGACACACCATTGGACAGAATTGAGCCGCCCCACGCCATTCTTGAATGCGGGACTGGCGACAGTCTGGCCAAAGTCGAGTGGAGTGTACGTGCCGGCTAAGACATTGAAGTCCTTCGCCGCCTCGATCTGAGCCAAGTCCAACAGATCCTGCAGGGTGAATCTTCGCACCGCGGCATTTCCAAGATAGGCCTGACTGACGCGACCGACTCGCTCAAGCATCGCTCCCGGTCGATTGAAGTCCGGACCGCGAGAATCGTAGTAGGATCCGCCGGAATTCTTCGGCTGATAATCCGTCATTGACTGTTCCATCACCGTACCGTCCGGACGACGAACTCCCACCCGCTTGGAAATTGTTTGGCGATAAGGAACGTCACAAAAAAATTCTGCGATGTGGAGACTGGTGTACGTAACGCCGATCAACAGGATCTGAGTGTTCAAGCCCAACAGAACGCCAAACGGAGATCGCAAATCGAACACGCGCACAACGCCGGATCGACTTTGGACAGCCACTGCGCGTGCCGACCGATTGCGGCAATACTGTGCCGGAACGCAGTACTACTTCGGGCATCAGTTCGCATTCGCGACAGTTTCAGCCAAGATGCTCATTTCCGAGCGATCCGCTTGGGGATCAATCATCGGACTCGTAAGGATTCGTGAGCCAGCGTAAACGTGGGGACCACGAGGGTTCCGTCGGATCCCAAAATTTCGAGCAGAGCCTCCACGACGGTGCTCGCCCCGCCGTTCACGTTTCCGACGGTACGCAACGCGGAATGGACCAATACCCCCTGACCGGACGTCAAACCGATGCGGCGGAATCGATCGATCGGATCGGCGAGAGACAGTTTGTGGTCTGCCGATGATTGTCCCAACCGGATTCATTGTCCGATCTCCCAAGATCACTCCAAAACACGTTGATGTTTTGTGTCGGCTGTTCCTAGAGGGACGGGAATTTATTGGGGCACGGTGGAGACGTCTCCCCTGCGGGGTTGTTTCGGCAGCCAGATCCAACCGACAGTGATTCCGGAGGCAATGAACATCGCGCAAAACAAAAAACTCAACCGAAAACCAAGTGCTTCGCTGCTCAGACCAAACGCCGACCAGCCTTGCGATTTCGACAGATCGACAATGGCACCGTACAAGTAACCGGCGGGAGCCGCTGGAACCATGAGCATGGCCACAAACGCCAAATTTCTGCGCAATTCATTCGGTTTCGATGCCGAGACGATGTAGTTCGGGGAGTAGACGCCGATTAATTCGCCGGCTCCGAAGATTCCAAATGCAACTAAATACCACGGCCCCGTGACGAACATCGCCCACAACTGAGAGGCCAACAAAAAGAAGGACGTCATGAGGATGCCGGCACGCGGATTCGTCCGAGACAACCACCACCCCAGAAAAAATCCTGCGATGACCTTAACGCCAAATCGCATCGTGTTTTGCAGCCCTGCAAATTTTTCCGGCGAGGAGCCGAGTGCCTCATGCGAGTAGAGATTCATATTTGAGGGGATCATGTTGCCGAGATAGACTAAGATTGTGACCAACGATGCCAGCAGCAGTATCCTCTGCAGCAGGATTGAACGAAAATGATAGATGAATCCTGCCGTTGCTCCTGACGCGGTGAGACATCCGCAGACTCGAAACAAGAGTGGATGATTCGTAAGATTCGCGAACTGTAACAAGGCAATAGCCGCGAACATCAGTGGTAGTCCGACTAGCAGTCCGACGACTCCGGAAAGTGGTTCGCGTTTTGCCTCATGAACCACCGGAGGAACGACAAAAAAGAATGACAAGACGGTCGATAACGCCAAAATCGGTGCTCCGACGCCATAAAGAATAATAAAGCTGTTTGGATACCCGATGCCGTCAAAGTCGAACCCAAATAATTTGCCACCGAGCAGCGAGGTCTGAAGGCACGATCCAAGTACCGCCAGCATCGGTCCCACACCAAACGCCAAGCTTAAGGCCAAGCCGCGTCGTGATTCGGAGGACCCACGACCGATGATCTCCCACAGAAGCGCCATTGCCGTTGGCATCGCGGCTCCCAAAAAACCGGCTTGCAGAATCACCGTCCACAGCTTGATGGAGTCGGAACCGGACGATGCCAAGACCAACGCGGTGACGCCAAGTGTCATGGCCGAACTTCCGAAGCAGAGCACCACATTTCGCTTGAGAACCGAAATTCCTGGCGACAACCACGCGATCAGTGCGGGCATCGCGGTCATCGCAAAATAGAGAGTCCCCGGAAGGTTTGCTGTCGTGACATCGGAACCCAAACGGTCGCACAGCGATGCCTGAGTGATACCGACGTACAGAACGGGGGCCGCCAAATATTGTAATCCTGTACAACAGGCAAAAAGGATCAGGTTACGCCGTTGATCCGGCCAACTCAGAGAGCACTCTTCGGCCGAGATTGACTCACGCGGTGTCCTGTCGGTCATGTGATCTCAATGTGTAGATTGTTTCAAACAAAAATACAGTTCACTGACTCAATCGAACACCGATTGATTGTCTCTTCGAAATGACCGTAAGCTGGTGGGATGAAGCGGCCGTTGTGAGTGTGATCCGCCACACGAATGTTTGTACGTCACTTGCAAAGGACGGGTGCGGTGAGCGGTAATCGAACGGCGGCACCGGTCCTTGCAGAAACGAGGCATGCTTCGCAAATCTCCACTGCTGCGCGTCCTTCCGCCCCACCGATTTTTGGTGGTCGATGTTCATGGATGCTGTCAACAAACTCTTGCATCACGCCAATATGCGGAAACAAACGAATGGGTGATTTGGGTTCCTTCAAGTAGTCGAATCGTTCGGGTGTGTAAATCCGTTCCCATTTGTCTCCCTTCCCCAAGTCGAGGAATTCGAAGTTCTCGAAATCCAACATGCCGTCTCGACCAAAAACTTGAAATCGGACCTCACTGCTCGGCAGACTGGGTGATGGGAATTCTCCCGTAATGATCATGTGTGCCATGACTCCTCCGTCAAATTCAATCTGAGCCATTACGGAAAGGTTTTGCGACGGAACATCGCTAAATGTGGTTGCTTGGGCAAAAACTTGTACGGCGTTTCGACCCGTGAGCCACCTCAAGAAGTCGGTGTTGTGCGACGCCATTCCCATGAACAGGCCACCGCTGCGAGGATCAACCATCCACCGTCGATCCTCAATCAATTGTCGAGTCACCGGGAGGGGAAAGGCGGAAACGGTTCGAAGCATCTGAATTGGCCCGACGGTTCCATCGTCGATCAGTTGTTTTGCACGCTGCGATAGTTTGCGAAACCGTTCTGTTTTGACCACGCTCAGATTCACTTTGGCTGCGGCACAATCAGCAATCATTTGGTCGCATTCCGCGATCGTTGGAGCCATTGGTTTTTCAGCAAGGACATGCTTTCCCGCCGCGGCTGCGCGTCGAGTCAAGTCGACACGATCTTGGTCCGGTGTGGCCAGCACGACGGCGTGAATGTCGTCTCGCGCAAGAAGCGCATCGACGGTGGGTGCTGCGAAGACTTCGTAATCAGCCGCCAATGCTGCAGCACGTCGCCCTCCGGTTATTGATACCAGACGGCAACCGGGGACATGTCTCGCAGCGATCTCACTGTAGGTCAGCCCCATGAATCCACTGCCAATCATTCCGATTCCGATAGTCTGCATCAATCCGCCCCTTGAGTCTGAAACACCGCTCAGAATTGGTTTTTGAAGCTGCGTATTTCCGACGGATTCCCATGCTCCGCCGGCGAGAACCTTGAAAATACCAGATCCTCCTGCTTTGGCCCTGAGGCTCGCTTTGGGAAGCAGTTTTCTTTTACACTCCCAACCATCGAAAGGTACGCCGGTCGACTGCGGCTTGAGCCTCTCGTCAACAGTTTTTTGAAGTCGTCGGAACGGTGTATCCTTCCGCGTTTTAAGTTGTTTTGCAACCAACCCAAGAATTCTCGACGGAATTCAAGAATAGAATGGACTGTCCGTGAAAACTGATCCTCGAAACTGTTTGGCATCGTTTTTTTTGTCACTCTTTCTGCTGTGCATGGTCCCAGACAACGTTTCTCGTCTGGGTGCAGCGGAAAATACGCTCACGGACAAAGAGCAGTCCGACGGTTGGCTTCTGTTGTTTGATGGCAAAACCACGAACGGTTGGATGAGTCCCAAAGGTCAGCCGTTGACGATGACGCACGTTCAGGACGGCAGCTTGAATCCGCATCCGTGCGATTACATGCTCGTCAACGCCAAGTCATGGGAGAATTATCGATTGTCGCTGGATTTCAAAATCAGTCCTGGCTGCAACAGCGGCGTTTTCGTGAGGACGTTTCCGTTAACGGCAAGGCCCGGAAAAGACTTGGGATATAACGGGATAGAAATCGCCATTGATGATACCCGGACCGTGGGGCTTCACGACACCGGTGCGATCTACGATCTCGTTGCAACGGAGCGAAATGCGATGAAGGCTGTGGGGCAGTGGAATCAGCTTCTGATTCTGTGTGACCAAAACAGGATCGAAGTGGAACTCAACGGTCAGGTCGTTTCCAAGATCAATCTGGACTTATGGTCTGAACCTCACCGACGTCCAGACGGTTCGAGGCATAAATTCGATTTGGCGTTTCAGAAACATCCTCGTACCGGATTTATCGGACTGCAAGATCACGGGGCCGATTGTTGGTATCAGAACATCAAAATTCTCCCCTTGCCAGCATCGACGGTTGACTCGGTCCCACCGACAAAATAACGGTAACCGATAGTAATTTTTTTCGAGAAGTCATTTTAGGAGGGACACTGCTCCCCTGCGGTGAACTTGCGTCACAACCGTTAACCTCGTTTCTGTCCGAAGGACTGCGTTCCGTAGCACACGGCGCGCGACTGACGAGCGTCGCGTCTGACTTCGGCAGTAATCGGCAATTCGACTGGGCTTCGCCCCTTGACCACCCGATACCTAGGGAGTTGATTATCAGGGTCCTGAACGTCATCGGGAGCGAAGATCTTGGCACACTCACACTTGCTGATTCGTCACCTGCTGAAGCAGTTGGAGCATCACAAGCGAAGCCGTAAGGATCGGGATCGGCGTCCAGAATGGCTCTCTGCATTCGTCCATCAGACGGCCGCTCTTTTTGAGCCACTGTCGGGAGTCGCACGAGTTGGTTATCAATGTGAACTGAGTCCCGAAGGATGGGAAGTCCGCCTCTATCTCGGTTCGACCGAAATTGTGGGGGGACGCGCCGACGGGCAGTCGCGATTTGTCAGTTTTGAATTTGATTTTGGACGCTTGGTCGAAGGCTTCACGCGAGTGGATTATTTTCGCTGGAACGTCTGCTCATCGGAGGAAGGTGCTTCGAACTCCTTCGTGACTCTCCGCGGCAAGATTGATGAGAATCCGGTCCAGTTGAAAATTTACTCGAGACCCCCGAACGAGACTGGCCCGGCATTTCGTCAACGATCCGATGGCACATTGGAAGACGTAGCCACCGTTTAAGAAGGTCTTCATCGCTCGCCGGAAATGACAACGTCGGTCGGTTGCTGCCCGTCAAGAACGACCTTCGATTTGGCGCGACTGAATACCTCTCGAAGCGTTTCAAGATAAAGACGATTCATCGTCAGTAAGCGTGACGAATCGTACTCGCGATCTCCGGAAACGGCATCTTGGCGAATCTGCTCCACCAGGGCGATGAAACGGTCGCCAACGCCCTTCGCAACGGAGATCTTAGCTCGGCGATCCTGTGCCGCCGAGTCCACAAACTGTCGTGCATCGGCTTCCGATTCAGCACGCTTTTGTTCCGCATAAGCGTGCGCGTCATTGATAGATCTCGCCAGATCAGCACGAGCATTGGAGACGTCAAGGAAATCTGCTTTGACGCGTGTTGGCGGTTCAGCACGATCAATAGTGACTTGTTCGAGTTCGCAGCCGATCCGCTGCCTGACCTCCTGTTCCTGAACAGAAAGCAGCAGTCGTTCGTTGAGTTCCGCCAACCCCTGCGTATGGACGAAGTCGACCCCACATCGCGAAACGAGATCTGACACCGCAGATTCCACCAGCAGTCGTAATCTCTGTTCAGGTCGATCGCTGGCATACAGCCAATTGAAGAGAAATTCTTCCGAAATTCGATATTGCACAACGACTCGCAATTGCAGCAGGTTCTTGTCGCCAGTAAGAAAAGTGTCCGAGGCGGATGATTCCGGTTGGAGTGTGGCTTTTGGCCCGCCCATCGTCTTGCCGAGTGACAATGTACGACTGGCGTTCAGGTGAACACGATCGATGCGGCTCAAGGGCCAAGGAAGATCGTAGTGCAAACCGCTGGAACGAGCTGGAAAAATGACACGGCCATAGCGTCGTACAACAGCGACCTCATCCGCGGGAACAGTAAAAAAACCGGTTGTCATGTAGGCCATGAGAACACCGAAAAAAGTTGCTAACCGCCGCGTTGTCCGCGTCATGGATTCGCTCCTTGACCGCTCATCGGTTGCTCGTTGATCGGATTCCGGATTGAGGAGTTCGTCGTGTTCAGAACTTTTTTTGCCGGCAGAATGGTTTCTGCCGGGGGAAGGGGATTGGGGTTCGCTTGCGGAAGATTGGGAATCCCATCGACGAGGATTTTAAACAGGCTGTTCGAAGCCGACAAAACGAGCGTCGTTCGTTCGTTTAGAATTTGTTTATAACCGTCCAGTGTCTGTAACACTCTGGCAAACTCGGGGTCGCGTGAGTGGGCTTCGTTGAGGATCCGGATCGCCTCGGCATCTCCCGCCCCACGGATCCTTTCGGCCTCTGCACTCGCTTTCGCTAATAATTCGCCCACCTGACGATCAGCCTGACTGCGAATCATCCGGTTCTCGGCAAGGCCCGCACTCCGGTAGCGTTCCGCGATCTTTTGACGCTCGCTACGCATACGCTCAAACACGGCCTGCATGTTTCCTGTTGGGAGGTTGAGCCGGCGAATTTGCACGTCAACGATTTCGATCCCGAGGCGATTGCGTAAGGACTCTTTTTCGTCCGCGCGTTGCGTGAACTCCTGCTGGATATCGGCTGAAATCCTTGTCAGCGGGCCGATGTCGTTGGACAGAGGGAATTTGGAATCCGACGCATTCAGCAACTCGGTTAGCTCTGCTCGCCCAATGCGTTCTGTCAGAATGGATTGCAGTCGGCTGGTCAATCGTGCCTCGGCAACCTCTATGCCACCGAGACTCCGAAAAAACTTGACCACGGGACGATCAAGCAACCCCGATGTCTCACCGTCGGCCACTCTCCAGACGACGTATGCTTCGACCGTGATGTTTTTTCGATCGTGTGTGAAGGCCTCCCGTCCGGCGGGTGACAGCAGATGCACACGCCTGTCAAATCGGCGAACCGTATCGACGGGCCACGGCCATTTGAACTGCAAGCCGCGTTGATCGGGTCGGTCATAAACGGCGATGATTCGTCCGAATCGCTCGACAATAGCGAACTCTGTTTCATCCACAAACAGGGCTGTCGTGGGGAGGAACAGACATGCCACAATGACGAACAGCCATCGCGCGAGTTTCCGACGAGGTGGCATGGGAGAGAGACGATTCGAGTCTGCATGATCGAACGACATGGGATGCGATTTTGCTTTCAACGATTGAGAGGACTTGACGACATTCGTGCCGTTCGACATCGCTTGTTCCAACGTCCCTTGTGGACGCAAAGCTCTCCGGTACGGATGACTATGTTCAGCCTAGACAGGGTTCTATCGACGTCATGGGGCAAGGATGCGACCTTCCGAACGAATCACGATCTGTTCAAACAGTTTCTCGTCTGGAATCATCAACCAGCGTTGCATCAACGTGTCGTGGCGGGGGGTTGCTCGCGTTTGTCACCGGCGACTCGATCCCAGACGCCTTCGAGGCAAGCCGGAGACCTTCCAACCGTGTGACGTTCCTCGCAAAACTTGGACGAAATCAGAAACAACCGACCGTCGGGCAATTCTACCGGCAGCCTGATGTCTGACGCAATCGGCGTCTCCGCGAGATAACCATTGGCTGTTGATGATGGCTTCGCGATCCTGTTTGCGTCAGGAGCCAGTCCCCATACAGAGCCATTCATCGTCACGAAACATTCGCTTCAGCACGGACAAGAGACGCCGCCACCGATTGTCTGCCACCCAATAAAATAGTAAGGAATCCGCAGATTGGTCGTTCGTGGACCAGCCTGCTGGAAATCGCTGCAGTCGAGACGTTGTCGCCGCCTGATCGAGGAGGCTTCCTGACGATGGTTAGGATCGTCGCATCTCTGCGATCAATTTCGATTCATTCCAAGAATAGCGCTCATCCTTTGCCTGTTTTCAGCCAGATGGTTATCATCAGCGCGTTCCCTGTGACCGGATCTAGTATCCGGTTGTGACTTCCAGTACTCGTCGGATCAACCGCACCGATGGCCGACTACAATAAATACGATCCGCGTGTCGATTCTCTTGTGATGGAATCGCTGACAAATTGGGATCCGTCTGTCGGTAAACTGACGGATGACGACAGGACCGTCCTTGCCCGACTGGTCCACCAATCACCCGAGAAGGCAACGCAAATCAGTTACTTTCGCTCTCATACCGGGTTCACTCGTCAAATCACAGTCACGCTGGATGACATCACACGGATTTATGACGAGAAAACGGCAGAGCGCTGACATGGAATTTGCAATTCTGGACAGCATGTTCTTCGTGCATGGTCAGTGTTGTTTTTGTGTCACCGCCGCGGTGACACATTTGAGCCCAAGCAAAACTTTTTCTCTCGTTGGCTGTCCCAACGCTGTACGGTTCTCGGGCTGCGGGAAAATCTGTTGCGGCCCCCGTCCATTTTAGGAATTCTGCAAGACTCTGACTGTCGGGGTCTATTGGCAGAAAAGGGTCTGGCTCGACCAACGTCCGTCCGGATGCAGTTCCAGTACTCGGTATCCGGGAGGTCCGGGTTCAATTTCCAATTGCTCGGATCGCGGGCGAAATTGTGGACCGACGGCCGGTGTCGTGATTAACGTACCGCCGGCAAACGATGCGGTGATTTCCTGATGAACGTGGCCGCAGCTAATCACCCTGACTTGCGGATGGTCGCGGAGTAGTTGTTCGAATTCGGTTGCATCCTGCAACCGGATCTGATCCAGCCACGGGCTTTGGACAAGAACGGGTGGATGGTGCAGGAAGAGAACCGTGTGGAGTGAGGGCCGGGCCTGTAATCGAGTTCGCAACCAAGCCCGTTGCTCGTCTCCCAGTGAACCGGACGTTTGGCCAGTGATGTGGGAATCGAGGCCGATCGCTCGCCAATTCTCCCATCGCGACTCGAATGTGATTCGCTCGGCCAATCCGCCGCTTGTCTCCGGAAAAACGTCGTTCAAAAACCGTCGATCGTCATGGTTGCCAGGAATAATTTTGAGTTTCTCGATCCATGGACCAAGCAGACCTCGCACGGATTGATAGGTTTCAAAAGCCTCGTCGTGGGCCGTATCCCCTGTCATCACTAATAAATCGAACTCGGGAATGCGTTGCCGAACATCTTGTAGTACGGTCATAAATCGGGACCAAGTGACAAACTCACGCAACTCGCGAGAGGGATCGGCAAACAAATGACAATCGGTCAACTGAACGATGCGTCTTGTCACGAGCATGTCACACCCAAAACCAAAATCGACACAGGAAATACGTCTTTCGGGAACATTCAAAACTGTCGTGCTCTAGTCACCCGTTGGCCGTTCTCATTCTGGAACGGTTGTCGTGTAACCGCCAATCAACAGCAATTCCACTGTTACCAAGTTCAGTGGTCGGGTCTGCGAATTTTCGAAATCGGCAAGACAGCCAATCGATCATGGGTCGGCTGATCATGACGGGAGGATGTCCGCATTTCCGCGAAATCAAGGAGTCTTTAAGCCACGTAATTCCCTCAGCCTCGGTTGTTCGAGAATCAGTCAAGGAGTGCGTCCACCACACGACATTTGGTGACATCAGCATCCGTCAGGCTCGCGTCTCGTCCCTCCCGAGGATACGTCAACTGGCGATGGTCGATCCCGAGATTATGCATCAGAGTTGCGTGAAGGTCGTGGACCGTGACGACATCTGTAATCGATTCGTAACCAAAATCATCAGTGGCACCGTGGGCGTATCCTCCTCGGAAACCGCCTCCCGCGAGCCAGAGTGAAAATGCGCGACGATTGTGGTCGCGTCCATCGGTCCCTTGGGAGATCGGTAATCGTCCGAATTCTCCCGTCCACAGAACGATGGTCTCATCCAACAGGCCGCGTCGCTTCAAGTCCTGCACGAGTGCGGCGGAGGGTTTGTCTGTTTTCTTGCAGAGCTTGGTCAATTGCTCTGCGTTCTTGCTATGCGTATCCCACGGTTGACCCGACAGGAAGATTTGTACGAAACGGACACCCCGTTCCACCAAGCGTCGTGCCGTCAAACAGCGCGTGCCGTACTCTTGAGTTTCCGGATCATCCAGTCCATAAAGCTGGTGCGTCTCTTCGGTCTCTTGAGACAGGTCGAGAGCCGAGGGGACCGACAACTGCATCCGGGCGGCGACTTCAAAATTCGTAATCCGAGCGGCGAGGTCCGATCTCTCGGGATGCCGATCTAAGTAAGTTTGATTCAGCGCTGCGAGGAGATTCAATTGATTGCGCCGTGTTTTTTCGGTCACCGAGTTTGGTGATTGAAGGTTAAACACGGGGTTTGTTCCCACTCGAAAGGGAACACCTTGATAGGCCGCCGGCAACCAACCTGAAGACCAGTTTTGTTCGCCAGAAACCGGCAGTCCACCGGGATCCCCAAGCACAACATAGGCGGGAAGATTGGCGTTCTCTGTGCCGAGTCCATAGACGACCCATGAACCCCAAGTCGGCATGCCGGCGATGAGTTTACCTCCGTGAATGGCATGCAATGCCTGTTCGTGATCGACCGATTCGGTGTTCATCGAACGAACCAAGCAGATGTCATCCGCGAGGCGACCGGTCAACGGCAAGTGCTCACACAACTCCATTCCGCAGTCACCATACGGAAGGAATTTGAAAGGACTGCCGAGGACGTTTCCTTTCTGTTTGTCGAAATGAGTTTCGAGTGCTCCCCCGGGATAAGGCTTGCCGTGATGTTTGCGGAGAATTGGCTTTTCATCAAAGAGGTCGATCTGACTCGGACCGCCATGCTGAAACAGGCAGATTACGGACTTCGCTTTCTGTTTTAACGAGACCGCTAAATGGGGTTGGACCGTCGACTCAGCGGCGATCGTTTGCTGACTCGAAAGCATGCTCGCGAGGGCTAGAGATCCTAGACCGCCGGCGTGACTTGCGAGAAACATTCGCCGGCTGAGTTCTTGAGTGAAGACGTTCATGAAGACTTTTTCTGTGGTTTACTCGATATAGATCGCGGGACTTGCAGCCAGCAACATTTGATTGATGTCCAACCACGCTTGACGCACTCCGTCTGCAGTCATTTTCCGCTCTTGGCTCTGCGTCGAAAAAAAGTTTTTCGCCGTCGTCAATTCCATGTCCGTTGGAGGTCGTCCCCAAATTTGTAAAAATGCGGAGGAAAAACGGATGTCGTTCGGTTGAGTGTCTTCCAACAGTCTGTTGGTGAATTCCGATGTTCGATTCAGGATGAAGTCGGAATTTAAGAAAATCAGCGATTGCAATGGTATCGTCGTCGGCTGACGGCGGACGCTGTTGAAAACAATCGACGGAAAATCAAACGTCTGCAACAGACTGACGACCTGAGTTCGCCGCTGATTGAGATAGAGCGAGCGACGACCGGCACCGGAAGACGATTCTGCCACGATCACTTCGCCATTGCCCGTCCGTTCCGTTGGTACGGAGGGGCCAAAGAGACGATCGTCCAACCGATTCGATACGAGAAGAAAGGCATCGCGAATGGATTCCGCGTCAAGTCGTCGCACCGGAGCTCTTGTATAGCGTCGTCCGTCGGGATCGGATGAGAGTGCGGTTTTTGAAGCGTGGCTCGTTTGGCGATAGACTTGAGAACAGATGATGCGTCGATGCAACGATTTGACACTCCAATTTGCCCGGACAAAGTCAGTGGCGAGCCATTCGAGAAGTTCAGGATGAGTTGGCGGTGAGCCGCTGATGCCAAAATTGTCGGGGGTTTCCACGATCCCGAACCCGAAATGATGTTGCCAAATACGATTTGTTTGCACACGCGCCAACAATCCCGAGGATCGCGATCCGGGATGCGTCACCCACTGGGCCCACGTTAATCTTCGACCAGTTGTTCGTTGATCGCTGGAGCACATCCTTTCGCTCCAAGTGTTATCCGCATCGGTCAGAGCACTAAAGACTCCAGCATCGACGGTTTGTTTTGGTGATCCATAATCGCCTCGATTCAGCCACTGTACGGCAGGGGGTGTCGGAGTCAGATCGACAGCCCAAGCAATCTTTCCCGGAGGATTGTTTTTCAATTCTAGCAGTCGATTGAGGCTTTCATCGACGGCGTGCCGCAGCGGTTGCACCTGTTTGACAAACTCCGCCAATGCCGGCCCATCCCGTTGATGATCAAAGTTCTCGACGATGACATTGTCAACAATGAAGCTGCGTCCGCAGCAATACTCAAAACCAAACGCCCCGTCCGGAAGCTGATCGGACGTCAGCGTCAGCGTTTTTTCTTCGCCGAGACCATCCACGAGGTGTTCTAAGAGGTACTTTCCCTCGGCCTGACAGGTGATTCGAATACCGTAATTTCGACCGCTGGTGTACGCCGTCGTTCCAATTGAACCCAGTGTTTTGGCATCGGTCCCCGGATAGTCTAGGCTCACCGCATGACTCGACGAAGGATTGCCGTCGATCAACAGATTGCCTGCGTCGATCTCGCTGTTGTCGTTGAAATCGTGTGCGGCAATGAAGTACCCGATTCGTTCGCTATCCCCTCCGTTGCCATCGATCCGGCGTTCGAGCAGATCGAACCGGACTTGTATTGCGTCACCGACTTCGTTGGGCGTCCAATCGAACACCTGCTTCGTCACGAGCCATCGGTCGCCATTATTTCCGGACTCTCGGATTTGCAATTGTCCGTTTGAAATTAGTGCTGAGGGTGCTCTCTCCGAATTCAATGCCACGGCGGGTTCCCCTCCGGCGGCATCGTCTCCCGGAGCCGTCGCACTCCAGCGTTCGAGGAGAGACTCCGCTGTCCCATCAAACGAATCGAACCAGAGAACATCCCCCTTTGGTCGATGTTGCGTGAGGAACCCCCGTAGTTTCTCGGGTGCGTTTTTGGAGTTGGCTTCTGCGTCGTCGACACGTTCCTTCCACAGGGCCTGTTCCTTGGGCGTCGGCATTAACACGATTCGCTCGTTGGGTTTGATCCAGTTCTCGTGATGGAACACGCCGGCGAAAACCGCTTGAAATTCATAGTATTCATGGTGCGGAATCGGCTCAAATTTGTGCTCGTGGCACTTGGCACATTGAATCGTCAAACCGAGGAGTGACGTCGAAACAATCTGCATTGTTCCTTCGATCGCGTAATACCGGTCGGCTCGGACTTCCTCAGGATTTCCATCGCTTTCACCCGTCCCATCCTGTCCGTTCCGGAGATAGTGAGTCGCCACCAATGCCTCGATGATTTCTGGCGTGGCCGTTGATTCCGGCGTCCAACCCACGAGTTCGTCTCCAGCCAACTGTTCACGGACAAATCGATCGAAGGGCTTGTCGGCGTTGAGCGAGCGAATCACGTAGTCGCGATATCGATACGCCAAAGGACGATTGGAATCGGCGTTGAAGTAGCCGTTGGAGTCGGCATAGCCGGCGGCATCGAGCCAGAGTTTGCCGAGCCGTTCCCCATAGTGGGGCGAAGCCAGAAACCGATCAGCCAGACGTTCGAAGGCATCGGGAGACATATCTTCGAGAAACTCATGGATCTCAACGGGTGTTGGCGGCAACCCGGTCAGATCGAAACTCAATCTTCGGATCAGTGCGTATCGGTCGGCTTCCCCTTGGAGTGACAAGTTCTGTGGTATCAGATTCACTTGAATGAATTGATCGATGACTTCGTGAGTTCGTGTTCGACCTTCAAGAGCAGGGGGCCGCGGCGTGGCCAGCTTTTGAAATGCCCAATGTCCATCACCGCTGGCTGCCGATTCAGCCGCGATGTGCAGTCCCGACGCTCCAGTTTCGATCCAAGTTCGAATGATGTTTTTTTCTGCAGATGACAGCGGCGATTCCGGCGGCATCTCGTCCGCTTCAATTCTGTTCCACAGCGTGCTGCCAGCCAGATCATGGGCTCGAATTACGACTCCGTGCTCGCCACCTCGAAGCAGACCGGCAGAGGTGCTGAGGTTCAGCTTTGCCTCTGCCTTGACGGGGCCATGACACTTCACGCAGTGCCGTTTCAACAGCACTGTGAGTTCAGGTTCCAGCGAAGGAACAGGATTGGCAGCCAATCCTGTCATCAAAAAAATCACGATTCCCATCTGCAGCATCGCGGTCTCCACAAAGGCTGCTTCAATAGATCACGGATCACACTCAGCCCATGATTTCGTGTGGCACAGACGCAGCACGACAAACACCGGCAGCAAGATTGCGGAATGAACTCGATCATCGCCCGGCAGATTTTAGCCTGCTCTAGGGGGCATGTTAGACCGTGAGGGATACGTTGTAAAATATGGTTTGGGTTTCAGACTCGATCCTCAATCGGGAGCAGTGCGAGTGTTCTTAATCGCCGATAACGGTATTGAGTCCGCGTCGCCGCGTTCAGCATCAACACTCGGAGTTGAGCAAAAAAGAACGCAGGTGCCTCAGACCGGGAACAATGGGTCTCGAAAATCTCAGCCAACGACTCGGGCCGCAACAAGGACGTCACGATCGTACGGACCATCACAGCCAAACACGGCTCCATGGAACTTGTCTAATACGCTCACGAGGAAGCACCCCTCGGCCATCGGGTTTGGTGACAAATCTCCGTCAATACAAGGGCTATCGCATTAACCCAAGACGTCGAAAGCGATGGCCGGGAGTCACGCTGTGGGACGTCCTCTGGTTCAGCGGAAGGGATCGAGTGTTCGCAAAAGGGGCTCCGTTTACCACGCGCTAATGCCGTTCCACTTCCTGACGCAGTTCATCCCGCACGTTCCCCATTTGCTCGAAGGGAATCTGTTGAAATCCAGGAATCTTTCGAAATACCTCAGCATCATGTCTCAGCCGGAAATCTTGGGCTTTGGCATTCATAAAACCGGGATCGGACGCGGTCACAAAGTTGTCGCTTTCGTGCCATCCGGTCGGGAACGATTTTCCGCAATTGACCACGACGTTTCGAGTGGCGTGGTTCAAACGCGGTCCGCCGTCGTAGTCGAGATAGCCCCTCAACTCTGGGTAACGCTCGATGTAAGGAGGGCGGGTGATGTCGACATCTTGAAGTAAGGCCCTTTGAAACGTCTCCCCGCGGAGCATCGATTTCCATACGGCGTCGCTGCATTCGGATTCCTCGACGGCGATTTCGCAATCAATAAAAATATTGTTGTCCACGACATTGTCGTGGCCGTCGTGCACGAACACGGCACCGAAACTTTTTCCGGCAGCGCGATAAAACACGTTGCCGGAGACCAGCTGCCCACCGGCTCCGTCGTCAAAGTAGATCGAGCAGCTTGCCGTGGCATGCGTTCCGCTGAGATCATGCCAGTAGTTGTGTCGCAGGATCGAGCCACGTTCCGACGGATTGCGACCCATGTAGAACGCACCGCAATCATTGGAATCCATCCCGATATGGTGGATCTCATTGAGTTCGATCAGATGGTCATTTCCTGTGATTCCAATGGCTTGATGCGGGCCATCGTGAATCAGGTTATTGGCCACGCGGACACCGACTCCGCTGATATCGACGTGTAGGGCATGTGTGCGTTGTCTGCGTGAGACGTGATGAATATGGTTGTTGAGCGCCTGATGTTCACAGGAAGTCAGTGTCCGGCGATCGCCGCCACTGATGCGCAGCCCAGCGGTCCCCGTATCGAATATATCGCACGCAACGACGCGATGGCGCATCCCTCCCTCGACGGCAATACCGACCGTCCCGGTGTTCCGCACTCGACAGGCGACAATTTGATTGTCGTGGCCGTCCGTGATGACAATCCCCGCGCCGATACAATCCATAATCGTCAGGCCACGGAGTGTGACGTGCGAAACGCTCTGCAACGAAAGAACCGGCGTTCCGAATCTCGAATTGATGACCAATTCTTTCGTCAGTGGTGGAATGCCGAGAGTGGAGAGTACGATATGGCTCTGATCCAGCGGGCCGGGGGGAAGAAAATATAAAGCCCCTGCTTCTCGATCGAGAAAATATTCGCCAGCTTGGTCAAGTTCCTCCAACAGATTGACGGCATAGAATCGACGTGGACCCGAATTTCCGCTGCCAAGGCCGTAGACGTGTGGATTCGCTAAGGTGATCTGGTTGCGTTCGACATCAATCGCGCTGACGCGAATTGTCTCGCATCTCCAATCAAAACACCAATAGCCATTAAGCCACACCGCGGGAGCAGTGCGCCAGCGAGCAAGGCGTTCCGAGGGGAATTCGAAAATGCCGAGCTGGTCCGATGAATGATTGCGCCAGGGTGCGGGTCCGCTCTCGATGACTTTGTTAAAATTTGCCCAGCCGTCATTTGGCCAACGAGCCAGGGTCATCCGTTCGTCATTGAAGAATAACTCCGGCACGAATGCGGCACCGCCAAAAATATCGGGATAGGTGCCGAACTCGGATATGTCAACGGTTCTCAATGCGACATGCAGCACCCGTGTCCTTACGGATTCCTCGAGACGAGCCAAGACGTCCGTGGCGACGACTGGCTGAAAGACACTCACGGGCAGGACGCGTCCCCCCAAGATCCGCACGTCATCGCCGGTGACGGCCCGGTAGGCAATCGGGTGTTCGACATCGCCGCTGTCCTGTTGCGTGAAGGCAACATTCTGTCTCAATGAATAGTCGCCCTGGTGGATCCAGACGGTCACACCGCCGCGGGGGAGTCCGCTCGTTTTTTTGAGAATCCGGATTGCGTCTCGCGCCCGTTCCAGCGATGCAAAAGGACTAATTTCCGTGCCGGAATTCTCATTGCTGCCGTTCGTCGCAATGTGAAGCTCCGTCTGAGCGGCAGCGACACTGCACCAGAAGACACAGGCCAAGAGTGGGGTCCGATTCATGTTTTGTGTCTCTAGTGGATGGCTCGCGTTCACGAGCGGAGAAACCGTTCCAAGTCTGTGGTTGCGTCACCGTGCACCTCACCCCATCTCCGGCGGAGGTCATCTGGTGTTTGGATCTGCCAAAAGTTTTTCCATCGGTCGTGCCGAACGCGACATGATCGGATCAATACCATGACCGCCAGCGGTTCTTCTGAATCGTCGCAGCGTCAAGGTGGCGGATCGGCATCGTAACGCCGGGTTCGGTTCAAAACTATTCCCGACGGCACAGCAGAATTCTCTTGTGGGGTTTGACGCCCCCCCTCTCTGGGCGAGATATCCTGTAAAATTCCGAGGGCTCACATGCGCCCTGCTCGTAGCACGCCTTGCGTCAGGCCGGTTCGCACTATTTTACTGCCATTGATTTGTGTTTCGAAACATTCGGAGAGGTCTACGATTTGTCGGGAACCAGAGTCTTTACTGTGTTTCATAACCCGTTGGCGGCATCGCGGATTGTTGCGACATTTTTCATGAAGAGTCTGCATGAACCGGATCCCTCTTTCCCGTCGCGAAATTCTGCGGTTCGGGGCTTTAGCGATGGGAACGCTGACTTTGCCCGATCTGTGGCGTTGTCAAGTTCTAGCTGCAACGGCGACAACCGCAGGGAATGGGCCGCGCAGACGTCTACCAACAACGAGCCCTCAACGGAGTTTTCGCTTTCTCAACACGAGGGGCCTTCGACGTGGGGCGTGAACCGCCCGAGAGACATACGTGATAGGGTCCTTCGAAAATGGGGCAGGTGCTGCTTTTGTCGCGTCGATTGATCGAATCCGGAGTCCTGTTCGTGACGGCCAACGCTGTCTCAAATTTGGAAAGCACTTTTAGATTGAGGACACTCAGTTCGCCCCTTTTCGGTTGTTTGACCGATCTTTCATGCCGGAACTTGATCAAGGGTTGTCCTTGGATCAGCGATCTGGAGCAGCGTGGTCTGCTGCAAGAAATCCGGATCATCGTCATGGGTGAGATGAGTCGTAGACAAACGATCTATAATACGGAAGAGGATGGCTCAGGACATTGGAATCGTACCTATTCGGTTTTGTTTGTTCGCGCGGACATCCGTCTCAGGCAAGTCGTGGGAGCCACGGATCGACATATGGGCGAAGTCAAAGAGTCACCAACGCGTTCCGATGCCCTCGACACATGACAGACCGATCACCAATCGTATCATGGCTTGCCCGACCGTTCGCCGCTCCGAAAAGATGGCTCCCACCTGCTCGCCGCCTGCAGCCGTATTCGAGAGAATTGTGATGCTGGACCTGACTGGGTCTGGTCTAGGGATCACGTCTCGCTGCCTCACGTGCCTGATGGACGAACAACGCCACTGCGCAACCCTCCTTTTGCAGGATTCCAATCGAACGTTACCGATCAGTGTCAGGTCAGGAATCGTGTTGCCTTGCCTGATAACCCCGCCATCGCGAATGACAAGAGTTTCCAAAACAGCAATGATCATCGTTTGGCTTCTGGTGGAGCAACGGGGCGTGTGGCAGGCTGACAATTCGAGTCAGAGTTGCTCAATGAGTGAGAATTTGGCGACGATTCGGTCTGCTAATGGCAGTGGCGAGAGGCCCTCTTGCGAAGAGTGGTCGACATCATTTCGGTTCCTTTCCAACGGGCTGCGGCGCGGACGACAGTTTCGTTCCCTCTGGCGATGTTGCGTCACGACATGACCGCAGCGGAACCAGCAGGCTCCGGTCTCGGCGATGGACTTGTGCACCTGGGAATTGGTCTGCAACACGCAGGTCTGTCACGGAAATCTCTCGCAACGCTGTTGAAGTTTGACGGGGAGTGTGGTGCTGTTCGGGTCACGTTTTGTAATCCCATTTCAAACAACCGCTTAAGAAAAATACGGGTAGAGACGTTGTTTGTCGGTCGCGGCAGTTTTTGGCCATTTCTACAAGACTTCCGCTGCTGGTTCATGTAACCTGCCGTGTCGCAGTAGCGGACTCTTCCTGTTTCCCCCTCATCAATATCCACGGAAATTCCAATCTTTGGCCAAGAAACAGCCGAACAAACTTCGCGTCGCCTTTCGAAAGAATCGGGCGAATATCGCGAGACAGAACGACATCACACGTGCGGTTCACTCCGAGAGTCACGGAGTTGATGGACTGGATCGTAGCCAGCGAGTTTCGGGCCGAGGAAATCTTACTCGCCGTCGGACAATACTCGGAGCAAGATTGGAGGGGGACCAGATCGTTCTCGACGTGGACGAAGCCAAGTGTCGCAGAGGCCGGGTCTTGGCAGCCATCGGTGCGACTCAATGCACCGTCCAAGAGGATCCAGATCAACCGGAGGCCGGTCGACGTTATGAGTGTACCGTTCGTGGTGTCGTGCGAACGGTGGCTCGTGATGCAAGGAATGCCGTCGTGACCGGGGACCGAGTCCTTTTCCTACCCACCGAAGAGGGGCAAGGAGTGATCGAACGAGTCGAACCAAGGCAGGGAGTCTTGGCACGCGGTCACCAGTACAAACAGCACATTCTTGTTGCGAATATTACCCAGTCGGCAATCATCGTTTCGGCGATCGACCCGCCGCTCAAACCGGCGTTGATCGATCGATTCCTCGTCAGTGCGGCCAAAGGCCGGGTCGAACCCATGATTGTGCTCAATAAGGTTGACTTGGTGGATCTTGCCGATCTGCAGCCAATCATCGGTCTTTATGCCCGATTGGGTTATCGTGTCGTGCCGACCAGTATTTGCACCGGGCAGGGGGTCGCAGAATTGCGACGACGACTGAAGGGCCAGCAGACGGTCTTTACTGGTCAGAGCGGCGTCGGTAAGTCGTCTTTGCTCAATACTCTGCAGCCGGGACTGCATTTGCGGACCGCGGATGTCAGCCGCGCCACTCAAAAAGGACGACACACCACGCGATACGCCGCCTTGCTGGAACTGGAATCGGGTGGCTGGGTGGTTGATACACCAGGCATTCGTCAACTGGAACTGTGGGACGTTCAAGCGTTTGAGGTCGAAGGTTACTTTGTCGAATTCTTGCCATTCATCCCGCAATGCAAATTCCCAGACTGTCTGCACCTTCACGAAAACGGTTGTGCCGTACGTCACGCCGTGCAGGAGGAATTGATCTCGCGGATTCGCTATGAAAGTTACCTACGCATGATTGTTGGCGAAGACTGATTTTTCTGTTTTCACAAAACTCGTTGCAGCGAGAACAGCCCACCGGTCCGCTGAAGGCCAGCAGACCCAAGAGAACACTTTTGAGCAGCGTTCGGCCTTTCCTTGCGGCATTGTCACGGGATCGGCAGGTGTCCTTCCAAGAATCGCCAGTGACCGGCGATCATTGTGCCGACGACCTGATTTTCCGGCGCGAACAGATCTCGATGCGGATCGCGAAAGCCGGGATCGCTCAACCGAATTGCGGTCAGGTTTGCTAAACCATCCCGATCGTGCCCGCTGCCAGTCAATGCCCGTCTTCCATGGAACGTTGCTAATTTCAAAAGTTCCAGATGTGAGATCCCGGGATGACTCTTCGCGAGAAACTGCAATTCGGAAAAAATGCTGAGATCGGGATTGGAGGCCCGACTGTCGGTGCCGATTGCGACGCGACCACCCCACTCGAGCACCCGACGCCACGGGTGTTCTGGGTGACCGAACGCGGCATGTGTCCTTGGACAATAAACGAGGGTCATCTGTGGTCGGGAGGCGATAAACTGCAACTCCCTATCGTTGAGATAGTTTCCATGGACGATCAACGCCGCGGGACATTCGGCTAGCTTTTCGAGATACCACTGGGGCCGTTGGCCAATACCAAACAATCCCTCTTTCCAAAGGCCGAATTCTTCGAGCAGATTTCGCAAACAGCCGGTCCCGTCCGTCAGCAGTTCCAACTCGGATTCCGTCTCTGCCAAGTGCATTGCGACGGGAACGTCAAACTGCCTTGCCATGTCGATCGACGAACGCAGAAGCGTCTCATGGACGGTATATGGAGCATGAGGACTAAGGCCCAACAGGGGGTGATTGATCGAGCGATTCGCCTCAAGCCGTGATCGAGCGGAGTTCAATTGCGATGTGATTCGGTCTTCCGACAGGCCGATCAGTTCTTGAAAGAGAACACCCGAAAAATGCGATTCGGCATAATCCGAGATAGACCAACCAGAGGTTGTGATATCCCCGACAAGAGTTGTGCCGTGACGTGTGCTTTCTAGGATCCCGGTGCGGAGTGCCTCCGACACGATGTCGGGGTTTTCTCGTCGATACTTCACTACGGAGCGAATCCATTCCGCAAAGTCACCTGCTGTCGGAATCGGTTTTGGCAGGAGGCTGAATTCGAGGTGGGTGTGCGCATTCACCAGCCCTGGTACAATCGCAACGTTTCCGAGATCGATCGCGTCTGATGCACGCGACAATCGAACGTCCCGTAGTTTTCCGTCTCTGAGAACAAGGGTTGCGTCGGGGGTTGTTCGATGGTGATCGACAAACCACGCAACGTGAATGGTGTCAAGGTCGTTGTCTGGCGTCATGATCTGAGTCATAGTAACTGGAGAGACTGACATTGTCGTTCTCTGACCGTGGCATGCTGCCAACGCCAGCAGCATTCGTTTCCGTCCGCGAATTCAAAACAAGAAGCAACCACTCGAGATCACCTGATGCCGCTGCCTATTGCACCGACAATTTTGCTGGCCGTCGGCGGTCTATTGTTGGCCTTCGGCAGGTGGATCAAGAATCCGCGTTTGTGTGGCATTTTCTGGTTGGTGGCCTGGGTCTCGGCCTTCTATGCGCTGGTGGCGAACGACTTCGTGCCGATGGAACAGGCCCTCCTAGGGGATCGAAGACCTGTTTGGGTGGTAGATGAACTAGCGTTTGCGGGGCAGGCCTTTTTGATGCTCTTTGGCCTGATGTTTGGCCTCAGCTTGCTGGGAGTCAGTTCCAAGGCCGAAAGGACGGTCGAAC
>Ga0114966_10000993_pt1 | contig 26500 bp, 17 predicted proteins | sample M_130207_XF_Meta_FD_87029 | JGI IMG/M metagenome (GOLD analysis project Ga0114966, IMG submission 87029) | Freshwater microbial communities from Lake Montjoie, Canada to study carbon cycling - M_130207_XF_MetaG | ecosystem: Environmental > Aquatic > Freshwater > Lake | place: Lake Montjoie... | reverse complement strand
GAGCACAATATCCATCATCATCTAAAGACATCTCACCGCATATTGGACATAAACTTCCATCATAATGAACAGGATTGTTTCTACTATATTCCTCATGGCTTATAGGATTTATCCGGGAATCAATAATGACACTCTGACTACTATGGTCATCTCTATATAATGATGTATACTTTAGGGTATCTTTATAATCAAAATAACTTTTAGTGGGATTTATTAAATTTAATGGACTTCGATCAAAATCAAATCTATTATTTCCCATAGTTATAATATTGTCATTGGAACTTGATTGAGCAAAATCAATTAATAACTCTTTTATTATTTGTTTATTTGTTTCTGAGTGATAAGCGTCATCTCCAATAGTTTCAAAGCTATCTATACAAATATTACCATTGTTATCTTCCCAGGTATAGCTCTCACCAATCCATTGGCCATCTAACTCAAAAATCATAAACGCAGCCTTTGGGCTTATTTGGCCATCAATAGCACAACATGCAGCTTGTCCATCTAAATGCTGACAACAACTAGCAATAATTCCAAGGTATAATCCTCTGGCATCACTTCTTGGTAAAAACCTCAAAGTAATTTTTGATTTGGAATTCGGTTTTTGTATTGTTTTTCGATAACTGGCCCACGATGGAAGAGGGACATTTAAACTGTCCAAATAAATTTTTTCTCTTAGTGGATATTTTGTATTATCTCTATTGTGTTCATATTTTTTAGCATCTTCAAAATCTGAATCATATTTACAAAACACTCTCACAAAATCTTTATTGGCATCTTCATAATCTTCATAAATTTCACTAAAGAAAGTCATCTGAAGCATAAATGAAAGTTCTTCCATTGAGTGCTTTAAGGCAATGTCTCTCAAAACTTCGGTTCCAACTACACGATTGTTTTCATCAAATATTTTTAATGTTGCATTCCAATCTTCGCCAATTTTTCTAATTTCTCCAAGGTCACTAATTCTCTTAAATCTTTGAATGAAAAACTGACCGAAGCCTCTATAATCTTGACTTTTTGTTGGCAGGTTTTCAAAAAATTTATCACACACATCTTTTACTCTATTGAGAGGGATATCATTTATACTTTTGACATTCGGCATTCTTAAGTATGTTTGAACAAATTTATCTAAAACAATAGGCAATAATCTTCCAAAAATAGACACTGTATTGGCAATATTATTATAGTATGGATCTATGGCATCATAATGCCCATCATAAAAATTTCGATCTTCATCTGTTATAATAAAATCCAAATCATAAACTATTTGATATTCTTTAAGATCTGAATTGCCAGCATATTCTTTTAAAAGTTCTCCATAATTATTATGTCGATCATCATTTCCACTAAGAATCTGTATTATAGCAGCTATTTTAACATTATTTGAAATATAACTATAAACAAACATTGTTGCTTTATTAACTTGTTCATAAATGTTGAAAACTTTTTTGTAATTTGTCGATGTAGGTTCCAGCCCAGTTTCACTTATTACAGTTTTTACAATATCAGAAGTATCTTTGTCATAATTTATTGAAAATCTATCGGCGATTCTGGCTTTCAATCTCAAATCTCTGAGTTTTAAAAAGTTTTGAATACTTTGCCCACGCACAGAATAATTATGAGATAAATAACTAACAATATAATAATAATCTCTTGATCCTGGAACTAATGCTTTATATTCAGGATTGATTTCAGCTGCTTTTTTAATAGATTCTTTAACTTGATCTATTATCAACAACTTTTCACTTAATTCATCTTGATTAGAACTTCTGGCATTAGTTCTTGCTATAATCAATTCTTGTATTGGTCTGTTTTTTTGATCTTCTGCGACATTATTTCTATCAAATAAACCAAAAGCTGTATCAATTGAACCAATGAAAAAACCATTATCTAATATTTGCTTACCAATATGTTTTATTAATTCTGGAGGAGTTTTTAATCCCGTGTTTCTAGGAGTTCTTTTTACCCATTCAGGACTTAGTTCACCAAACATTAATATGTGATTAGCAGCAGTTTCTGAATCAGCAATATCAGCGAACTTCTTAAAGTTCAATATTTTTCTATATGGTATTTCTACAAAATGTTCATTAGATCTGAAAAATCTAAGTGCGCTTTTTTGCTCATCTTCGGAAAATGATGTAAAATCAGGATTGTATGTTAAAATCTTTGATGGAAGCTCAAAAACTCTAGGATCATCATAATTATAAGTTTTAGATATATTATTACATATTTCATTAACCAATATAGGTGGATATTTAAAAAGTTCATCACCCAATTTAGTAAAAGCAACATTTAACTCTTCTGTTTTTGATACAATATCATTTGACTGAATATTACTAATCAAATAATCTAAATATACATTAGGATTAACTATTGTTAGATTGACCTCAGTTATGGCAGATGTGCGATGATATCTGTCAATAAAATTCTTAAAAACTGTAAGTGCTTTGTCTTTATCAGTTTTGTAAAGAATATAATAATTCAAATTTTTCCAGACATCCCTAGAACCTGTCAATGTTTCTATCTCTGTACATACAGATTCATAATCAGGTAACTGACCTTGTTCAAATAAAAAGTTACCTAATGATACAAATCTATCTTGTCTTTGGGTTGGAAATTCATTATTTAAATAAGCATCAACTTGATCTGGAGGAATAAATTTGAGAACATACAATAATTCATTGTATCTTACTTTGACTGGGAGACCTGTATCTCTGAATTTTTTTCCAACTTGAGGATGTACTGCTAAATAATCATACAAAAACTTAAAAACAGGACTTTTATAATCAACCTCAGTTTGAAAACCTGTAATTTTATTTATTGAATCTGACATTGATCTATCTAAATGACTTACAGGCTTATCAATAACTGTCATAATCAAGTTTTCTGGCAAATAATTTATGATTTCATATTTTGCTTTAATTTGTTCATATTCATTATTTCCATATAAAATTGCTAATGAAAGTTTTTTGATGTCTGTTTTTGATATGTCTTCTAATGTTGTTTCACGCTTTATTAATTTTTTATATAAATAAAACACTACTTTATCAGCTAGTTCAGGATTGGAAGGTAATTCAGGTAAAGCTTCAATAACTTCATTTTTTCTTTTTATAGAAAAATCTATATCTTGTTTGCCATTTTCGATAAGTTGTTTGATTGTTGCTACATTTTGAGCATCTATGTTACCTTCTCGGATATTTTTTATCAATTGGAAAAAATTAGAAAATAAAAAGTTAGAGTTTTTGTAATACGCAGCCAAAGCTGTTCCAAGCGATTTGTTAAATGAGGTGTTATCATCTAATATTATATTAATATATCTTTTTGTTTCATCTGTTGTGGTAAAGTCTAAAGTATTTAATTCAGCTTTCAAATTTCTATAATTTACAGAAACAGAAACTAAACTTTTATGAATATTATTTCCACCAGCAGATAACCAAGAAAGCAACAGTTTCACCACATCATTGAAACCATTTATTTTTTCAATATATGTTACTGCTCCATGATGTAATCCTAGATCACTTCCAGTTAAGTATCCATGATCTTTTCCAAGTTTAAATTCAAGTGGAATAGAATTAAGAACTGGATGTCTTAATTCAGGATGAGCTAGACTATCTACGAAGTCCCTAGTGTTCTCTAAAGGAATGTTTTCAATATCTTCATTTACATCAGCAGTATCATTAAGATCAGAAACTTCGTCATCTGATAAATCTTGAGCAATTTTGATATATTTTGAATATTTGAATGCTTCAGCCTGTATAGCTTCTGCCATCTTATAATCGCCAAATTCATCATAAATTGAGGCCATTTTGAGGAAGGTTTGAGCACGTTTAGTTAAAAATAACTGACTGGATATTTTATTGATTGATGCAAACTTTTTCATAAGATACCTAATGGATATATTCTACATTATTTATTATAGATTCTTAGGTACTATTCTTTGTGCATTAGCATCTGTATACATTTCATCTGTGTTTCCTGGAGTAAAATCTATAAGATAATCTTTATATTTTTTTATCACAGACTCATCATTATTTTGTAATGGATCATCATCTTTGTCAAATTTATCAAAATTAACTTTACCATAGCCCATAGAAAGAGTTCTATCGCCTAAACTGTTTGAGAAATCTATTAATAATTTTTTAAACAGCTCTTTATTTGTTGTTGAGTGAAACAATTCATTACCTATTGTCTCGATACTGTCAATACAAAGTCCGCCCTCTTCATTTGTCCAAACATATCCAGCTCCTATCCATTCATCATTCAATTCTATGGACATAAAAGCTGAATTAGGATTAGACTGGCCATCAAAAGAACAAGAAGCGGCATGGCTTGTTGGATGTTGGCAACATTCAGCATATTGACCAATGAACATTCCTCTTGCATCTTCTCTTGATAAAAACCTTAATCTAATTTTATCTTTTTTATTTTTTTGTATGGTCTTATCAAAAGAAGCCCAATCAGGCAAAGGCACTGATAAACTTTCAATATAAATTTGTTCTGTAGCTGAATATATAATTTTTTGTTGTTCGGAAGAATATTCTTTATCAGAACCAGCTCCATAATGATTGACAAACTCTAACAAAAAGTCATCATTTTTTGGTTTGACATCTTCAATAAGCTCTGCCATAGAAGATAATTTTATTTTCTTGAATAAATCTTCCATACTCATCTGTTTAGAGAGTTCTTTAACTAAATGTTCTCCTGCTATTTGTTTATTCTCGTCATAAATATTTATATACGATGACCACATATTGCCAATTAATTTAAGTTTTATTTTATTTGCTTGACTATAGTTGTTGATAAAGTATTCACCAAAGCCAACCATTTCTTGATTCGTATTATCTGGCAATGTGTTTGCTAAATCATGAATAGCTGATTTTTTTTTATTTGGGGATAAATTAGCATAAGGCATACCATATTGTTTTTTTGAATACATATCTAACATAGGTTCTGCCAATTTGCTAAAGATCTGTATTATAACAGAAGCGTTGCGTACATTTTCTAAAACTTTATTTTCATAATCATTTAAATACATTGTAGTTCCAGAAAGTATGTAAGATGGATATTTTAATGGTATATGATATTCTTGGCTGTTAAATAATTTTCGCAATATGGATTCAAACTCTTCTTTGCTTAAATCTTTTTCAATAATTGATTTATATACAGACTCCAAATTAAGTCCTTCATCAACATCAGATAATAATGATTTATCAAAATAATTATCAATATAATATTTAATAAATTTTCTCTTTATGTTGTTATATTCATCCAAATTTTTGGTCAAGATACTATCTAAAGAAAAATATTTAGGAAAAAGATTGTTGATTTCTTCTTCTGTAATTTTACCATCATTAATATATTCTTGAATTTTTTCAGGCTCAAGCTCATATAATGAATTGTAATTTAATAAATTAACAAAATCTTGATATTCTTTCAGGAATTTATTTTCAATCACTGATCCTACTACTGAGCTTATAGCACTATATTTAGCCACCATTCTAGGAGTGAAAGATGTCAAATCATTTCCAGCCAAAAGTTGTGCTGCTTTACAAGTTTCAGCATCTCTTGTATTATAAATTGTAGAATCCAAAATATCATCAAACAATCTAATCATCAAATTAGGATTGCGATTTCTACTTCTGAAATTTAACATTAAAGTCAAGAATATTTTTTCATATTCTGGTGTACCTGGTTTAATGTTTTGATATAATGAGGTTCTTTCTATACTATATCTAACTTTTTCATATTCTTGATCAAATTCTTCTATTGTGGAATATTTAGAAACAGAAGCTACAGAATCTTTATGAATGTCGCCAGATGAATTTACTAAACCACCACATCTATTAATATCACCAATAAAGAATCCTTTATCTGAAATAGACTTTAATCTATCTTTGAATAAATACGGAATACCTTGTCGTGTTTTGTATAAAAAACTTCCAATATTAGCCAGTAAATTGAAATCTATTTTTCCAAGACAAAATAATATATAATTTACTTTCCTATTATCTACATAAGCTTTCCCAAATTGATCTTCTATAAATTGATTAACTTGTTCAGTTTGCTCTTTGCTGATTGTGATTTCATATCCATATTCTGGCTTTTTTGATAAAAAATCCATATCAGCTTTTTCAGCATATTTATCAATTATTTCAGGAGTGATAGGAAAATGACCACCGAAAAAATCACCAGATTCATTTCTATACTCTGTCATTAAGATAATTTCAGCTGGTCTATATTTCAAAATGTCATTACCTATGATGGAATACATTTTATTTAAGTGACGACAGCCATAAAGCTCATTCATTTGATCTTCATATTTGACAACATAATCGAAATACACATTTAAATTAAATAATGGTGCTTCTTTATCAGAGTCAATAAATTTGAATCTAGGCCAATTCTTCACTAAAAAAGGAACAATTTCTTTACCTCTTTCAGCAAGAAGTTTTAAAACTACCACTTCTCTTTCTAGATTAAAAGTTTTATTATTTGCCTCTAAATATTCCAAATCTTCTGCACTGATTTTTGATTTGATTTGAAGAGCGGACACATATGGTAAACTAGTGCCTCCGTTTCTTCCACCAAGAACAATCACACCATCTTTCACTTTTTGAGCAAATTCTTCTGGTGTAAATGATTCTTTTATGCATAATACGTCATATTTGGTTAATGATTTTGAATCTTCGACATCAAAATCTATTAGCAAATCTGAAATTTTTTCAATATAAGGTAAAATTAATTTTTGATTTAATAATGATTTTTTGTTGAAATCAAATCCGGCACTTTTAAATTTTACCAAAGATTTGAAATAAAATTCAGTGAGATGACTTAATCCACGTATTTCCATAAATTTCTTTACATAATCAATTCCCATAATGTCAACTACATTTAAATTTTTGAAAAATTCGTTTTGTGATCCTAAAGTGATACTCGCAGCAAATCTAAATTCATCATATTTAAACGTGCTCATTGTTTGTTTCAAGAGATCAATATTATATCTATTACCAAAATAAACACGATAAAAATAATTAACTACATCAACATCTTGTGGAATATTGTATTGAGTCATTAATTCTTTGATTGTATTTAAATAATCATTGTAAGCTTCAGATCTTTGTTGTTTTTGATCATTGATATCTTTTATGAACTTTACGGTAGTGGCATCAACACCAGAAGCGCCATCTCTTAAATTGTTTTCAAATATATAGTATGAAGAACCAAGAATCAATTCATATCTTACAAATAATGGATTTTTGTAATAATAAGCAAGGGCAGTACCTAAAGCATTTTTAATATTATTACTGCTACTAGAGTCTTTATATATATCTTTGTAATTTTCAGCTAAAGATTTTAATGAAACTAATATATTATTGCCACCAACAGACAATGATTGAATGAAAGAATTAATTAAATCTTTTTTTCCAGAAATCATAGGCAAATAAAACCCAAAGACATCATGTTGTCTGGTGTTGTATTGTGTATTGTATTTAGAAGTGGGATCCAAACCCATACCATAACCGCTAAACACTTCATCTTCACTATATCCAGGTAACCCAAATCTATCCTTAAAATCCAAATTAACAGGAGATTCAGAATTTAAAGGATTAGGATCAATATCTTCAGTTTGATATTCTACATCAGGCTCTTTATCATCTTCTTGTTCTTGTGCTAATCTTAACATTGAAATAGCATTAGCATAGACAGAATCAGACTCATCGAAGTTATTCAATCTGTCATAAAAAGAAGCCACTTTAATATATTTTTTTGATTCTCTTGTCAGCCATTTTTTTGATGAGATTTTTTGAATAGATGAAAACTTGAGCATATTAGATTCCTGATTATTTTCTACATTAATTTTGTCAGCTGGATTCTTTTTTACCTACACCAACACTATATTGAGATTGTGAATCTGCTGTATACAAAGAACTAGAGTTAGCTGGGCAAAAATCATATAATAATTGAGCTACATATAGAATTTTATTTGTCTCTGTTGGATTGGATAGTTTTTTGTTTGCTGAATTGAAACTAAATGAATTGTTTCCCACTGTACATATTTTTCCAGATGGCAATGAATCAGCAAAATCCTCCATAAGCTGTTGACCATCATTTTTATATTTGGATCTGAAATCATACATAGGACTTTCGATGCTGTCAAAACAAACATTACCATCTTCGTCTGCCCAAACGTAAGATTGAAATACTAATCCTTCGGGTCCTTCAAATACAGCAAAAGCAGCATTAGGATTCAAATGTCCATCATAAGCACAAGAAGCTGCCCAGTTTTCAGGTTCTTGACAACATTTTGACAATCTGCCCAAGAACATTCCTTGTGGTTCATCTCTTCTCAAAAATCTTAATGTTAAGTCTCCAGATTTGCCAGTGAAAGATGCCCAATCAGGTAACTTTACTTTCAATCCATCAAGAAATACCTGTTGAGTACCAGCAAATAATTTCTTATATCTTCCTGATTGATTGTCTGCTTCTGTTGGTAATCCTCTAATATCACAGAATTGATATGCGAATGCTTTACTTTCAACAGGCAAATCTTTCATTACTTGTCTAAAACTGTTGTGTTTAATAATCTGGGATAAATCTGAAACATTATATTTAGCAGAAAATTCATATACCAAGCCTTCTTCTAATACATTATCATCATCATCCCACAAAGAAATTCTAGAATTCCAAGCATCACCCACCAATCTCAAATCACCCTTTTTATCATCAGGGAAATTAGTTAAGAAATATTGAGCGTAACCATTAAATTTTTGATTTAAATTTGTAGGTAATAAATTAGCAAAATCGTGGATTATGTTGCCTTTCAATTGTAGATCAGGAATAGAATCGAATCCTTTGGTGGGATATCCATTTTTCCTACACAAATCAAAAGAATAAGCATCTAATATTTGAGATGTTATATTTCCAAATATTTGAACTATTTTACCAATGTTAGATAATGATTCTTTGTCACCAAAAGATGTCATCATTGTTCTTAAATCTTGTTTAGGTAACATTACTTTTTTAGGTAATCTTACATTAAGTTTGTAAACCCTCGAAAGCTCTTCATCACATTCTGACCCACCACTTAAATTGGCTCTTATATATTGTTTATGTTCATAAATTGAATTTCTAAAAACATCACCTGTAACAATTTTCTCAAAACTTGATCCGGGACCTAAATCATCAAATATATCGGGTTTTAAAGATCTTATCCCATCAAAAAATTTTTTATAGAAATCAAATAAAATTTTGTTATATAATATATTACGATCTAATTTTAATGCTAATGTATTGAATTTATTTATATAAGGGCGATAAGCCACCCATACATTTAAAAATTTATCTGGATTTCTAAACCTTAAGCTTTCCAACCATTCTTTTATTTCTTGTTCTGTCATTTCAAAAAGAACATCAAAACCACCAATATTGATGATGGGTTCAGCTTTCATACCAGATTCTCTTATGAACATATCACCAATGAACATATCATTAGTTTCACTTCTAAAATTAACAGTGGTCAAAGCATCAGAAGCTCTTCTACTTACATTGCTAAAATCAAATGTACCAATAGCAGCTGATAAATAATGGAACTGTTGAAATGTTCTGTTTGGAGTATTTACATGAATTACAGAATCCACTAAACTTATTAACATAGATGGATCTCTGCCACGAATGTTATAGTTTTGAGCAAATAAAATAAACAACTTATTATATTCTTCACTATGAGGTATGATTTGAGAATAATTTTTACTTTTTGCTATTGCTTCTCTTATTTTATATGCATCTTCAGGTTTGCCCAGACATGCATATAATTCAGTACTTGTTAAATCTGGATATTTTCCACCAACATCACCTAAACCTTTTAATGAATCATAATTTCCAATAAATGGAACTTCAGATTTATTCTTCTCTGTTATTAATCTTAATAAATAATCTTTGTTTTGATCATTTATACTTTCTATATATAAATCAGCAACATCTTTAAATAAATCTGTGTCGAATCTTCCTAAAATAAATAAGTTTTTAACACAACTTCCCATATTAAACGTTTCAGAATAATTATGTTTGACAAATTCATAAAAATTATCAAGAGTTTCAATTGGAATTTGATAAGCAAATGGAAAACTAAAATAAATATCTATAATATTTTGCTCATATTTAAAATTTGATAAACCAGTTAGTCTACCATCAAGATATTTTCCTGAATGTTGCTTGACCACTTCATATTGTTCTATTGTAAGTTTATTATCATCAGGCAATCCAGTGGATAAATCAAATTGTTCAGATATACGTTTTACTTCTGCTAGCGAATAATCGTATATCTTTTCACCAATGTACAAATAACATGTATTAAATGGAGCGAAAACTGAACTTAATGTGAAATCTTTTTTGTAATTAGAAAAATATTTGATGTAAACAGGCATTAAAGATGGCGTAAAATGACTTAAAATTATATTGTGATTGCTTCGCCAAATCTGACTCATCTTTTCAAATGCTTTTTTACCATTTACTCCATCCATTTGAATCATTTGATGTCCAGCAGCTAACCAAAGATAATTTTTAACATCAGGATAAGTTTCTGACATATAATTAAATGCTTCCATTTTGTCAGCAAAATATTCAAAGCCTAAAGCTTGGTTATCTGTTCCATATTTATTCATTGGAGCTTTGGCTATTAATAAAGGATTTATATATTGGATTGCTATTCTTCGTTGATCATAATGACCTAATCCACTATTGTAAGGTGGAAGAGGGGATTGTAAAAAACCATCCACTATTTCAGGATATAATTTCATTTCTACTTGACTTATAGCATTTTCTCTGCCAAATAATAATGTCTCTAAGTAATTGTAACCAGAAAATCCAAGAGTATATTCGTATAAACTTCTGTCAGTGTCTAATAAAGCTATCACCCTTTTAAATACAGTTTCTTGTGGATATTTTGAGAAAAAGAATATCATACTTCTAAGCAAAGAATAACTAAAACTTGAAGATTTTGGAAGATTTTTGGATTTAGCTGCTTCTACATACATTAAAGCTCTATCCACTGCATTAGCATCTAATAGGTTTGTATCTTTTATGACATTCTTAATTTGATAGGGAGTTAGTTCGGAACCAAGATCATTATAACTTGATAAGATAAACTTAATAATATGATCATTGTTTGCCAATTCTGGTCTGTGTGTTTTAAGCAATTCATTTACTTGCTGATACACACTATTAAAATTATTTCTCTTCTCAACACCTTTATTGTGAAATTCAGCTAACAATGCCACAGTGTCTTGATCAATATCACCATTAACAATATCATCTGCTAATAATTTTTGATTACCTACAAAAACAGATACATCAGAAGCAATTAAAGGATTCTTATAATAATAACTTAATGCCAACAAGATAGAACTTTTAAATAAATTAGGATTACTCCATCTACTAACAGCAAGACTTAAATGCTCCAAGCTCTTTCTGACATTAGAACCACCCATTGATAAAGCACGAATAAATTCATTAATATGCTGTTTACTAGCACTTGTTTCATCCGCAATATCAACATTACCATGGTCAGATATTCTACTTACATCGCCATAATCATATCTGCCTGTGTTAACATCATCAATTACAAGAACATCAACATCCTCTTCATCTTCGTTTTCAGGCGTTTCTAAAATATCTTCAGAAACCCTTATAAATCGTGCTATTTTGATTGTAGATTCATAAATACTCTCTGATTGCTTGAAATGCCCTAATTCATCATAAATTGAGCATAAAAAAAGATTGTCTTTACTTGCTTCTCTAATCCATTGTTGAGCTTTTTTTGATGTTGCTGAATATCTTTTCATTCTTATACCTAATAAAGATTATAAATGTTAAATCCCATAGATAACAAATAATCCCCTACAAAACTTTATAATGCTAGGGGTAAATACATTTAACACAGAAATTTTTTAATATGAAAGTAAGATTAGTAAATTATAAAAAACTCGCATTTGGATTTATCAAGAAATCGCAAATAGCTGACAATCAACATTTATATAAACTTTCTTCCAAATATTTTTCGTTAGCTCACAAAATATACAGAGTAGCTAACACTGAACTTCAAGAAAAAATTGATAAAAATAAAAATGTTGTCAGAGAATCTAACAGAATTAAATTATCTGAATTTATTGAAGATGAACCAAACAAAGGACAAATCTATGCTTTCTTCCAATCATTAGAATTTCCATATGATATTAACTTTGGAGATCCTAGCAGAGAAGATAGAAAAAGTAATTTCTTAAGATTTTGTAATTTATTAATTAAACTGTCTGAAAAAGGTATCAACTCAGACATAGCTTTGGTAACAGTACAAAATCAAAATGAAATAATTTATCAAGCAAAGTCTGGACATAGAAATTTAACAGCTATAAATGTTCCCAGTGATATTGAAAGAAATCCTGATTCTAAGGTAAATGTATTATTGCAATTTTTAGAATCAAGAAATCAGAAATATGGTTTTGCTGGTGATAGAAGAATGGGTTTCAGAACTCCAGCATTACTTTTAGATTTATATCTTGAATTATTTAATATAGACAATCTCCCACCATTATTGCTAGACAGAAAAGATTATTTAAATCTAATGTATTCTGAAGGCGAAAATTTTTCTTTTGACAAAGAACATTTTGATTCAGCATTACATCTCAATTATATCTTGGGCAAACATTCAATCCCATTTGTTCAAAAATGCCAAACAGAATCTAGTGGTAATTCTATAGTAGATATTCCACATATTGTAGATAACACAATTAATTTATCCAAAATAGAATATGATCCCAAAATCACTGAATTCATTATCAAAAACTATTTTAATATCAATCTAAGAAGAGAAATAGAAAACAAGCTAAGAAAAGATTTAAATTTATCTGAAGAAGATTATAAAAAATACACTAATGAAATTATGACATCCGATGATATTGTAAAAGTAAGTTATGAATTTTATAGAAAAAGCGATTTTATAAGAGATGCTACAACCAAGCTGAGAAAAAATTTATCTAGTGTAATATCAAATTGGAATAGACCGATCAGGATACAAGGCGAAGAATTTAAACTTGTCTCAGAAATGTCTAATATGCCACTTGAAAAATTGCGTAAAACTATCACTAATGATGTTGCTGCTGAAGACATTGGATATGAAAATATTACCAATGAAAGATTATTCCAGGCAATGCTCAAATATCAAGAAGATGATATAAAATCATTCCTTGAAGTACAAAAACTTATGGATGAAAGACCTGAAGAAAGTGAATGGTATGTAAATCTAAGCAAATTAAGAGTGGAAAATGATTCTTATATTGCAAGAGTACTGCCTAAAAATGATTCAAGGTTTGCTTTCGTTGGAGCTATTACTGGATGTTGCCAAAAAATTAAAGGAGCTGGAAATAAAGCTTTTTTAAATACATTTGGTTCAGATTCAGGTATTTTCATCATAACAGATAAAAAAGATAATTTGGTGGCTCAATCTTATATTTGGATTAACCAAAGTACAATATCTTTAGACAGCATTGAATCTAAATACTCTTCATTCAATCATCAAGACTTTAAAGATATATATGAAAAAGCTTGTAATGAAATTTTCTCTAAATATTTTGATGTAGTGTTGTGTGGAAGCAATAATACTTCATCTCGATTTTCTGATGCTGAAAAATTTATTCCATTAAATATATTTGAAAATAATGATCCAAACACTTACACTTACGACACACTTGGAGGAAGAAGTGTTTTATTTGCTAAACCTGAATCATTTGATAAATATCCCATTTTATCAGTGTTTGATACAACTAAAAACAATCTTAATAAACCTTACAATGATGATGAAATTAAAATAATAATTAATAATCAAAATATCAAAAATAATATTTGTAATTCATTGGTCAAAAAATATATCAATGAATTACAAGATGTAATAAATAAAGATAATCTCCTGAAATTATATGATCAATTAGGCAAACCTACATTCCCCGAAGATTTTTATGTTTTATGTTTAGTGATGGAAAGACCTGATTTAATAGATTTTGATGTCAATTTAAATAAAACACAATTCCAAATAATGCTTAACAAATGGCTGAGAGATGGGAATCACTTGAAAGATTCGAATCAAGAGAGTGACATCCAACAATTAAAAAGAGATTTAGCCAAAATTGAAAGCTTTAATTATCCCACAAAACTTTACAATGCTCAAAAGATATTTGGATTCATAAATTTTGAAGAAAAAATGTCTAAGTTTGAAACAAGTGATTTAATTTATTCTTTGAATGATGAAGATAAAAATTATTTATCTAACTTAATTACAGAAACTACGTCAATAAGTGATTTCTTAGGCAAAAAAATCAACTTAGAAGATTTAAAATACAATTCATCTGCTTATGATTTTTTCAGCTTTTTATTGAAAAAATATATTCAAAAGAATCAACTATCAAATGATGATATAAAATTTGTCAATGATAATATGTTTAATAGATCTTGGGACGAAAATAATTTAATTAATTCTATAGAAACTGGTTTTATTGATTATTATCTTATGCCCTTAGATGATGATGAAATTCTTTTACCAACTTCAGATTATATAAACTCTATTAGATATTATGTTGAAAATTATAATCAAAATCAAGATTCAGTGCAATATGGTGAAAAAATAAAGCTATTGATAACAAAAATATTAAATAATATAAATTTGTATCCATCTAATTCTGAAACGAATTATAGATTAGGTTCACTTGCTCATGCTTGTGTTTCGAATAATTTTGGTAATTTAGATATCAATGATTATAATGTTCAAAAAATGATTACAAAATCTGGTTCAGGAGACAAAATTCCTCAAGAACTAAACACATTATATATTTCAATTTTATATCAAATATTATATATTGCAGACAATTTAACATTTGCTCCAATAATCAATTTGATAGTGGATCAACAAAATTTTTATGGATTAAACAAACTCAAAAATATACAATCAATCCAACAGATAAAGGTTATATTTAAAGAATCTATTACATTAAATCGATCACAAATCGAAAATCTGTCAGAGGCAAGTGATAATGAGATAATTTATGATAAAAAAGTTTTGCTGGAAATGCTTGAAGATATATTGAGTTTTAGTTATCTTGAAATTAATCTGAAAGAATCCTACCGAAGAAAAGAAAATTTCAAAGATATTGTTTTAAATAATTTATTGTCTGATCGTTATTTACAAAAAATTAAAAATCAACTTAATAATATGCTACCTGAAATAAATCAATTAATACAAAGAAAAATTTCTGCATACAGGGGTTATGTGAATATTGTTCCTAATGTTGATCCATATGTTCTTGAAATGCTTAAACAACCTATTACAACACCTGAACCGCAACCAAGACAACCAGAAGAACAAAATGAAATCACAGCAAATAGAAAAACATTAAGATATTCAATAAAACAAAAATAAAACAAATCCCCTAAACTTTAAGGGGATTTTGTTCAATTGTCTTTGGCTTTATAGGTAATGTTTTTTCTTTGTAAATTTTTTGCTCACTAGATAAATCTGAATATGTAATCTTTTCATCCTGATCTAATGGAAAATTAGGATATAATGAATTATATATTGCTAAACAAATATTATAATTAGATGTCAAATCTACATTAACATCAAATGATTTTACATAATCTGTCTTGTCAATACCACCCTCATAAATACCCATAAGCTTAGAAATTAATATCAATGTATCTTTTATATAATTTTTCTTAGATATTTCATTTTCAAAAGATATTAAATTATTAAACACAGGATATAAATGAGAATAAATTTGTCGCTTAATAAATTCCAATGATGTATTTGTAACATTATTGTCAATTACAGGCTGAGGTATATATTGATCATAAGCTTGGGAATTTTCATATAATTTTTCTACAATAGACTTAAAATCTTTAAGCGATAACATATGATTAAATATCAACAATGGAATATTATTGTTATGGCAATAATTGATTTTTAAGATATCTCTCTCTAATCCTTTTTGCCAATCTTGATATGATAATTTCTTACCAAATGATACAAAACCATAATGCTGATTTCCATTAATTTCAACAGCTAATAATATCTTACCATTTTTCTTAAAAGCATAATCCAAATACAAAATATTGGTTTTGTTTGTTAATACCTTAATAGGTTCACCAGATTTTACAGATATACCATCATTATTGTAGTTGTTAAATCTTTCTCCAAATAAACCCTCTCTGAAAGATCTCTTAACTGGTATGTAGGTTTTTCTGTTTTTTATAGTGCGGAATCTTCTTCTGTCACCAAGGAAATCATTTAAATTACTTTGACTTCTAACATTATTGCCACTAGTGTTTAATAATTTAATCCAATGTACAATACCCATCTCTTCATTAGGCTCAATAAATCTATTACCTACCCAAAAACCACCCTCAACAGGATTTCTTAATAATTTAACCCTTTCAAAAGAATTATATATATTCTTACCATCAACTATTGTTATTTTTCCATCTCTACTTAAAAATTTTCTTAAACTATCTCTGTCATTTCCCACAATATTATCTGTGCCTAATAATCTATTCCAATCCCCTGTACTCATTTTTCTATCAGGACTAATAAAATCACCACCAACATAAAATCCTTCTGAGATTGGATTTTGAAATAATATTGATCTGTTCTGAGGATTAAATGTATATACTAAATCACCATCATGATTTCTAATTAATTTGTCACTTAAAAATTCTTCCAAACTTTTTTTCTTCTGCTTAATCACATCAGTTTTTAATAATCTACCCCACTCAGAAACATTCATTTGCGCTGATGGTTCTATAAAACCTACACCCTCAATATAAAATCCTTCTGGTATTGGATTTCTTACTAGAATAGCTTGACCAGATAAATTAGGAAGATAAAATTTTCTTTCACCAATATACTTAAATTTATCATTAGTTAAAAAGTTCTTTAAGCTATCCTTGTCTTTGGCATTAATTTTATGGGTGCTTAATAACTTAAGCCAATCCTTAATATTCATCCGTTCCCCATAAGCAATAAATCTAGGTTTTGTTTCCACTTCCCCTAATTCATTATTATTTTTCTCATTAACCCAAAAACCACCAAGAATAGGATTACTTAATAATGTTGGACTACCTATCACACCAGGAATATAAAATTTCTTCCTACCCTCATACTTAAATTTATCACTTACTAAAAAATTATTTAAACTTTCCTGATCAGTAAATTGAGTGCCTGTTTGTAATAATTTTTTCCACTCCTTAGCACCCATCTCTTTACCACGAGGAATAAACTTAGGAATTAAAATTGTTTTGCCAGACTCATTCTCTTCTTTTTCTTTAATATAAAATCCACCCTCAACAGGATTTGATAATAATACTAAACTTCTATTGACAGATTGATATACTTTTCTGCCACTATCATCAATACTAATTCTTTTATTTAAAAAATCTAATAATCTGTCTTCATCATTAACATTATTTGGACCAGTGGATAATAATTTCATCCACCCTAAAACACCCATCTTTTCCCCATAAGAAATTTGTCTAGGAATTAAAACAATTTCACCTGATTCATTCTCTTTTTTCTCATTAACCCAAAAACTATCAGGATAAAGATTGTTGATCAATTTAGCAACAACAGCTAATCTATACCACATAAGAATAATCCCTAAACAAAATTAAATTTCTCATAAAGAATAAATCCCATAACAAAAAATAAATCCCCTCCACAAAATAGAGGGGATTAATCTAAATTTCTAAAACCATCTGACCAACATAACCCAATTCCCTAATCCTATCCCTAACAATCCCCTCCACCTCTAATATCCTTTGAGCCATAACCTTCTTATTATTTTTATCTTTACTTACATCAATAACAAATAACTTAATCCCAAGCTCCCTACACTCCACCACTTTTTCTTTATCTATTTCTTGTCTTCTTAACAATTCTTTTTCACCAAAGATTGCCTCATAATGAAATATTCCATTTATTTCTATTGCTAAATCCAATACAGGAATATATATATCTAATTCATAACCAATATCTGTCTTGTTGTATCTAATCTCAAAACCATACAACAGATTTAATTTATTCTCTATAGCAATTTCTAATTTGCTTCTCGTACTACCCCAATCTTTTTTTTCTCTTATCAAAATATAATAACATTCTTTTGAACAACAATGTCTAGGGTTTTTTATAGAATTACATAAATACTTCATAAACAAAACATCACAAACAAGACATTTTACTTGAACCTTTTTATTTGCGAATTTATGTTGACATTCTACAGAACAAAAATTATTCTTTTTATTTTTTATTTGGCTTGGTGCTTTCAAAAATATTTTATTACATTGTGAACAATTTATTGTTATTGCTTTGTTTCTGTATTTATAAGCACAATCACAAGAACAAAAATTATTTAATCTAATAGCACTTAACTCTCTTAAAAAAATATTATTACACTGCAAACAATTTAATTTGATTTTATTTTCTTTAAACTTACCAAAACAAGTTGTAGAACAAAAATGATTTTTACTCTTATTTAATGTACTTTGTTTTTTTTTAATCAAAACATTACAACTAGAACACTTTACTTCAACATTAGTATTCTTGTGTTTACTACTACAATCTCTAGAACAAAAATGATTCCTAAATTTTTTTAACACACTCGGCCTTTTATAACCGCTAACACCACAACCACTACAAACAAAATTATCTTCTCTCATACACACATTTATACAAACCATAACAACAATAAAGAATCTCTCAAAATCAACCACTATCTTGTTATAATTCGAATGTATCGTGTTCATACCTGATAAAATACATTCAGCTTGTAAAAATAGAAATAACACTAATTTTTATGCTCAAAAATGCAAAGAATGATAAGTGTAAAAAGAATACATACACAAAAGAAATCAAAGTGGAGACCTAGTGGAGACATAATCCCATTTTAATACCCTACATAAACGTTTTATAGATAAATATATATATGCAGTGGAGACAAAGGAATCAGATAAATATACATAGAATATATTAAATCCAATATTCTTAAACAACATATATGAATTAAAAATATCCCCCTATAGACATTTACTATAAGGGGATTTATTATTTTTAGGATCAAAACAAACAAATAATTCGAAAAATATATATAAGGGAAAAAAGAATATTCTCTTAGCTAGAATATTAATTGGATCAAAAATAGATTTAATCCATACAATAATAGACTTAATCCATACAATAATAAATTAAGTCCATACAAAAATATATTAAGTTGATCTTCTATTTATCGGGGCTTTTTTCCTTCAAAGACCATTTTAATATTTGAACTATTTAAAATGAGTGGTAATAGGTAATTTTCTGCATATATTTCGCATATTCCTTTTTTTCGAGCCTATATATGAAAGATACAATTAATTATATCTTTTCTACCTTAGCTCTTATATTAGGTTCAACATTTTATAATACATATAAGGGAGAAATTCGAGCCTATGTTAATTCATTCTATACATACATCTAAAGTAAATGGTCCAGGAAAAAGATTAGTAATATGGACTCAGGGATGTTCTAAGGGATGTAAGAATTGTTTTAATCCTGCCACTTGGAAATTCGAGGGATTAAATATTCTTCCCTTAGATATAATTAAAGAAATAGGGGATGTTTGTGGTGTGACAATATCGGGGGGAGATCCATTAGAGCAAGGGGATATTTTAGATTTATTAATTCCCTTATATGATTTAAATTTACCTAAGGGGATTATATTATTTTCTGGATATACAATAGATGAAATTAATAATTCTAGTTTAAGGGATTGTTTAAATTATATTGATGTTTTGATTGATGGTAGATATGAGGATGAATTAAGAATTTCGAGTGGATTAAGGGGGAGTGAGAATCAGAACATTATATATTTCTCTGATAAAATTAAACCAGAGGAATTAATGATGGAACAAGAAATAGAAATAGGTGATGGATATATTTCTGGTTTTCCTTATATAGATAAAATATATTTAAGGAAGATGGGAATTAAATTATTATGAGGTGGAAAGATGACAAAGAAAAATAAAATGTTGTATGATGCTTTGATTGATTATGTTTCTTATTTTTATAATTATCCTGATATGCCAGAGAGTGCTAAGATGAATGCACTTAAAATTTTCGAGCATTTATTAGATGAGAAGATAGATGTAAATGATTTTATCCCAGTGATGAGACAAATGCAATTAAGTTTAGATATGGTGGGATATATTTAAATATATTATAAGAGAGATCATTAATATGATCTCTCTTATTTGTTTGATATAATAGGTGTATGAAACTATCTCTTTGTTGTATCTCTAATGTGTTGGCCGAGAAAAATATTAAATTTCGAACAATGACATATAAGAGTTTTTCGAGCAAATCAAAAATCGAGTCATTAGAGAAGCTGTCAGATATTGTAAGAAATAATTTTAACACTACAGAGAAAATTATTAGACATTGTGCAGCTATGGAGATTAAGGGATATAGAATTTCGAGTGATTTGGTCCCTGTAATAAATCATCCAGAGGTTAACTTAAATATATCTGAGCTGCCAAATTATAAATTAATACAGTATGAGATTGATAAAGTTAAGAGGGCCATTAAAGAAACAGGTATTAGAGTAAGTGCACATCCATCAGAATATATTTCTCTTACTTCTGATGATCCCAAAGTGATTAATAATTCTATAACAGATTTAGAGAGTCATGCGGAATTATTTGATTTATTTGAATTAGAGAGAAGCACATATAATCCATTAAATATACATTGTCGTAAAGATGGAGATCCTTTAGAGATATCAGATAAATTTAAGAAGAATTTCGAGCGATTATCTGACAGTGTAAAGAGTAGATTAGTGTTAGAGAATAATGATAATGCTAAGGGTGTTTGGAGCATAAGGAATTTAATTAAATATTTCCCTAGTTATTCTATTACATTTGATATATTGCATCATAAAATGCTCTCTGATGGATATACAGAAGAAGAAGCTTTTAATGCATCTTATAATACCTGGAAATTCGAGCCAATATTTCATTATTCAGAGGGTAAAGATAATACACGAGCACATAAGGACATGGCTGATAATTTACCTCCTGATTATGGTAGAAATGTAATATGGGATGTAGAATTAAAAGGCAAAGACCATGCTATCTTGGAAATGATAAACAGAGGTGGAAAAAATGGTAATTGATGCTGTTAGAGAAGATATTAATATAAGTGATGTATTAAATTATATCAAAAGCTGCGATCTTATTTCAGTGAGAGAAGGCAAGAATACTAAGAGTGTATATTTTAAAGATAATGACAATAACTACACTGTCTTTATCTATTCCCTATTAAACAATTCTGCCACTGTAATTGCCACTGTTTCTGGTATTAATGTTGATTTAAATATAAGTAGAGAAATATTTTACAGTGTTTTTGATAAATACAAGATCTTTAAGTAGCATATCTGAATTTTCGAGGTATAATTAGAGAGTAAGGATTTCGAGAGCTTTACACTCACTCATTCCCCTTAATTAAACCTGAGGGGATTTTTTTTAAGAGTGTTGATAATCTTAAATTTCGAGGTATAATATATTTGATGGTCCTGGGTATCTCAATAGGAAGAGAGCGAAACTGTTAATTTCGAGGTTGCTGATTCGAGCTCAGCCCCAGGAGCTAAAGCCCTCATTGATTTGAGGGCTTTCTGTTTTTAACTTTTTCGAGTAAATCAAACACTAATATTTTATATTTATTTTTTGCTGTTTCATTTAAATAACTACAAGATGAAGAATCAATAATAGCAAGTTCAATATCTTTTTCATAACAAGCTATTATTTTTCTCTTGTCATTATTTTGTATCTTTTCGAATTTGTCTTCACCATAAATAGGTTCATAATGTGTGATACCATTTAATTCAATAGCAAATCTTAATTCTGGAAAATAAAAATCGAGCTCTGATTCTATAGCTGATTTTTGATTACATACTAATTCTAAGTCTGGATAATGTGCTTTGATTTGTTCTTCTAAGTAAATTTCAAGTTTTGATCTTTTGGTACCGTATTTTTTATGAGTATTATTATAAGAAGCTGAACATGAATGAGAACAGAAATTATTAGGAAATTTAATACATTCAGCATTTGATTTTTTAAATTCTTTTTTGCATTTTAAACATGAAACTAGTCTTTTTTTATTATCTGGATATCTGCATTTATGAGAACACCAATATTGATTATTTGATTTTAATTCACAAGGATATCTCATGACATTTTTATTACAACCTACACACTTCACTTCAATTGGCATATCTTTCACCTGTATTCAAATATAATATTTCGAGTCATAAAGACCTAATGTCTTTTTACAGATAAATTTTGCTTTCACCTTTTTTTTGTGGTATAATCTAAACCTATGGCCTGTTAGTCGAGTGGTTTAAGATGCCTCCCTTTCACGGAGGAGACCAGGAGTTCAATCCTCCTACAGGCTATTTTGTTTGTATAATATTTTTGTTAGATTATTCCCCTGTAGTGAAACCTGGCATCACATCAGTTTTTGGAGCTGAAATTCCTTGATCGTACTGAGGCGGGGGAACTTATAAAAATCGAGAAATGTATTGGCAAGACTAGATTTTTCGAGTATAATAGATATGTAAGTGGTAACAAGGCTCTATAGTTAAACGGATATAACAAGACTCTTCTAAAGTTTAATTTCAAGTTCAATTCTTGATGGAGCTATAATCCCCTCTAATAAACCAGAGGGGATATATTTAAAATGATATATGTTTAACACCCATCATTTTTAAGTGTTCCAAATATCCTCTGCCATCTATCCCAAACATTTTACCTGTTATGATAGTTTTCTCAATTAAGGTTTTATGCCATTTTTGATAATTCGAGCAATCAAAATCGAACCAAGAATTTTCGAGTCTTTTAAAATTCATAATAGAGATACCTGGTGTATAACTAAATGGCCCTGTGTTAGCTCCAGCATCAATATTATAAGAAGATAAATTTAGATTAATATTAAATCTATTTCCCATTGCTGCTTGTCCATTATTAATTTTATTAAAGAGATCATCATTACAAAACACAAGAAACCACAAAGGCTCCATACATGTTCCAAAAAAATCAGCTCTTTTATTTTTAACATATGTAGCTAATAATTTATCTTTAATATTTAGATGAGATAAACTAGGATGAGCTTTATCTAATTGCTTCTTGAAAAAATCGGGGGGCTCATGATTAATGTATTTTTCGAGCAATAATTCATCATCGTCCATATCAATTATATTTTGATAGAATGATTTTGGTCTTTTTCTTATATTATCTCTATGAACAAAAAATATAGCGCCACAATGACAAAGAAATATTGATTTATTAATATTATCTGCATTTCTTAAACCTAGATTAATTAAATCAGCCACGAAAGAGATTGGATGATATCTTGGGTTATCACCAGCAAAATAATATTGATTGTAAATTGATCTGGCATAACACAAAGATCCAAATCCACCTTTAAATGTAGAATTAATAGCTAATAAAGGTTCGTGCACATGATCATCTGGAATTGCTTGACAGAAAATTGTATATTCATGTAGATTATCATAATTATCTACAATGTATTTTGCGAATATCCAATCCATACATTGTTTCTTATCAACAATTATATCTCCAGATTCAGCTTTGCCACCATCTACATCTGGATGATATACTGTTTTTGAATACTCTACCTTGTTAATAAATACATCTCTGTCTTCTCTTGTGTGTACTATAACTAAATGTTTGTCTTGCATATTATTTTTATACCCTACTTTACAGACATATAAAATTCCCTTTAAAATAGTTCTTGACACACTCATACTATCTGATATACTTAAGCCCTAAGGAGAAATGTTATGCGAAATCGTGCTCTTATCCGTGCTCGTGTTGTTAGAAACTTTGGTGCGAAACCCGGTGATTATGTTTTTATCACAAAGGTAAAGAATATTCACATTGTCTCTAATGACCCTATCCAGAAGTCAAGAAGAATTAAAGTAGACAAGTATTTTAACATTCGCTTTGATGTAAAATCTCTTCCAAACAATGTCGGTATTTTTGATGACAATATCGTAGTAGGCTGATACAATAGATTATCTTCTAACCCCTACATAGAAAGATAAGGAATGAACACTCTCAATACAATCTTTGGATGTTTTGATTCATCTAAAATATCCACATACTCGTCCTACTGGAATTCCATCACACCACAATCTGATGGAGAAATATTTAAAAGATGGTTGTTCGCTTTTACATCCATTCACTCCACTTGGCAATCTAATGTGAGATGCTACAATCATATTAAGAATTTCGAGCAGTGGATTGATGATAAAGAACAATTATCTCATCTCCTCTATATCTCTAAAGGTGGATGTCATAATCAACGAACAGAAAGCATTTGGGATTTTCGAGACAAGTTTTTCGAGAACCCAGATACTTTTAGAAAATCGAGTAATGAATCTTGGATGGAGATGAGAAACAGATTGGCATTGTTCCTTAAAGGCATTGGACTTGCTAAAACATCCTTTGCCCTTGAACTATGCTATCCAAATCAGGCTCAAATTGTATGCTTAGATGTACATATGTTAAGATTGCTTGATATGAACACTCAAGGATACAGAAAAGAATCTAAGAGGGATATTCAGGCTTATATTGATGGAGAGAATATTTGGATGGATTATTCTGCCAAAATAAAATCATCTCCATATATTACCAGATGCTTGTATTGGGATATTAATCAGGGACAAAAAGATTCTAGATATTGGTCAGAATGTTTGGAGCCACAATTGTCTTTCGAGTTTTAGATAAATAAATTATGTAGGGTGGTTTATTTATCTAAAGAGGGGGATTGACAATGAAGTTAGTCCCCTTTACAATAAAGCTAGGATATAAGAATGAAAGTTAATTTTAATATTACAGGAACAATGGAAATTCCTGATAGCGTTATTCCCCATTATGATGTTGCTGGTAAATTGTATGCATTAGAATTCAATGATATTATTTATATGCTTCAGATCTGTATTGTAGCAGAAGGTGGAGCTTGGGGAAATGAGATAATCACTCATCATCAAGACATGGAAAATCATAGCATAAAAAATGTTCGCTATAACGATGCAGAGTTTGAATTATCTGATATAATCTAGTATCACAAGAAAGGGTATTCCTACAATGCCTAATTGGGTCATGAACTCACTCACTTGTATTTTTCAAACTAATGAAGAATACACCGCTTTTAAAAACAAAGTAGATGTTGAGAATTTTTATAATTCTTTCATCCCTATGCCTGAGATATTAGTGGACACAAAATCTCCCTATATTGAAGTAGATAAATTGATTCTTGATTACAACAAAGAAACACATTCTACATCAATGGGTCTTACTGAAATCATCAACAGCAATCACCCTTTGTACTCTGATGCAGCCAAAAATGCATTAAAGAGTCAACAAGCATTCATCGCAACTGGATATTATGATTGGTATTCTTGGAACCTTAACAACTGGGGTGTTAAATGGGATGCCTCTCAATGTGAATCCAAAGAACTGCCTGATTTTAATACAATCATCTACACCTTCAATTCTCCTTGGGGAACACCAGAACAATTTGTAATAAAATTATCTACAATGTATCCTAATGCCACTTTTGAAATGGTGTCTGGTTCCATTGAAAACGATTCCCATTATGAGTTTACCTGTGAAGATGGTAAATATGAAGAAACTTGCTCTTATGAAACATTTAAAGAAGCAGTGGAAGATGGTAAATGGGGCGGATGGGATGAATGGGCTGAAATGTTTGAGGAGAGTGAAGAAGTATGACACTTAAAGAACTAATCGCCAAACTTCAGGAATTAGATAAAAAATATGAACAGTATAGCCAAGATACAGAAGTGGTTTTGGCTATCCACTCTAAAAATGAATTTAATCCAGAAGTACAAGTAGATTATATTGATGAAATATTACATCCCGCTACAGATACATTTTCTGGTTATATTTGCCGGATTGTATTATGTGGAGAAATCGAAGGGGAAGACTAAATTAGAAGGGGAGAGAAATCTCCCCTTCTACCTGATATAATAAGCCATGGAAAACATTAAGTGGATTCGAGCAATGAGTGACCGTTTGAGGGATGAATTGTCAAAAGAATATGATGATGAAACAAAAGACCTTATCGTCAGAGCTTTTATGCGAGGGTTATATCAAGACCCAGCAATTGTAGAAGAATTAAAATCGAGTTCTTTAATTGAATCTGATTATTTCGAGGTTGAAGATTAATGAAAATGCTTTATATGGCTGATGGATTGTTTCTATATAAGATTGATGATTCTTATGTAGTAAAAGACCAAAACGATAATATATTAAAGCAAGCTAAAACTTATCAAACTTGCTCTAGATATATTTTAAAAACATTACAATCAAGAAGAGCAGCTGAAAAATATGT
>Ga0114966_10000992_pt1 | contig 26525 bp, 21 predicted proteins | sample M_130207_XF_Meta_FD_87029 | JGI IMG/M metagenome (GOLD analysis project Ga0114966, IMG submission 87029) | Freshwater microbial communities from Lake Montjoie, Canada to study carbon cycling - M_130207_XF_MetaG | ecosystem: Environmental > Aquatic > Freshwater > Lake | place: Lake Montjoie... | reverse complement strand
CATTGTATATAATTCATATAATTCGTTCATTCCCTCAATATGTACTAGACTATCAACATCATCCGGAGAGTTTGATTTCCCAATCGCCATCGTTGATTATATATAATAACAGATATATCTTTATGTATATATAAATATATAATAAAATGACAAAAATATTATTTATTATGTTTCAAGGTTCAGGAACAAATCTAAAAACTTGGAATGAATATACAAAGAGTAAATTTTTAGATAGATTAAAAGATTTAGGAACTGTTTATACTTATCAAGATAAAATACATAATATTTGGCATTATGATAAGTCTAATCCAGAATACTTTGATTATAATTCAGATATAGATATTGATTTAAATTATGTTAATCCTGATACACATATTACAACTATTTTCAGAGATATAAAAGGAAAATATAATATTGAAGAATATAAATTTATCCCTATTGGTTGGTCTGCAGGTTGTTATTTAGCATTGTATTTTGCCCAAATTTATTCAACACAATGTATTCATGTGATTTTATTAAATTCTGCATTATGGACACCAAATAATATGAAAATAAGATTAAAAGTTGTTGATGATGGTATATATCCAATTACAAATGCTAAATATAAAAAAATGCTTCACAACTGGAAGACAAACCAGACAGATGTTGAAGATGCTTATAAAATAAATAATCTTAATAATTATATTAGGTCATTGTTTATATCTAAATATTTAAATTTAGAATTACATGTACCTACCTTAGCATTTGTGAATATTCAAGAACTAGAGAAAGATGAATGGTCAAAAGACTTTAATAATAAACTAAGATTATCAGAAGTAAAAATATTAGAAAAATATAATCCTAAAAATTTTAAAGCTATTATATTATGTAATAAAAGTCATTATATTTTTAATATGATACAACCAGCAAAATATATTATTAAACAAATTAAAAATATTATTACATAATTTTGAGGTGGATTTGAAATAATTAGTTAATTATGGTATAATGATTTTATTTAGTACATATGTAAAATAAACACCATACTAAATTTACAACATTATTATAATAATATTATATTTTATAAAAACTTTAGCAGTAATAATTTTATTTTATATTTGGATTCCAATAAAAATCATATATTTTGAAAAAAATAAAACTAATAAATATCTTGATATCTTCTAATTTATTTAATTTTAGATAATAATCAAAATTGGGTACTGAATATTTTACAAATTCAAACTCATGTAAGTTATATGTATTGTAATCGGTTTGACAAATTATATTTATTATTATTGTTAAAAATAATTTAATATCAAAAGTATTGGGAAAATTTTTCATTTGAAATTTAATAATTCCAGATAATAGCCAACATATAAATTTTTTAAAAAATATCTTTATTTCTGTTAATGTTGATTTAGGACTAAGTAGTCCTCTATCGAATATAAAAATAAAATTTGAATCCACATTTTTTTTTTGAAAATATTTTGATTCTACATATGATACCAAATTATTAAATTGTATTAAATTAGAATCCCATTTTAATTCAAAATCATAATAAATAGAATTATTTTCTAATACTTGTTTCCCCCCAATCATTATATTTTTGTCTATTTGTTCCAATTGATATTTAAGAAAAAATAAAGCAAAATCGCTTATTTGTGAATATCCTAACCCAATAATTAGTGTATTCGTAATTAATTCGATATTATTAATTTTATTATTTACAATTAATATATAATATCGGAAAAATTGGTCTGTTTCATATTTAAATTCTAATTTAAATTCTAATTTATTTTCTAATCCGTTGAATAATTTTAATTTTACTGAATTTATTTCGTGTGGTAAATATACAATAGGATAAATACAATTGTCGGATTTAATATACTCAATCATTGAACCGATTGATTTTATTTGAATTTTTTCATATAAATATGCACTTATCCAATTTATATTTTCCAATTCCCAATTTAATTTTAAATTAGATTTTTCACAACCAATAATAAATTTTTTTTTTAATTCTTTATATTTATATTCTGGTATATAAGCAAATCCATTTGAAATTAATATTTGAGTTTGATTTGAAAATTCTATTTGGGCAATTGATTTAATACCTGAATTATATAATTTAGTTGCTAATAATTCTGGACTTGTTATCAAATTATCTAATGAATTTAATAAATTTGGATTTGAAAAATGTTTCATCATCAAATCAATATCTTCTTTTAATTTTGTTTCTATCTTAATAATTTCTTCAAATTTATCAGTTGTCAAATATAATTTAATAATACTTTCATCTAATTCTGGAGGAAATTGAATTGTTTTTTCTAGCATATTTAATTCATTTTTTTCTACTAAATTTTCAATTTGATTAAATTTAACAATATCAACTGAATCTGATTTTTCCACAAAATGATTTAATAAAAATAAAATTTGTGATTGTAAATTTGTTATTTGAAATTGAGATTTTTTTTCTTGATATATTTTTATTTGATCATTAAAATTATTTTTAATGATCAAATAATAACCTACTTTTTTATGTAAATCTAATTCTAATTCAAATTTAAGATTTTTTAATCTTTGAAATTGTTGATAAACATTCCTTTCAAAATTTTCTTTCCAATCATTTTGTTGAATTTCCAAATGTTCATTATTATTACTAGTTTCATATTCAATTTGAAATTTACTCATTGAATCAATATTATTTCCAATCATCAATATTCCTTGGTTAAAAAAATTAAATGATTCTTGAAATTCATTTTGAATTTGTAAAACTTTATTGTCAAAATGAATGAATTTTTGTTGAACTGTGTCTACATGATTATCTATTGATACTTTAAATTTATCTAAATCGCTATTTAACTCATTAATTTGAGTTTTTATTTGACTAAGACTTTTATTAATTTGACTAGAATTATCAGAATAACTAGTAGTTTGTTGTGGTTTTGACTTAGATCCGCCCATATTTATTTAGTTAATTATAATATAAATAAATAAAATTTTAATTTTTTTAAATTATCAAAAACTATTTGAATTAAATAAATAAATTTTAATACTGAATTTAAAATCCACACTACTCAAATATAAATACTAGAAAAAAATTGATTTATAAATAGTATAATAATATAACAATAATAATACAATGAATGAACAAATACCAAACAATAATAAAGAAAAATCCAATATATTATTGGATATTATATCAGATCCAATAGCTATTATCGAAGAAACTCTGCCAGACAATAAAATAGTTAAAACTTATAGTAAAATTAATAAAATAGCACATTGTATCGATGATTACAATGAGAATTTGCAAGAAACAAAATCTCATATTGATTCTACTATATTAACAAGTACGGGTATTATTTCTGAATCAATATCTAAAAGGTGTGGATTTGTTATTGCTTCTACGGTTGGAATTGAAATAGCAGCAGTAGGAGGATTTACACCCCCAGCATGTATTGCAGGTGCCATTGGAGCAAGTGTTGTATTTGTAGAGAGTTTAAAATGTTCCAAACAAGTTAAAATAATAACTAAATCAATTGTATCAGAAACAATTGAATATTCTAAAAAACAAAAAAATAAATTGCCTAAATTAACTCAGGAAATAATTTATGAATGTATTAGTGACCCAATAGAGCAAACTTTAAGACAAATATATAAAAGTTCATTTGAAACAATTAATGTAATAAAAAATACTATAAGTTCAATTTTAATTGATAATTGGGAAAAAATTAAACCAAAAGAAACAATTATATATTGTGAAGATATTAAACAAAATAAAATTGTAATAGAATTGGATAAACAAACAGTCACAAAAATTTGGAATTATTGTCAATATAGTCAGAATGAGTTTGAATTTGATTATGGTTTTGGAAATGAATTTACTAATAAAAATAAACCTTCATCTCAATTTGTAAATGTATATAGTGATCACAAAAATAAATTTGATGATTTTCAATTAGGATTATCACAATATAATTTTACAGAACAAAAACTTACACCATATGAACAAATTAAAATTTCTAAACCCAACACAAGTTTATTAACAAGAACTTATATTAATTCATCAATACCGGACTACATAGTATCTTGTCAAGTATCTGGTGGAGGAAGAGGTGGGAATGGTATAGGTGCTGCTATTGGTACTGGATTAGTATTTGCAATTAAAATTAGTTTTTTATTTTAATTTTTTATAGTTATAAAAAATTGATAATACAGCTATTTTCAAAAAAATAGAAAATATATTTATAAATTCGCCAACGAATAGGTATCATAAAGGTGACTACATAGATTACGATTGGGAAGTTATAACATATTCCTATGAAATTTAGAAGCAAGATATAGTATATATATGGTGTATAAATGGTCTAAATTTTCATATTCTTTAGTTCCATAGATGATACTGATAAAGATAAACCTCTTTCAAGTAACGGCGACTTTGGTATAGGAATTGGTTTCGATGTTGCAAATGTCGTTATATTTTTCGCCTCATGAACTATATTCTCTAATGTTTCAATATGAAGGCGCGGCAATTCGGCATGACTCTCCCAAAAATATCTACAATATGCCCACTTAAATTCATAGTCCTCCCCATATAAGTGTCCTAATCTTTGTAACAATACTATATTCACCTCCATGGGTAATAAATTCAAATTATGTCTAGGCAATACATAACACAGTTGCACCAAATCTTCAATCGTTTGTTTTTCTTTCCGTTTCAAAAATTGCGTATCCATCTGGGGAATATATTTCACCAAATCTTTGAACAGCGGCGCATAATGATAATTATAACACCATCGCCAATCTATGCATCCCTCAATATAATAACTAAATGTCCATTCCAGCCCTTCCAAATAATTTACACATATCTGTTTTTTCCTTTCATCTGTAATCTCAATATCAAATAAAGCCTTGTAATACCTATACTCCCAATCTTTCACATACGGATTAATATATTTCTCAACACTCCGCTCCTTCATCGGCAACATTAATAAATCATCCATTTGTTGAATGTCTGCACCCGCCCCTAAAACATCTTCTGTTTCGCTAAGTATTTTAGTATTATTTTTGTTTTGTGATTGTGATTGTGAATTATTTTGTGTTTGATTTATTCCCCGATTAAACACATTTCTCTCGCTTCTATTGTCCCTCATGTTATTAAAGCCTCCTCCTCCTCTACCTCCACATCCTCCTCCGTCTCCAAACCTCCGTGCAAATTTATCGCGTTTTTTATGCTCCTCCATCAAAAGTGTATCCTCCTGACAAGCAATATTATTTATAAACTCCCCAAAATTCTTCCATATAATTTTTTTACCATCCGTTAAATACGTATTCGTCTTGCCTAATGTTTCACGATATATATTCAATAACACATCGATACCTACTGTTCTTATATTAAGTGCCGGGAAATGAGGCATGAAATCATTCCCCAATAAAAAACACATGAATATATAATCGGTTATCCTATTTATTTCGCATTTAGAATTATCTGTTTTCAGTTTATCTGTGGTATTTTTTGTTTCTTTATTGTCTTTATTATCTTTGAATTTACTCATTTCTCTCCCTCCTCTTACGTCTCTAGTAGATCCAGTAGCACCCATTCCCATAGCAACATTAGAATCAACACCAGGTGGGTCATAATTATGAATATACTTTATAATCCCCTCTGCCAACTCCGGTATATCCAACAAGTAATCCTTATTTGCATCCAATGATGAATCAACCGATTTTATAAATTCAGGCGTCTCTCTGAATAAATACAGATTTTTAGTAATATGCAAATGATTCAATGTAAGCATAATTAAATCAGCATCAAGACCATATACCAACGTTATCGTATCAGGCGAATTATGGTATTTAGGATTTTGACGCATATACTCAAATATTTTATGTTCCCCTTCACCACTTTCAGAACTACCCGATACAATATATTCTAATCCAGGAGTTGATTCCATTTTATCCGCAAAATAATTCGCAACATCTTCGTTTAGCTTTTTCATAAAATTAGTGCCTGGTGTAATCGCTGATGTATTCCACGTCTCTTTATACCCCTTGCCTTCAATATCGCGCTGGATTTGTGTAGTATACCATGACTTGTATCTACGGTCACGCTGCTGACTCAATTTAGCCACCGGTGCAACACCATCAAATGCAATATATACACGATTCATAGGTTTTAGTAACTCAACATAATAATCTACTTTTCTACATACCATCACTATAATCTCTTTTTCATATTCTTTGGACTTACCTTTATCATACGTGGGGTTGTTTTTTACTGCATCATATATAAGTGAATTACAATCCATATATAAATTGTTTACATGACTTAGATAACTCATCTCTTTTAGAATATAACCATGTCTTTTAACGATTTGTGAAAAATAACTTGGAATTCCCATTTGTTACTGTTATTGTTAGGCTATTGCGATTTAACAATATTATGTCTTATATGTAGTTATATTTTTGTTTCTATGTATTTTACATATATATTATGTATTTTACATATATATTATGTATTTTACATATATTATATTTATTCATATTTAAAAATCATGATAAAACATATTATTATTTATAATATCTTATATATATAATATATTATATATAATAACACATATTATGTCTCAACAGGTTAATTCTACTATCACACAAGAAAATTTAATATCAAAAATGGATCCGGCTGGTATAAAAATGTCATTTGGTGGTATTCTACAAATTCTATCTTCATTGTCTCCTGTTCTTTTATCCGGGTTTTTTATTATTTCTAGTTTAAGTAACGGTAACTTAAAATGGGTAATGTATTTAGCAGGGTTTATTATTCTACTATTCATATTCTCTATTACAGCATTTACTATAGATTCTACTTTTACAAATAAAGATAGTAATGGTTCACCATACTGGAAAAAAGAATGCAATCTTGTAGCACTTCCATTCGGTCTCGGTGAATATATGGTTCCAAACTTTAATAGCTCCGCATTAGCTTTTATTTTTGCTTATATTTTTATGCCGATGCTTCAATACGATAGTTATAATTTAGTTCTTTTGTCGATTATTATCGTATTCTTTTTTATTGACGCTATTTCGAAAGTTGTTCATGGATGCACTCCTATATTGGGCATCATTATTGGATTAGCTATTGGATGGATTGTTGGTTATATATGGTATCTTATTGTTTCTTCTACTAGTAACGACATGGTGTATTTTAATGTCGAAAATGGGTCAGCTATATGCTCTCGTCCCAATAAACAAACATTCAAATGCAAAGTATACAAAAATGGTGAAGTTATTGGCGGCATGTAACACAATATGCAAAAATTAATATCATATTAAGGGTTAAATATAAATATAATTTACTTAAAGGTTAGTAACTTATATTTATATTTCAGGTTATCACGCAATGACCACACAAGAGCAAGTAAAATACATATGGGATTATGAAACAGGAGAAATTCTTAACTATGCAGCAAATGGCAATGATGATAGTCGTCATAAGTATCATTATCAAATAGATAGTCTAGGCAATGTTAAAATAGAACACACAAGTGGGGCTTATTGGAAAGGACAACTTACATGGTCTAGAGCACAAACAAGATTATCAATAGTTGATAATATTCCTATTCCCGCGTATCTGGTTGATATGTTAAAAGAACTAATTTCTTGTAAAGCAGACCATAATTCGGGATTCTGGGATAATAAATTAATAAATGTTTTCAACAAAATAAAATCAGGTTTGAAAGAACTTGTGAACAAACCATTAGATGCTACAGATATAAAATCTCAACTTGGTTTTTCTATGAATAAAAATGAAATTTTACAAAACGAATTGAAAGAAATGGAACAAAAAATTAAAAATATACAATCAGCATATTTTGATATTTTAAAAGATAATGAAAAATTAAAAAAGGAAAAAGGAACACTATCTGAAAAAAATACAAATCTTAACTATGAACTGAATAAAGATAATGCTGCTAAAGAAATAATAAAAAAAGAGATGGTTCGTCTTACTTCAGAAAACTTAATACTCAATCTTGAACTTGCTAGAATGACACCATATTCTATACAAGAACCGGAATTAAAAACAGACTACACTCAATCCCATAGTTTAAGAGATTGTTTTCATAATCCTGGTGGTGCTACTGTTTATACAAAATCTAATGCTAGGAATAGGATGGTATACAATCCATCATCAGGGATATATGAACCAGAAGAAAATTAAAGTTATATTTGCACTAAGGGTTAAATTTGTTGCTATTATGCGATATCCAGTTTTTAAATTCGTTCATAGACATATCTCTATGAAAGCTATTTGTGAGTAATTTTATGTTATTATATTTTCTAGATAATATAGTTATATAGTTAAAAACAATATTTTTAGTTATGGCTTTATGATACATGAACATTTGATCCTCTTTAAATATAGGCTTTCGAATACGTTTATTTACATCATTATGAAAATCAAAAAAGAATAATTGTAAATCCTTTTTTGTTTTAATATTCTCTCTTTTTACATTCTTCAGAACAGCCGTAGCGTGCTCTGAACAGTCCGGACATGGAAGATTCATACATATTTTCATGCATATATTCAAAAAATCATTCTTTAATTCGTCAAAATATTCGTCTTTCATTTTGAACGAAAGTGTGTGGAATAAATACCAGGTCGCATTGCCCCATTCTTTTTTTGTCGCCATATTATTAATATAATAATATAAAGACTTTTTATTTTATTAATTATACACAATTGATTAATATGTTAGCTTCTAAATTAAATACGCAACCTTCTATTGATTTTTTCTCAGAACTCTCTAAAATTGTTAATAATAAACATGAACTGCACAATATAAACGCACAGATTATCTCATCGGAACTATCAGAACCACCCAAACCATCAGAACCATCAAATATAATCATTTCTAATGCTACCACAGGAGATTCTACAGAAATTAATTACTGTCTTATTTCTAAAGAAAAGCTTCACCCAAATCATATTACTCTAACCTGTAACCATAAATTCAATTATATTCCAATCTATAAAGAAGTTATTTATCAGAAAAATAAAATAAATACTCTATACGAAATTACTAAACTATCCTCATATCAAATAAAATGTCCATATTGTCGTTCAATTACCAACAATTTACTCCCTTACATTCCATATCCATCTGTTAAAATTATTAAAAATGTAAACTCGCCAGAATATGACTGCATGAATGCTACTAAATGCTCTCAAATAATAAAACAATCTGATGCTAATAAAATAACTACAACATGTAATAAAAATGCACTATACTATGAGGAAGAAAATGTCTTGTTTTGTCCATCACATTATAAAAAATATAAAGAGAAATGTATTATTAAAGAGAAATCTAGTAGCAAAGATAAACCTTCTACTAATACACCAAGATGCAGTGCTATTTTAAAAAGTGGTAAAAATGTTGGTAAACCATGTAATAGTATTATATCTATTGATGGTTCTATTTTTTGCAAACGACATTCGTAGTAATGAGTTGGGTGTATTATATCGGATGATATTTAATGATACTACGATTTTCATTATATATTAATATTAAACCTACATAAAAATTAAATTATAATATACCTATACCTATACGTATATAAATGGAAATGACTTTCACAATTGCTGAATATATCTGGCTCGACAATAATAAGAAATTCAGGTCCAAAACTAAAATTATTAAACACACGACACTACCTAATTACTTTTTTGCTAAAGATGATACGAATGACCCTAAATTTCCAGAATGGGATTATGATGGTTCATCAACAGGTCAAGCAGATGGTAAAAAATCCGAAATTACTCTTCGCCCTGTTTTTATATGCGACAATCCTCTTTTAAATACAGTCGGGAATCATATAATGTATTCAAAACTTGTATTATGTGAAACATATAATGCCGATGGAACACCAACCGAAACAAATACGAGACAATTTGCTAAAAAAATATTTGACTCGTGTCGTGAACAAAAACCATGGTTCGGACTTGAACAAGAATACTTTATTATCGATAAACGTATTGAAACAACTCCACACAATTTGCTATTTTATAATACAACAGAACATTACTGTGGTATAGGACAATATATCGAATATCGTTCGCTTGCCGAAGAGCATATGTTAGCCTGCACAAAAGCAGGTATTACTATTTCTGGCATAAATGCAGAAGTAGGAAAAAATCAATGGGAATTCCAAATCGGACCATCAGAAAGTGTAAAAGCAGCAGATGAATTGCTAGTTGCAAGATTCCTACTTGAACGTATCGCTGAAAAATACGGGAATACAATTTCATACGAACCAAAACCGTTTGTTAATATCAACGGTTCAGGGTGTCATGCGAATTTTTCGACACTTAAAATGCGAACCCCATGTGATGACAATAATGGAATAATGGAAATATATCGCACTATAAATAATCTAGAAAAATATCACGCCGAAGATATACACTACTATGGGGTAAGTAATGAACTACGCCTTTCTGGAAAACACGAAACGTCTAGCTACGATACATTTTCTTCGGGTATTGGTGATAGAGGTGCATCTGTTCGCATCAATAACAATACACACAATGCGGGGTATGGTTATTTCGAAGATAGACGTCCTGCTGCAAATATGGATCCTTATTTGGTTACTAGCATTTTAATGAAACGCGTCATTGAAAGTTGAGGTGTTACATCTCTGTAAACTATTAAATATTTAATATTTAATATTTAATATTTAATATTTAACTATAAAATTATTAATTTAGTATACATATAAAATTGAAATATTGGTTTTATTTTTATTTAATATAACACCAATAACAAGTGCAATGAGTGCATGTGTCATTTCAAATAATATATTTCAAGAAGCAATAAGTCATTGTCGTTGGAAACGCGTATTACACAATATTTTACAAGACATAGATATATCAATTTACAACAATAAAACATTTGAAGAAATTATGATTGCAATTTATAATATTTGCAAAGATGTTCAGGGAATTGGAATGCTCGCTACATATGATATAACATCTGCAATATGCAGGCATTATAACATAAACATAGATAAAGTATATATTGTAGGAAAAGGACCAAAAAGAGCAATTAAATTATTAAATGTAAAAACTAAATCACATAAAATAAGCGATAAAATTATAATTAAGTATGCTAATATAACCGATATAATAAGCGCATTTGATGCTAGTGGTTTTGAATTAAATGAACAAGTTAGAAATAGTAAAAATGGGGATATATTAGAAAGTTATATATGTAACTGGCAGAAAACTCGCTGAATATTGCATTATATAGAAATGTGTGATGACTTACTAGCTAAACGAGCCTGTTTGCCTACTCGCATTTCATCATATAATTTTATTTTCGTAGTTTTTCGTCGGTTTTTAACATTGTTGATATTTGGAAGAATTCTATATTTATATAAATCGCGAGCATTTCGTCGCATTTGTCCTGGTGGTAACGGATTTAAGAAAACTCCTCTGAATCCTGATTCACCATATCCACGAACTAATCCTGATGCATCAGGAATGTCTAGTTTATATCTATCATAGTCTAATCCTTCGTTAAGCTGATCATATATATTTCGCACATTCGATTCATCATATTCTTTTTTCACTTGTATATATTTGGGATAATATAAAAATAAAGGAGGTGATGGGGGGTCACGAGTATCATCTCCGTATAAACCATTAGTAACACCTATCATAGTTCCTGTCATCTGATTAAAAAAATCATTAATATTTGTTGCTTCTAATATATCATTTCTTATCGTAAACTGCTTAACTTGATCGGCTACTGTATTACCGGTATACAGAGTTGAAAGATAACTTATTATACGTAATATAGTATTGGATACATTAGTAAAATAAGCCAATGATGGAGACAATATACTATAAAATTCTTCCATTAAATATATTTTCACCTTTATTAACTCGTTCGCATATGGAGTGTTACCCACCGGATTATCTGTTTCAATCAAGTCATATGATTCATATATACTACCTAATCCGGCAAAACTAAATACAGATCTAAAATTAAAATTTTCTATTTCTTTTAAAAATCTATCAAAAGATATTATATAGAATTCATTTAAATGTTTTTTTAACAAATCGAGACCCGCATATTCGACTGGTCTTCCTACAGGGAAATAATCATGTGTTTGCATGAATATAGTTTTTTTTCCAACTGTTTCGGTTCTTAATTCTGTTACACTATCGTGAAAAAATATATCGATAAATGATGAAAACATACGGTTTATATTATAAAGAAATTTTTTACCTTCCATTAATAATTTTATTGCAGGATTCTTTGTCCCTGGTTTTTGAAAATGTGGGTGCGTGCTTATGAACGCTTTATCGTCAATTGTAACTTTGGGTGCACACGAATAAATAAGTATATTCATAATTTTATTTTCGCGAATCGCAATAGGAAGAAGTGTTTCTATCATATTGATCGACGTCGATTTTGTAAAATGTGCTGTGCCAGGATATAATTCAAAAATAGGTTTTTTATATAATGCTTGCTTACTTTTGTCTTTTTTATAGTCTACAGGTATAAAAATACCCGTTGAATATAGAGTTACTGTAGTAAGAACATTTATATCATGGTCTTCTACTGTTTCATTATCGTTAAAATGTCCACCAAATACCCTATCATGTGTTAAATCAGTTAAACTAAGTGTATTTTTTACAAGACATCCTTCAATTTTGTTAATATTTATATACTTACATACTATATCAAATATTTCTTTTCTTTTCTTTTCACCGGCTGTTGTATTATTAAACATAACGGCATTTTTGTGGTCTAATAATATATTATTTATAATTAAATATATCTTATGGTATTTTGGAGACACCAATTCATGCATTTTTCCCAATTCTATTACTCTTAAATATTTATTTGCAAGTATTTTCATTTCACTTGATAATTCATTGCCTATTCCACCGTGTGCTGAAATAAAAATAGTTTCCCTTCTTGGAGCTGGTTTAGTTTGTTTATTTTCTTCCGATAGTTCTAATAATTGTAACTCATCATTGCGTGTAAAATGTCTATTAAACATTGGATGTGTATTATAGCCTACAATTTGCAAACTTGTCGGATGGAGTGAATGTTTGGGAGCAGGAATTGTAAAATTCCTCATATCGTCTGGGTATCTTAGATATTGGTTCGAAGGCGATGGTCCTAAAAATGTATCTTTTGATAAAACAATTTGTTTGACTTTATCCATAAATAATCGTGTTGTCTCTTCATCAAAAAGTGTTCGACTTTGAATCGCATCAATACTAGATACTGATATGTTTTCAAATAACTCGTCACGCAATTTACCCCATATAATTAATACTCCATATTCGTGTGTTTTATTAATTTCTTTAAGAATAGCATACAATCTTGGTGATATATTATAATATTCTTCATTATATGTATTAATTAAATTAAGCATTTCAAATGATTTCTCTCCAAGCATCGTTTCCATTTCACCGCGTTTTGGCAAAAAAGATAATGGAATAATTTCAGGTAAATTATACGAAAAGGGTAAAAAAATAAATCTAGGTAATGTTCCACTTCCCGATTTTTTATTCAATGTAAACCCACTTAATTCTATAATATCAAGTGTCGGTGTATATGTTGTTTTTAATACTCCCTTTGATGTTAATACAATTTTTGGTGGCGGCGGCAGTGAAGGTGGAGGTGGTAGTGGTTCTGGATTAGGAGCTGCTGTCGCTTCTCTCGCTGCAACCGATGGCGCCAACACATTAGGTGTTTTTATAGGAGATTTACGTTTCACTTCATTTCCCCATGAGTGAATTTTTTGACTATGCGTTAAACTATGTAACCGCTCCTGTTCCTCTAATGTTTTTGCTGATATTACTTTTTCGCTATATGGAGTATTGCGGTTATATGCATAAGCTTGAACCCCCAACGGTAATACCGACATATCTGCAGGATTAACACCAGCAGGGCCACCCACAGGACTAACATTTAAAGGGCTTGCATTTATATGTGATGATAATACTGGCGTCATTGATAATACAGGTGATAATACCGGGGTTACCCCTCCGGAATAAATTTTATATTTATACCCATATTTATTCTTCCTTGTTTTATTCTTCCTTGTTTTATTCTTCCTTGTTTTATTCTTCCTTGTTTTATTCTTAACTAAATGTTTTTTTGGTTTGTTTTTATTTATTTTTACAACCATTTTATTTTAATTTATATTAGTTGCATATTATAAATTAAAAATTAAAAATATAAACGTGTATAAATGTCTACCTCATAAAGTTTCGCAGCATAATGGTCGCCACGTGACACAGCTCTCCAAATAAAACGACAGCATAAAGGTAACAAACCGCCCCGCAAGATTGGCAGGGCGGATGCCGAATAAGTGATGATGTATGAAAATTTCAACTCTCGGAGGCCATTTTCCAAAAATGGACATTTATAAATGTCCATTTTCTAAAAACCAGATCTAGATTTGAAAAAAACGATGAAAACATCACTCAGAGCATAATGCTCTAATTTCCTTTTTTTTGTTGAAATATTTGTTACCATAATTTTTAGAGATGTTATGCAAAAAAGACTTAAACATATTTTACTATAATATTATACAAGGAGATGTTAAATAAAATGCCACCAAAAACTTCCAAAATTTTTGAGTGTAAATTATGTGACTTTACATCTAGCAAAGAAAGCGAATATAATAGGCATCTTTTAACTGGTAAACACAAACAGTTAACTAGTATAGAAAATGTTAATAATAATGCCAAAGTATTATCATGCGACTTATGTAGCAAACACTATTTTTCAAGAGTTGGATTATGGAAGCATGCAAAAGTATGCACTAAGAAACCAAACGATGCTCCCATAGCTCCCGAAACTACAGAAGTAACTACAAATATGTTAGTAGAAATTGTAAATTATAATAAAGAAATGGTAGAAATAATCAAAGAACAAAATAAACAAATAAAACAAATGATTTCTAGTATACAATCTTCTCAAATTATTCCCCCCGAATCTCCTCCCATCCTCCCTCTTAACGCAACCATATTTACACCACAATGGTAAGAAATTATTATAGAAATAATAAAAAATAACAGCATAAAGGTAACAAACAACCCCGCAATATTGGCAGGGCGGATGCCGAATAAGTGATGATGTATTAAAATTTCAACTCTCTGAGTCCATTTTTAGAAAATGGACATTTATAAATGTCCATTTTCTAAAAACCAGATATAGATTTGAAAAAAACGATGAAAACATCAATCAGAGCATAATGCTCTAATTTCCTTTTTTTTGTTTAAAAGTTTGTTACCATATTTTTTAAACATTTTATATATATTATATGAAAAGGGTTTAGGCATTTATTATGTTAACAGTATATATGAACTTATTAATGAAAATGCCATTGAAAAATTCCAAAGTTTTTGAATGCAAACATTGTGACTTTGTATGTAGCAAGCAAAGTAACTATGATAAACATATCTCTACTGATAAACATAAACGGTTAACAAATATTGAAAATGATAACAAAAATGCTAAAATATTTACATGTGACTTATGTAGCAAACACTATTTTTCGAGGGTTGGATTATGGAAGCATGAAAAAGTATGCATAAAAAATAATAATATTATATTAAGTGACATCGATATAGCAGCAAATGTAAGTAATATTGATAAAGAAATAAATCAAGTAATTACAAAAGATATGTTTATGGAACTTATTAACGACAATAAAGAAATGATAAAAATAATCAAAGACCAACATGAGCAGATAAAGAGTATGATTCCTAAAATGGGTAACACTATAAATAATACAACTAATAATAACAACTTTAATTTGAATGTTTTTTTAAATGAACAGTGCAAAGATGCTATCAATATAAACGAATTTATTAAATCTTTGAAAATAACACTAGAAGATCTTTATTTTACTAGGAAAAACGGTATTGCACAAGGTATAAGCAATCTTATGATAAACGGTCTCAAAGAATTAGATGTATATAAACGCCCAATACATTGCACCGATCTTAAACGCGATATTGTATATATTAAAGAACACGATAAGTGGGAGAAAGACGATAATAATAAAATAATGAAAAAGACGATTGAAATAGTAGCAAATAAACAGCGGAATAAAATATCAGATTGGGTGGATTTACATCCTTATTGGATTGAAGATGAAAAATTACAATATGAATATTTGACAATATTAAATAAAATAACCGAACCTATCGACTGTGATGATAAAATAGAAAAGAAAATTATAAGAAATATAGCAAGAGAAGTTCAAATAACCGATATTAAAAAGTATTAATATTAGTATTAGTATTATTATTAGTATTAGTATTATTATTAGTATTAGTATTATTATTATTAGTAATATTAGTAGTATTAATAATACATATTAAATGAAATAATATAAAAATATTTTATTACTATTTTATAGTATAGTATGGAAACGAAAGAACAACTTGTTCAACAGATTAAAGGATGGATGACAAATGATAATGAAATACGTGAAATACAAGCACGACTAAAAGAATTAAAAGATAAACGGAAAGGATTTGCAGATAATTTAGTAGGAATTATGCGAAAAAATGAAATCGACTGTTTCGATGTAAATGATGGTAAACTTATCTATACAAAAACAAAAGTAAAAGCCCCATTGAATAAAACTACTTTAGTTACTTCATTAATGAAGTATTTCAAAGATGATGATGAACAGGCAAAAGAATTGGTGCAGTTTTTATTAGAATCACGCGAAGAAAAAGTGAAAGAATCAATACGCCGTAAAGTTCAGAAATAATAATATATAAGTATTATAATTGTGTAATACATAATTATAATGCTCCCTTCTTCTCGCAATTTATATAAAAAAGAACCCGAAGATGATGACACTACATTATATCATAATGTGTCAAGATTTTATAAGAAAAAAGAAATAAATATACCTAAAAAAGTAGAAGAAATAAGAAAAAATGTAGAAAACGTGAATGAAGATATTGATGATTTATATGACTTGGAACCCACTTATATATCTTCTAATATATCAAATATGTTATCAAAATCTCCAAATTCTGAACATGATGATTCCGTTAAATCGTATAATACACATTTATCTATAAAAAAACAAAAAATAAATAATATAAAATACCCATTTTCAGATAAATCTTCTAGTCACTTGATACATGATTTAGATAATATACATACAAGCAACGATGCAAACGATGCAGATAACACTATTGAATTATGCGTTTATCATATAAATAAAATGTCATATAAACCGTTTTTAGAATTCATGCTATACAAAACGAGTGAAGATAATTTTTATTTCCCCAATTATATTCAACCACGCGATAAATACGATATATTAGATAAGGCGTCATTTTTATTGGATAGTTTATTTGATACCAAATGCGAATTTAAAGGCAGAATTGTCGAATCATCTATAATGAATAATGTGAAAAGTGCGCAAATAAATGATAGGATTATTTTATTATACGAATTGAAAGAAAAAGATAATAGTATGAAACGTATGAAAAATGAGGACAAATTTTGGTGGGCAACAGTTAGCGAAATATATAATTTTAGAAAAGTATTATTCTATGATATAAGCAATTCGGTTATAGATGTTTTTCTATCATATCCACAAATGATACAAATTTACTATAAAGATTCATTGGTTGAAACACCAATGATTGTTTTTAATGGGAATAATAGCAATATTGCAAAATATAATGCAATTTTCTCGTTAAAAAAATCAAATAATGAATCGCGATATGGTCCGTTCTATTATTTTACAGATTTATATAATTCTATGAAATATGCATGTTATAATTTTAAAACGAAAAAATATGATAAAGGTGGTTTGGTTCGATTTATTATTTTTCCAGGCAAGATAAAAATGTTTTTACACCAAAATAAACCCGATAAATCCGAAATGGCGAAATATATTTATAATCAAAATCCTATAGAAAAATATACCGCACAATTTAGAGATAATGACTGTAAATGGACCGAGTCATATAACACGGCATATAATGGTTCATATGATATAAAAATAAATTCTAAAGAAGATAATAGTGAGCACAGCGAGCATGAAGACAACCATCACGACGAAGATTACGAATCATATAATAGCGCAAGCTCGAGTTTGGAAATTAATAGCTCATATATTGGAGATAAGCATATAGACGAGGATAATGATACATATTATTTAGGAATGCGAATATGTATTGACGAATATATATTTCAAACACCTTTATCGTATTACTATATAGATACTACTAATATACCAGACATTTATGAATACAGTTTTAAAAATTATAAAATAAAATAATATAATATATACTCATTACTTAATAATCATGCAATTGGGGGATTTAAGTTCTTGGGCTGTTTTAATTATAGTTGTATGTTTAATAAATCCGGCAATATTTGCAATTTTAGACTTTATGGAAGTCGAAAGAAGCTCATATGATTCATATATAATCTGGGGCAATGCTTTGCTTATTTTTTGGTTTGTTCTAAGTGAAAAACGCACATCCGAATTGTCAAGAATATAATTGTTTAGATAATTGTTTAGATAATTATTAATTATTGCATTGCAATTGAGTTTACAACGATAATGCGTTTATTATTTTAAAAAATAATATTAATAATTAAAATAAAATTTTATATAAAACAAAACATCAAACAAATATTATATATATATATTTAATATAATACTTGTATGACAGATATTATAGATTATAATAGCGATTTAGAACATTTGTTGAAAATACACGCAGAAGAATGTGAATCGTTTTCTATTTTACACCGATACTCGTTTGAAAAATATAATGAACGCTCTAATTATATAAATATTCCTGTTATTATTTTATCCAGTGCTATCGGTTTCGCTACAGGTATTGATATAGGCTACGATAAAATGAATATTATATTGGGTGTTAGTAGTATTTTTGTAGGTATTATTAAATCTATCGATACATATTTTCAGTTAGGTAAACGTTCAGAGTCGCACCGTCTTTGTTCTTTACAATTCCAACAAATAAATAAGAAAATAATGATAGAATTGTCTTTAAAACGTGATCAAAGAATAAGCGCGAAAGATATGCTACAAATTATCAAAACAGATATAAAAAATTTACAGGATATCGCCCCACTAATTGATGAAGAAATGGTAGAAATGTTTAAAAAAAATTATGGTGTTATGGATCCTTCATCTAATAAAATAAAATTTACAGCACATACTCCCAATTTATGTAACGGATTAAGTCAAGTAACTATAAACGGTGAAAAATCAACATACGATGATGATGATGATAGTGGAGGTAGAAGAAGAAGACGCCGAAGAGGATCTCGTGAAAGAAGAAGTAGTAGAGGGTCGTCAAGGGGGTCCAGAGGATCTTCTCCTGGTTCATATGATGATGACGACGATGACGACGACGATGCCGACGACGACAACAACAATAAAAACGGTGGGGGTAGCGCTAGAAGAAATAGAAGAAGAATAGGTAACCAAGATAACCAAGATAATCAGAATAAACAAGATAAAAAACATAAATCTGATGGAAATATATCTAATGCTAGTGATTCATCCGGTTTTATGAGTTCGGTTTCCAACTTTATTCAGAAGGGGGTTAATTTAATTAAAGGTAATACACCATCTCCTCCTTCTGATACTGGATCTCATGGTAAATCAAAACGCCATTATAAAGCTTCAAATACCGTTATCGAATTGACAAATGTTGTTGTAGATAACGGTATAAGTAATATAGAGAGCAATAATCAAATAAACAATGCGGAGTTGCAAGATATTTTAAATAAAAAATCTTTTAATAATTCTTCTAGTAATTCTGCCAATATTTCTTCCAATAATTCTACCAGTAAAAGCATACGCGCTGCTTCTAAACTACTTGATACTCCTGCTATATCCGAATTTCATTTTCAACAGTTGCATCAGTTACAGCAATTACAACAGTTACAGCAATTACAACAGATGCAACAGATTCAAAATTCACAACCACATACTTCTGTTAATTTTGTAAATACGTTGTCTAATCCAATAGTTAGTGCGGACTTAATATACAACACACGTAGTAGTCACAATAGCCACAATAGCCACAATAGCCACAATAGTCAGAATACACAAAATATGATCCATACACCACGTATAGCCCCTTCGTCTATAGACGAAACAGACAATATGCAAAATCAGATTGTAAATATAGAAATATACGAAATTGAACAACCTATAAATAACCCTTCGTCTATATCCCCTCCCCCTCCACCACCTCTTCCTTTTCTTAATAATTTAAATAATGACAATGGTGATGACGCAGATGATAATGGAGCACTAATGTAAATATACCAGCGACTCTAACCCATATTGTTTTAATATAATATATATAAAATTGAAATAAACATAATTTATATATATTATAATAAGAACCCAAGTATACAAAATCAGAAGCAAATACATATCAGATGGAACGACGTTTGAACAAAAAAGTGGAAGAATATTTGATTTTGTTTAAAAACGAGATTGCGAAAAGATTGCAAAATATTGTTGATGGATTAGAACACACCAATTTGCAAGTCGGGGCGCATGCATCTATATGCGATGAAACAAAATTTAAGTGTAACTCGGTGGCGGGATTTGTTTATAATTATGAAAAACTGCGTCTAACCAAAGATGATTTTATGAAGCGGAAGCGTATCAAAAGCGTGGTCCCTATTTATGATAGATGTTGTGCGAAACGGGCGAATGGTGAACAGTGCACGCGACGGAAAAAAGGGGGTGATACATACTGCGGAACTCATATAAAGGGGACGCCTCATAGTATAATGGATGAAGTTGTAGGGGAAATGCCAACCACTAAAACAGTAAAGGTTGATATTTGGGCACAGGATATTAAGGGAATTATATATTATGTTGACAAGGCGGGAAATGTGTATGATACCGAAGATATTATGAAAATTGATAAATACCCGAAGCGTGTAATTGCGAAATATGTGCAGGATGATGCCGGGAATTATACAATCCCGTCTATGTTTGGTCCTGCTACGCCATCAATTGTATCAGCTGAATAAAGTATATTTAATAACTTATATTTATTGGTTAATTAATTTATTATAATTATTTTTATTGCATTATTATATAAAATGTCTTCCTATGGTTTCACTAATTTTTATAATCCCAAAGGATTGAGAAAACCACCATTATCAACATCATCGTCATCAACATCATCGTCATCAACATCATCTGCATCGCCGTCATTATCGTTATCGCCGGTAGCGGCAGAAGAGGAATCACCAGCTTTTTCTTTTTCACCTGATGAAATGGAAAGAATCATGCAATCACCTTTTGGAAGGTCGCTTAATGGATCAAACACGCCTCAAAGCTCTCCACTGTCACCACTGTCTTCACAGTATTCACCGTCTTCACCGTCTCTATCATCGACGGCATCATCATCCTCAAATTCATCATGTATTTATAAATTGAACGGCCTAATAACTGTTATAAAAAGTAATAAAAAAAAAACTGTATATCCAATCGAAATAGGTGAACCTCGAGAACTTATTAATGGTGATGAACTAAGATTAGTAACTAATGAAGATGAATTTCAAAGAGGCGGACGTAAAATAAAATCGCGAAAAAATAGGTATTCAAAGCGAACCAAGCGAACCAAGCGAACCAAACGAACCAAACGAACCAAACAATCGAAACGAAAGAAATAGACAAAATAAAAGTAAGTAATAATTAGATAGATATAAAATAAGTATAATACTATACATCATCGTATAGTATTATATAGCATTGTGTATTAGCATTGCGTATTATTCTTTAATTCTTTTTTGATATACGTTCCCAACACCTAGCAAAACATGTTTTTGCAATTTCTTCTACAACTTTTTCTACCTTGTTTATATCAAATTTTCCCCTAGATGCATCTATAATAAAATCTATAGAATCAGATACAATATTGCCAGTTATCAAATTCAATGCCTCCATCTTATGTTCGGTTAACATGGATGTATTATTCATCACTACATCCTTAAGTAACTTAATTACAAAATCTTTTTTATTAGAGCCCGATTCTTTCGTCTGTTCTACAATTATCATAGCAATTCTAAGAAGACGCATTACAGATTCCGCGCTAATAGATAAATTATTTTCTTTAATTTGTTTTAAAAATTCTTCCTGACAATATTTGAAATCTTTTATAACGACTGTAACCATTTCGGTAGTGGTTTCAGTCATGATTTCAGGAGTGTTTGCTGACACATGTTCAACAGATACTGCATTGGAAGACGAACTTGTAACATTGGTAGTTGCTGATACGTTTTTCTCTTCTACATTTGTTACATTATTGTGACTAGTATTAGATAATATAAGATCGTCATTTAATGTGGGTAATATTAACTTTTCCGTAAATTGTGTTAAAGATTCATGTTCTGTTTCTTTTGATACAAATACGGGTGAATTTACCGGCGAATTTACGTTCGATGATACATAAACAGGTGAATCACATTGTTCGTTTGTGTTTATAATATCTGAATTTTCCATTATTTATATAATTTGGTATTATAATATATACTTATAAAAATATTTTATATCGATTTAGTTAATAATAATATATCAGGTATATTTATATAAACTAAATAGTAAAAAATATATATAATTTTTTACTATTCACTTTTTACAATGTATATACCACTACACTATTGCTACATTAAAATGGGCACGTCGATGTCCTATCGAGCGCGGTATCACGTGGCGTCTGCGACGACAATATTCTTCCAATCCTAGCACAACCCGGGGAAGCATGACTTGAAAACGTGTCATCTCCTGCACCCCCACAGGATCCATAATAATCTTCGTCGCCACTATCATAACTGTCTCCATTGCCACGTCTCGCCCCTCCTGGACGATACAATCCGATAATAGCATCACGTGAAAGGTGTCGCAATTTAGAACCTACACCCCGCGATGTAGGCGTGAATGTCGCAATAATTTTCTCGTTCTCTTTTGTTTCCTCCTCTGTAGCAGCAGCCTCTACTGTAGTTTCCGATGGTTGATGGGGGGCAGCAGGAGTGGGCGTCTTGGGGCTAGATAGCTGTGCATCGCCATAATATGTATCGTCAGCGACACACCCACCACCAGAATTTGCGCGTCTTGGTGCAGGGGGAGGGAAACAAGGATATGTATCATCGATGTATTCATTGTATCCGTAATTTGTCGCGCACGTTACTGAAGGCATTGAGCTGATAATCTCGGTCTGAAGTGGCGTGATGTCATTGACGGTGACAGCGCGCTGCTGAATTTGCGATGCTTGACGCGCAGCGACATATCTCTCGCCGATTGATGCAGCCATCAACCCGTTAATGCATACAAACAAATCGTCGGCAAGCTGGATCATGAATGGATCTTCGTTCAGATTTTTTTCAGCGACGTATGTAAGAAACCTGTCTTGATATGCCGTGACAACACCAATGAGTCGGTCTTTTTCTGCAATAGTTGTATTGTATGGCATGCGTCTAATATTTTGCAAGAATTTCAGCGCTTCATCAATCGTTGCAATGGTGTCAAGTCGCCACAATTCGCGTTCAACATTTGCATTGACGGACACTGCGCTGGCATCATTCTCTCGATGATCTTCTTGTTCATATGTAATCAGCTGTTGGGTCGCGCGCGATGTATTGGACGGGCAGTTGGTTGAGAAGTATGTAAGTTGACATGTGACCGTTTCGACATTCCATGGAACGCGAATATATACTGTGCGCGTCGTTTCGTAAATAATATCGTCTAGGTTCAATTCATTCTTCCAACTCATGGTGGCAAAGTCAAAGATCTCGACATTCGAGATGAGTTTCACGTCACTAAATGCTGTGTTCATTGCAGACCATAAAATTTCGCCGAAAATACAACCCGTTTTTTCAACGTCGTCTATGAACCATTGCTTCGAATTGGGGAACTGTGTGCATAGTGTTTGAAGCATTGTTGAGTCATGATCGGGGCCATAACCAACCATGATTTGTGTAGCTGCTTTTTTTGGCATGGGCAATGTAGTGTCGGAGCATGAGGTTTCGGGAAATGTCGGTGTAAGGAATGACACAAGTCGCTGAATGTTCCTTTCACCCTCGTTGTTTGCGCCATCGGTCAGGAAAACGTGCATTCTGGTGATGAACTCCTCGGTGGTGCTTGGATCGTTCGGAATATACTGGCTCTCGGAAGACATAATTCGAGCAATCTCTTGAAAACATTTCTGGAAATTTGTGCCTCCCCCTGGCATGATACTTGTAACCTTTTGAATCAGCTCTTCTTTGTTTTCTTTGGTAACGCGACAAGGAAGGAGAACACATGATGCAGATGATTGAAAACTGACAACTGCGAGATAAAATTCGGCATGCGGATTTTCATCTTCTTGTGATGCAATGTATTCAATCATATTCGTCATCGTCATATGAACAAATTGCATCTTTGACTGAGGAGTTTGTCCGCGTTTCGTAGCCGTTTCTGCCATTGAACCTGATGCGTCAATGGATACATACATGATGAACCTCATTTTTTGTCTTGGAGTCGTGACGCCTCCTTCGATGGGGGGAATAACAATCTGGAAAATCCCTCGATTGAATTGGGAGACGGCGTCGCCGGCATCATCGGTGGGTTTAGTATTGGAAAAGAGCTGGATAGATGTTTGCATTGTTTGGTTTCTTGTTGTAAAATAAACTGGAAGGAATTTGCTTGTAACTGATTTCTGACTGTATCTTATTAACGTGTAATTATTTGCTTCAATTTTCTGACCACTAAGGAAATGGTCTATAGTAACCACTTACATAATGAAGGTCATTTTGTAAATACTCGTGATTATAATATATATATTAATTTTTTATATAAAAATGTTATATATAAATAATATGAATAATAAAAGATTTTGAATGTTATATAATATTATTATTAATATTAATAATATTATATGTATGAAAAGCATAAAAATATAAAATAAAGCATCAGTCGAAAAACAAACCGAAGGGTTTGAATAAATGTTATTATTATTAATAGTAACTTGGTTTTATAGCGGAACCCACCCCTCCACTTTCAGGTGCATCTTTCCAAGGATCTACTTCTGCATATGTTTTATTTAAAGTAATAGATACGGTTCTATTAATACTATTAATAAAATCACCTATCCTTCTATAACTAATATCAATTATAGTACCAACCGGATAGTATAACAGCAGTCCTGGCGTTCTTTGATCTATATTATTTCCAAATAAAATAGTAGTAGTGCTGTTAGATGTCTCATGCAATGTGCAACTTAATATTAAATCATGAAGATTTAAGTAACCAAAAAATGGGGAAAAACTATCAATATATGTTATAAATACACCTTCACGACTAAAATAATTAGAAGGAGGTAAAATGTTATTAACATAATATTGTTCTAATTTAAATGTTGAAGGAACATACCATCTGAATCCTAAATATAATTTATTTTTATAATCAGTTTCTTGTTGTTTTAATACAGATAGTGAATTACTTAATATGTATTGATTAGAACCTCCACCAAAACATTCCGTATTTTTTCGTCCAAATGAATATATACCAATAACATCTGCATTAGCATTAACAATAGGTCCACCCGAATTACCAGATTGTGCTACAGGCGAGCTAACGAACATCCCATCTGTAATATGATCACCGTTTGGTTCACAATAATGCGGATCTCTTACATTACCAGAACTAATTGAATCTTCATCCATACCTAACGGATTACCTACAACATAACATACGTCTCCTGACTTTACAATTTCTTTATTTATTTTAAGACAATATTCAGGATAATTTGTAAAATCGATACCAGTTTTAATCAAAGCAATGTCGGCAACTCCGTCAACATAAATGGCACTAACATCTACCTTAAACCATATGTCATTCGGATTCGTAGGATCTTGTATGTATGCCTCAGTTATTTTTGAATATGCATTATCATCTATATTCAATACACACCATGCAGAAGTAACAAAATATCCGTGTTTTAAATCATCAATTGTTTCATAATAATAAAATCCAGAACCCGAAAATTCTTCACCCGTATTTATAAGTATTACAATTTGACTCGTTGCTTTTTGTAATTTTGTTACCACATTCGATGATAATCCAGTGGGTCCTGCATATGCACCGTTAGTTTCTTGAATGATCATGAGAATACGTTTTTTATTTTTTTTATTTATATAATGAACAAGTATGATTTTTATTGAAAACTTATTATTATTTAAAAATATATCGCATTGAGATACTATTATTTTAGATTTGTTTGGAACATTTTCAAATTTATTTATAATTGTTTTAATAATATGTTTCAATTTTGTAATATATTTTTTAAATGTTTGAGAATTCGCATTAGCGGTAGCAATAGAATCAAGTTTATTCAAATCATACTTATTTTTACTTACATCAATATCATAAACCTGTTTTAAATTTTCTTCATAAAAAAATTTAGAAGAATCAATATAACTATTTGTATAGTT
>Ga0114966_10000989_pt1 | contig 26548 bp, 24 predicted proteins | sample M_130207_XF_Meta_FD_87029 | JGI IMG/M metagenome (GOLD analysis project Ga0114966, IMG submission 87029) | Freshwater microbial communities from Lake Montjoie, Canada to study carbon cycling - M_130207_XF_MetaG | ecosystem: Environmental > Aquatic > Freshwater > Lake | place: Lake Montjoie... | reverse complement strand
GTTCCCATTCCGAACACGACCGTTAAGCTCACTCGGCCGATGATAGTGCAAAACAGCGCGAAAGTAGGTTGTTGCCGGGTTTTTTAGCGGCTTGCAGAAATGCAAGCCGCTTTTTTTATGCGCTACTCTGATTTCGTCGCGCTACTCTGATTTCGTCGCGGTACTCGATGATTCGTTTGCGGGCCGGGGTGACCAATTTCCCCCGTTTTTTTCGAGAGACAGTGTGTTTGTTCTCTGCCGCTCGGCTGGTATCGGATGCGCCGCGCGTTGCCGTCAGTTCGCGGCCGAACTGGGCCTGCTTCAAAACGGCAATGACTAGCGGCGGCGTGAGTCCCGGCAGAGTCGGCATCGGCGTTCAGGCGACCGGAAGCAAATGATTTACCCGATCACACAACCCCGAAGTCTGGGTAAAGACGATTCTTGCCGGTCGCGTAAGTTCGGAGCTACAGAGTGGCCGCGTCTTCAAACGAGCCGAGGAACTTGGATTCGGCCGCTCCAAAGTTCGGCAAGGTTGGAGCGGCGGTGAGATATTTCGATTTGGGAATGAGCGCCCGAATCATCCCCGTGAAACTGACGAAATTCGCCGCAGCGTCCTTTTCAGATTGTCTCGGTTGGCGGCGGAGACGTCGCGGCCGTTGTCCAGATTCTCGGTGGGGATGTTCAGGGCGTCCAAGAGATGTCGCGCGGCGATCAGATTGGCCCGACACAAACCTTTCTCCAGCTTTAAGTCGGTCGCGGGGCCCCTCCCAACACGACATTTACATTGAATCATGAAACACAACCATGATCCATGGTCGGGAAAGACGTCCCAAGATTGGTCAACGGCATAATGGTGTCTGCTGCATGAATGAGGAAAATAGATCGTTCGGGGACCGACGGCACCCGGTGGTGTCGTAGCCGAACGTGTTCAAACGCGCCGAGCGACCGCCACGCTATCCGCTCCAAGCGTTGGCTGCACCGTCCCCGTTATCGTACGGGTCGATTGGGGATTATCACGGCCGGGTGATCGTCACCGTGTTGCTGCCCTTTTAATGCCGATGTTCAGGACGACTTAGGCTTTGAAGCTGTCGATGTTGCCGGGGTTGATGAGATGGGCCGCCCTCAGGAATTTCAGCGGGCTGGCGGGGTCGATGCTCCCCACGACCGATTCGGTTTCGGTAGAGTAATCCGGGCTGGCACAGTCGCGGATGTCGTAATACGACAGATTGGGGTCGGTGCTGGCGGTGCAGGTGATGCGGGCCTGTTGCGTGGCGGCGTCCCAACTGGTCGTGGCGACTACGGCATCGGGGGGCGAGTCGGGTTCGGGAGACGATCGGGGGAGCGTGTTGACCAGCGGGTCGGTGGTGTTGAACAGGCCACCCACCGCCGCGCGATCGTTGCGCAGGGCGATGTACGCCTGATCTTGAATGGCGTTGCGGCGCTTTCGTTCGAGCGATGTCTCCTGCTCGGCGCACTTGCGCGGTGGTATAGGCCGTCTTCGGAGCCGCCAGATCGGTGAGAAACGTCGCAATCGCGTAGCCGCCGACCATCGTCAGCGGGCCGGTGAAACCGGGGATCGCCGCCGTATTGATCTTGGCCCAGAGCGACTTCATGTCGTCCATCGCATCGGTCCCCGGCCCGACGTGATCGACGGGACCAGCGGCAGCGCGGCGACATACGGCGTCTGCCCCAGAAAACCGCGCACCTTCCGGTTGAACTCCGCCGCTCGTAACTGCCCCGCCTCCTTCTTGAGTCGGATGTCCTCGCGAGAAATTACTGACTCAACAAGTCGAGTGTTCTTTCATACAGCGGCGGGCCTTGATTCCCGACCTTCGCCTGTCCAGACTGCGCTGAGTCCTTTTCATTTGCCATCTCGTGCTGAGGAGTAATCTGACGTCGCAATTTGTGCGTCGGTTGATGTTGGCCAGCTTGCTGCCTTGGTTTGTCAGTTCCGAATCGGCATTTGCACAGAACGCTTCGCCCGTGGTTCAGGCAACCGAAGAGGCGCCACTCGACCTTCCGCTCGACTATCGTTCGCCGCAACAAAGCGTTCTTCTCATAAACTTGAGCAGTCCAAAAGAGCTCGAAACGGCGGTGGCAGCCTGCCGTGTGAATAAGCTGGCCTTTGAGCAAGGCGATTCCTTTAACAAGCATCGGAATGATTACTCGAAGTTCCACCTCATCGTCGGTGGAACCAACTGTATGGACTATTGGGCGAGCCGGCTGCCTTCGATCACATCGAACGGTTCGTGGCCGAGGGGGGCCACCTCGTTCTGTTCGGCACATTCAATGGTCGCAATTGCGAACACCTCAACCGATTCGGCATCAAGACGGGTTTCGTTCACGCATGGGAATTTCGGACGGTGCCAGGCCGTGCGGATGTTCTATTCAAGGGGTCGGAGACTGTCGTACCCACAAGCGGGAAGTTGCAGAGTACTGGTCATTTCTCAATTGAAGTACCTCATGTGAGCCTTTTAGAGCGAGGTCCGGCTAAGCAAACGGTCCCGTTCTTGGGTTCCGCTCTTGCGACTCTGGCTTACAAGAAGGGCCGCGTCACCTTTACCCAAGCTGAACCCGGCGCTCATGAAGACGATCTTTGGCTGGTCACAGCGGTCATGACATGGGCCGCGCGTGGTGCTCCGACATCCATTGAGCAACTTGATCAACAGGTTGTTCTGGATGAACAGGCGTTGGCGAATCGTCGTCGTCCCAAGGTGTTGGCAGTCTCTTCGGATGCGGAACAACGAGCTGCTGAACAGACCATCCACGAAGCACTCCGTGATGAGTTTTCGACAGCGACGAAGTCGGACCGCAAGCCGGCGCTGGCCGGTAAACTCATTCAGATGGCTCAGACAGAATCCAATCCAGCGACTGTGTTCGTCTGTTTCAGGTTGGCTAGCGACTTGTACGCGGAGTCTGGGAATCCGGCCAAAGCCTTCACCACAATCGACCAACTCGGTGAGCGGTTTCAGATCGACATCGCCGACATGCAACTCGAAGCGGTTCGTGTGGCGTCAAAGACAATGCGCGATCCCATCTCTGCGGGTGAGCGTGCGAAGGCGTGCCTTGACCTAGCAGATGACCTCGCCGCTGTCGGCCGATACGACGTGGCGACAACCGTCGCCAACTTGTCGAAAACAGCAGCACAGACCGCGAAGCATCGGCACTACCAAAGTCTGATTGTTCCGCTGTCTCGTCGCCTTGGTGTCATCCAGAAGGAGTCGGATCGCCTCAAAGCGTTTCGTCAGGCTCTCGCAACGGATTCGACAAATGCCGAAGCCAACATGGAAATCGGGAAGTTTCAGTGCCTGACGCTCCGCAACTGGGAGGTCGGCCTGCCGCAACTGGCTCAAGGAAGTGATCCTGTTCTGCGCTCACTTGCGGAAGCGGAACAGAAAGGGACTGACGATCCCAACGCTCAGGTGGCGCTCGGGGATTTCTGGGTGGCACAGTCGTCGAAGCTGACACCGGCAACGCGCCCGGCTGCACAGTCCCGCGCGCGGTTCTGGTATTCGCGAGCCGTCTCGGAAATGTCCGGTTTGGAAAAAAACGTCTTGGAAAAGAAGATCGCGAAGATTCCCTCGACCAAGTTTGAGCTTCGGTTTGCACTCAATGTTGAAGGGCGATCCGAATTGCATCTGACGAAAGATCGCATGAGTTGGAAGCAACTCGAGTCGACCGCCCCGAAGACAATGCAGATCAACACTCAATTCTGGCCGGTCGCCACACAGAGTGAACTCAAGAACTACGGATCGACCCGTTACTTTCTTGAGGACGTTGATTTGGAAACGGCAGTTCTCACCAAGCTGCGTGGACGCAGCACCATCGAGTTAAAGTCATCCTCTTCAAGCGAACTGCTGATTGAGTTGAACGACGCGCCGGATGGAGGCGCTGACTGCGAGTTCCTGTTGAAGTTTGGGAATTGATTCGCCGGGCCACTGCGGGGTGGTCCTGCTTGATTGCGAGCGGGAGGCATGTTGGATGTGCCACGGCTTCGGAGTCTGCGAAGAAGCAGTGTTCTTCGTGAGGTCGTCCCACAGCCGGCGCTGATTCTCCGCTGGCTCCGAAGCCATGACGCGACTCACGCCTCGACCAGGCGATGAATCCTCCGGAACGGCTTCCCGTTCCAGTCCTGTGGCGTTGGTGCGGCGAAGGGCGAATTCGGTTTAGCCGATTATTTTGAGGCGTACTTATCGGCGGGGGGAGTCCGGTGTGGCTAACCTCTGGCAACTTAGGAACGCGGTCGCAATAACTTTTCGATGAGCCGCCGGGCGCTAGCCCCGGTTTGTGTTATCTGAACCGGGGCTAGCGCTCGGCGGCTGATAGCCGCCTGTTTCACTTCTTCTTCTTCTTCTTCTTCTTCGAGAAGTTGTTGCCGCTCCCATTCCTGAGAGCCTATCCGAGAACCTCAGCAAACATCTGAAGTCTCCGAAGACTTCGGATGTTTGCTGATCGGTTCTGACTCGATCCCTCGGAACTCGCTGCTTGATGGATCGCTGACTCACGGGCCTCGCTTGGGAATTGTCACAGTGACTGATCGGATATTCGTCGAAGCTTGCCGCCGACGGTGGGCCGCTAGCAGCCTGTTGAAATACGTCGCTTGGACGCCTCGTCCGAGCAAGAGCCAATTGGAATCGGACGGGTGAGGTGGTGTCATCGCACCGCTCCGAACCGCTTCCACGAGCCGCTTGGCCAATAGTTCAGGAAGACTTGTCCGACGATATCGCCGTGCGGGATCGGCCCGAACTCGCGGCTGTCGAGCGACTGGCTGCGGTGGTCTCCCAGGACGAAGTACGAGCCGATCGGAACGGTTTGTTTCGAGAGGCTGATCGCGTCGCTCTTCTCATCCTGCACAACCGCATACCGTCTCGGGCCATACAGCTCATAGCGGGCTTTCTTGCCGTCCACCTTCACTGGCGGTGACTGGTCTCCCTCCGGCGTCGGTTCCTGCGGGAGCGGCTCATCGTTGATGAAGACCTTTCCATCCTTCATCTCAACCGTCTCACCGGGTAGTCCGATGATCCGCTTGATGAAGTTTTGTTTGCGGTTCTGCGGGTTGCGGAAAACGACGACATCGCCGTGCGTGAACGATGTCGTTTCGACTCCGACCTTGTTCGCCAGCACGCGGTCTCCGGGAAGGAACGAGGGAGTCATGCACGCCGTGGGGAGATAGTACGCCTCGACAACGTTGGACCTCAGGAAGAAGGCGAGGCCGATCGCGTAGGGGAACGACGTCGCGATCATCAGGCCGTAGACCACGGGCCGGTTGTATTCCTGCGGCTCGTAGTCGATGGCCGCCATGCTGCGAGCGATGGCTTTTGCGTCGAGGGACGACCAGATGTTGAACGCGATCAGAGCCACGACCAGAGCCGCCAGTCCCGTGAAGACCACGGTCGCGTTTCCCAACAGAGCCAGCACGGCAACCACCAGCCACGCCATCATCGAGACGCAGTACATGACCAGCCCTCGACCGACGCGACCGCAGTAAATCTGGCCCAGCCCGCAGCAGAAGGACGAAAGCCACATCGCCAGTGACGGCTTACGAACGTGAGACATCTCGCTTGTCATTCGGCACCTCCGGATTCGTTTCTCCCGACGCCACCGAGTACTCGGGAGTCGGTCCTAGCAATACATGCACCACACCATAGACCCGCACGACACAGACCACTGCCGCCGCCGTGGCGACCACGTACGAAACGTTCTGCGCCGAGAGACAGCCACGAAGCGGAGCGGCATTCGTTGTCTCTCCCTTTGATTTCGCAGCTCGCTCCACAGCCGACATGACATCGCCGACAAACGTGTCGGGCGGCGAAACATCTCGTTTCGCGGCGAGCCACATTTCCAGCGGGTCATCGTGACGATCCCGTTGCTCGTTCATCTGGCACCTCGTTGTGACGCGGGTTGAGGGGACTCTGCCCCGCCGGGCTGCAAGTCCTTCAATGCATGTCTCAAGTTTTCCTTGGCCCGACTGAGCCGCGACTTCACCGTACCTAAGGGGACTCCTTCGATGACCGCGATCTCGGCGAGCGGCATGTCTTGAATCTCTGCCAACACAAACGCCGTCCGCTGTTCGAGCGACAACCGGTCGAGTGCCGCATCGAGTCGGCTCCACGTTTCACTATCGACCACGTCCATTGCGGGAGACACCGCATCGGAAACCGGGTCGCCCAGCTCTCTGGTTGTCTGCGACCGACGCTTCAAAAAATTGCAGCAGCGGTTGCGAGCAATCGTCAGCAGCCACGTCGAAAACTTCGCCCGCTTTGGGTTGAACGAATCGAGATGAGTGAACGCCGCGACGAAGACCTCCTGAGCCAAGTCGTCCATGTCCGCCGCGTTCCGAACCAGATTCGTCACGAACCCGAACACAGAGCGCTCATGCCGAGACACCAGCAGCCGATACGCGGCCGTGTCCCCCGATAGCACTTGCGAGATGATCCGTTCGTCGTCGTGCATGCGATCCCATTGCGATTGGCCGTGCCTCGCCAACTTATACAACTGGCAGTCGCATATGGTTCCACGAAAAACGGGAACAGAGGCCAGGCCGTGTCATCCAGCCGCTTCATCGTCGGGGTAATGCCACGCGACGACGGCGTAGAGCAGGGCCGTGACTAAGGCGGAGCCGCTGGAGGTCAGGTACATCGCGGTGAAGCCGTGATGGACGATGATCCAGCCGAGGACTGGGGCGAAGACGAGCGAGCCAAAGTCGGTGAAGCCGAGGATGATGGCGGTTCCCGAGCCACGGCACTCTTTGGGGAAGGCTCCCGAACCGAGTGAGACGACGGCGGGGAAGAGCAGGGCGTGGCCGAAGCCGCAGACGATCGAGGCGGGAATGAAGTGCCACCACTCGGTTGCGAACGCGAGCATCGCGTGACCGACGACATGGCCGAGGAGGCCTCGCACCAGCATCCAGTGGCGGCCGATCGTGCGGCTCCAGTTCGACACCAGCAGTCGAAAGACAAACGCCGAGATCGCGTAGCCCGAGAAGAAGGCCGCGATCCCGTCGATGTGCTGTGACGTGGCAAACCGCGTGAGAAACGTCTGCGTCGCCGTCACGCCCAAGCCCATGATCATCGCCGTCAGCACCACGGTTCCCGGCCAGAAGCGGATCAGGAGTCGAAAGGCGGGCGGGGACGTGGCCGTTCGCGGGTGAGGCTGATCGCGCGTCAACAGCGCGATGATGACGAGGTACATCAGCCCGATCACCGCCGCGCCACCGAAGAGGATCACAAACTGAGTCCGCTTGTCCGGGACGAGCCTGAGTACGACATCGCCGATGTTCGAGCCGACGATCATCCCGACGAAGCCGCTGCTCCCGAGGTTGCCGATGATCTCGGTGCGACGCTCGGGCGGAACGTGGTTCTGAATGTGCGTCATCGAACACGCAAACATCCCCGTCAGCCCGACGAAATAGGCCACTCGCGCGAGGTAGAGGACCCACGACAAATCCGCGGGCACGAGAAACGAGGCGACTCCCGCGACAAACAGCATCGCGCACAGCGGCCACATCCGTCGCGTGCCGTAATCGTCCAAGACATGTGAGACGCTTAGCCGCACCAACACGGCGACGGCGGTCCCCAACGCGACGATGATCCCCGTGTCGCTCTCCGTCCCACCGAGATGATTCACCAACTCAGCAAACCGAAACGTCAGCGCGTTCCCCATTATCAGGGCCGAGTTCGCCAGATAAGCCAACCAAAACGTGCGACCGTACACGCCCGACATCTGGTCGGAAGAACCGGTCGCGGCGGGCAATGGGGAAGGGGAGGGCATGACATCCATGACGTGGTTTGACTGGCGAGGCGTCCCTGTTGTCACCGATTGTTTTTTCGCCGCCGCATCCAATAGTTCGGGCGTTGTGCCCCGTGGCTGACCGCCAGGACGAGAACATGGTCCGCACGGGTTTTATAGTGCAACGAATAGGGAAAACGATGCATTCGTGCGCTGCGGATACCGAAGCGAACATCCGCTGTTTCAGCAAACGGATATCGCTCGGGATTCTGTTCGATGTTCTCGAGAATCGAGTAATACTCGCCCAAGAACTCTGCTCCGACTCCCTGATCTCGCTCGTCGTACCACACGGCGGCGGCAAGAGCTTCCTCAGTGGCCTCGCGCAGCACAACCACGTTCATTTTGAAACTCCAGCCGCGATGCGGGCATCGAGAGCCGCTTGAACAATCGCCACAGACTCCCGCCAATCGCTGGCCGTCGTCTCACCGGCGTCATAGGCGCGCGACCGTTCCGCCGCGACCGCCACCCACTCGGCCTCGATCGAAGCGGCCTCGTCGTTGGGTTCGAGGCTCGAAATCAATTCTCTGGCCAGAGCAGCTCGCTCGGGGCGTGGAAGGCTCAAGGCTTCTTCCATCACCCGTTCAACAGCACCTAGCTCCATTGTTGAGGTTGTCATGACGTACTGCTCCTATCATGGTTTAAGAACTGCTCACCCGCCATACGCACTATAGCGTCTCAACCCGCGCGACAAAGCGAGCCGGTTGAGGAACAGCAGGATCAGCACCCACGCGACGCCGGTTCCCAATTCCAAGGCCAGTGCGGCGTGATTGTACTTGTGTAGCATGATCGCGGCGGGGACATAGGCGAGGTACTTGAACGGCAACAGTAGCGTCAGATTTGCCACCCACGGCGGGAGCCAGTCGAGCGGCAGCATGTGTCCCGAGAGGAAGTAGCTGACCAGCATGTAAACGAAGACGAGCGAGCTGACTTCCAAAAACCAGAACGCGACGAGGCCCATCAGACTTTCGATCAGGAAGCCGATCAGAAAGGCGAGGACCAGCGAGACGCACCAGCCCGCGAGCGTGATCCCGTCGGGCCAGCCTCGGAAGTAGTCGCGACAGAGCCAGAAGACGAGTCCGAACGGAATCGCCGCCATCACGTAATAGACCAGTTTGTGAGCGACCCGATGCCAGAAGAGATAGTCGATCAAGTCGATCGGCTGGATGAGAAACTTCTTGATCGAGCCGTCTCGGATATCGCGAGCGATCCCGGTCGTCAGCCCCGGCATCGACGAGAAGGCTCGCCCCACCATGACCAACAGCGAGTAGGCCACCATGTCGCCATACGTGTACGCATTGATGACCTTCGTGTCGCCGGGGCCGCTGGCCTGATAGATCGCTCCCCACAGAAAGACCTGCGTGACGATCGGCAGGAAGCGGACCAACGTCGCGAACATGAAGTCGGCCCGATAAACGAGCCGCTCCTCAATCGAAGTTCGCAGGATGCACCACTTGACGCGGAGGGAAGATGACATTGAGCCAGCCTTGTCGCCTCGCCCTGTCTTTAGGGACGAATACTGGCGGGGAGAGGATTAGGGTGAGGGGTTCTTCAGTCCGCTGAGACGGTCTCGTCCTTCCGCGCGAACAGTTCCGCAATGACATCCTCCAACGGACGCTCTTGCACACCGACATCTTCGATCGTGTAGCGGTCGAGCAGGGCGGCGAGAACCTTGGGGATGTCCTGTCTCGGGACCTCCAGCTTCACGCGTGGAGGCATTCGTTCGACGATCTTGCCGTAGCGTTCGAGGTCTTCAGGAAGCTCGGTCCCGGCGAACTGAAGTTGAATCTGTTTGACGCTGCTGAAGCGGTCGAGGATTTCGTCGAGCGGGCCGTCGTGTTTGATCTCGCCCTCATTGATGATGATGGCTCGACGGCAGAGGGCTTCGACATCCTTCATGTAGTGGCTGGTGAGGAGCACCGTCATTTGTTGCTCCTGTTGGTAGTGCCGCAGAAACCCTTGCACCTTTCGCTGTGAAACGACATCGAGGCCAATCGTCGGTTCGTCGAGCAGCAGCACTTCTGGTGAGTGAAGCAGCGACGCGATCAGCTCCATCCGCATCCGCTCGCCGAGCGAAAGTTCTCGCACCGGCTGGCCGACCAGTTTGCGAACCTCTAGCAGATCGGTCAGTTCGTCTAGGCGACGTTGAAACTGCGCGGAGTCGATTCCGTAAATCTCGCGATGAAGGATGAAGGACTCTTGCGCGGGCAGGTCCCACCAGAGTTGGTTCTTTTGCCCCATGACCAACGAGAACCGTTTGCGATAGGCGTTGTCGCGCTGCCACGGCACATAGCCTAGCACGGTGGCTGTTCCCGAGGTCGGATAGATCAGCCCGCTGAGCAGCTTCAGCGTCGTCGTCTTCCCCGCTCCGTTCGGCCCGAGAAACGCGACCATCTCACCTCGTTCGATGGTGAAGCTGACTTCTTTCACCGCCTGCACGACGTTGTACTCGCGTTTGAACAACCCGTTGAACGACGCCTTCCACCCGGCCCGTTTGCGGTAGACGCGATAATGCTTGGCGAGTTTTTTTACTTCGATGATGGACATGGGCGGGATGATATCGGTGCAGAGGGTGTTTTCAACGCGAGGTCTCGAAACGAACAAGCCCGAACCACAGGGCGGCTCGGGCTTGAGTTCGTGTTTTCCCAAGATTTCGCTCAGCGAGCGGCGGTCTTGGCGGCCTTTAACTGCGAGGAGTAATCGAGAGCAATCTGCAAGACTTCGTTGTTGTATTCCGTCTTGGCGAAGACCGGCTTGTCAGACTTTGTTTCGTTCTCTTCCTCTTCCTTCTCGACTTCCTTGGCGGCCTTGTCATCGTCCCGTTCCCGCTTCATCGCCTCTTCGTTGAGCGACACCGTTTTGCGGTTTTTGCGAGCGAGATAGCGTTCGATGTCCTTGGCAACCTGCTGGAACTTCGGGTCGACTGCGACTCGCTTTTGGCTCGCTTCCTTCAACGCCGCGACAACTTGCGGGGTGTTGTAACCGTACGCTGCGAATTTTGCGGGAGCGATGTGATCGAAGGCGAGAGCGTTTTCCAGGAAGGACTCGCCCAAATCCATGTGGTCGATTAGGGACGGCAGCACGACATCGGACTCGACGCCACGATTCTGAGTGCTGTCGCCGTTCACGCGATAAAACTGGTTGATCGTCAGTTTGACAGAGCCTCGGTCCTTGCTCCCATTGAGCATCCGAAACATCTGACTACTGACGGGCATGACGTTTTGAACGGTCCCCTTACCGTGCGTCGTGACATCGCCAATCACGATCCCGCGACCATAGTCCTTGATCGCCGCCGCGAAGATTTCCGAGGCAGACGCCGACAGGCGATTGCAGAGGACGAGCAACGGGCCGGAGTACTCGACCCCCGGCTCTTCGTCATCGTGGCTCTTGATCCGGCCGTTCTGTTCCTTCACTTGAACGACGGGGCCACGGTCTATGAAGAGGCCCGAAACTTCGATCGCCTCACTCAACGCACCGCCGCCGTTCATCCGGAGATCGACGACGATGGCATCGACGCCACCTTGAGTCCGGAAGTCATTCAAGACTTTCAGGACATCGCGAGCAGTACTCTTGAAGTCGTCCTTGCCCTGCTGAGCGCCGCCGAAGTCGCGATAGAACGACGGGATATTGATGACGCCGACACGCCCCTTCGTACCGGGAACGCGCTCACCCGTTTGGATGATCTCTCCTTTGACCTCTTGCGAGGTGAGGGCAATCGTCTGGCGAGTCAGTTCGTATACGACGGTCTCACCCGTCTTCTTAAGAACGCGCAGTCGTACCTTCGTCCCGCCGTCACCACGAATCAGCCGAACGACTTTATTCAGCTTCATCTCCAGAATTTCTTGGAAGTCTCCCTCCTCTTGACCAACGGCGGTGATTTTGTCGCCGACCTCGAGACGCCCGTCCTTTTCGGCGGCACCTCCCGCGACGATTTGCTTCACGACGGTCACGCCATCCTCCGCTTGGAGGGCAGCCCCAATCCCTTGCAGGCTGAGTCGCATCTGAATCTCGAAGTCCTCAACGGATTGCTTCGACATGTAGCTGGAGTGAGGATCAAAACAGTGGGCCATCGACGAGAGATACATCTCGAGAACTTCGTTGTCCTCCATGTCGTGAGCGCTCCGCTTCACCGTATCGTAGCGTTTGTGCAGTCGCTTCCGGCCGTCTTCGGCTGACACCTTGTCGAGCTGCAACGTCAGCAGGTCATACTTGACTCGCTTGCGCCAGCGTTCGTTGGCTTCAGCCGCATCGGCCGACCATGCCAACTGATCACCGTCGATCACCATCGACTCATCGAGAGCGAAGTCATGCGGGGCGTCGATCAGCTTGTGGGCCACCGCCAACCGTTCATCGAGTCGCTTCAAATAGAGTGCGAACACTTCGTAACCGAAGTCCGCCTTGCCTTGCTTGAGATAGTCGTCCAAGTGATCGCGATATTTCGCAAACCCGTCGATGTCAGGCTTCACGAAGTACAGTTTCTGGGGGTCAAGCTCTTTGACGAACCGCTGCACCAGCATCGCGGAGATGCGGTCATCCAGCGGCTTTTGGCTGATATGAAACTTGCTGATCATGCTGGACACATACTTAGCCGTGTCTTGATCGGCGGCAGTCGTTGTCGAGGCTTGCTGAGCAAAAATCGTCGTAGCAACGAGTGCCATTAACCCAACGGTTAACGCGGTTTTGGCACGCGACAATGGGGAAAGCAACATGAGATGTTCCGGTCGTGGGGAGTTGAGAGCGGACAGCGATTGCAGGGATTGGGCTACCTTGAATCAAGGCTGCGCGATGGTAGTCGAAGCCCAGAAATCCGACAAGAGGCGCTGCGACGCGTGGTCGGCGGCGAGAGATCTGACAGAAAATACCAGGTAGTGGAGTCGCTGAAACCGTGAGGCTTCACAAAGGTCCGTACTCTACGAGATTCGCCTACCCCAAATGAGATTCTGACGCAGCAATAGCCAGCGTCGATGAACTGCGGTGGCGGCTGGAATGTCACGGAGACTTGAGGTGAATCAATTCCTGTCACCTGCGGAATTGCGTACTAATAACCCGTTCACACATCCACGGGGATTCGACGCCTGATCGCTCCATTTGCCACGCGATTCGTTGTGTTTGTTCACGGGTGAACGGCAGGCAGGAATCACAGGACGACTTCAGCGCGTTTGGCCACTGCGAGGAATCGCCCAATTGCTTTACACCAAAAATGAAGGGAGAGGCGCCGTGGGGACGATTCAGGCTATTCTTTTAATTCAACTGTCCGAGTTGTTTGAATGCAAGGAGTGGGCTGTGTGCCAATCCCTAACCTAATGGGTGAGCGGTTCCCGCCCTTCGGGAAGTCATACAGTCGAATTAAAGAGTGGTACGATCGTTTGCAATAGCCAGACTCGGAGGCTAGGCTCCTGCCAAGCGTGTGCGTTGTTGTTTCGCCACCAGTTTAAACCGGAACAAGTGAGGTTATATGTCACGACCAGAATCTGAAATCAGCGTTGCCGACCTTGAACGAATTCTCGATGCGCGCAAGTCGCAGGCCCAGAATTTGGTCAAGCGGCGGGATGCACTTCACAAGGAACTGGCCGAGATTCAGGAACAACTCCAAGGAATCGTCGGTACAGAAGTGACGATCAAAAAGAGTGGGGCCAAGCGGGGGCGTCCACCTGGAAGCGGCAAGCGCGGCCCTGGCAGGCCTCGCGGAAGCAAGGATCGCGGTGCCCGTCCCAAGAATGAACTCTCGCTACGCGATGTGATTTCAGAGTTGTTGAGCAAGAGCAAAAAGGGGCTAACCTTGGAAGAGTTGACTCCCAAGGTTGTAGAGGCTGGATATAAATCAAACAGTTCGAATTTCAGCAACATGATCTACCAAAACATTTACAATTCGGAAGGGATCGTCAAGGATCCGGAAACCGGTTGTTATAGTCTCGTTCAAGAGTGATTGCGGTCACGCGGTGCTAGAAGTTTCCTACGCCGCGAGGTGTGTTTAGGCGAGCGGCAAGACTTGTCTGACCCACACCAACTCGAAGTGTGAACGAGGGCGAAGTCGATCGACATCCTCGTTCACACTTCGGGTTGGTGCCCACGGGTAAGCCATTTGTTGCCGCTCGCCTTACTGTCTCGCAGGTTGCGATAATGCAAATTGGCGGGCGGAGAGTGTCTTCGCCCGCCGTTTCTTTTTGCTATGACCGTGCGCTTTGGCTTACGGCAGTTTGGCTTGAGATTGGATGTTCGGCGATGACAAATGTGTCAGAAGGTACGTCGTTCGCCATAGACCAGTCGGCGGCGGTGGCTCTCGTCATGGAACTCATGGCAGTCACTGGTCGCAGCAAGCACGAAGGCCAGGTCGTCGCGTTCGTCCGAGAGCGGCTTCTTGCCGCAGGCGTTCCCGAGTCTTGTATCGAGACTGACACCGCCAACCGTCGAATTCCGGGAGGTGGTGAAACGGGGAACTTGATCGTGAAGTTGCCCGGCACGAAACGTGGGCCGCGACGGTTGTTGATGGCTCACATGGATACGGTGCCCATCTGCGTGGGGGCGAAGCCCCTGCTGAAGGGAGACGTGATTCGATCATCCAACCCCGCGTTGGGTCTCGGTGGCGACGACCGGGCAGGGGTGGCTGTCGTACTCACGGCAGCACTCGAACTATTCCGTCGGAAGCTAACGCACCCTCCCGTCACGCTGTTCTTCTGCGTCCAAGAAGAGATCGGCTTGTACGGGGCGCGGTATGTCTCCGCGAACAAGCTTGGCACGCCCAAGTTTTGCTTCAACTGGGATGGCGGCGACGCGAACTACGTCAACATCGGGGCAACTGGCGACTATGCCATCGAGATCGAAGTCGAAGGGATTGCCAGCCATGCGGGCGTTCATCCCGAGCGCGGTGTCAACGCGATCACGATCGCGTCGCTGGCCATTGCCGACCTGACGCAGAATGGCTGGCATGGACTCATCGAAAAGGGTAAGCACCGGGGGACGAGCAACGTCGGGATCATCCACGCGGGTGAGGCGACCAATGTCGTTACGCCCAGCCTCTCGCTGCGGGCCGAGGCTCGCAGTCACGATCCCGTCTTCCGCAAGAAGATCGTTGAGGCGTACCGCAAGGCATTTGAACTGGCTGCGAAGTCGGTCAGGTCGTCCGACGGCAAGACCGGTCGGGTTACCTTCGGCTCGGATCTGAAGTACGAATCGTTCCGGCTCAATCCCGAAGAACCCGCCGTCTCGCTCGCCAAACAGGCGGTCGAAAAGATCGGCCTCATTCCCGAACTGTGCATCGGCAACGGGGGGCTGGATGCCAACTGGATGACTGCTCACGGTTTTCCCACCGTCACCCTCGGCTGCGGACAACACGATATCCACACGACCAACGAATGGCTCCATGTCCCCAGCTTCCTGCAAGGCTGTGAGATCGCACTCCTCTTGGCGAGCGGTGAGTTGGGCTGAGCGACCCGCGCACGCGATCTTGCGGAATGTGCGGAACAGACTCATTCCCGTTCCGGGTGGATTGGATCGCACCTCTTAGGCAAGCGGCAAGAGTTCGCGTACGCGCAACGTAGGATGGACGCCCCGTCCGTCCGAGTTTGCCCGGAAGAGCCGGACGGGCGGGGCGTCCAGCGTACGTGTCAGCTGCTTCCTATCGCTTGCCTTATCCGCCTGCGACTGCGCCAACGATGAGGAACGGTTCAACACCCGACGCGACAGCGGGGGGCAAGAGCGTATCGGGCGGCTCGTGCGAGAAATCTTGTTCGCACGTGAAGAACCGCAGCAACGGGCGGCGTTTGTGCGTGACGTGATCGCGAATCGTACCGCTCAGGACCGGATAGCGTGCCTCCAACGCATCAAGGATTGAACCGGACGTGACGCAGCCCACGACCTCGACCGTGACTTCCGAAGAGTTTGTCTTGGCGAGGTTTTTGAGGTGAAAGGGCAGAACGACTCGCACTGAGGAAATTGTCGCGTCGGGTGTAATCACGGCAGCGTTTGAACCTCTATCGAAAGGACGGCCGGAAGGTTTTGAACGATCGTGTTCCATGAGTCGCCTCCGTCGGCCGACGCATAGACTTGGCCACCCGTGGTCCCGAAGTAGACGCCGCAGCCGTCGAGCGTATCGACCGACATCGCGTCGCGCAGCACGTTGACGTAACAGTCGCGCTGAGGCAGTCCGTTGGTGAGCGGCTCCCAATCGGTCCCTCCCGTGCGGCTGCGGAAGACACGCAGCTTGCCCTCGTGGACGTAGTGCTCGGAATCGCTCTTGATGGGCACGACATAAACCGTGTTCGGTTCGTGAGCATGAACCTCGATGGGGAAGCCAAAGTCGGTCGGCAGGTTGCCACTGACGTTGGTCCACAGATCGCCCCCGTTGTCGGTCCGCATCACGTTCCAATGCAACTGCATGAACAGCACGTCCGGGCGAGACGGGTGCATCGCCAAGTTGTGAACGCAGAAGCCGACTTCGGTATTCGGGTCGGGCATGTATTTGGATTGAAGCCCCTTGTTGATGGGCGTCCATGTTTCGCCACCGTCTTCCGTGCGGAAGGCACCGGCGGCCGAGATGGCGATGTAGATGCGCAGAGGGTTCGATGGATCGAGCAGGATCGTATGCACGCCCATTCCCCCAGCACCTGGATTCCATTGGGTACTCGACGGATGGCAGCGCAGTCCCTTCAACTCGTTCCAAGTCTGACCGCCATCGGTCGTCTTGAAGAGGGCCGCGTCTTCAGCCCCCGCGTAAACCGTGTCGGCACAGGTCAGAGACGGCTCCAGATGCCAGATTCGCTTGAACGCCCACGGGTGCGGCGTGCCGTCGTACCAGAGGTGAGTCCCCGTCTCGCCGTCGTAGAGGAACTTGTTGCTCACCGCATCCCACGTCTGGCCGCCATCGTTCGAGCGTTGAATGACTTGGCCAAACCAGTCGCTGCACTGCGACGCATAGATCCGGTTCGCATCCACCGGCGACGCCTTCATGTGGAAGATTTCGAGACCGCCAAAGTACGGTCCGTCAATCTGCCAGTCCTTCCGCGCCCCATCCGACGTGAGAATGAAGGCTCCCTTTTTCGTGCCGACGAGAACGCGAACTTGGGACATGGGCGAGGCTCCGGAAAACGAGGGTTCAGTGTTCAGAAAGACTGGCCATGTTCAGGGGCAAGCGGGAATCGGCCGAGCAACCTAACAAATCGTCAGCGGCTTGAGCAGGTTCGCACGCACGATTTCGCCCAGCTCTGTCGCGTGGGGCAGAGCAGAGCGACCTCATGCCGCACCCACGTCATTCCACGTCATCGAACTCACCTCAAATCGGCTGGCTGCAGCCTGCACCGCACCCCACATCGCGACCAGTCGAGTGAGCCGCGCTTCGGGGGCCACCCAACGCGGGTAACGATTTTTGAGGAGGAGTAAGAAGTCTTGATGCGGACAGCGATTGCGCTGTCGGATGTGTGTTCACACGCAGACACCACATTGAGGAAAGGAATCCTCGCATGTCGCATCAAGACGATGTCCATCTTCGCAAGAATATTTCCACAATCAAATCCATTCTGGAGGTCGCCGTCCCCGAGAGCGTTGCTTCGTATCTCCGGCACGGGAACGCGGCACGGGAGCCCGCGTGGTTGGCATCGGTCGCCCTGACGTGCTTTGGTTGGGTGACGGCGGGGACGCTCGGCGAACGTGTGTCTCAGGGGTGCCGGGTTGTGGGCCAGGTGTTTGATCGCGAGGAGACGATCACAAGGCAGGGATTGATGAAGGCGCTGGGCACTTGCGGTCCAGATTTGGTGAAGTTGATGATCGGGTCTCTTGCGAACCACGTTCAAAGCCTCAAGGGGTACTGGACGCAGCAGGGAAAGGTGAACGTCGCGGTTGACGGATCGAAGTTCGCGGCATCACGGACAAAAGAGAATCAAGATTATTTCGCGGCGACCGCGCAGAAAAAGCAGAACAAAAAGTACAAGAAGGCCTCCGACCGATCCAAAGCGTCGACGGTGCAGGTCCTGCTGACTGTTTTCTGGCATCTTTCATCCGGCCTGCCGCTGCAGTGGACGACATCGGCATCCAACGGCAGCGAACGGAAGAATGCGGCCCAGATGCTGGACGATCTTCCCCGCAATGCTCGGCTCATCGGTGACGCGGAATACGTCGGCTATCCGCTGTGGTCCAAGATCCACAATTCGGGTCGGTCGTTCCTCGTCCGCGTGGGATCGAATCTGACACTTCTGAAGCAACTCGGGGAACATCGGGTGGAAGACGGCTACGTGTCCTATTGGCCCGATGAGGTGATGCGTGCGAAGGATCCGCCACTCGTATTGCGGCTGATCCAGATCCACGACGGAAAAAGAGCGATCTATCTGGTGACCAATGAACTCGATCTGGACGATGAAACGGCAGGCGTGTTGTATTCTGGAAGATGGGGAATCGAAGTGTTTTTCAGAACGGTGAAACAGACCTGCGAGCGGGCAAAGCTTCACTGTCACCGACCGGCGAATGTTCTGACGGAACTGAATTGGACGTTGTTGGGGATCTGGTATGCGCTCTTCGCAGGCAAGCAAGCCCTGCGGGAAGAAGATCGCGCTCCCCAAGAGATCAGTCCCGTAAAGGTCCTCAAGGCATTCTCCAAGGTCGTGGAACTGATCGCCAAGGCGGCTGAGCCCGTCTCACTGTTCCAGAACGAACTCGCCAATGCCGTCCTCGCAGACGAGTCCGAACGCACGAGCCGCAAGAAAAGTCGCAACTACCCGCGAAAGAAAAAGCATCGGCGATGCGGTGCACCCAATGTCGAATTGGCGACCGCAGAACAACGACAGCAGCTCAAACAGCTCAAAGTCTAAAATCGTTACCCGCGTTGAGTGGCACCCGGCGGCGGCTTTGGGCTGCCAGTGGCTTCGCGAATGTCACAACAGCCAGAGTCAGACGAAGAAGTCCCAAGGCAGGCCGTGGATCGTCGGCAGGTCCGGGTCTGTCAGTTCTCGATTCGAGGCGTACCAGCGGGCATTCGACCATTTCCAATTGGTGGCCTCGGCGACCAGTCGGCGTCGCACGGTACTTGGGGGCAGGCACCCCGGCTGTTTTGCAAATGGACCGGATGTCAGGACCGGTACATTTGCGAGGCTCGGTTTGACTCAGGTCAAACTCATCCTTAACATCCTGCCCGACTGAAGTCCCGGTGGCCAATGTCCGATGCAATCTGAGTGAACGATGTTTTCCAGTCTGTTCCCGTCCAATATCGATTTTGCCGTCACATCCAATGCCCCGAGCATTCGGATTGAGGTCGTGATTATTAGCGGAGTCGATTAGCGATCTCGGGGTGGTGACGTTACGAACCATGACAAGCCCTCAGGTCGCACCTGAGGGCTTTTTTGTTTCCGCAGTCCACGTTGAAAGTCGAGCCATGTCCCGCATCCAGATCTACGACACGACACTCCGCGACGGCAGTCAAGGCGAGGGGGTCAACTTCTCGCTTCAGGACAAGTTGCTCATCACGCAGAAGCTGGATGAGATCGGGGTGGACTTCATTGAGGGAGGCTATCCGCTCTCGAATCCGAAGGACGCCGAATACTTTCTCCGCGTGAAAGACCTGCCGCTGAAGCACGCGAAGGTTTGTGCGTTCGGCATGACGCGGCGCAAGGGATGTGCGCCCGAGGACGATGTCGGCATGTGTGCCCTGCGCGACGCGCGGGCTGCGGTGACGACGATCGTGGGCAAGACGTGGGACTTGCACGTCTTCGAGGTCTTGCACATCGATGAGGCCGAGAACCTCGCGATGATCCGCGACTCGGTCGCGTTCCTGAAGGCTGCCGGGAGCGAAGTTTTCTACGACGCCGAACACTTCTTCGACGGCTATCGGGCGAATCCCGAGTTCGCGTTGAAGACGGTCCTCGCGGCTCAAGATGCCGGCGCGAGCATGATCATTCTCTGCGACACCAACGGCGGACGGCTGCCCGAGGATGTCGCCGCAGCGGTGGACGCCGTTCGCAAAGTGTTGACGGTGCCGGTCGGAATCCACGTTCACAACGATGGCGATCTGGCGACAGCCAATTCGTTGATGGCGGTCGAACACGGCGCGATCCAAGTACAGGGAACGATCAACGGCATCGGCGAACGCTGCGGCAACGCGGACCTCATCAGCGTCGTCGGCAATCTCGCTTTGAAGAAGGGCTACGAAGTCTTGAAGCCGGGCGGGGTCGCTCATCTCACCGAGCTGTCTAGGTACGTCTACGAGATCGCCAACATGAACTTCCGCAACGGCCAGCCGTTCGTCGGAACGAGTGCCTTCGCGCACAAGGGCGGGATGCACGTTCACGCCGTCAACCGCCTGGCCTCTAGCTACGAACACATCCCGCCCGAGACCGTCGGCAACGAGCGGCGAGTCCTCGTGAGCGAACTCTCGGGCCGCTCGAACATCATCGCGAAGACGACCAAGTACCAGATCAATCACGACAACGCGTTGATGTCGCGTATCCTCGAACGAGTCCAAGACCTCGAAAACCAGGGCTATCAGTTCGAGGCTGCCGAGGCGTCGTTCGATCTGCTCGTGCGGAAAGAGGCGGGTGCCTACGTGCCGAAGTTTCAGCGGATGCACTACCGCGTGAACGTCGAAACGACCGCCGGGCAGGGGACCATCACCGAGGCGACGGTCAAACTGCGAATCAACGGCCACGTCGAACACGTTGTGGGCGAGGGCGATGGCCCCGTGAACGCTCTCGACAATGCCCTCCGCAAGGCGCTGGCAGTCACCTACCCGAACCTCAGCGAGATGCACCTCGTCGATTACAAAGTCCGCGTCATCAACTCAGCCGAAGGGACCGCCGCCCGAGTCCGCGTCGTCATCGAAAGCCGCGACCACACGGATGTCTGGAGCACCGTCGGCGTCAGCGAAAATGTGATCGAAGCCAGTTGGCTCGCCCTCGTCGATAGCGTCGAATACAAGCTGTACAAGGACGCGGAAATGAACTCGGCGAACGTCTGAAACCCGTCAATGATCGGAGTGTGTGCCATGAGTGTCACCCTGTTGGATGAAAGTCTGCTCGATGACGTGCGCGAGGGAATCACCATGCACCTCGCGCCGCTCAACATCGGGCAGTACCACCAGATGATCCGCGATGGAATCCTGCACGACGGCGAGCCCATCGAGTTGATTCAGGGAACATTGGTGTACAAGGACCGGCGAGATAAGTTGGGAGGCATCATGACGCACGGCGCACGACATCTGCGGGTTCTGAAGAAGCTTTCGGCGATCTTGTCGCGATGGGCGGAGGGGAAGTCGTGCCACCCTCAAGCTCAGGGACCCATTACGGTGAGCGAGACCAGCGAGCCGGAGCCGGACTGCTGCCTCGTGCGCGGGACTCCCGACGACTACGCCGAAGCGGTTCCCCACGCCGACGACGTGTTGGCCGTCTTCGAGGTGTCCTACAGTTCACTCCACTCGGATCGCCGCACCAAACAACGGCTCTACGCCGGCGCGGGCATCCCGTTCTATGTCATCCTCAACCTGCAAGACGACGTGATCGAAGTGTTGTCCGAACCGTCTCTGGACGCGTCGCGGTACACGGTCCAGTCCGAGCATCGCGACGCGGAGACCGTCACCTTGTCACTGGGCCAACACGGCCAACTCTCGTTCACCGCCGAAGACTTGTTCTAACAATCTCATTCAGTTGACTTACAAACCCCATGACCACCGAAATCCCCAAGCAGTACGATCCCGCCGCCGCTGAAGCCAAATGGCTTCCGTTTTGGGAGGAACGCGGCGACTTCAACGCCGATCCCGATCCCTCGAAGCCGCCGCATGTCATCATGATCCCGCTGCCGAATGTGACCGGGGCGCTGCACATGGGCCACGCGCTGAACGGCACATTGCAGGACCTGCTGACTCGCTGGCGACGGATGCAGGGGTACGAGGCCCTCTGGATGCCGGGGACCGATCACGCGGGGATCGCCACGCAGGCGATGGTCGAGAAGCGGATGCTTGCCGAGGAGGGGCTGACGCGCCGCGACATCGGGCGCGAGGCACTGATCGAGCGCATCTGGAAGTGGAAGGACGAGTATGAGGCTCGCATCCTCTCGCAACTCAAGCGGATCGGCGCGAGCTGCGATTGGCGTCGCGTGCGGTTCACGCTCGACGAAGTCTGTTCGCGCGCGGTGCGGCAGACGTTCTTCAAGATGTTCCAAGACGGACTGATCTTCCGAGGCAAGCGGCTCGTGAACTGGGACTGCTTCCTCCAGACGGCCGTCGCCGACGATGAGGTCTACGAAGAGGAGACGGATGGGCACTTCTGGACGTTTAATTATCCAATCGTCGATGACGCGGGACAGCTCACCGGCGAACGCATCTCGTTCTCAACCACTCGTCCCGAGACGATGCTCGGTGACACGGCCGTGTGCGTGCATCCAACCGATGAGCGGTACATGCACCTCATCGGCAAGCACGTTCGTATTCCGGTGAATGGCCGCGTGATTCCGATCGTGGCCGATGCACTGTTGGCCGACAAAACGCTCGGCACCGGCTGCGTGAAGGTGACGCCCGCGCACGATCCGAACGACTACGCCTGCTGGACTCGCAACAAGGAGCAGATGGGTGAGCCGATCAATCTGCTCAATCCGGACGGCACGCTGAACGAGAACGCCGGTCCGTGGCAGGGCCAGGATCGCCTCGTCGCGCGCGACGCCGTGGTGGCCGAGATGGAACGGCTCGGCCACTTCGAGAAGGTGGAAGACCGCAAAATTCCGCTCAAGCACAGTGACCGCTCGAAGACCCCCGTCGAACCGTACTTGTCCGAGCAGTGGTTCGTGAAAATGAGCGACTGGGAAGACGGTCGCCCCGGCCTCGCCCAAACCGCCATTGACGCCGCCAACGACGGCCGAGTGACGTTCTACCCCGAACGCTACAAACAGTCGTACCTCAGTTGGCTCGGCGAAAAACGCGACTGGTGCATCAGCCGACAACTCTGGTGGGGACACCGAATTCCGGTGTGGACGGTGAACGTTCGAGAAGATCAGAGCGAGGTTGCGCATTCACTGTTGAAACAGTTCCTTAACGATGCAGACATCGCGGATGACGTGTGTGTCTTGGACGTTGGTGATGAACTTTTGGGAATCTGTGCTCGCTCACCTGCTGCCGAGCGAGCGTTGCGTGCCGTTGAAGAGTACTGCGAAATGCTGAGACCAGCGGCACAGACTCGTTACGGACTGACTCCACCCACGCTGCCAGAACGAATTTGGGAGTTGCCGAAGGCCAAACTCGCTGCGGACGAATTGTTCGACGCCGGACTATATCTCACCCAAGACCCCGACGTTCTCGATACATGGTTCAGTTCCGCGTTGTGGCCTCACGCGACGTTGGGCTGGCCGGACACCGAGCACAATCCGCCGCTTACGCCGCCCGGCTCACCAAGTACCAATTCGGATATCTCAACCAAGAACGAAGTCCTTCCCTACTTCTACCCGGGCAGTGTGCTCGTCACGTCGCGGGACATCATCACGTTGTGGGTGGCGCGGATGGTGTTGACCGGCCTCTACAACATGGGCGACGTGCCGTTCAAGCATGTCTGCATTCATCCGAAGATTCAGGACGGCTTTGGGCAGACGATGTCGAAGTCGAAGGGGAACGGCGTCGATCCGATCGAGTTGATCGAGAAGTACGGCTGCGACGGGATGCGGTTCACAATCGCCTCGTTCGCGGGCGAGACGCAGGACGTGCGGTTGCCGGTCGGATACGAGTGCCCTCATTGCCAGGCCGTGATCCCGCAGGAACCGCATCACCTGAAGTTCAAGCCGGGCAAGCCAAAGGTCAAGTGCGCGAAGTGCAAGAAGGACTCGCAGTACGCCACCCCCAACTACACCCCCGACGACGGCGAGCCGGTCGCGCGAATCACGATCGAACGCTTCGAGTACGGCCGCAACTTCTGCAACAAGCTCTGGAACGCCGCCCGCTTCGCGATGCTGAATTTGGAGGGCTACTCGGCTGGGCCAGTGTCCGATTCCGAGTTGGCCATCGAAGACCGCTGGATTCTCTCGCGGCTCGCAACCGTGACGGATGAGGTGACATCGCTGCTCGATCTCTACAAGTTCGACGCGGCGACGCGGACGTTGCGCGAGTTCGTCTGGAACGAGTTCTGTGACTGGTATCTCGAAATGATTAAGCCGCGTCTGCGCGACGAGGCTCTCAAACCGGCGGCTCAACGAGTGCTGGTGGCAGTTCTCGACACGACGCTGCGGCTGCTTCATCCCTTCACGCCGTTCATTACGGAAGAGTTGTGGCAACGCCTCAACGAGATCGCCCCGTCGCGTGGCCTGCCAACTCCGACACCCGCCGCCGACGCGGTCATCATCGCTCCGTGGCCCGGCCAACGTAGCCCTGTCGCTCCGCGACAGGAAGCGCGAACGCCTGACAGCTCACTTCATGTTGAAACGCTTGCGAACGCTGACCAGTCATCACGCTTCGACTCGCGGAGCGAGACGGCTACCTTGAGCGGTCTCGAAGCGTGGCGAGACTCAGCCCTCGAAGCCCGTTTCCAACGGTTGCAAGACTTGATTGTGGCCGTTCGCAACGTGCGCGGCACGTACAACATCAGCCCCGCGCTGACAGTGACGATCTCGATCAGATGCTCGCCCGAAGTCGCGGCCGATCTGGAGCAGGTGCAGTCGCAGTTCGAGAACCTCGCCAAAGCGACGCTGACCGCCACCGGTCCCAACGTCGCGCGGCCCAAGGCAAGTGTCAGCTTCTCACTCGGAAATTCCGACGGTTTTCTGCCGCTAGACGGTCTCGTCGATCTGGCAACCGAACGGCAACGGCAACAGAAAGAAGCCGACAAGCTGCGCGGCTTCATCGGCGGAACGGAGAAGAAGCTCAGCAACGAAAGCTTCGTTGCCAAAGCCCCAGCCGAAGTCGTGGCCGAAATTCGCCAGACGCTGCTCAACCAACAGAAGCAATTGGCCAGCATCGAAGAGATTGTGAAGCAATTGTCGGTGGACTGATGCTCAACTCCACTCACCATGAAACGTTAGGAAGCGGTTCGTCATGAAATCGACTGTGAATGAGATTCGGTTGCGATTTGATGCCGATGTGGAACGGTTCTCTAACATCGAGACCGGACAATCGGCGACGGTCGATGCCCCGCTGGCGATGAGCCTCGTGGCCGAAACGGCCGCAGCGGTCACGCCCCGCGCCACACACCTACTGGATGTTGGCTGCGGTGCCGGAAACTACTCGCTCAAATTGTTGCAACACCTTCCTGGGTTGAGCGTGTCGCTGATTGATCTCAGCCAGAACATGCTGGATCGCGCGACCGTACGGGTCGGCGCGGCCACTTCCGGAACGATCACGCCGATGCAGGGTGATGTGCGAGAGATTTCTCTTGCGCCGAACTCCTTCGACATCATTCTGGCCGCAGCCGTGCTGCATCATTTACGCAGCGATGACGAATGGCGGATGGTCTTTCGGAAATTCTATGAATCGCTCCGGCCGGGAGGTTCGATTTGGATTTTCGACCTGATCGAACACAGCCATCCCGCTGTTCAACAGTTTCAGTGGCGAAAGTACGGGGAATACCTGATGCAACTGAAGGACGAAGCCTATCGCGATCATGTGTTGGCCTATATCGAACGAGAAGACACGCCGAAGCCACTGGTGTTTCAGCTCGATCTGCTTCGAGAGGTCGGATTCCGGAACGTGGATGTCCTGCACAAACACAATTGCTTCGCGGCGTTTGGCGCTGTGAAGTGATTCTCCATCGCGAGTGATCTTCACCAATCTGCCGATCTCAGTTCATTGTCGTGACACAGCAGTAGGGTGGGACCCAGCTCGCTTCGAGCGCCGGCCCACCATCGAGAAATATCGAACCATGATGGTGGGCCGGCGCGGCGATGCGCCGCTGGACCCTCCCTTCATCCTGCCCGGCTTCAAGCAGGCTCTGGCCCTGCTGTTTTGGTGAGCCGCTTGAGGGTTCAAATCTGGCGGGGCTATACTTCCGCCGTCGCAATCAATGAACATTGAGGAAGCCTGCTGTGCTCGTCCAAATGGAACTGTCCCGGATCATCATCAGTGAGATCAACGATCAGCAGGTGATCTTCCTGCGTGAGGTTGAAGGGGACCGCTCGTTCCCGATTCTCATCGGCCTGTTCGAGGCGACGAGCATCGACCGCCGTGTGAAGGGCGAACTGCCGCAGAGGCCGCTCACGCACGACTTGGTTAAGGCGAGCATCGAAGCTCTCGGCGGTGAGATTCAGGATGTGGTCATCCACAGCTTGGAAGACCACACGTACTACGCCTCCATCCGCATTAAGAAGGATGGCGAACTGATCGACGTGGATAGCCGCCCGAGCGATGCCGTCGCGCTGGCCGTTCATTACTCGCCACACCTGCCGATCTATGTGGCCGATGAAGTCCTCGACGAAGCGGCGGGATGACGGCTCGTTTCAGAAACGACTCGTGTGCTCAACAAAGCAAGACCCCAACGGGTTTACCCCGGTGGTTCACGGGTTTCTGCACTAACTCACGTCTCCGATCAGCTCACGTCTTCGATCTACAAGAGTCCAAACCCCCGAGTAATGCAGAGATCTGAATCCACCGGGGTAAACCCGGTGGGGATGTGGTCAAGGTGGAACGTCACGCCGTTTTTCTGATGCCCACGGCCATTCGCCGCCGTCGCTCTGATGAATCGAGCAAGGCCAACCCGCCGCGCCCCGCCGGGGTCGGGTGGTTCAAAGTTCAATCTTCGCGGGCAGTCGGCTTCACCATCGATGGAACTGTCCTTCCGCGAAGATTGAACTTTGAACCACCTGACCCCAGGCCACCCGTGACCGTGGCACCCTAAAAAAACGG
>Ga0114966_10000988_pt1 | contig 26551 bp, 19 predicted proteins | sample M_130207_XF_Meta_FD_87029 | JGI IMG/M metagenome (GOLD analysis project Ga0114966, IMG submission 87029) | Freshwater microbial communities from Lake Montjoie, Canada to study carbon cycling - M_130207_XF_MetaG | ecosystem: Environmental > Aquatic > Freshwater > Lake | place: Lake Montjoie... | reverse complement strand
TTAAAAATAAAAAAAATAATTAATTTAAAATTTATTTATTAGTATCCTGTGTAACATATTTGAGATCTTTTCTAAAATTGAAATTACGTGAAATCAGTTGCTATTGTAATACCATGCAGAAACGAAGAGAATTACATCGCACGATGTATAGATTCTATACTGCTGCAAAGTTATCCTAAAGATAAATTATCGATTTATGTTTGTGATGGAATTAGTACTGATTTAACTATTGCTATTATAAAGAGTTATGGGGCTATTTACGATAATATTCATCTTATTATTAATGAAAAGAAAACTACTCCTTATGCTTTAAATCTTGGAATAAATAATTCTGATACAGATATTGTTATCATACTTGGAGCCCATTCCGAAATTCATGCCGATTATGTATCCAAATGTGTGGAATCTTTTTCTTTTGATAATATTATAGGCTGCACTGGAGGACTAATTGAAAATGTTTATGAAAGTGAAACTGCTGCAGTAATAGGGATGGCGATGTCTTCTAGTTTTGGCGTTGGCAACGCTCATTTTAGAACAGGGAAGAAAGACGGTTTTGTTGATACCGTTGCTTTTGGTGCTTATAAAAGAGAAGTATTCAATAAAATAGGCTTGTTTGACGAAGAACTTATCCGTAATCAAGATGATGAGTTTAACTTCAGATTGTTAAAGGCTGGATTTAAAATTTATTTATGGCGTGAAATTTGGTCTAAATATTATGTGAGGGCATCCTTCAAAAAGTTGTTTCAGCAATACTATCAATATGGTTATTGGAAGGTTTATGTAGCTAAAAAACATAAGGCGATTACTACTTTTCGACAAGTAGTTCCGTTGTTTTTTGTTTTGTTCTTAATTGTAGGCCTTGTATCTTCACTGTTTTGTTCTTTATTTTTTATTGTCTATTTATTTGGTTTTCTATTTTATTTAATTGCTAGTTTGTATAGCGCAGTAAAACTTACTGGTAAATCAAATCAATTAATTAAGGTAATGTTCTCGTTTTTTATCTTGCATTTTTCTTATGGCTGGGGATATTTAAAAGGTCTTTTCGATTTTTTTGTATTGAATAATAGTATTAAAAAAGAAGAAAATTTATCAAGGTGATGACAAAACGTGAATTTCATTCTTCGGCACATTTTATCCTGGCTATTTTAATAGCCTTTTCACTTCCTTTCGCTAAGTTAACTGCAGGTTTTATTGCTTTAATGCTTTTAAACTGGCTTTTAGAAATGGATTTTAGGGATAAATTTAAGGCAATAGGCTCCAATAAATTAACAATGTGTTTCATTGCTTTTTTTATAATGCATCTTTTAGGATTAATTTATACTGAAAATATTAATTCTGGTTTATTTGATATTCAAGTTAAACTGTCACTTTTGTTTTTCCCAATTATATTATCGAGTCGTCCTTTCGATAATAAAAAGGTTAATTATATTTTTCTTGCTTTGGTAATTGGCTCAATTATTTCTTCCTTATTATTGTTTATTATTGCTACGTATACCTATTTAACATTATCGCTAAATCATTTTTTTTATCAGGAGTTTTCTATACTTATTCATCCCAGCTATTTATCCATGTATATTAATTTGTGCATTGCTTGGTTGCTGCTTAAGGTATTAAATATCGACACCAAATCTTTTAGTATAAAAAACAAAATATCGTTAGTTATTATAGCTTTTCTTTCCTTTACAAATATTCTTTTGTCATCGAAAATGGGCTTGGTATCTATGTTATTAATTTATATTTTTTTTATATTGTATTATATCATTTTAAAAAGAAAATATTTTTTAGCATTTTTAGCGTTTTTAATTTTGTTTGGCATTGTTTTTTCTGCTATCAAGCTCTTTCCAGAAATGGCTCGCCGTCTTAGCCGCTCTGTGGAAGCTTTCTCTCATCCCACCATTAATCAATCTGAAAATGAAAGTACGGCAGTTCGTTTTCTTATATGGAGCGCGGCAAATAAAGTTATTTCTGAAAATATTTTATTTGGGTCTGGCACTGGCGATGCTAAAGATGCATTAATAAAGGAATATGAAAAGAGGGGTATGAAAGGTGCTCTTGAGCATAAATTAAACGCTCATAATGAATTCTACCAAGTGTTTATTAGTATTGGTATTATTGGTTTTATTATATTTGTAATTATTTTGCTGGCTCCGCTGGCGCTTGCATTTAAAATTAACAATTTCATTTACATAATATTTTTATTTATTATCGTATTTAATTTTTTACCAGAATCAATGTTGGAAACACAAGCTGGTGTTATGTTTTATGCTTTTTTTAATTCTCTTTTATGTTTTAGTTGTTACAATCCTAAATTGTCTTTTCAAAACCAGAAAACATTATGATACCATTTTCACCACCACGCATTGATCAAAAAATTATTGATGAAGTAACTAAAGTGCTTCAATCAGGATGGATTACCACTGGTCCTCGTACAAAATATTTCGAAAAAGAATTGACAAAATATTGTGGTAACCAAGCCACATTATGCTTAAATAGTGCTACAGCAGGTCTGGAAATAATGCTACGATGGTTTGGTGTTAAAGAGGGTGACGAAGTTATTTTGCCAGCCTATACCTATTGCGCAACAGCAAACGTAGTAATACATTGTGGTGCTACTCCTGTTTTTGTAGATGTTAATCCTCACGATTTTAATATTTCTATCGCTAATATAGAAAAAGCGATAAACTCTAATACAAAGGTTATAATGCCTGTGGATTTTGGCGGACAATGTTGCGACTACGATCAGTTGAACGCTCTGGTTATTAAATATAAAAATATATTTTTGGCAAATACACTCGAACAAAAAACATTAAATCGTATATTGGTTTTGTCCGATTCAGCGCATTCTTTTGGTGCTTGGTATAATGGTAAAAGGGCCGGCTCTCTAACGGACGTTTCCGTATTTTCTTTTCATGCTGTAAAAAATCTTACAACTGCCGAAGGTGGCGCTGTGGCATTAAATTTACCTGAACCTTTTGATAATGAAAATATTTATAAATCTTTATGCGTAAAAACGCTTCATGGGCAAGATAAAGATGCCTTGGCAAAAACAATTAAAGGTAATTGGCGTTATGACATTGTGGAGGCTGGTTATAAATGTAACATGACTGATATAATGGCTGCTATTGGTTTAATAGAGCTAGAGCGTTATGATAAGGATACATTAAAAGTTCGGCAGAATATATTTGAGCAATATGATACTGCTTTTTCTCAATACAGTTGGGCACAGTTGCCAGAACATAAAACATTAATTAAAACGTCTTCCTATCATCTTTATGCATTGCGAATTAAAGATATTACGGAAGCTCAAAGAGATGCTATCATGAAAGAAATATTTGATTTTGACGTTTCTGTAAATGTTCATTTCATTCCTGTCCCTATGATGAGTTTTTATAAAAATATGGGCTATGACATTAATAATTATCCAATAACTTTTGATAATTATTCTCGGGAAATTTCTTTACCTGTGTTTTTTGATTTGAATGAGGACTTGATGCAAACAGTTATCAATGCAGTAATTGCATCAGTTAAAAAAGTGCTTGGTTAATTATTGCCGCAAAGTGGCAGAGTATTGTCCGTCCTTTTTTTATTAAAATCATTTTTATTTTATACGGCAATTCGCTTGTCGCCTTTGGGTAAAAAAAATATTTATTTTGCTTTTATGAAACGCTCGTTCGATATATTTTTTTCTTTTATTGGTATCTTAATTTTTATTCCATTCTTTATTATTATTGGAATATTAATTATAATTGATTCCAAAGGTGGAGTTTTTTATAGGCAATCCAGAGTAGGGAAAAACAATAAAGATTTTTTTTTATTTAAGTTTCGTTCCATGCAAAATACTTCTGATAAAAAAGGATTACTAACAATTGGTTTGAGAGATAATAGGATAACAAGAATAGGTTATTTTATTCGTAAATATAAAATTGATGAACTACCGCAATTAATTAATGTATTGATTGGTGATATGAGTTTAGTTGGTCCAAGGCCTGAAGTGCGTAAATATGTAGATTTTTATAATCAAAACCAGCTATTGGTTTTATCTGTGAAACCTGGTATTACAGATTATGCCAGTATTGAATTTAGTAATGAAAATGAATTGCTAGGTAAAGCAGCTAATCCTGAAAAAATTTATATTAACGAAATAATGCCGGCGAAATTAAAATTGAATCTTAAATATATTGCTGAACAAGGCTTAATTACTGATTTAAAAATTATTTTTAATACTATCTTAAAAATAATTAAATAGTTTTAAATATTAAAGTTGAATTTTTATTTTTTACTAAATTTTATTATTTCAAGATATAATTCCTCTACCTTTTTGCGTGCCCATGGTGTTTTTCTAAGAAATGTTAAACTCGATTTAATACTAGGATTATCAGTAAAGCATTTTATTTTAATATGATATCCTAAATTGTCCCATCCATAAAAAGCTACCAAATGAGTGATAATGTTTTCTAGCGTTTTCCCATGTAAAGGATTGTTTGATTGCGCTTCTTTCATAATAAAATTATCAAAAATAATTATCTCCTTCTTTTACTATTATCTTTCCTTGTTGATTTACCTTTTTTAGGATCTTTAACGCTTGGTCCTCCTAAATTTATTTTTTTATTTTTTGTTTTTTTCTCATGAAAAGCGCCCTCTCCTTTAGGTATTTTTATTGCTGCTATCCGCTTTATATTTTTATCTGCTATTGCTGGTTTTTCGTCTTCTGTAAATATATTTGAAACTTTTACTTGCGATGGGAAAAGTAATATAGGGATCTCTAATTGCATTAGCTTTTCTATCTCTAACAGATAAGATTCTTCTACCTTGTTGAAAAACGATATGGCCGTACCTGCTTTATTTGCTCTGCCCGTCCTTCCTATGCGATGGATGTAATCCTCTGGGATATTGGATATATCAAAATTGATAATGTGAGAAACATCTGAAATGTCTAAACCGCGCGCAATTATATCTGTTGCTATTAATACGCGGCTTTCGCCTTCATGAAATTTTTTAAGATTATTAATCCTATTGTTTTGTGATAAACCCGAGTGTATTATTCCTACTTGATCCAATAATTTTTTCTTTAAAAGTTCATACAAATTATCTGCAAGTTTTTTGTTCTCCACAAAAACTAATACTTTATTTAATTCAACATCATCTAATAAATGTTCTAATAAATTCACTTTTGTATAAAAATTTTGAACAAAATATCCTTTCTGAATTATTTTATTAAGTGGTGTTCCATGGGCAGCAATTTCTATATTAAATGGGTCATTGAAATATTTGTCAATAAGTTTACCTACTTCTTCAGAAATTGTTGCCGAAAACATGAGGTTTTGCCTTTTGATGGGAAGTGTTTCTAAGAAACTAATTAATTGCTGCCGAAAACCAAGGCTCAACATCTGATCCACTTCATCAATAACTAATTTTTGAATGTTTTTCAGTCTTAAAATTCCTGTATGCACCAAATCAACTAACCGGCCCGGTGTTGCTACTAAAATGTCAAGACCATTATAAACTAATTGTTTTTGGGTATTAATATTTGTCCCGCCATATACTCCTTGATAACGAATATTCATATAAGTGCTTAGTTTTGCAATTTCGCCAACTATTTGCAATACTAGCTCTCTTGTAGGCACTACTATTAATATGCTTGGATGTTTTTGTTCCGTATATTTTAATTGCCTTAGTAATGGTAATAAGTATCCAAATGTTTTGCCCGTACCTGTTTGGGCTATTGCTACTAAATCCTTCCCCGACATTATTACAGAAAAAGCTTTTTTCTGGATGGGTGTTGGATATACATAGCCCAAGTCGTCTAAGGCGCTTAATAGCGATTTGTTTAAATTTAGTTCGTCGAAAGTCACAATAATGGTTTTAGTGATTTACAAAGTTAATTGAATGCTTAATAATAACTAATTAAAAATTTTGTTTGAATAAAGTCTTTTTTTTCATACCTCGCAACATTGTTACCCAATATTACATTTTTTTCTTTGTTAAATTCAATATTTTTTTGTCTGTAAATAATAATCTTCGCTTCTGAAAATTAGCACCGATTAATTATAAAACTTAAAGTTTGTAAATTAATTCGAAAACTTCTTTTCAATATTCAGGTATTTAAATTGTTTAATATAAAGTATATATCCTAAATATTTTAAATGTTAATAATAATTGCATTAAGAAAATAGTGGTTTTATAATTTTTCAATCAAATTTTTCGTTTACTTTTATAAATTCATAAAATTATATAATTCAATGTCTGAAAAAAAAAAACTTTTCTTGTTAGATGGTTTCGCACTTATTTACAGAGCATATTTTGCTTTCAGTAATAACCATCTCATTAATTTAAAAGGTGTTAATACTTCTGCTGTATTAGGTTTTACCAATACATTAATGGAAGTCCTGAAAAAAGAAAAACCTTCACACATTGCTGTTGTGTTTGATACTCCAGAGAAAACTGTAAGGCATATCGAATTTTCCGAATATAAAGCCAATCGCGAAGCAATGCCGGAGGATCTTTCGGCATCTATTCCTTACATAGTTAAATTAATTGAAGGTTTTAATATTCCATTATTGTATTCAAACGGCTATGAAGCGGATGATGTTATTGGCACCCTTGCAAAAAAAGCAGAACAATTAGGTTTTACAACATACATGATGACGCCTGATAAAGATTTCGGGCAATTGGTTTCGGATAATATCTTTATTTACAAACCAGCTCGTTTAGGTAATGGTGTCGAAATAATGGGTGTTAATGAAGTATGTAAAAAATGGGATATTAAAAATGTAAACCAATTAATTGATATTTTAGGTTTGATGGGTGATAAGGTTGATAATATTTCTGGTATCCCTGGTGTCGGTGAAAAAACAGCAATTCAGCTTGTTAAGGATTTTGGTACCATAGAAAATTTAGTTGTAAATACCGAAAAGTTAAAAGGTAAATTAAAAGAAAAAGTTGAGCAAAATGTTGATAAGGCCATACAATCAAAATGGCTTGCTACAATAATATGCGATGTACCCATCGATTTTAATGAAGAGGAGCTTAGGCATAAAGAGCCCAATAAAGAAATGCTGAAAGAACTTTTTACTGAACTTGAATTTAGAAGGTTGGCAGAGCAAATGGGAATAGGTAATTCTACTCCTAATGAGTTGCAAAAAAAGACGGAAGTAGTTTCCGAACTGAGTTTACCATTGCTCAAAAAACAATCCACTAAAAATAATGCAAATCCTGACCAGATAAATTTGTTTTTTCAGGCAGATCATGAAATAATAAATAATATAAATACAATAGCTCTTCATTCAAATATGGAGGAAGACCAAAACACCATCGTTGTTAATGATCTAGAAGTGCTTAATAGCGAGCATCCATTAATTGAGATCAAAACTAATAACATAGATAGTTTACATCATAATTATCTTTTGATAGATACAAAGGAGAAAAGAAACGCACTTATTATAGAATTAAACTTGCATCCCGAATTTTGTTTTGATACTGAAACAACAGGCTTAGATGTAAATAAAGCTGAATTGGTTGGTATATCTTTCGCTATCAAACCATCGGAAGCATATTATATTCCTATACCAGAAAATTACGATGAGGCTCAAAAAATTGTAAACGAATTTAAAGGTTTATTTGAAAACGTAAATATTGGGAAAATTGGTCAGAATATAAAATTTGATTTATCAATTTTAAAACGTTACGGGGTTGAATTAAATGGAAAATTATTTGATACAATGCTCGCTCATTTTCTTATTCAACCCGAAATGCGCCATAATATGAACTTCCTGGCCGAAACATATTTAAATTATTCACCCGTAACCATCGATAAATTAATAGGTAAAAAGGGTAAGGATCAACTTAATATGAGAGATGTATCTATTGAACAAATTAAAGAATATGCTGCCGAAGATGCGGATATAACATTGCAACTTAAAAATGTTTTTGTCCCTATGCTTGATCAGGCGCAGGCAAAAAAATTATTTGATGAAATTGAAATCCCGCTCATACCAGTTTTAGCGGCTATGGAAGCCGAAGGTATTACATTAGATAAAAATGCTTTAAAAGAATTGTCAGGGGAATTAACAAAGGATATTTTGTTGATAGAAGCCGAAATTCAACAGCTTGGAGGAAGGGCGTTCAATGTTTCTTCACCAAAGCAAGTCGGACAAATATTATTTGATGTATTAGAAATTACGGAAAAACCTAAAAAAACAAAAACCGGACAGTATGCCACTGGGGAAGAGGTATTGGTAAAACTCCTTGATAAACATGAAATAGTTTCTAAAATATTGGATTATAGAGAATTAATGAAATTAAAAAATACTTATGTAGATACTTTACCTGAATTAGTAAATCCCAAAAATGGAAGAATACATACTTCCTATAACCAGGTAGTAGCTGTAACTGGTAGGTTGAGCTCCGACAATCCCAATTTACAAAATATTCCCATTCGTACCGAAAGGGGAAGAGAAATAAGAAAAGCTTTTATTGCGCGTAACGAAAATTACATTTTACTTTCTGCCGATTATTCACAAATTGAATTGCGCATTATTGCTGAATTAAGTGAGGATGCTGGTATGATTGAAGCCTTTCTTTCTGGTCAGGATATCCATAAAGCTACGGCTGCAAAAGTTTATAATGTTAGTTTAGAAGATGTTACAGCCGACATGCGCAGGAATGCAAAAATGGTGAACTTCGGTATCATTTATGGTATCTCAGCTTTCGGACTTTCGGAACGATTAAATATTCCACGCAAAGAAGCGGCGGCAATTATTGAAAATTATTTTATTAAATATCCAGGAATAAAAGCATACATGGATAAAACTATTGAAAATGCTAAGGAAAAAGCTTATGTAGAAACAATAATGGGACGTAGAAGATATTTGCGGGATATTAATTCTGGTAATAATAATGTTCGTGGTTTTGCCGAACGTAATGCTATTAATGCCCCCATACAAGGTAGCGCTGCCGATATGATAAAAATTGCAATGATTAATATTCATAATGATTTTAAATTACAAAATTTACAATCAAAAATGCTTTTGCAAGTCCACGATGAATTAGTTTTTGATGTCAAAATAGATGAGTTAGAAATAGTGAAATCAATTGTTGAATCTCGAATGAAAAATGCCATCCCTTCTTTAAAGGTACCTATGGAAGTGGGCATTGGAATTGGGAAAAATTGGTTGGAAGCGCATTAGGCTTTAATTGTAAATATTACATTTTTAAAAATTCATTAATTAACTATTTAAATTATTTTTTCTTTTTATTATAATTACGGGTTCTCCAATTTTATTTTAAAAAGCTTTTATGTCATTAGAAAAATTTAAATATAAAATTTAAGAAGCCTATGCTTGCTCCAGCAAACAAATTAGTTTTGGCGCTGCTGGTTTTACTAAAAAAAACAGGGGCTGTTTTTTTGTTAAAATACTACTTTCTAAAGTCAATAGTCATATCCTTGTTTCTGGAGCAACCGGCACGAGCAAAAATAAAATTATTCAGCAGCGCGAACCGCTTAAGCTTAATCAGAACAAGGTGTTAATGTTTTACCAATGGATATTAAAGGAGATATAAGGGGTGCTGCAAAAGATAGCGGTGAAAATCTTATAATAAAAAAAGAAAATAATTTTTAAAAAATATACTATTTTAAAAATTAGTAGTCTGATTTTTATGTTTAAATTTTATTAGCCCGGCATGCGTGCCAATTGTTTATCCATAATTTTTATCTGTTTTACCAATTCTTCCGACTTTGGCTTTAAGGCTTTTGCCTTCCTGAAATAATCCTTGGCTATTTTATTTTGAGTACGTTGTATTTCTAAGGAGCATAATTGTAGGTATGCTGCAGCCAATGATTCCTTATCAGAAATCCCTGTTTTTACTGCTTCAACTAATGTTAAACGCGCTTCTTTATGACTGCCTTTCTTCAACTGTATAAAACCTAATTGTAATAAATTATCCCCTTTTATATTCCCAACAATCGATGATTTTGTGTTTAAACTCTTACGGATATTGCTTTCTGCATCGGTTAAGTTGTCCTTTGCCATTGCAAGATTACTTTGTAACATATAATATCCCGAGCGTACTGGTTTAAATAATAGACGAGGGAATTTTATTTTGTTAATATAAATAGCAGCTTTTTCTACATCTCCTTCCACCACAGCCTCCTGAACAATCCTCATGGTCCCTACCATAAAATAAAGTAACAATGAAAAGGCTGCCAATACATAACAAATCCAAGCAACAATAACATCATAATACAGGTGAGATAAAATTCCTAAACAAAATAAAAATATAATGATAGGTAAACGATATAAAATGTAAAAACGTAAAAATTTCATCGTAAATATATTTAGGTTAACATATAATTTATTAATAAAACAACCATTTATTATTTTTAATTCCAAAACTGATCTGTTTGTATTCCTTTGAAACAGCTATTAGCATTTGTAATTAAATATCTGAAAATAATAATTTATTAATATTTTAAAAAATCTGCTTTTGTTTTTTAAAAAAGCAAAATTAATGCAAAAATATTAGAATTAGTGTTTTTTATTGCTTAAAAATATTCTTGCTTATCTTGGGGCATGATGAGGCAATTTCAGCCGATTAAAGGAACTTGCTTCGTTCGCGAAAAGCTCACTCGCAACACCCTGGATAAAAGGCGAAGTTTCTTTTATGGAAATTGAACGAAGGGTATCTGAGAGTCTTGTTTTATTTTGTGCGTCATTGCTAATCAAACTTTTTTATAGTCATTAACTTTGGCAGGACAATAAAGTTAAGACATATAAAGCCAAACAAACTTATTGCTGTTTATTTGTTTTGTAATCTTTAATTATATTAAAATTTGCAACATATTTTTTTTACTTATGTCACTAAAAAATTAAAAGAATGAAGATTGTTTTAACCACATTTGTTTTTTAAACATAACATACATATTAAAACAATCGGGGAGGAAATTGGAGGTAGTAGATTTTGAAATGATTCCCCGTCGAAAATACCATTAAATTAAATTTTATAATGTTGGAAATAATTACATCAACTATTTTAATAATTAGCAATAAATTTATTGTTAATTACTTAACAATCAAGTTTTTAAAATAAAAATAAGAAACATGGTTGGTAACAATAAAACAGCCTTCCGCTATTCCATATTTCAATATCAATTCTTATAACTAATAATTATTATCTTTGCGCCCGCAATGATTGGTTTTATAATTATATTTCGTGCAATTTTTTAATTCTTGTTTTTTTTAAAGATGCTAATTCGCATTTTGTATTTAACAAATTAAATTTTTTTTATTTTTTTTACTTTTTTAAAAAAAATAATCAATGGGCGAAAGAATAAAATATTATCAGTTTTATTGATTGTTTCATAATGTAAGGGAATGCTTTTTTCCTTTTTTTATTATTCAAGTTGGCAATGTTTTTTATTTTAAAAAGCATTGTATGGTTCTTGAAATTAGTATTATACTTTTTAAAAAAATCATAAAGAGCATTTTAAAAGGTCGAAAAATTAATGTTATAATTATTTCAATAAAAAAGTATGGATAAAAATTCAGTTTTCGGTCTTTTAATTATTGGTGGAATTTTAATTGGTTGGATGTATTTGACTAAACCTACGCAACAAGAGCTCGCAAAACAGCAACTGCAATATGATTCTGTTGCAAAATTTGAAAAGTTGATACTTCAAGAAAATCAAAATGTTTCTTCAGGCTCTTTAAATGCAAACAATAAATTAGGAGTAGTTAATGCCCCCCTTTTGCAAAGCGATTCCTTAATCGACCTTGCCAATAAACAAAATTATGGCGATTTTGCATGTGCTTCGCGGGGCGAAAATAAAGTCATTACCATCGAAAACGAAATGATGAAGTTAAATTTGTTTACCAAAGGTGGACGAATAGCTTCTGTTGAACTAAAAAAATATAAAACATTTGATGGTAATCCTTTGATTTTGTTCGATGCTGACTCTTCCATTCAAAATATTAATTTACAAATTAATTCGAAATTAATCTCTACCGATTCACTCTTTTTTGAGCCTGTTGGCAGCAGCTTTAGCCTTGTAGGACAAGATTCTAAAAGTATTGCTATGCGACTTTATGCTGGTAGCAAATCAAAATATTTAGAGTATGTCTATAAATTGACTGGTAAGGAATACATGATGGAGTTTCAATTAAACACTGTCGGACTACAAGATATTATTCCTGCTAAGTCCAGCAGCTTAACATTTAATTGGATGATGAAAACTCCAATGCTCGAGCAAAACCATCAAACACAAGCTGCTGCTTCTGCTATTTATTTTAAATATTTAAATGAAAATGTAGATAAGATTTCTGAATCCAGCGACGAAAAAAAACCAATGGAATCCAAAGTAAAATGGATAGGTTTTAAACAACAGTTTTTTACTGCTGTCATTATTGCTGATAATGCTTTTGATAAACCTACCGAAATTGAATCGGCTACCCTACTGGGCTCTGGTAAGTATGTTAAAAAATATTCCGCAGCTATTAATATACCATATGCCCATCAGGAAAATGAAAAATTTGGTATGAAATTATATTTTGGGCCCAATGAATTTAAAACTTTGAAAAATTATGACCTTGATTTAGAAAAACAAATAAATCTGGGATGGAAAATCTTTGGTTGGTTAAACCGACTGCTTACAATTCCTGTTTTTAACTTTTTGAATGGCTTCGATTTGAATTTTGGTATCAATATCCTAGTATTAACAATAATACTTAAATTGTTATTACTCCCTATTGCTTATAAAACTGTCCTTTCTTCTGCTAAAATGAGGGTGTTGAAACCTGAAATTGATGAATTAAATGAAAAACATAAGGACGATGAGCCTATGAAAAAACAACAAGCGGTGATGGCTCTTTATAAACAAGCTGGTGTTAACCCTATGGCTGGATGTATTCCTGTTTTGTTACAAATGCCAATCTTAATTGCATTGTTTAGCTTTTTCCCCGCATCTATTGAATTGCGTCAGCAAGGATTCCTTTGGGCGCATGATTTATCAACCTATGATTCTGTTTATAATTTTGGCTTTTCTGTGCCTTGGTATGGCGACCATGTGAGTCTATTCGCCCTATTAATGACGGCCTCCACACTTTTATATACATGGAGTAACAGTCAGCTGATGGGTACATCCAACCAAATGCCTGGCATGAAATGGATGATGTACCTCATGCCAATATTGTTTCTCGGTTTTTTAAATAATTATTCTGCCGGTTTAAGCTGGTATTATTTCCTTGCGAATATGATTACCTTCGGTCAAACATGGATAATTCAAAAGTTTGTTATTGATTCGGATGCTTTGCATGCCCAAATTCAAGAAAATAAAAAGAAACCTAAAAAGATTTCAAAGTTTCAGGAAAAACTAGAACAGATGACCAAAGAGAGGCAACAGCAAATTAATCAAAAGAAAAAATAAAATTTTGTATTTACCTTTTGCTGTCCATCTCTTTTTTAGTTTTTATGAAGGCTAGATGCAATTTAGGTTTTAAGTTTTTTTAAATTAGTATTTTATTCATCATTAATTATTTATATGACATTTCACAAGGAAGGTATTCCATCTTTAATTATAACTGTTTTTTTAGTAGCAATATTGAATTATACTGCCTTTTATTTTTGTCCTTCATGTACAATTATAATTTGGTTAGTATATCTCTTGTCAGTCTTTTTATTAATTACTATTTTACAGTTTTTTCGCAATCCAAAACGAAATATTGTATTAAATGAAAACCATATTATTGCACCAGCCGATGGAAAAGTGGTAGTAATTGAGGAGGTTATCGAAACTGAATATTTTAATGAAAAACGCCTTCAGATTTCTATTTTTATGTCCCCTATCAATGTGCATATTAATCGATTTCCAATTTCTGGATTGGTTAAATATTCCAAATATCACCCCGGGCTTTTTTTAGTAGCTTGGCACCCTAAATCATCTTTAGAGAATGAACGTACAACAATTGTTGTGGAGCATAAAAACGGACAAGCAGTTTTATTTCGTCAAATAGCTGGAGCTTTAGCGCGTCGAATTGTAAATTATTCCAAAGATGGTCAAATTGCCATACAAGGCGATGAGTTTGGCTTTATAAAGTTTGGCTCTAGAGTAGATTTGTTTTTACCTTTAAATGTAAAGGTAAAGGTAAACCTTAACCAAAAGGTTTGTGGTCGCGAAACCATTATTGCAAGTTTTGAATAAGCTATACAATTCAATTTATAAAAATATTAAGGTCTCAATTATTTAATTACTTTAGATAAATTTAAAAATTTATAAGGTGAAAAAGCCACTAATAATTATATTTCTCATATTGTTTTTTGATCAACTGATTAAAATTTATATCAAAACACATTTTTTTCTTGGTCAAGAAGTAAATCTTTTGGGTGGCTGGTTTATTATTCATTTTACCGAAAATAATGGTATGGCCTACGGAATTGAATTTGGTGGCGATTTTGGAAAACTCTTTTTAAGTGTCTTTCGAATTGTTGCTGTTGGTGCTATTGGCTGGTATTTATTTAGTTTATCCAAACAAAAAGAAGATAGTTTATATGTTATTTGTATTGCATTAATTTTTGCAGGTGCTTTAGGTAATATCATCGATAGCGCTTTTTATGGTGCACTATTCAGTGATAGTAATTATGAAGTTGCTCGTTTTTTGCCCGATGATGGTGGTTATGCTCCTCTGCTCCATGGTAAGGTGGTAGATATGTTTTATTTCCCTATTATAAAAGGTCATTTCCCCGCTTGGTTTCCATTTTGGGCTACAGAGGATTTTGTTTTTTTTCGCCCCGTTTTTAATTTGGCCGATGCCTCTATTAGTTCCGGTGTTGGTTTAATAATATGTTTCCAAAAACGTTTTTTTATTACTAAAACCGATCCTATTGCCAACGAAAATACTACTGATGTAAATATTCCAAATAAAGAAAGCTAGACAGTATACTCGTTTTTTTATTTATCGGGCTTCAATTTCACCAATTTTTTTTGGCAACATTACCTTAGTAAAACTTTCAAAATAATTTCGACAAAACAGCTATATTAATAAAAACAGAGGATTTCATTTTTTCGCAAAAAATATTCTTATGAAAACGCACGTGAGGAATGAACAAAAGCGATGCAGGCTTGCAGGAGTGGAGTAGTCGTTTCTTCTTGGTTTTTTCTTTCGGGAGCCTGCCCTGAGCTTTTGCCGAAGGGTATCAAAACAAAAGAAAAACACACAGTTATTAAACCATTTAATTTGCAGATTTATTTCGAAAACTTCACTAATCCAATTGTCTGTTTTTATTAATCGAATCCAGCTTAATAATATCAACAAAAGTTTTTATCACCTCATTAATCTCATCCGCTGTTGTATATTTACCCAAACTAAAGCGAATAGAACTATAACAGTCGCTATCGTTTAAACCCATAGCTTTCAGTACATGAGATGGCGCTTGATTTGCTGATGTGCAGGCAGAACCTATTGATAATGCCATGTAGGGGTTTTTTTTAAGTATTGTTTCTGAACGAATTCCTTGAATTAAAATGTTCGTTACGTTAAACAACCTGTTTTTGATGCTGCCATTAATATAAACATTCTTTAAACTGCATAGCTCCTGCTCCAATTTTGTTCTTAATTTGGAAATACGAACGGAGTCCTCCCACATTTCTAAACGAGCTATTTCACTCGCTTTGCCTAAGCCTACAATCCCCGGTACATTTAATGTTCCAGAACGTAAACCTCGTTCATGCCCCCCTCCATATATTTGAGGTGCTAAGGTAACGCGCGGGTTTTTCCTTCTTATATATAAAGCCCCAACTCCTTTGGGACCATAATACTTATGTGCGCTAATACACATTAAGTCAATGTTGTCATCTTCCACATTGCAAAATATTTTCCCTATAGCTTGGCTAGCATCACACATGAAAAGGCTGTTATTAGCATGAACCAATTCTGCAATTTGTTGAATGGGCTGTATTACCCCTGTTTCATTATTGGCATACATTATTGCTACTAAGATAGTGTTAGGCCTCAATTCCTTTTTAAGCTCTTCCAAATCTATTAAACCTTCGCGGTCAACTGATAGATAAGTTACTTCGGCTCCTTTTAATTTTAATGAATGGCAGGTATCCAGTATTGCTTTATGTTCTGTTTTTACTGTGATGATATGCCTGCCTTTGGTTTGATAGTTTTCCCAAACACCATTTATTGCTAGGCTAATCGATTCTGTAGCTCCCGATGTAAAAATAATTTCCTGAGCCAGGCAATTAATAAGTTGCGCCAACTCTTCCCGAGCTTTTTTTACCGCCTCCTCGGCTATCCAACCATAGGCATGCGTTCTACTGGCCGCATTTCCATAATTTTCGCTAAAATAGGGCAACATTGTTTCTAGCACTCGCCTGTCTACCGGTGTTGTCGCGTTATAATCTAAATAAATCGATTTCTTCACAAAACAAAAGTAAACAATCCTAGTGTTTTAAATTTACGAATCCTTATTTTATTTTTCCTTTTACAGCCCCCCCCTCATTATTTATTAATCTGACTTCGATTATTAATAACCCTTGAAAAAGATTCCTTTTGTTGTAATTTTTTTTAATGGTAGAACAATGACTGGTTTTTAAAACAAGAATAGCCTAGCAATCGGAAATTTTAAACAAGCTCTAATTATTTGGCATTTAATAAAAAAAAATCGGCATTCTTTTTTTTTCAAATATTTAAACTTATGTTGCAGCGAGTGGGGGGGGGGCGGCCAAAACTATTGATTGCATTTCCCCCTCCACAAAAAAATATCTTTTTATCCTATCAAAATATTGAATGAGTCTTTAATTTTAACTATTGATTTTAATACTAAATAAAATTTAGGTAGCTTTGCCTTTCAAAAATTAAAAATATACATTTCCTTGTTTTAAGGATTGACGTTTTTTTTTACTATTTATAATGTATCAATAATTTTATATATAATGACAAACAAAAAAATTGAAGAATTACTAGGTGCAAGCGCAAATACTTTATTGAATCACCAGTGCAAAACCATTTCAAAAGATCTTATCCAAACTCCTGGTGCAGATTTCGTTGATCGTAATTTTATTTATTCCAATCGCAACCCTCAGGTCCTTAGGAGTTTAAATCAATTGTATAATTCAGGGCGCCTGGCAGGCTCTGGTTACATGAGTATTTTGCCAGTAGATCAAGGGATAGAGCACAGTGCAGGTGCTACTTTCTCCCCCAATCCTATTTATTTTGATTCGGAAAATATTGTAAAACTTGCTGTAGAGGCTGGTTGTAATGCTGTTGCTTCTACCTTTGGTGTATTGGCATCTGTTTCCCGCAAATACGCCCACAAAATACCCTTCATTGTAAAGTTAAATCACAACGAATTTTTAACCTATCCTAATAAATTCGACCAAATTATGTTCGGTTCTGTAGAGGCTGCTTGGAATATGGGGGCGGTTGCTGTTGGTGCAACTATTTATTTTGGATCTGCTGAATCGTCCAGGCAAATTGTTGAAGTTGCTAAGGCTTTTGAACGTGCTCACGAATTAGGTATGGCAACAATTTTATGGTGCTATACCAGAAATAATGCATTTAAGAAAGATGGCGTTGATTATAGCACTGCTGCCGATTTGTCTTCTCAGGCCAATCATCTAGGAGTAACTATTCAAGCGGATATAATTAAGCAAAAACTTTCTGATAAAAATGGCGGCTATAATGCAATTAATTTTGGAAAAACACATCCTAAAGTTTACTCTGAACTAACTACCGACCACCCAATTGATCTTGCTCGTTATCAGGTTGCTAATTGTTATATGGGTCGCATTGGATTAATTAACTCGGGAGGTGAATCAAAGGGCGATTCAGACTTGTCGGAGGCTACAATTACGGCAGTTATTAATAAAAGAGCCGGTGGCCAGGGTTTAATTTCTGGTCGTAAAGCATTTCAAAAACCAATGAAACAAGGAATTGAATTGTTAAACACTATTCAAGACGTTTATTTGGATAAATTGATTAATATTGCTTAAGAAATTGCAATTTTTTTGTCAATTTAGGTTTTTTTACTGTTCATAATAATTTCGATAACAAAATCTTTAATACTTGAAAAATGAGTTGGTTTAAACGTGTTAAAAAAGGTATTACTACCTCTACCGAAGATAAAAAGGAAACTCCCGAAGGGTTATGGTATAAATGCCAATCGTGTAAAAAACTAATATCCTCTAATGAACATGTACAAAATCTTTATGTCTGTTCTCAATGTGATTATCACGAAAAAATTGGCTCTGCCGAATATTTTGAGTTCATTTTTGATAATAATGAATTTATTGAATTGAATGCTAACTTAATGGCTGCCGACTCCTTAAGTTTTACCGATACAAAAAAATATTCAGACAGATTAATAGATACTCGTAAAAAAACAAATTTAACAGACTCTATAAGAACTGCTCATGGTACCGTTGGGGGCGATGATTTAGTAATTGCATGCATGGATTTCACATTTATTGGTGGATCTATGGGTGCTGTAGTTGGTGAAAAAATTGCTCGTGCCATTGATTATTGTATCCTAAAAGGTATTCCCTTATTGATTATTTCTAAATCTGGGGGTGCTCGTATGATGGAAGCGGCCTTCTCTTTGATGCAAATGGCAAAAACAGCCGCTAAATTATCCCTCTTGGCTCAAGCTAAAATACCTTATATTTCATTACTTACCGATCCCACTACTGGTGGCGTTACTGCATCCTATGCAATGCTGGGCGACTTAAATATTGCTGAACCTAACGCTTTAATTGGGTTTGCTGGCCCTCGAGTAGTTAAAGAAACCATTGGTAAGGACTTGCCTAAAGGTTTTCAAACTTCGGAGTTTTTACTTGAACACGGTTTTTTAGATAAAATTATTAACCGTAAAGATTTAAAAATTCAGCTGATACAACTGCTTGGCTTTTTTAAAAATTAATTGCCGAAGCTTTAAATAATTTAATTGGTTTATGAGAATGCAACCTTGAACGAAAAAACTGCATCTGCAGTTAATATAATAGCACAAATTAAAAATGAAAAAAATATTCCTTTTATTAATTTCTATCTTTTTATCTGATATTTCTAACGCTCAAGGTAAAAGTTTCGATGCGCGTTTACTTTCTAAGTTTTCAGAAATTGAATTAATCCAAATGGAAAAAAATAATTCTGAAACATTAAAATATTGGAACTTTTTTGCTGCCAATGCCTTTCAAATTATCGCCTTGCCAAAAGAAAAATCTAATGCCCATGAAATAAGAGGTCAGGTTAAAATTATTGATTTAAATAATGTAAACATTTTCGATATGAAATTGTATCCTTTGCCAAAGGATTACCAATACTATCGAATTGAAGAAAGCAATAAGCTTTTGGTGATTTTTTCGGAGGAACAACTGAAAGCAAAATATTCAAAACAAATTAAATAACTGTATCCAATGAATTTAAAAATTATTTTTATTCTGTTATTTTCTATTGTAAACTCTCTTTTTTCGCATGCCCAAATTTTAATAACGGATGCCGATAATGGCACCTCCAACCCTGTTGCTTGTCCCTCTTTTAATGATGGTTCTGTTCAGAATTTTTTTGATTCGGGTGCTGCTGCAGCAGATTATGGCAGCAATGAAAATGAAGTCATTACTTTATGTCCCGATTTAGTTAATGGTGGTAAACTTTCTGTTTCTTTTGCTACTAATATTGGTTTTACATGGGATGTGAAGGGTTCGGATACACTATACATCTATGATGGTTCAAGTACAGCAGCCCCCTTAGTAGGTGCCTACAATAGTGTTACCAATCCTAATGGCCTTTTTATTACTGCCAGCTGGACCAATACAAGTGGTTGTTTAACTTTTAAATTTGTATCGGATGGCGCAACTGTAGGAACAGGGTGGGGGGCGAACATTTCATGCGGTAACCCTCCTCAGCCTTTTAACTCCCATATTAAGGCGTTTTTAAATGGACTGGGCACCGATCTTTTAAATCCGGCAGATACAGGTTATGTCGATATTTGTTTTGGTGATTCTATATTATTTATGGCTTCTGGTACTTATCCTTATTCTCCTGTTTTTCCTGCTACATTTCCTGGTTATATTCAAAATGATAATAACTGTAGTTATTTATGGGATATTTCTGATGGATCTTCCTCCACCACCAATGCTATATGGTTTAAACCACCCAATAGGGTAGGTTATTTAGTTAAATTGAGAATGACCGACCCTGTTAATAACATTGATGTTATTCAATGTAAAATAAGAGTTTCAACGATCCCTAGCTTTGCCCAAATGGCAGCCGCTTTTGATAATACCATTTGCCTGGGTGAATCTACTGTAATAATTGGCGGGGTTGCAAATGGTGATACCGTTGGCGTTGCTGGAACACAATCATCCTTTGAAACAGGTGGCATTTTTACCGGTCTTACTTATTTGCCCGATGGCTCCGGAGCAAATTATACCACTAGTGTTGCAATAACTGATTTTTTACCCGGACAAACCATTAATAGCGCTTCCGATATTCAACAAATGTGTATCACTATGGAACACTCCTTTTTGGGTGATTTAGAAATGACGCTTACTTGTCCTAATGGTACTGTAGTATCAATTTTTGACGGATATAATGGGGGGGGGTTCTCAGGTGAGTTGGTTCCTGGTGGATTTGGTGGTGGTGGAACCTTTTTAGGTCAAGCTGATGATAATGGAAATGGAACACCAGGTATTGGTTGGGAATATTGTTTCGCTTCAAATGCTGCTTGGGGTAATTTCGCTGTTGAATATGCTACTAATAATTTTACTTCTGTGTCTTCCCCTTCTTTGGGTTCGTCCATGCCTTTAGGAACGTATAAGCCGGAAGGGAATTATTCCAGCTTTATTGGATGTCCAATAAATGGAAACTGGACCATCACCGTTAGAGACAATCAAGGCATTGATGATGGTTATATTTTTGAATGGGGCGTTTTCTTTAATCCTCTCATTAACCCTAATTCAGAGTATTATACACCCTCAATTGTTTCTGAAAGCTGGCAACCCGACCCCACCATTATATCAGGCCAAAATGATACTGCTATTACAGTAAAACCTACCGTTCTGGGACCTCATTCCTATACTTTTTCTGTTACTGATAACTTTGGTTGCACCTACGATACCACTGTTACTATTCAGGTTGTGGGCCTTACGGAATCCTTCTCAAGCATGCAAACTTGTAATAACTTTCAACAAATAACAGGTGTGGCTGCTCCAGGTGCCGTTAGCTGGACAGTTGATTCTCAGCCTTTGGGTTCAAATGTTGTTTTTAGCCCCAGCACAAATGCTTTAAACCCATTGATTACAGTAAATAAACCTGGTGAATACCAAATTAAGATAACGGATAACGTTTGTAACTATGCTACAGCTGTCACCATTCAGTTTTTGGATGATCCTCATCCCAATATAAAGGATACTTCGCTTTGCTTAAATAATATATTGGCGCTGCTTGCCTCAGGTGGAGGATTAGGCTCAAGCTATTTATGGAGTAATGGTTCTGTTGATTCTATAACTCAAATAACAGAAAGTGGAACTTATTATGTTGCCGTTACCAACCTATGCGCAACTATTACTGATTCTGCTGCCGTTGTCTTTTTTTCCTGCGATTTGAATGTCCCAAATGTGCTTACTCCTAATGGTAATGATTTAAATGAATTGTTTTATTTGAAAAATTTGGAATTCTACCCAAACACTGCATTAAGCATTTTTAACAGATGGGGAGCCAAACTATTTGAAACGGATAACTACCAAAACGACTGGAAGGGTAGTAAATACAACGATGGGGTTTATTATTATATCCTTTCAGGCCCTAAATTAATTGAACCTCAGACTGGCTTTTTTCAAATTATAAGATAATTGCTCCCCAGAATTGTTGATGAATTATAATTTTAATGATAGCTAAATAATAAATTTCTCCCATTTTGAATTTAATGTTTACGTTCGTTTAATTATTAACTTTGACCCTCAAATTATTAATTCATAAATTTTTATTTTTAAAATAACCAACCATGCCAAAAGGATTTTATACTGTCCCCGTTCCTGTAAATGAACCTGTAAAAAGTTATGCTGTAGCTAGTGCAGAAAGAATCGCATTAAAAGCCATGCTTCATGAATTGCGCTCTCAGGAATTAGATATACCCATGTACATTGGTGGTAAAGAGGTTCGTAGTAATGATAAAGTTCGGCTTGCACCTCCTCACGATCACAAACATACCTTGGCCCATTTTCATAAAAGTACTAAAGAGCATGTAAAACAAGCTATTGATGCAGCTTTAGCTGCCAAGCAAGCCTGGGAAGAATTGCCTTGGGAACACCGCGCAAGTATTTTTTTAAAAGCTGCAGAGTTAATTGCTGGCCCATATCGTGCTAAATTAAATGCTGCAACCATGCTGGGCCAGTCAAAAAATGCATACCAAGCTGAAATTGATGCCTCTTGTGAACTTATTGATTTTCTGCGCTTTAATGTGCTTTATATGACTGAAATATATAAACAACAACCTCCCGTTGCTGGTACCGGATTTGGTGTCTGGAACCGTTTGGAACAGCGCCCCCTGGAAGGATTTATTTATGCTTTAACCCCTTTTAATTTCACTGCTATTGCAGGGAATTTACCAACTGCATGCGCAATGATGGGTAATGTAGTAGTCTGGAAACCTTCCAACACGCAAGTATATTCAGCAAATATTTTGATGGAAATATTTATGAAAGCGGGTATCCCTGATGGCGTTATTAATTTAGTTTACCCTTCCGGACCAGATGCTGCTGAGGTGATATTTGCTCACCCCGATTTTGCAGGGATACATTTTACTGGCTCTACTGAAGTATTTCAAAATATATGGAAAACAATTGGTAATAATATTCATAAGTTTAAAACCTACCCCCGCATTGTAGGCGAAACGGGTGGTAAAGATTTTATTTTGGCACACAAATCCGCCGAGGCTAAAGTTTTAGCAACTGCTTTAAGCCGAGGTGCTTTTGAATACCAAGGACAAAAATGTTCCGCCGCCTCTCGCGCCTATATACCTAGCAATCTATGGGAAGAGGTTAAACTTTTGCTTATTAATGATCTGAAATCTTTTAAAATTGGCCCAACCGAAAATTTTACAAATTTCATTAATGCCGTAATCGATGAAAAATCATTTGATAAGTTAGCTAAATATATTGATGCAGCTAAAAATGATAAGGAAATAGAAATCCTTATTGGAGGGAATTGCGACAAGTCTGCAGGTTATTTTATTGAACCTACAATTATTGTGACTAAAAACCCAAGCTACGCTACTATGTGTGAAGAGCTATTTGGTCCCGTTTTAACCATTTATGTTTACGATGCTGATAAATTTGACGAAATCCTTAAAGTTGTTGACGCTACTTCTATTTATGCATTAACGGGTGCAATTATTGCTCAAGATAGGTATGCAATTGAAAAAGCAACAAGAGCGTTGCGCAATGCTGCTGGTAACTTTTATATCAATGATAAATGTACTGGTGCAGTTGTTGGCCAACAGCCATTTGGCGGTGCCAGAGGGTCTGGGACAAATGATAAAGCTGGAGCAATGATAAATTTACTGCGCTGGGTTTCTCCTCGTACTATTAAAGAAACATTTGCTCCCCCAACAGATTATAAGTACCCATTTTTAATTGCGGATTAATTCAGCTTAAATATCCACATTTCAAAGAATATTTTTTTTGAAATGGTACTCATAAGTGAAGTTTTCGAAATAAATCCGTAAATTAAATGGTTCAAAAACTGTGTGCTTTTCTTTTGTCTTGATATAAATAAACAAAAAATCAAAAACAAACGATTCCTCCCCACCTGCAACACTGCATCGCGTTTGTCCATTCCTCACGCGCCTTTTCATAAGGATGTTTTTTGCAAAAAAATGAAAGCATCTGTTTTTATTAATATATCTGTTTTGTCAAAATTATTTTGAAATATTTACTAAGAAGCAATCGTTTCGGAATGTTTTACCACCTATTCTTTGCATCTATTGCTATAAAAACTTTTAAAAGGTCATTGTGCTAGCCTGCTTTATTGTTTTTTAAAAACACTATCCTCTTAAAATCAATAGTTTAGGTTGAATGTCGGACTAAATAAATCATAATTTTAAAATATATCCATGTTGATAAGTTTTAAGCTTTGCCTAATTGTTTGCTATTCAGTTAGTTTTGTTAGTCAGCTTAACTCTTGTAGAGCTATTTCGGCTCAATAAAAATCAAATTTTAACATTAATTACATTAAAAGTCCTTATCTTTGCATTCTCTAAAATAAGAGAGATAAAAATTTATAGTACTAACCCCTTCAGTTTTAATAAAATTTTTTAACTGAATACAAACAAATTAATACAATGTCTGAAACAGAAACAGAAACATTAAAAACAACAGCAAAAGCTACAACTCCTGTAGATTTAGAAAATTTTGATTGGAGCGCAGTTGGTAAAAAGCAAGAAGGCTATACCAAAGAAGAGCGTGAAAAATTAGAGGCTGTTTATGAGAAAACTCTTAAATCAGTTGCCACCAATGAAATTATTGATGGTAAAGTTGTTGCAAAAAACAATAAAGAAGTTGTTGTTAATATTGGATATAAATCAGATGGCGTTGTTCAGCTAACAGAATTTCGTTATAACCCCGATTTAAAAATTGGTGACATAGTAGAAGTATACATTGAAAGTCAGGAAGACAAAAATGGTCAGTTAATACTTTCTCACAAAACTGCCCGTGCAATGAAATCTTGGGAAAGGGTTAATAGCGCATTAGAAACAGGTGAGATAATTCAAGGATTTGTTAAGTGCCGCACAAAAGGTGGATTAATTGCTGATGTATTTGGTATCGAAGCATTTTTACCTGGTTCTCAAATTGATGTTAAGCCAATTCGTGATTACGATGTTTATGTTGGAAAAACAATGGAATTTAAAGTCGTTAAAATTAACAACGAATTTAAAAATGTTGTAGTTTCTCATAAAGCACTTATTGAAGCAGAATTAGAAGTTCAGAAAAAAGAAATCATTTCTAAATTAGAAAAAGGCCAAGTATTAGAAGGTACAGTTAAAAATATTACATCTTATGGTGTATTTATCGATTTAGGTGGTGTGGATGGTTTGGTTCATATTACTGATCTTGCATGGGGGCGTATCAATCATCCAGAAGAAATTGTTAAATTAGATCAAAAGATTAATGTTGTTATCCTTGATTTCGATAATGAGAAAAAACGCATCGCATTAGGTTTAAAACAACTTTCTGCACATCCTTGGGATTCTTTAAAAGCAGATTTAGCTATTGGAGATAAAATTAAAGGTAAGGTAGTAGTAGTAGCTGATTATGGCGCATTTGTTGAAATTGCTCCTGGTGTTGAAGGCTTAATCCATGTTTCTGAAATGAGCTGGAGCCAGCATTTACGCACTGCTAACGATTTCTTGAAAGTTGGTAATGAAGTTGAGGCCCAAGTTTTAACACTTGATCGTGATGATAGAAAAATGTCATTAGGTATTAAACAATTAGTACCCGACCCTTGGTCTGTTGTAATTGATAAATATGCTAAAGGAACTAAACATACAGCTACTGTTCGTAACTTCACCAATTTTGGTATTTTTGTTGAGCTAGAAGAAGGCGTAGATGGATTAATTCATATTTCAGACCTTTCTTGGTCTAAAAAAATTAAACACCCATCTGAATTCACTAAACTGAATGACGTTATAAATGTGGTTGTTCTAGAAATTGATGGTGAAAACCGCAGATTAAGTTTAGGTCATAAACAATTAGAAGAAAACCCTTGGGATGTTTTTGAAACAATATTTACCATAGATTCAGTTCATCAAGGTACTATCATTAATTTAATCGAAAAAGGTGCTATTGTTTCAATGCCATATGGTGTAGAAGCATTTGCTCCAACACGTCATTTGGTTAAAGCGGATGGTACTGCTGCTAAATCGGAAGATGTATTGGAATTTAAAATACTTGAGTTTAATAAAGAAGGAAAAAAGATTATTGTTTCTCACAGCAAAATATATGAAGAGGTAATAGCTTCAGAAAAAGCAGTTGTTAGCAATGAAAAGAAAACTGCTGGAGAGGATAAAAAAACCACTAAAAAAGTAAAAGATGGTCCTGAAAAAAATACGCTTGGCGACATGGATGTTCTTTCTAAAATAAAAGCAGATATGGAAAAGATGGAAAATAAAGCAAAATCAGCAGAATAATTTTAGTCCTGTTTTTATTCTGTTAGTTAACAGAATAAATCTAAAAATCACGCCATGGTTTTTAGTAAACCTCACCCAATTGGGTGAGGTTTTTTTTTGATTAAAAATTTAATTGGAATATTCCTTTGGTAAAAAAAAAGTAGGATTGCTTGTATAGTATACCTGACAGATCTTTTTTTATTCTGTAAAATGCTTCATTCATCTATAGTCTTTGTCCTAAAAAAAATCATTATAGTGAAGTTTTCGCAATAAATCGGGTCAACAACATTTTATAGGGAGCAAGGCAATTTTTTTTTATTTTGCGAATAAAAAATGTCATTAGATAAGGAAGCCTTAAAGCTGTTTTTTCCAAAAGAATTATTAGAACATTTTGAGC
>Ga0114966_10000987_pt1 | contig 26563 bp, 24 predicted proteins | sample M_130207_XF_Meta_FD_87029 | JGI IMG/M metagenome (GOLD analysis project Ga0114966, IMG submission 87029) | Freshwater microbial communities from Lake Montjoie, Canada to study carbon cycling - M_130207_XF_MetaG | ecosystem: Environmental > Aquatic > Freshwater > Lake | place: Lake Montjoie... | reverse complement strand
TAAAATTTATTTCATTTATAATAATATAATTGTTTTTATTGAAAGTGATAGCGAAATATCAAACCCATCTATTCAATATAAATATGTAAAATCTCAAATTGATATATGTGATTTGGATAAAATAAAAAAAACATTTAAATTTTTATCGGCGTTTTAAATGTGCGAAGGTGTAAACCCGACCGCAAGCGGAATTGCCCCCCACCATTTAAACTTCCGGATTTTCTATTAATTTACCAAACATATACATTTCCATACATATTTTATGATTAATTGTAAATTTTTCACAATAAAAATCAAAACAATTTCTCTCTTCATTTGTTGAATGTATTGAAATATATTTATAGTTAGATACTGACATAACACCAATATGAACTGTTTCTTTTACTTCTGGTAATTTTTTTTGTTTTTGATACTCGCTTATACCTTTGAGTAAATAAGGTCTTATTTCTTCGTCTAATCCTTCGTGGTCAGGTGATATACAATCGGTGTAGTATTTACCATAAAAGGTTTTATCGGGAATATAAGATAGTCTAAAAATAAAAGTAATAAATATTAATGACATTAATTAATATATATAGTTGTATTTATATCAAAAGGGCAAAGGGTTCCACCCTTTCAAACCCAAAGGGCTCTGCCCTTTCAAACCCAAAGGGTTCCACCCTTTCAAACCCGTATATAAGTCGTCGTTGGGGGGCGAAACCCCCGCCCTATAAAATATAAGTCGCCGGAATCCGAATATGATATTTCTTCTCCATTTCGTTACGCAGCGAATTAAATTCAACCGTGAAATCAAACGGAAAGTTTTGAAAATTTACTAACCGACCATCGTGGAAGCGCAGCTTGAATTTCAAGCGCGCAATTCGCTCAATCGGCGGATCATATTGCACCAAATTATGTAAGTAAAACGTGCGCGAATCATAACTATTAGTATCATGCGCTTTAATAGGAATTTTGGCAAAAGCCGAATTAACTTTTCCCGAGTAAGCATTATTATCATAATTTTGCCGAGTACTCTCATTATATGGATATAATTCATCATACGAATTATATTTATCAACTTCTAAATACATACAGGTCTCGCCCGTCAGCAAAAACGAAAGCGGCGCAGCAATATAATGTATAATATCGACTGAATTCGTTAACGTTGTGTTGTTTGGACAGGCATAATCAAAAGATATGCCGGATAAATCGGTCAAGGATGAATAACATATTTTCTGGAACCCCAAATAATAAGGTAAACCCCATTTAGAGTGGTTATTCCAAACAATCGGTTGCTCGCAATTATTAAAATTATAAGTGATTTGTTGACAAAAATTTAGATTGAAAGAAAGATCGGTATGACCAAACCAAAACTTTTGACCCACTTGGTCATAAAACACATTAAAGCTGGCATCGGTTCCTCCAGTGACCCGGTTCATTTTATTTGTAATTTCGATCGTTAACTGGTCCGGGGTATAATAGCCTTCTTGTATTTCAACTGTATAATTTTCGCCACCTACCGAGAAATTGAATTTTGTATTTTGATAATCATTACTAAAAGTGAAAAAAGATCCGGGTACGGTCGCTTGAATTAGGCGCATCGATTGCACATTCAATAAAGGTTCAGGCAACATAATTTCAAACATATTTGAGTTCGGCCATTTTGTAATATCACGATCTTCTGAATGCACTGTTAGTAATTTTCGGTCTAGTACATAATTTTGTTCACGATTTATTAATGGTTTAGAATTACCTAGATTATAAGAATTCATTATATACAAGTAATATAAAATAAATGTCATTAATAAATGTTATAAAATAAAGTTTATTTTATAATACTTTAATATATACAAAATGGCTGTTCCCTTTGTTGATAAAACTAGAAATGGATATGGATATGTTATAAATGTTATGTTAATGCTTTCAATTATTGGTATGTGCATTAAAATATTTTTTGGTAATATGACATCGAATGACGGAACTTATGGGCGAGCAAATTCCACTATTTGGGGTTATGGTGTCGTGGGTCTCGCCATTTTAACTGTTACGTTTGTAAGTTATGCAATACATAACAAGATTAGTGTTATTGAGAAAAAAGGTACATCTGGTATTCTGGATTTCGTAAAATCCTTTCTCTCTAGTTCAGGACCATCAGTGCTTACGATTGTAATTTTATTTTGGATAATTAATTTGAATGTCTCCTATTTTGATCGTATCAATAAAGGTCAAGTTGCGGCTGAATATTACCAGCTCTCGGCTGGGACATCTTTCTTGTTTATGTTTCAAATAATATTGTTGTTCCAGTATTTAAAATCGTATATACAAATTAAAACCGGTACGTCAACTGATCCGGATGCGGAATTAACACAAAACCGTTTATCTTTCGCGACCTATTTTGTGACTTCTATTAATTTGGTTATAGTTATAATGATGACCATTATTCTTAAATTCTTCTCTACCGATGGATAAATATGTGTATGATGTATGATAACTTATACATTGATAAATTTATACGTCAGTCCATATTCGCACTCGTTTTCCCAAATGCCATATATTTTTAAAATGAATTCGTTTTTACTCTTACATTCGGCTTCATTAAAAATTTTTAAAAATCCGTTGCTTAATTGATCGGTAATTCTATAAACCGGATTTTTATTAACAATCGTATTAACCATCATTATATTTTTTTCAATATTGGCAATTTTACAAATAAATTCTTGATTTGTTTTTGCGTCAAAAATACACTTATATTTATTAAACGACCGTTCAATAGCTGATAAATTTAAATTAAAGGTAATAAATATTCCATTTAACATAAATAGTTCATTTGAATAAATAATTCTCAGAAATTTACTATTGTCCATGACGGTATTTTTAACTTTTTCTTGATAAAAAATGTGGTTGACATTAATGTCGTCTATTCCTAATACAACATACATTCTCTAGATTATATGTTGTAATAAATATGTATTTATATCATCACTTGGTAATATAATAATAAACTTACAATAGTGTTTTTATTTAAATCCGGATTTCCCTGTTCAAACGAATTTAAAACAAATAAAGCCTGCTCTGCTAAGGTGAGCTCTGCTGAGCCATGTTCTGCTATGTCAGTTTCATGCCAGTGCTTTTTTTTCAGTCCTAGATAAGCAATCCAACAATTCGCTAAGTTCGGATGCGAAACACAATATCGCTTAAATTGTGTAATTAATTCTTCGGCACTCGGCATAAGTATAATATCATTATACGATGTTATTAAATAAAGACAAACATTATATATTATTTAAATGATGAAATTTTATGAAACGCACTTTGAAGATTATCTAAGTGCAAATGGCGAGAATTCATTGCATCCGTCATTGGGCGAACTGTATAAAAAGTTTCCTAAAAAAATATCTGACCTGAAGAATTTAATTTTTTACGGACCCAAGGGGGTTGGTAAATACACCCAAATGTTGGCTTCTATTAAAAATTATAGTCCATCCGGATTAAAATACGAGAAGAAATTAAGTGTCACTTATAACAAAAATATATATTTTTTCAAAATCAGTGATATTCACTACGAGGTTGACATGTCTTTGATCGGCTGCCATTCTAAAATGTTATGGAATGAAGTGTATAATCAGATAATCGATATTATATTGGCTAAAAACGAAAAATCCGGCATTATTGTGTGTAAATATTTTCAGAATATCCATAGCGAATTGTTGGAAATATTTTATAGTTATATGCAGACGATGAACTCGATAAATGTGGATTTGAAGCTTATTTTAATTACCGAAGAATTGAGTTTTATACCGGATAATATAATAAACTGCTGTCAAGTGATAAAAGTGCCACGTCCAACGAGAAATATATACAATCGTTGTTTAAAAACCAAAATAAATAAGACACTTAATTTGGACGAAATTACAAATATTAAAAATATATATTTAACGTCCAATCAAGTAATGCGCACTAATGAAATAATTTGCGATAAATTAGTCGATATTATTTTAAATGTCGAAGACCTAAATTTTTATAACTTGCGCGAACATTTATATGATATTTTTATATATAATCTCGACGCACACGAGTGCATATGGTATATCTTAAATAAATTAATTGTTATGAATAAAATCAAACGAAAAGATATGAATGATATTTTGGTTAAATTATACACGTTTTTGAAATATTATAATAATAATTATCGTCCGATTTATCATTTTGAGAATTTTACGCTTTTCTTAATTGCGAAGATTTATGAGTTGGACACAGTGTAAGGTAAGGTTTCTAACAGTGTAAGGTAAGGTCTAACAGAGTAAGGTTTCTAACATGGAACGTCCGCGTAGATCCATTGGTTCCCATTCGTTTATTTTTATTTTAAAATCCACATTATTGTGTAAGACTTTTATACAATTATGATATTCTTTGTTGAGCGTTAATTTTATCATTTTCAGCATTTGTTCAACAAACATATTTGTATTTATTACAATCAGCTCGTGTAGCCCTCCATAGTTATTAATTAATTTCGACAATTGAATGCCGGTATTTAGTCCTAAGGTATGCTTTAGTCCAAAATCTTCAAAATCTATTATCCAAGACCATTTATCAGGTTGTACATAATTTAAATAATTTGTGCAATGGGCGACAATTCCGGCGGTATCATTGTATTTGGAAGCATTTGAAATTTTTGTATAAAAAATATGTCCGCCTTCTAAAGTATTACATACACGATTAAATGAATGCGCTGTGAAATCTTCACTACAGGTCAGACAAATTTGTTTCATTATGCCGATGTCTTTAACTTGCATATTTAGCATGTGCATATTTTGGCTTTGCATATTTAGCATGTGCATATTTTGGCTTTGCATATTCTGGCTTTGCATATTCTGGCTTTGCATATTCTGGCTCTGCGAACTCTCACCTTGCATTAATTAATAAATATTTTCGATAAAATAAAAAATATTTATTAACGTATAAATATTTTTATTGTTTTTTTATAATTTATTTCATATATAATTTATTCCATATATAATTTATTTCATATATAATTTATTCCTTCTTGCGGACAATCTTCTTCTTCACGACTGCTGCTTCTGCTGCTGCTGGGGCTGGGGCTGCTACTACAACTGGTGCTGCCACAACTGGTGCTGGTGCTGGTGCTACAACTGGCACAGGCGCTGCTACAACTGGTGCCGACACTTCTTCCTCTTCGGCATCGCTATCGTCTTCAATAACTAACCCGACTTCATTTGCTGCTGCTGCTGTTGTAGCTGCGACCATCGCAGCCTTGGTATCCGGTGAGATTGAAATCAGACAACGCCCTTTCATCGACGGCTTAGGTTGAACAACTGCTTGAAATAAGCGCCAAGTGACACCAAACGCCTTGTTGGCAAACCATAGACCACCGCATTGAATAATTGCGACAATATTAATGCCCTTGGGGATCAACTCAAGTGGTGATGCATCCGATTGTGCGTCCGGAAACAACATTGTACCAGCCGGATCGTAAATTTCACAATCAAATGGCTTGCCGTCATACTTGGGCAACTTAATTTTCAATGTAGGCGACTTGGTCATATCAGGCTCACCCGTATTAGGATCCTTGGAATATTTCAACATCGGTGTCCAAGCCGCATCGACTAATTCTGGTGTCATCTTTTTATTAAACCAAGCCATACAATTTTTCACGGCTTCAGCTTTAATATAGCGTTCTAATTCTTGAAAGTTAGCCAACAACACGTCGGTTTCGGGTGTGCTGAAATCCTTGCGAGGGAATTGCAAAGCCAAATCGTATGTTTCCTTGCCACTTTGCGGGTCCTTGAAACAGCTAGCACCCCATGTTAAAATAGGAACTTGCATATTCACATAGAGACCCTTCTTGCTCGGAATATAAATAATGTTGGCGCTCTTTCCGCCAGATTTATTTAATTTAGGTGCCATGATATTGATATCGCTGATCTTGAAGGTCATGCCGTTAGCAATGGAGGTTTCAGCGGATTGGTTGTTTGATGAACTCATTCTGTTTGTTTGTTAGATACTATATTCTATTAAAAAATGTTTAAATCAATTTTTTGCAAAAATATAAATATTTTTTATAATTATTTATAATAAGTATTTATATAACAAAGATGGGAAATGCGTCCGGAAAGGCAAACGCGTCCGGAAAAGCAAACCCGTCCGGAAAAGCAAACCAAACGCACCGGAAGCGTAAGAATACACGTCGAAGTAAAAAGTATAGAAAAGGCGGCGGCAGTCCAAGTCCGCTTGGTAAGGGGTATACGTCCCCCCACGACGAAAGGGGCTCTGCCCTTTCAAACCCGACCGCAACTCCATCGTCGTTGAGTGGCGTAACCCCCAGACGGAAAACCAAAAAAATAAAAAAACAAAAACCTTTATTACCAAGTGTTTTAATACGTGAAGCGCTTAAATTAGGCACTCCGCCTATAAAATCCATTGCACCGGCTTCGAAAAAGATTAACCGGAATTTTAAAGTGACCGTGACCACCAGCTCTTCACCTAAGAAGAAAAGTATTTGAATAATTAATCCTACAAAAAATAGACAAAATAATAAATAAGCGAATTATTTATTATTATAAAAGCCCTGTGGGGGACTTGAACCCTCGACCCTCAGATATCATTCAGAAAAATAAAAGTCTGATGCTCTACCGGCTGAGCTAACAAGGCGAATTTTATTTTTATTTATTAAATAGGCAGAACAGATGCTTAGGCAACAACAACGTTGGTGACCGGGGCGGATTTGGCGAAGTGGGGGCTCATGTAGCGCTGGAGGTTGAAGTAGGTCAACTCATCACCGCTGGCGAGCTTCAAGAGGGAAGACAACTTGGTGTCGGCATTGATACGGCGACCGTTAGTCTTATCTTGGAGCGAATTGGCGCGGATGTAGGCATTGATTTCGCGAGTGACTTCCGTTCGCGCCATCTCGGTGCCCTTATCCTTGCCCAAAAAAGATGCCAACTCATCACTGATGAGCGTAGGCTTCACAAAGCCGCTGGGGGAACGATTGCCCTTGCGATCCTTGCGCTTGCGCTTCTGGCTCGCCTTGGCGGCACTCTTAAGCTCGCGCGATGCCTTCTTCTCCAGTGTGCGGAATTCGGTCTTGATGGACGAAATCGCCGTGCTGAGCTGTTGCAGCTTGGACATGAAATCGGAAAAATCAGTGGACACTGAAGAGACGGAGACCGCGGCGGTTTCATCAGAAACAGGGGCAGCAACAACCGCCACCTCTTCAACGGAAGCAGCAACGACCGCCTTGGGCGCCTTAGCAGCCTTGGGGGTCTTGGCAGCCTTGGGCTCAGCAGCCTTCACTTCAACAGCGGCGGCAGGGGCGGCGGCAACAGCGGCAGCCTTAGGCGCCTTAGCAGCCTTGGGGGTAGCAGCGGGAGCAGCGGCGGGAGTAGTGGCAGTGGAAGTCTTAGTAGATTGTTTGGCGGGCATTCTATTTATATTCTACTATAATAAGATTTATTTAAGTGTTTTAACGCATTATAATATATTATAACGTGATGATAATAGATATGATAATAGATATGTTTTATATAAAATAAATTTAATTTTCCTAAATATATTTTATATAAAATTTAAAAATTAGGCTTTTCCAAATAGCGATGTTAACATACCCGTCAGGGCGGCTTCTGTTCCTTGTTTTTTAGGCTTAGGCGCTGGCTTAGGCTCCGGTTCGGGCTCCTCTTCAGTCTTATTTCCGCTTGGATCCGTTCCACTTTTTTTCACCGAACTAACTGTTTCTTTAATTTCCAAACCTTCTCGCGTTCCTTTTTGAAAAGCTAAATAAGCCAGGGAACCAAGTAATACTGCTAATAAGCCTAAAATAACATATATATTTTTTTTACCCTTTATGGAAGACCGTTTTTTCATTATATATATATGGCATAATATATAGCATAATAAATAAGACCTAAACAACTGATTGATAAAGCCATGGTAAAGCCATAGCGGCTGCCGGACTAACCATGGTTAGGGCACATAAAACATAATTAGCCCCCAAACAACGACTATCGTGATTTAAGCCGGATCGCACTAGCATGTCCATGCTGCTTAAAGCAATCTCTCGCAACATTGGCACAGAGCAGCTGCGCATATCGCCGTAATACATCAGTCGAAACAGATTTCTATAATTCGGACAAATTTCAAGGCGCACATTTTCGCTTAAGTTTGCCCGATAGCTCCATATATCATTTAATTCTACCATAAACCGGATCAAAGAAGGTATATCCAAAGCGAGAAACCACTCAACACTTGTATAATTCCCCAAGTTATCAATATCGTTAAAGAGAGATATTATTCTTGATTCTATATTGACAATAGACGCTTGCTGCTGCGCTGGTTCTTCTTCAGTCATTGTTAAATGAATTGTATCGTTAAATAACCGGCTCATCCATATTATTTTCAACATATTTTTCTTAACTTCTTTCGGAAACGGATTGCGATTATATGGATTGGTAATTTTGTCATAGCCTTTATCAAATAAATTATAGATGGACATAATATCAAAGCCGTATATCATATTATCGGTATCTTTGAAGCTATAAAATTGCGAGTAAGGAATATCGGCAATATCGTCCATCGTAAAGAAGTCTGTTTCATTCACACATAATTTTCGATTAAATCGTGCCGGTCCCCGGATAGAATTATACCGCTTAAATAAATAGTTGCGCCATACTTTTTGAATAAAGACAGCCTTGTCATAGAGCTTAAAATAGTTGTAGATTTTCAAAATAATATCCGCCTTTACGCTTACACCGCCTAATTTAATTTTATAATGCGCGACGATGTCTTTCAAATGCTTTATTGTATAGTTTTGTGATAAGATAATGCGATAATTCTCTCGGGTTGGCATAATAAACTCGTTATTTTTTTTGGGTTTTTTAAGGGAAGTCTGTATAGGTAGTATTACATTTTCATTTGACATTTACTTGTATTTATATGTTAATATAAAATGTTTTCATATTATTTACCTTTATTATTAATGACATTTATTAATAATGACATTTATTAATAACATAAAATATTTATGGTATATATAATGAAACATCGCGTTGTTGCAAAGAAAAAAAATATGTATGTTCTTTTAGGGTTATTAGCTTTATTACTTGGGTCCCTGGCTTATTTAGGTTCGCAAAGGGGCAGTCGCGAAGGGTTAGAGCCGGCGGCGGATGCGGCTGCGGCTAAGAAAGCGAACAAGAATACTGCGGATGAGATGATGGCGGAGGTTAAGGCGATGATGGATGCTGCGCCAGCGAAGGCGCCAGCGAAGGCGCCAGCGAAGAAGTAATTCTTAAATTATAATTTGGCTTCAAATTATAATTTAAATTGTATGAATGATCGACATGCGGGTCGTTTCCCCCAGCGCCTTTCTCATGACTTTGCTATTGCTTATGCTTATGCCTTTGTTATGCTGCTTAATTAATTGGCTCATATATTTAATCCCATTTTGTAAAGGGACACAATTATACACGCTTTTAATGTATTCCGTAAAGGCGGTGAAGTTCGCCGGTATCGCGTTAAATCGCAGCAGCACTTCATTATGCTCTTGACACCACATCATAAACCCTTGATAATCATTCAAAAAAACGGCGGTCAAAACATAATACGAAAACACATGGGTATTTTCTCGGTATAAACCCTTGCGCAATAAATGCGAATGCGCCTCGGTTGAATGTAGATCGTCATAAGCGAGCCCCATAAATCCAATTACTTTTACACATTGATAAAGGGCAAACATTCTCTCTAATTCTAAACAAAAATCTAGGTTCTTAAAGAAGGTTTTCTTATCTCTTTTGTTTTCCAAGGCTTTATAGCCACTGAGAGCACAATTAATGATCCGTGCCCAGGTTTCCGTATAAGCTTCATATATATCAAAGTCACTCTCAATAGGAAATAGAGAGATTAATTCTTTTTTCAGGCTGTTAATATTACTTTGCGAAAAATCCAAGCCATACGTATGAAAAGTCTCGTGGATAAAAACCTTAAACCATTCTTCTTCGCGAAAAATAACGAGTTGCCCTTTGGGTGCGCAGGCGACCGTAAAAGCCGTATTTACATTATCCGGACCGAGCGTCGTGGTGGTACTCTCGGGTAAATTCTTATTAAAAGGCGTCGGATACACGTAGATGTCCAAAGTATTCGTACAATATTTCTTCGCATATTTCGCGCAAATAGATAACCAGATATACATCATACGAACATGTTGTACATATTTTTCTATATGGTCCAGATCGCTTTCGGAAAATAAGGTGAAATGAATATTAATCTCTCTATTACCTACATTCCCACAGGAAAAAAGAAGTTGCTGTTGTTCATTATCTTTGATATAGGTTTGAATAATCTTAGGGAAGTAGCGGCTATTGGTATAATCTGCTGGTTTTTTTATAGCCGCCTTGTTAAGCACGGTATGTTTAAAGCAACCAGTCTTGAAAATGGTTTGATTAGCTTCATGAATATCATTATAAAGAGAGATGAGAATAGATTGAAAGGTATTATTTTCTATTTTGGAAAACTTTTTCTTATCACATTTACCAAATGAATTTAAAAAAGGGTTTATGAATTCATCGGTTTGTTCCGAAAAATTCATATATATAAAAGAAATATAATATATAATCGTTATTTTATTATTTGAGAGATTTCATAAATTCGTTCATATTTTGTGTGCCCATACTTGAATTACAATTCTGGCAGATGGGTTTTAAATTTGACACAATCGTGGCGCCTCCCTTCGCTTCTGCTACAATATGCCCACAATTGAAAGACATTTGCGTAATATCGGTTGATTGGCAGCACATACATTTTGATTTACCGATCTCTTCACCTATATTGGTATTCCATACCAGTTTTTTTATAGCAGCCGAAATCTTCTTTTTCTTAGACGGTTTTACTGAATCTGCCTTCGGCTTGGGATCTGCCTTTGGCTTGGGTTCTGCCTTCGGCTTGGGTTCTGCCTTCGGCTTGGGTTCTGCTATTAATAATTCTGATTCCGGATAATTTTTTTTCAAAAATTCTTCCCATCTTTTTATAGTGGCTATATCTACAAAATGATTTGGATACGATATTAAATGTGTTCTATATCGGATAAGTTCATATTCCGCTTCTTGTTTGGTAAATATATGCGCCATAATTGGTATTGTTATATATTAATTATTATACCTTTTTATACAATCAATTTTTTATTTATATATGTTTAAACCCTAATATATATATTATAGTTTAAATATATATTAATGGCTACTTTAGATGATGATAATACTCCTGTACCAGCATTGTTTGTTTCTACATTAAAATCTACTGCACAAAAAGACCCATGTAAAGAGAAAGAGGAAAAACAAAAAGAATTAAAAACATTAACTAAAGAATTTAGAGGTAAGGTTAAAGAATGTGAAGAATCTTTATATGGGTCTTTTATAGAAAAATATTTTAAGAATATCGATGGAACACAACTATCACACAATGATTTGTTAAAAGGATTATTTAACTATTATAAAGATGAAAAAACAAAGGATATTAATTTTAGGTTAACCTTTCAACAATTTATTGATAAATTTCCAAGAGACACTCCTATTTTAAAAACAAATTTTAAAAAACAGCATATATTTGAAGCATTATGTAGATTAGTATTATTGTTTGATTATGATAAAGGTGAATTGGGATATGAAAAAACATTTTTGGATTCTTATGAAAATCTTATGAAAGGCACTGATAAAAAATTATCAAAAGAAGATATTTTGTATTTAAAAGTAAATGAATCTTCCGCTGGTGGAATTGTCGATATATTATTTAAAACAAATATTTCATTAAAAGCAGAAGAGGAAAAAAAATTATCTGCTTGTGAAATTATATACAATAAACAAGAAATAGCTGAAAAATCAGAAGAAAAAATACCAACAACAATAATGATTCAAAATAAATATTTTGATAAAGAAAAAACAAATATTGATAAATATGATGTAACAAGGATGCATGCTTTAGCTGGACATGAAAGTGAAAAAAAATTAGGTCAACATAAAATTATACTTATGGTAAATAATCAGGAAGTATTATCAGCAAATTTATTAAAATCAAAACAACAGTTCAAAGATGTTATACATAAAATTTATGGTGTTGTTCAAATAGATAAATGGTTTCAAGATATGTTATATGATTTATTTAAAAATGAGAATATTGATAATTATATTACGTATATAAAGAAAAAACAAGGCAGTGAAAATAAAGATAAACCATTAATGACAACCAGATTTCATCAGTTATTAATTACCAAATCAACCGTCCGTTATAATAATGAAGCTGGAATTAAAAAATTTATTTGGGGCGCTGTGCCCAGAAGTGGTAAATCTTTTATGGTAGCGGATTTAGTTGATAAAAGAAAAGAAACAGGCAATGATGTTGTTATCATTCTAGGCGCAAAAACCGAAACAGAACAACAATTTATTGAGATGTTTAAAGATTATAGTAATTTTAATGATTTTGCTATTACAACACCCGATGAAATATTTGGAAATAAAACTGGGAAAAGAAATATATATATACTAAGTCAAGAATGGTTTAAAAATGGAAAAATAGTTAAGAGTAAATCAGTATTTAATAAGGTGGTTAAAGACAAATTTCCGAATTTAATAAAAAAGGGAAAAAAAATAGATATATTTTTTGATGAAATACATAAAGGCGGTTCAACCGATAATTCATCAAGTATATTACAAGCATTTATGAATAGTGGATTAACAATTGATATTTTTGTAATGGTGACCGCCACATTCGCAAAACCAACTGCTAAATATGATGAAACTTTTATGGATTCATCGCCAACTAAAATAATCGAATGGAGTTATAATGATCAGCAAAATATGAAACAAGTTATTAATGAAACAAAAAAACAAATGATGATTAATAGTAGAAATGATATTGAACAAGAAGTAATAGAAGAATTATTTGATGATTATCAAACGCGATATGGAATACAATATTTATCAGTATTAACCTCTGAATACGAAAAATATCCAGAATTAGTATTGATAACTCCGCAAATTTTAAATCCCGATAATGAATTATTTGATAATCACACAAATGATGTGAGAAATGTCTTTATTAATAATTTAAAATGCGATGCGTGTAAATCTGGACAAGAACTAGATTTTTATAAAAATCCGGAAAATATATTTAAACAAGAAGGACCTGTTACAAATTTATTAAATTATATTGGTGAAAAAATATATAATAGTTTTCAAACTAAATTTAATTATCCAATAAGTAGTAGTCATACTGAACTATGGTTTTTACCCGATAAAAATTTATACGATGATGATTGTAGTGATAAATGTAAAAATATAGTTGAATCACGTAATGAAGAAGAAGATATGCAAGGAGGAGTGTTATATGGCTATGAAGGTGATGATAAGGAAGATGATGATATGGAAGAAGCATACGACGAAGAAGCATACGACGAAGAGCAAGAAGATGAGAAAGAGCAAGAAGAAGAAGAAGCAGAGGAAGTATATGCGGAGCAAGAAGATGAGGAAGCAGATGAGGAAGCAGGTGAGGAAGCAGGTGAGGAAGAAGAAGAAGCAGATGAGGAAGAAGAAAAGAAAGAAAAGAATAAAAAAAATAACAGTATAGCACATATAGAGCCGCTTACACGTGGATTAGCAATTAATATTGTTAAAAATGAACAATATTTTTCTAATTATAATGTGTTTATTGTTCATAATACAGATTTAAAATATTTAATAAAAATAAAAATATTTAATGGATTTGATAATCGTATACGCTTGTATGACATCAAAGACAAAAAAACTTCATTAAAAGATCAAATAAAAATGTTTGAAAAAGAAACATATAAAGTAGGTAGAAGTTTGATTGTATTAACAGGAGCAAAATTAAGATTAGGTATCAGTTTAACATGTGCTGATATTGCTTTTAATTTTGATAATATTAAGTCAGTTGATAATAATTATCAAACCATGTTTCGCGTATTAACTGAACGTGAAAAACCGCAAATGAAGAAATATGGTTATTATTTGGATTTTAATAGAAACCGTTCTATTGAATTTTTATATGAGTATAGTGCTGTTTATGGAGAGAAAAATGGTAAAAAAACATTAAAAGAAAGTGTAGAGTATTTACAAACATTATTATTTTCATTTAATTATAACGGATTAAATTTAATTACACATAATACCAAGCAAGAATTGGGTATGTATAATAAATTAATAAACGACCTTACATTATCTCAAGAAAAATATGTTGAATATTGGACAAAAAATAAAAATTTAGTATCTTTAATTCAAAAAGGGTTAAACCAATCTATAAATAAAGAAGAATTAAAAAAATTAGGAGCAGCATTAGAAATAAAAACAATTAAAAAACCTAAAAAAATTAATATTTCATTGAAAAAGGGAGAAAATAGAAAAAAAATGAAGAAAGAAAGTAATAAATTTGAAGAAGATGATACAAAAAGCGATGATTATAAAGAAGGTTATAAAGAAGGGTATATAGAAGGATACAATAAAGGTTATCTAGATGGTGAAGAGAGTGATGGTCATATTAATCCGAAAACATCAGAAAAAAAAGATACAGAATATGATCAGGGATATGAAGATGGGGCTAAACAAGGGTATGCTGATGGGTATAATACAAAGTATGATGAAGAACATTATGAAGGAGAAGATGATGAAGAAGACCCTATAGTAATGGATAAAATTATAGAATTTCTTTCAAACTCAATACCGTCAATCATTTCATTATTGGCTCTATTCTCTCAACAAAATGAACTTAATTGTAGTAGTATTGAAGAATGTTTAAAACATAGTATAACACAAATAACAAATTTTGCCGAATTATGTAAATGCAGCAATATTGATAATTCAAATATAGTAGATTGTTTTTTAAATTCACCTAAAAATATAAATGGTGAATATGTTAAGGATAATCATGAAACCCTGAAAAAAAATTTGATTAATGTATTAGCAATAATACAAAAAGAAATACAATTGAATGAAATATTAAGACGAGCATTAGAATTAAAATTTAATATTATACTAAAAGAGATGAAAGAACAAAAAGGGGCACTAATTATTGGAATGAAATCAGAAGAAATAAAAAAATTAATTGAAGATAATTTAACTATTAAGAAGGAAGAAAAAGATAAATTTGGCGAAGTATTTACACCACCTGCTCTTATTAATGAAATGTTGGATAAACTTCCAGCAGAAGTATGGAGTAATCCAGAATTAAAATGGTTAGACCCAGCAAACGGTATCGGTAATTTCCCAATGATTGTGTATCAGCGATTAATTGCAGGATTAGAAAAATCGTTTCCTGATAAAACTGAGCGTAGTACTCATATTTTAACAAAAATGTTATTTATGGCGGAAATTAATCCGAAAAATGTGAAAATTTCTAAAAAGATTTTTGGGGATAATGCGAATATTTTTTGTGGAGATTTTTTGACTATGGATGTAAAAAAGGAAACAGGTATTGATAAATTTGATATTATTATTGGTAATCCCCCGTTTAACCCCCCTAAAACTGAAACAGGATCTTCTGGCAATACTATATGGCAAAATTTTGTAATGAAATCTTTTAATTTATTAAATGATAGAGGGTATCTATGTTTAGTTCATCCATCAGGTTGGAAAAAACCTACGGATGAAATATTTAAAACCGAATATTTTAAAAATGATATATATAATAAACAAATTCGACAAGGACAAGTTTGGCAAGTTTTAAAAGAAAATGGTGTATTTATGTTTATTTATACAAATGACCAGAAAAATAAAAAAATGAAAGAATATTTACAATTTTTCCCTGCGGTAGATTATTATGTATATCAAAAAGGTGGTGATAAAAAAACATTATGCGATACAAAAAATGTATTTTTGGGTGAAGTTATATCATCAATTGGTGTAAAAATTGATTATAATCTTAGTTATTTACCTAATTTGATTACAACACAAACTCAGGAAATTTTATATAAGGTTACTTCTAAGGAAGGGAAAAAACCTATCTTTAAAACAGGAGTAGATCCAAGAAAATTCACAAGTAAAGAAAAGGGTGATGTAAAATATATATATGATGCTTCTATCAAAGGACCAAATTATACATATTACAGTGAAAAAATAACAAATGTAGATATATCAAAAATAGTATTGAACGAGAATGGTGGAATAAATGGTTATTATTGTAAGTTTATTGATAAATCAGAACATATAGGTGTTTTACATCATACTCTATTATTCCCGACTGAAAAAGATACAGGTAAAACAATTGAGAAGTTTTTTAACTCAGATATAGTAAAATTTATATTTTTAATAACACAATATACATCAGGAAAAATGACTACGAATGAAAAACTTGTGGCAAACTCTATTACAATACCACCTGAAGGCATAGAAGACTATTATAAGTTTTTTGGGATCGAAGAACACAAGAAATATATTGAAGATATATTATCACATTATGATGAAACAAAGTTATCGAAAAAAAATGTAAAAACTAAATTAGTAAATGTAAATACGAATTTAATACAATCGAGCGAAACTATTACCGAATCAGTCGTAGCAGAAACAATTAAAAAAAGTATCATTACACCAAAACCACCAGTCACAAATACAAAGGTAAAATTGACAATATCTGCAAAACCAGTCGTAGCAGCAGTACCAGAACCACTCGTAGCAGCAGCAGTAAAACCGTTCGCTGAAAATAAAACACGAACAATAAAATTAAAACCAAAACAACCATCCAAAAAAAACAACATAAAAGATACAAAACCGGTCGCCGCAGCAGTACCAGAACCGGTAGCACTTGCCGAGCCGTTAGCACTTGCAGAACCGGTTGCACTGGCAGAACCGGTTGCACTGGAAGAACCAATTCCCGGAAAAATATTTAACTCAAAGACAAACCGTTGGAATAAAAATACTACTAGAAATCAAAAAAAAATACAAAAACAAACATTAAAAAGTGGGGGTAAAACAATTAAAAAAACAATTAAAAAATATAAAAAATACTACAAGACAACCCACAAAACTATTAAACATAAAAAAAAATAACATCATTACATTTTTGCATACTACATTTTTGCATATTACATTTTTCCAATTGCCGCCGTTTGTAATTCTCGCCGAACTCGCATCAAATCGTTTAATATAGTACCGGGTTTCCCGTGATTGGCGTGTTCTAGTTTGGCTTTTTTGGTCGCAATTAAGAGCGCTTTCAAATCGGAATTTTGCGTAAATTTGGCGCGCATAGCCGCTTCCATTTCCAGCTCACCGCGTGTATACTTAGCCAGCGAAGCAGCGCCCGTTGCACTTGCACTTGTCATTGCCTTGTCAAAGAAATCCGGATCAACGACAATATGTTTATCCCGAACTTGATCGCCTTTGAATTTTCCCGATTTGCCCCCAGCTGCTTTTGCCATCTCCGGATCCTTGGCAATAGACGAGTCGGGTGTGTCGAGCGAGAATTTAATATAAAAATCTTTATTGTTGCGTTTAAATTTGGAGGCTTGGTAATAATGTTCGACGGAAGCCCAGCGATGCCCGTCTAATTTAAATTCGGCTTTCCAAAAGTTTGCCAATTTTTTGCGCCAGTCGGGGATTTTTGCCAACTCCTTATAGGGGTCTTTGCCTTCCGGACCGAGGGTCTCGCCTTGACCCTTACCAGGGAAAGGACGGTCGGATGATTTGCTGTAAAAGCGGAAAGTGGTCGCACCGTCATATAAATCGGAAGAGGTCTCTTCTAGCGGTTCTTTATCAAAAGTTTCTGGCGCTGATGATGCGGCGGATGATGACGATGATACAATTGTTACTGCTTGTGCCTGTGCTGTCTGTACCTGTGCCTGTCCTACTGCTGACGCCTGTGCCCGTGCCGTTTTCAATTTCAACGCATAATTTTTAAATTCCGGAATAAAGCTATAAGGTCCGGCAATTTTTTCCAAGCATTTGTCAACAACCAACCTTTTAATTTCTTCCGGAATTTCCTCATAGGTAAAAGCTTTATCATTTTTATATGATATCATCTGGTAATGATACCCGCCATAATAACAGACCAAAACATAAAATGCCGGTTCAAAGATGTCAGGGTTTGGTAATGTATCGCCGCATTGGATAATATTATTTAAATCACCATCTTTGTAATTTAATTCCGAGAGAATAATTGTTTTTATACCCAGTTCACGCTCAAGTGTTGCAATAGCCCAGGCGTCCGCCCAATATTCACGCGTCTTCATTTTTAATTTTAGCATCTCGAGATTTTCAATGCCTTTCATAAATCGACAGTCCACCAAATTTTCCTCCGCTGCCCTTTGTTCCCGTTTTAAACGCTCATTGGTTGCCTTTAACCCCTCATAACGGTTAAGCGACGTATTTAATAAATTCCGGTCTTTGAGGGTTTTTATTTTAGTCGCCAACGCTTTCATTTGAGCCGAATTTTGTTTTATAGCTAGCGGTAAATTTATCTCCGCTTGGGTTTGTTCTTCGTAGAGAAGTTTATAATGGAGGAATAATTCTTCGGTCGCCTCGGCAACTAAGATGTCGCGCATATCTTCGATCGACGTTTCTTGATCAGTATCTTCAATCGCCATTTTCAACACACTAAAAAAACAATTGCCATCATAGGGCGTATCAATAACATCATAATCATCATCGCTCATGTACTCTTTAATCCAATTGCCTTTTGTACTAATGCTTTTCTTACTTTTGCTAGTAGGTCCTTTTTTGGTCAACAGACTATACGTAAACGCATATAACAATGGATCGTCTAATTTATTTAAATCAATATCTCCGTCCTCGTCATATTTATTTTTCTCTTCATCGGACAATACCTCATACACGCCTATTTGCGCAACAATTTCTTCCTTTTGCACCAAGTAAATCGGGTAATATATAATTTTTTTATCTAGATACGTAAATTTAGGATTGCCTAGCACGAAATTAACCGGAATATCATATAAGGTCGTTTCATATACATTTGAATTTAAGCCTAAATCATCACTATCTTTATCTCTCGTTTCAGTATACTCTATACTATCGTCTAGCATTGATTTGACCATTATATATATAAAAATATATATAATATTAACTAGTGTTCAAACATAATATATTTGCCGAAATACTGATCGGCTTTTAATTCTTTTATATTCCGCCATAAACGCAAACGCCGCTGCACTTTAAGCTCATTCTGAATATCCGTTTCATAAAATACTAGCACTTGGATCATTTCGTCTTTCAACATTTTACTTTTGTAAATACCGTAATATTGCAAGACTTGAGTTAGCGTTTTCACGCTACATGTTTTATAGTATAATTCCAATTGGTCAATATATGCATCTTGGTCAATATATGCATTATTAGCATCATATGCATTTTCTTTACCATCAGTGATAACGGTATCAATTAAATTACACCATTCATCCGGCGATAAGCTATTATTTTTAAAGGGTCCTTCTTGTAAAAAATAATTAATATTTGTCATGCTGATGTGTTGTTGTTATAAGTAGTTAATTATTTTTAAACTAATTATTATATATATTTGTATTTTACACCTTTACACCTTTAATATAAAATTGAAATTAAATAATATAAGAAGTAAATCGCAAATAAATATAATGGATTACGCAAAGAAATCACAGAAAGAGTTAAAAGAACTTTGCAAGGAGCAAAAAATTAAAGGTTATAGTAATAAAAAAAAAGAGGAACTAATCAATTTATTGAAATCCCCAATAGGAATGGTTTTAGAAGAGAAAAAATCAGTTAAAAATACATCACCTTTAAGATACCCTGGTGGTAAAACTAGAGCCATTACTATTCTTGAATCATTCTTGATTAAATATTATCCAGCAAAAAAAAAACTATTATCTCCATTTTTCGGAGGTGGTAGTTTTGAATTATATATGAAAACGAAAGGCTATATTGTAAATGGCAATGACTTATTTGTTCCATTATACACATTCTGGAAAACACAACAAAGCGAATGTGATCTGCTTATACAGAAAATAAGAGAAAAAATGCCTGTTACAAAAGATACATTTCATCAACTACGAAATTCAATATCTTCTACAACAGATAATTATGATAAAGCGTCTTCATACTTTATTATTAATAGAACATCGTTCAGCGGCGCTACATTGTGTGGTGGATTTTCAATGCAAGCTTCGGAAAAAAGACTAACTGAGTCTTCTATTCAGAGACTTAAATCCTGTGATACATCTAATATAACATTTACCAATTTGGATTGTAATGTGTTTCTTGCAAATAATCCACAAACACCTGAAACTGTTATTTATGCGGACCCTCCGTATTATATAAATACATATATTTATGGAAAGGATGGCGATATGCATGAAAAATTTAACCATGAGTTATTTGCTGCAAATATGTTAACTAGAACAGACTGGGTTATTAGTTATAATGATTGTGAATATATTCGCAATCTATATAAAGATTGCCAAATTTTTAAAGTTAACTGGTCGTATGGTATGAACGCTTCAAAAGAATCTTCGGAAATAATTATTATTCCACCACTTTCTTCATAGATGGTGGCAAAATACCATCTAAACTAAACGGTGACTTTACAAGGCGTCTTTTATTATATTGCAATGCAGCCGTCACGTCAGTACAAATTCCGTTTTTTTTGTGTTTTGTGCTTCTGATTCTTAGTTTTGTTTCTTCGCACGAGAAATACGGTACACCAAGATTTAAAGGATCTTCGCCGGTATGATATAATCCTTTATTTTCTATTTGAATATACGCCACTCCACCTTCTCTGTAATATTTAGATATGGCATCGTTGTTTGCTGGTATATAAAAATCCTTAATAACTGATGCTACTTTATCCCATTCTTCCTTGCTTTTTTTTCCTTCATACCACGGTAAATTTAATCCATCATATATAATAGTATCGCCCAGAATAGCCTTATGTATACTGTCTTCGGGAATTTCTAATCGTTTTTCAGTGTCATTGTAAGTCATCTTTTTACAACCGCCTTCAAAGGCTCCTTTATTTTTCGTTTCAATTCCTATATTTGAATGCGACTTCAAAGTAATATCGGGTCCTGCCTTGGCACCTTCCACTTCACTAGCGGTAAATCTTTCGCCGTTACATTCCATTTTATTAATATTTTCACACACCCTCGTTTGATAATTTTTACCGGCAGCAAAAGATTTACTTTTTTTTGGGCTACATGTTGGGGGTGGGTTTGTTTCACTTGTTGTTGCCTCCATTTTGAAATAGGTAGAGAGTTAATATATCTCCACTATATAATTTTATTACTTTTCAATTTTTTTAAAAAGTAATAAAAAATATTTGTATATATACTTGCTAATAGCCGCTTACTTGCTAATAGCCGTTTTAATATCCATATGTTTGAAAATCGTCTTATTCGAAATGCTCGGCTCGGACTTGGCTTTCATTGCACTGACTATTGTAATGTTCTCAGTGATTTTCGCCCATTCCGGCTTCATTAGTTTCAAGCGCGCACTGCTATTAGTGATTAAAATGAAGAGCAACTCGGAGATTTCTTCCACGATATTTACGCTATTTTCCTTTTTAATATATTCCATCATATCCGTCTGTAGCCCCGCAATCATTGCGACAATCTTTGCATCCGGAATAATTTTCAGCAGCATCAGGTTCACGTAAAATAAACTCAAGGCGCGTCTTTTCTCATTGGTTTTATTGTTTCGACAGAATTGGTCATAATCTTTATTGGGATCGCAATAGTCAAAATCACTCAAGATCGAGATGTCCGTCGCCAATTTGGTGGCTAGAATATTTTGCATAAAATCATATTTGGTCATGAGCTCATTGTACAAGGTGGCATACATTTTGGAATAGAAACTATTGCCGCTAGCAATTTCAAAGAGCGCATCGCCAATACGGTTTAATTCAAGCAGCATTTCTTTATTTGCTTCATTTACTACTTCTTGAGCTTGTGCATCTTCTACTAGCGCTTGTGTGTTTGTTACTGCTGCGCTTGCTACTACTGCGCTTGCTACTACTGCGTTTGCTACTACTGCGTTTGCTATGTCATTTTTCACCGCCAAAATTAATTCAATCTCGGCAATAATCTGTATTGTAATTTTCTCATAAGTCTTGTCCGTCAATTTATTCAAATGTTTCCGGATTTTATCAATAGACAATTCCACACCTTTTTTCTTTTCAAACGTCGTCGCCTTGAAACTGCGCAGTGCATCCCACTCAGTATCGGAAATTTCACGCGGCGGAATGCGATGTTGGATCTGGTGCTGCTGGTTATGCTGCTGATTATAGCCATGATGTTGATTATTTGAATACTGTTTATGCATTTGTTGACGTTTGTCGAAATGCGGTGTTTTTATATATTCGGGCGCTCCTACATTAGCCGATATAGTTTTAATGGTTTTTAATGTTTCGTCGGGCAAAGTATAACTAAACCCTTCCTTTTTAATACGCTCATAATCAATTTTGGTAAAAGTTATCATCGGGCGGGTGGTCGTTGTACAAGCCATTTGTAATATATGCTTGTAATAATAGTCAATATATATTTATATCAATTTTTTAAACAATACTTAAACATATTGTATTAACATTAACTATTAATGAGTGAATTTCAAACAACAAGCGCAACCACCGACAATATTAATAATGAAATTACCGAATGGGAGGAATTAAACGCCAAGACCCCGCTCTTGCGCGGAATTTATGCGAGCGGCTTTGAACGACCCAGCCCGATTCAAAAGAAAGCTATTCTCCCTCTTTTCTCAAAGAGAGATGTTATTGCTCAAGCGCAGTCAGGGACGGGGAAAACAGCGTGTTTTTCCATTGGCGTATTAGAGCTAATTGATACAACTAAAAATTACCCGCAAGCGATGATCATGTCGCCTACACGTGAATTGTCCATGCAGACCAAAAAAGTGATTGATACACTCGGAAACCTTTTTCCTGATTTGAAAACCCAGTTGATGATCGGAGGCACCTCAACGGATGAAACAATCCAACAACTGCGCGATAGACAGCCACAAATCATTATTGGCTGTCCCGGGCGAATTCACGACATGATTAAACGAAAGCGCCTATCAGTCAAAGATTTGCGGATTTTAATTTTGGATGAAGCGGACGAATTATTATCAGCCGGCTTTAAAGATCAAGTGTACAATATTTTTACCTCGCGAGATATGCCACACGATGTGCAAGTGGCGTTATTTAGCGCAACCATGCCGACCGAATTAAATAGTTTGACAGAGAAGTTCATGCGAAATCCGGTGAAAATTCTGGTGAAAAGCGAACAATTGACATTGGAAGGTATTCGGCAGTTTTATGTCGCACTTGACAATGATGATTCCAAATACGAAACACTGAAAGATATTTATAGTTCACTGACCGTCAGTCAATCTATTATTTATTGTAATAGCGTTAAACGGGTGCATGATTTATATGTGGCTATGAATAACGACAATTATCCGGTCTGTCAGATCCACAGCGGGATGGAAAAAGAAGAGCGTACGCAAAATTACGAAGATTTCAAAAACGGCAAACATCGGGTATTAATTTCGTCAAATGTAACTGCGCGAGGGATTGATGTGCAGCAAGTCAGTACCGTTATTAATTTCGATGTGCCGAACTGTGTGCATACTTATTTACACCGGATTGGTCGCAGCGGACGCTGGGGGCGCAAAGGTGTCGGAATTAATTTTGTCACACCGCGTGATATGCGCCATTTGAAAATGATTGAGCAGCATTACCAAACACAAATTTCCGAATTGACCGAAAATTGGGCAGCTTAAAAAATATATATAGATTTATAGATTCATAGATTCATAGATTTCAAAAAAAGTGAATAATTCTAGACTTGTTGGTCGCAAACCGAAATTGGACATTTATAAATGTCCAAAAGTCAATATCGGGCTTCGCCCTCTGTAAAAAACGTGAAAAAACGAGTTGTGACCATTATGCTCTCATTTTTATTTTTGGGTGAAAATGTTTGTGAGCATAATTTTTTCCACTTTTTATATTTAATTTGTAAAAGGTTTAGGCATTTTTTTATTAGCATATATAAATGCTAAAAACTGCTAATGAAAAAATGCTGAAAAATGCCGAAGTATTTTCGTGTGAAACATGTGATTTCAAATGCTCTAAGAAAAGCAATTACAATACACATTTAGCAACAGGTAAACATATTAATGCTATTAATGCTATCGAAAAAAATCTGGATGAAAAACATTCTTGTTGTTGTGGAAAATTATTTAATCATGCATCAAGCTTATCTAGACATAAGCTGAAATGTAAAAATAAAGAAATATCAAATTGTAATTATTATGTGAAAAATATGGACATCGATAAAAATAGTGAGAATGGTAATGATATATCCGACATTAAATCTTTAACAAATTTAATCATTGAACTCGTTAAAAGCAATACCGATTTGCAAAAACAAAATCATGAATTCCAGGAGAAAATGTTAGAAGTCTGTAAAAATAGTAACACGACAATCAATAATACTAAAACAAAAAATAGCCATAACAAAACCTTCAATATGCAAATCTTCTTGAATGAGCATTGTAAAGATGCGATGAATATAAACGATTTCGCTGATTCGTTCAAATTAGAAATCTCAGACTTTGAAAAGGTTGGACACCTTGGTTATGTAGATGGTATCTCCGATATTATCATTAAGAAACTCAATGAGATGGATATCCATAAACGCCCGATTCATTGTAGCGATACCAAGCGCGATACGATGTATGTACATGCCGACGATGTCTGGATCAAAGATAATAGTGATCATGATGAAGTACGGGCGCTGGTGCAACGCATTACCGCTAAGAATATCCGAATGATCCCCATCTGGCAAGATATGTATCCTAATTCCAGAAATAATATGCATAAACTGAACGATACTTATATGAGCTTAACGAGGCAAGCGATGGGCGGGTTCGGAGGCACTATACCCGAGAATGAGAGTAAAATTATTCGGAAGATTGCGAAATCAGTCTTTATTGATAAGAATATATAAGAATGAAAAAAACGAATAATTCTAGACTTGTTGGTCGCAACTCGGTTTTGGACATTTATAAATGTCCAAAACTCAATATCGCCCTCCGGGCTCTGTAAAAAACATGAAAAAACGAGTTGTGACCATTATGCTCTCATTTTTATTTTTGGGTGAAAATGTTTGTGAGCATAATTTTTTCCACTTTTTATAATTTTATTTGTAAAAGGTTTAGGGATTTTAATATTAGGAATATATATAACGAAATGCCTAACGAAAAAGTCCCCAAAATCCCCAAGCAGTATTGTTGTAAAAGTTGTGATTACAATACATGTAACAAAAAAGATTATAAAAAACACGAGGAGACCATAAAACATAAAACAAATGAGAATCCTAACATCATCATTAAAAATCCTCAAAATCAAAATATTTGCAATTGTGGAAAAATTTATAAACATAGTTCAACGCTTTCAGCTCATAAAAAAAAATGTTGTAATGTTAATATTTCAGATGAAACAGATGAACAAGATGAACAAGATGAACCTGAAATAAATGAAAATATATTAGGTATTTTTATAAAAGAAAATTCCGATTTTAAAAATTTAATTTTAGAAATTGTAAAAAATAATACTAATCTACAAAAACAAAACCAAGATTTGCAAAAACAGAATCAGGATTTTCAAGAGAAAATGTTTGAAATGTGTAAAAATAACAATAACACGACTATTAATAATAATAAAAACAGCCACAACAAAACCTTCAATATGCAAATCTTCTTGAATGAGCATTGTAAAGATGCGATGAATATTCAGGATTTTGCTGATTCGTTCCAACTCCAAATCTCAGATCTTGAAAAAGTTGGCAGCCTCGGCTACGTAGATGGTATATCCGATATTATCATTAAGAAACTCAATGAGATGGATGTCCATAAACGACCAATACATTGTAGCGATACCAAGCGCGATACGATGTATGTTCATGCGGATAATATATGGACGAAAGAAACCAGTGACCATGATCAAGTGCGGATGCTTGTGCAACGCATTACTGCCAAGAATATTCGCTTATTGCCTATCTGGCGGGAAATGTATCCGAATTGCAAGAACAACATGCATCGTTTAAATGAAACTTATTTGAGCTTAACGAGGCAAGCAATGGGCGGGTTTGGCGGCACTATACCCGAGAATGAGAGTAAAATTATTCGGAAGATTGCGAAAACGGTATATATTGATAAGAATATGTAAGTATAAGTATAAGCATATAGCAAGTATAAGTATAAGTATAATCATATAGCAAATATAATTACGTTCAAACAATATATACGTTCAAAATAGTTGTTATTAATCTCAATGATTAATAAAAATAAATGATAGAAGAACTAATTTCTGGCTTTATGAAAGCCGCAAATATAGATATGCCCGAGGCAAGTGAACAAAGCGCAGCAGGGGCAGGATCACAAAGCGCAGCAGGGGCATCGCATGATTTTTTTGAACTACCAATTGCCTTTTTAGCTAATAAATCTGTTTTAGAAGAACATACGATAAATGATTTAGAATTATTGCCGACTGACCCCGCCGACTCTTTGTATAAATATGTATTTAGGCCTTCTACGGT
>Ga0114966_10000986_pt1 | contig 26584 bp, 18 predicted proteins | sample M_130207_XF_Meta_FD_87029 | JGI IMG/M metagenome (GOLD analysis project Ga0114966, IMG submission 87029) | Freshwater microbial communities from Lake Montjoie, Canada to study carbon cycling - M_130207_XF_MetaG | ecosystem: Environmental > Aquatic > Freshwater > Lake | place: Lake Montjoie... | reverse complement strand
TTCGCCGCACCTGCTCGCAGGCAATGTTCGCCCTCGGCGACGCGAAGCTCAACGAAGACGTGGTGGTGCCGATCCGCAGCTACGTCGCCCTCCTCCATTTCACCCGCGAACTGCGCGACCGAATCGGATTGGCGACCCCGACCTTCGGCCACGCGGCCGACGGTAACTTCCACGTGCACATCATGTACGACCGGTTCAACCCGGACCATTGTCGAAAGGCCGAACAGGCTATCCGCGAGGTCATGGAGAAGGTCGTCGAACTCGGCGGCGCGATCACCGGCGAACACGGTATCGGACTCGCGAAGTCGCCCTTCCTTACGCTGCAGCATACGCCAGCCGAGATCGGCGCGATGCTCGCGATCAAGAAGGCTCTCGATCCGAACGGTATCCTCGCCCCGGGCCAAATCTTCGAACCTTTCAACGTCTGGGAGCATCGCCCGATCAAAATCACGCTACCCTGGGATAAGCACTGAGTCATGCCTCGTACCGTCGCCGTCTTCGATTGGGACGGAGTCGTCATCGACTCCTCCGTCGCCCATGAACGCTCCTGGGAGGCCTTGGCCAAGGAGGAGAACCTCCCCTTGCCGCCCGACCACTTCAAGCGCGGCTTTGGCAAACGCAACGAGCTGATTATCCCCGACATCCTGAACTGGGCGCGCGACCCCGCCGAAGTGAAGCGCCTGTCTAATCGCAAGGAGGCCCTCTACCGCGACATCGCCCGCACCGGATACGTCCGCCTGCTCCCCGGCGTCCGCGAACTCTGCGGCGCGCTGAAGAATCTCGGCATCCCATGCGTCATCGGTACGTCGACACACAAGGAGAACCTCGCCCTTTCCTTCGAACTCTTCGGCATCGGCCACTTCTTCACCGGCGCGGTCGCCAGCGAGGACGTCACGAAGGGCAAGCCCGACCCTGAAGTCTTCCTCAAGGCCTGCGCCCTCGGCGGCGGCGACCCGGCGACTTCTTTCGTCTTCGAGGATTCCTTTTCAGGCCTACAGGCCGGCCTCTCCGGAGGATTCATCACGATCGCTCTCGCGACGACGAACACCCGCGAGCAGCTGGAGTCCGTCGGAGCCCATCGTATAGTTAAGAATCTTTCCGAAGTCGACCCGCAGTGGCTCGCGAGCGGACGACTGGGCTGAGATGGAGTTCCGCCTTAAATCCGACTACCGCCCGATGGGCGACCAGCCGACCGCCATCGCCGCGCTCGACGCTTCCCTCCGCGCCGGCAACGGCCGCCAGACGCTTCTCGGCGTGACGGGCTCGGGCAAGACGTTCACGATGGCGAACCTGATCGTGCAGCAACAACGCCCGGCGTTGATCATCTCGCACAACAAAACGCTGGCCGCGCAGCTCTACTCAGAGTTCAAGAACTTCTTCCCCGAGAACGCCGTCGAATACTTCGTCAGCTACTACGACTACTACCAGCCGGAGGCCTACGTGCCGTCGACGGATACCTTCATCGAGAAAGATTCGGCCATCAACGAGGATATCGAACGCCTACGCATCAGCGCCAGCAGCGCTCTACTCTCCCGGCGCGACGTCGTGGTGATCGCGTCGGTCTCATGCATCTACGGACTCGGCTCGCCCGAGGATTTCTTGGCCGCAATGATCGCCCTCAAGACGGGGATGACGATGCGCCGCGACGAACTCCTCGCGAAACTCGTCGCCAACCAGTACGTCCGCAATGACGCCATCCTGGAGCGCTGTAACTTCCGGGCCCGCGGCGAGACGATTGATGTTTGGCCGGCCTACATGGAGTCCGCTGTTCGCCTCGAATTCTGGGGCGATACGCTCGAGGCCATCCGCGAGCTCGACCCGGTGAGCGTGAAGCCAGGCAAGCAGCTCCAGAAGTTCGACCTCTACCCGGCCAACCAATACGTAATGGCCCCGGGCCGCGTGAAAGCCGCCGCGGCCGCCATCCGCGCCGAGCTCGAGGAACGCGTCGACCATTTCGAGAAGACGAACCGCCTCGTGGAGGCCCAACGCATCCGCATGCGCGTGGAGCACGACCTTGAGATGCTCCGCGAGACGGGCTTCTGTCCGGGCATCGAAAACTACTCCATGCATATGTCTGGCCGTCGCCCTGGCGAACGCCCGCATTGCCTCTTGGACTTCTTCCCGAAGGACAAGCTGGTCTTCATCGACGAAAGCCACGTCTCGGTCTCGCAAATCGGCGGGATGTACCACGGTGACCGTGCCCGCAAGGAACGCCTCGTCGAATTCGGCTTCCGCCTACCCTCCGCCCTCGAGAATCGCCCGCTCCGCCCGGAAGAGTTCGATGTGATTGTCGACCAAGCCGTCTATGTCTCCGCCACGCCAGCACCCCACGAATACAAGGTGTCGTCCGTCATCGCCGAACAGGTCATCCGCCCGACGGGCCTACTCGATCCGGTGATGGAAGTTCGGCCGATTGCCGGCCAGGTCGAAGATATCATCGGCGAAGCCAAGGCCGTCGCCGCTCGTGGCTTCCGTACGCTCGTCACGACCCTCACGAAGCGGATGTCCGAAGACCTCGCCAACTTCATGCGGGACAGCGGCCTGAAGGTCGAATACCTCCACTCCGATATAGATGCCATCGAACGCGTCGAGATCCTCCGCCGCCTGCGCGCTGGCTCCTTCGACGTCCTCGTCGGCGTCAATCTCCTCCGAGAAGGCCTCGACCTTCCGGAAGTCGCGCTCGTGGGCATCCTCGACGCCGATAAGGAAGGTTTCCTGCGAAGTGAGACGAGCCTCATCCAGACCTCCGGCCGCGCGGCCCGCCACGTCGAAGGCAAGGTGCTGCTCTACGCCGACGTGATGACGAAGTCACTCACCCAGGCGCTTACGATTTGCGGCGATCGCCGTAAGCGCCAGGAGGCCCATAACACGAAGTACGGCATCACACCCAAGAGCACGAGCCGCAAGATCGAGGAAAGCCTCGTGGACCTCGAAGCTGACGAAGCACTCGCGGTAGCCGAAGGCACCGACGACCGCGACATCGCGCGCGTGCTGTCCGACATGGAAACCGAGATGCTCGCGGCGGCGGACGAATTGCAATTCGAACGGGCGGCGAACCTACGTGACCAGATTGAAGCCCTGCGCACCGGTAAGCCGGCTTCGCCGAAGCGCCACAAGGGCCGACGCTAATCAGCCGAAGCGGCGCGAAAGATCGGCGTCCGTCCACTCGACATACGTCCGGCGTCCACGCGGGCAGGTGCCGGGCTGCACGGTGCGGAACAACGCCTGCACGAGCTCCATCAGTTCGGCGTCCGACAGGCTATCGCCCTTTCGGCGGGCCTTGATGACGGCAATCTTGGCGAGGGCGTCATAGGCGAGCGACGGGCGGCCAAAATCGCCTTCGCGACGGGCCATCTCGGCCAGCAGGTCGCGCACGAAGGCCAGGGCTTCCTCGGGCTCGAGCCACGCAGGGAGAGCCTGGATGCGCCAGAAGTTACGGCCGTATTCCTCAAAATCGAAACCGGCAGAAGCGAGTAGCGGCATGCGCTCCTTGAGCACCGAGGCGGGCAGAGGATCGAGTTCTATACTCAGCGGTACGAGCATCGGCTGGCTGATAGGCTTCTGGGCGGTGAATTGCGCGAGGATGGACTCGTAGAGCACGCGCTGATGCGCGGCACCGATATCGAGAATCGCCAGACCAGTGGGCGTTTCAAAGACCGCCCGCTCTTCACGCAGGCGCGAAAGCAGGCGCCAGCCGAGCCGGACCGCCGGAGCATGCGACGAAGAGGCTGGAGTCCCCGAAGTCGGCCCGGTGCTCGCTGTCGTTACGCCCTGTGCAATCGGCGAACTGAGCGTCGGAACGACCGGAGCCGTCAACGCCGACGCAGGAGTGATAGAAGGAATCGTCGCAGCCGGCAACCCGTCGTCAGCGCGTGCACGCAGCACCGCGAGGACGGACTCAATCAGGAAATTGCGGACCTTGGCTTCGTCGCGGAAACGCACTTCGCGCTTGGCGGGATGGACGTTCACGTCGACCCACGCGGGGTCCATCTCCAGGAAGACGAACGCCAGCGGGTAGCGGCCCTTGGGGATCAGCGTGTGATAGCTCTCCGTCAGTGCGAAGGCCATCGTGCGACTATCCACCGGGCGGCCGTTGACGACCGTCACGAGATCCTGGCGGGTACCGCGACTGACACCGGGCTTACCCAATAGGCCACTGAGGCGCATACCTGTACGCGCAAAGACCGGCATGATCGTGACCTCCCCAGCTACCTGACGGCCCCAGATTTCGCGAACACGATCCAGCAGCGGCGCGTTACCCGGAGAACGGAAGATTTCACGCCCGTCTTCCCGCAGCAAGAAACCGACTTCAGGATGAGCGATGGCGTAGAGACGCACCAGCCGCACGATATGCGCCGCCTCAGTCTCATCGGACTTCAGAAACTTCAACCGAGCTGGCACCGGATGGAAAAGGTTGGAGACCTCGATGCGTGTGCCCGGCGCCATCCCAAGGTCGCGGCGGTGAACAAGCTTACCTCCATTGATGGCAATCTCATTACCCGAGGGCGCGGAGGCCGGGCGGGTCTGCATCGTAAAACGGGCCACGCTGGCGATGGAGGGCAGCGCTTCTCCGCGGAAACCAAAGGTTGTGATGCGGTCGAGGTCGGAGGCCAGCTGGATCTTACTGGTCGCATGCCGTTCAAGACTCAGCAGCGCTTCGTCGCCCGTCATACCCTTGCCGTCATCCTCGACGATCATCTGGGCCTTGCCCCCCCGGGAGAAGTCGACCGTCACGCGGTGCGCTTCGGCATCGAGGGAGTTCTCCAGCAGCTCCTTGATGACCGCGGCCGGACGTTCCACCACTTCACCGGCGGCGATCTGGTTGGCCACCGTCGCCTCAAGGATGCGAATGGTCGACATGGTCAGACAGGCTTGGCCGCGGACCGCCCAAAGGGACGGCCGAAGACGCGGCTGGGGCGGACGGAAGGCACCCGCGAACCTTTGCCCTTCGCCCCCTCCCCTGCAAGTCGAACGGCTCGGAAACGGTCTTTGTTGCACCCTGCCGAAGGATGCCAACCTTCCAGACGTGTCAAACCGCCTGGCCCACGAAAGCTCGCTCTACCTCCGCCAACACGAGGCCAACCCCGTGCATTGGTGGCCCTGGTGTGCCGAGGCCTTCGCGGAGGCCAAGGCGAAGGATAAGCCCGTCCTAGTGTCGGTCGGCTACTCCTCCTGTCACTGGTGCCACGTCATGGCCCGCGAATCCTTCGAGCAGCCGTGGATCGCCGACCTGATGAACCAGCATTTCATCTGCATCAAGGTCGACCGCGAGGAACGCCCCGAAGTGGATAAGCTCATGATGGACGCCGTGCAGATGATCCAAGGCCACGGCGGCTGGCCGCTCAACTGCTTCTGCCTGCCAGACGGACGCCCCTTCTTCGGCGGGACGTATTTTCCGCCCGAGGACCGCGGGCACAGTCAAGTGCCTTGGCCGCAGTTACTCATGCGTGTCTCAGATTTCTACCATCGCAATAAGTCCGAGCTTGCCGCCAACGCCGACGCCATCGCGCAAAACCTCACACACCTCACCCGGGCGCCGGACGCCGATGGCAGCGCGCCTTCGCCCGCCGACCTCCTCGCTGCCGCTCGCCGGATCTGCGAGCAGCATGATGACACCTTCGGTGGGTTCGGCGCGGCGCCGAAGTTCCCCACCCCGCATACCCTGAACCTTTTACTCGGCCTCCGCGGGGCGGCGGCGGTCGAAGCCGACCGCGCACTCGCCTCGCGCATCGATGCCGTCCTGACCATCACGCTCGGCTCGATGGCCCGCGGCGGACTCTTCGACCAAGTCGGCGGCGGCTTCCATCGCTACTGCGTCGACCGCGACTGGACCGTGCCGCATTTCGAGAAGATGCTGTACGATAACGCCCAGCTACTTGGTACCTACGCCGAGGCTTGGGCCCGCTATCGTGATCCGCTGTTCGCCGACGTCTGTAGCGAGACTATCGGCTGGCTGCTCCGCGAGATGCGCACCGCCAATGATCTATTCGCAGCCTCGCTCGACGCCGACACCGATCATCACGAAGGCACCACCTATGTGTGGACCGCACCGGAAGTAGCGACGGCTCTCGGCGACGAAGCCTTTGCCTTCGCGCAGGCGTACGGGCTATCCGATAAGGGTAACTTCGAGGGAAAGAATATCCCCAAACTCAAGGGCGACCACGCAGCACGGCAACGCTTCGCCCCCGCGCGGGCCAAGCTCCTCGCAATCCGCGATCAGCGCCCCCAGCCCGCGCGCGACGACAAGAACCTCCTCAGCTGGAACGCCCTGCTGGTCGGCAACCTCGCCAAGGCTGGCTGGATTCTGAATCGCAAAGACTGGCTTGAACTGGCGATTGAGATCGAAGCCAACCTCTGGGGACGCTTCGCCCGTGAAGACGGCGCCAAGCTGCTTTCCGTCGCTCATGGCGAGAAAGTCACGCTCGATGGCAACCTGAGCGACTACGCCTGGCTCGCCGAAGCCGAGCTCGCCTTGGCCGCCTACGCCCACTGGGCCCACCCCGGGCAGTCGCATCCTTACGCCGATCGGGCCGAACGCCTGCTGCTGGCATCGCAAACTCTCTTCGGCGATCCTCATTCCATCGGCTCTTTCATGGTGTCCGCCGATCGCGTCGACCTTTCCGTCCGCCAGAAGGACTGGTTCGATAATGCCGTGCCCGCGGGCAATTCCTCACTCCTCCACGGCTTCGGCCAGATCCAGATGCTTTCCGCGGACCCCCGCTGGGCACATGAGTTCGCTGGCCTTTCCACCGCCTACGGCGGCCTCTGCAAGAACGTGCCCAACGGCATTGCCCATGCCCTAGACGGCATCGCCCGCTTCGCCATCGGCCATGCGACCGTGAAATCTTCCGGACGTTGGGATGATCTGCGGCTCGCCCTCAACGGCGACGAACAAACCGCGCCGCAGACCCGGCCCTATCGGCCCGTCTTCCTTATCGCCGAGCCTTCTGCGACCGGTTTCGCCGTCTGCGTAGGTCAGACCTGCCTCGCACCCGTCCAGACCGCCCCGGAGGCCGCCGCGAGCCTCTGACGGTCAATCCGCTCTTGCCCGCCCCGAGGGGAGCAGGAACATCGTGGCAGGCATGTCAGCCGACCCCCATTACGTCTACGGCCAAGGGCAGAGCTCACGCTCGAGCTACCCTATCCTGCTGGGGATGGTCATCGTCGAGGCCATCGGCTACAAAGAACGAAAGTATCGCCCGAGCTGGAAGCGGATCGCTCTGCTCTTCCCGGTCTTCCTGCTGATCCTTTGGGTAGCCTTGTCGGAAGTGAACTACTTCAAGGAGCGTTTCATGAATGGAATCCCGACCACGCGCCGGGCCGATATGTACCTCTACCTGCCAGACACCGCAGTCAACTCCGCCACCAACCTCTTCCTCAGCAAGGAACAAATTCGCCTCCGGGAGCGCGAAAAGCTGCTTACGGTCAAGGATTCGTATGGTCGGTCCGCGCATCTCTACCGGAAGGGCGAATACTTTGTCAGCATCGCCAAGGCCGCGCTTGCCCGGCAGGACTACGCCGAGTTCGCGCGCTACATTGGCACCGGCGCGCAGCTCGCCCCGGCCAATCTCGATGCCCAGCGGCTCTGCGCGGACCTATTCTTCCAGTTCCAGCGCCCCCTCGACGCCTATCAGCTGCTCGAAGAGTCGCTCGTCTTCGCCAAGAATGATCCCAACTATTTCCGTCAATATATCGCCCGCTGCTTCATGCTCGATCAGGATGCACGCCTGATCGTAATCGCGACCAAGTACCTGGGCGACAAGGATGTATCGCCAGAAATTCAGGCGGACCTCCAGCTTGCGGCCGCCCAGGCCCACTTCCTTCGCGGAAACTTCACCGAGGCCCTGAAGTTCATTAAGGACTACCAGCTCGACCAGACCGCGGACGGCTATTTGCTCAACTGCCAGATTCGCTGGGAGAGCGGCGATCGCGGCGGCGCTCTGACCGAACTCGACGCAGCCCTCGCGGCCTATCCCGCCGGGATCCGGCTCCTCGAGATGAAGGCCCTTTGGCTGAAGGAAAGCGGCGAGCTGTCACGCGCCAAGGACTGCCTCGACCTGATGGCCATCAGCATGCCGGACAAACCCGGACCTCTCATCCAATCGCTCTACCTCCTACCCGGCGACGCCAATCGTGGCGCACGTTCGGCCATCGCGGAAAAGGCCATCGCCCGCTACGGGAATCAAGAGCAGGCGATGCTCGATCTCGCGCGCTTCGGTAACGAAGTCGCCGACGTCGCCCTCACTGCCCGCTTGGCGCAGCTCGCCAAGGAGCGCCGCTTCACCAATCGCGTCCGCTTCGACTTGGTCCAAGTAGAATGCCTCCTGAACGCCGGCCGCGCTCGCGAGACCATCCTACTGGTCGACGACCTCTACAAGCAGGCGGAGCGCGACCAGTGGGTCGCCGAGACGCGCATGGCCTTCGAAGCCTTGCGCACCATTGCCTACTTCGCCGACGGCCAGACGGAGATTGGCTCCATCAACCTGCAGAAATTGATGCAGAATCGTAAGGTACCTCCGCAGGTGCTGATTTCAGCGAGCCGCAAGCTCATCGTCGCCCAGCGCTTCGACGAGGCCAACGACGTGCTCATCCAGGCCCACCTGCAAAATGAGAGTAACCAGGCCGTGCTGCAGCAGATCGTACAGCTGAAGCTCGACCATCCTCGCATTGCGGCCGACCTCGAGACCTACCTGCGCCGACTGATGGAAAACCGTCGCCCTTCGAAGGAAGTCCTGCAGGCCGCATTGCGGTGTCTGGGCTCGGACGTCTATCTGTTCTCCGGTAACCGAGAGACCTTACTGCGAGACATCGAAACCAAGCTCAAGTAGCCGACTCTTCCGAGGAAGTCGTCTTGGCTTCGGGCTCGGAGCGATTGGTCACCTCGAAGTAAGTCACCGAACCCAGCTTGGTGCCGTCCGGTAGCCAGAGCCCGCGACTGCAGCCACGATTCACGAATTCTTCGGCCTCGGAGGCGCTAAGCACAGCGCCGGCCATCGCTAGCCCTTCGGCCTCGAGGGCGGAAGTCGCGATGGCGCGCACTGGACCTGTCAGGGTAATCACCTGGCCCGTAAGAGGGTCGACGAGATTACCGCGCGTGGTGTCGGCGGTCTTACTGGCCATGGCGAAGCGGCAGAGCTTGATCTCGGAATTGGCCCCGACGCCGATGCGCCAGCCGGCGAATTCGCCAGGAGGGTCAAGGGCGAGGGTGACGCTACCCGAGGCCATCAGCAGGGCACGGTGAATACCCCAGCTGCTTTCGAGCATATCGGCCATGCGATCGAGAGCATATCCTCGGACAATCGCACCGAAGTCGACAGCGGTGCCGAACTTGACGCAGTGAAGCTCGCAACCATCGAGCCGGAATTCGCCTTCACGGTAGGCGGACATCACCTGCGTCCATACGTGGTCGTCGGGATTGAAAGGCATATCACCCCGGTTCTTCCAATAGTCGAACAAAGCGCCGGCGGTGGCGTCGAACGCCTTGCTGGTATCGGCGCTGATGTCCTTCGAGAAATTCCACAGCGCCTGCACATGCTCGGAGGTGGCAATCATCGCCCCTTCGGGCATCTGATTAATCGAAGCGACCGGTCCGCTATCGTGACGACGATCGGTCTGGAAATCGAGGTCGTCAAGTAGCTGGAAAAGCGCTTCGGCGGCATTTCGCGCGTAGACGCCGTCTTCTGCGGCGATACGCACCCAGAAACGGGAGCCGAAGGCCTCGTGCGAGAAGTTGTGGATGATAGGGGTGTCTTCCATGGCTTACTTGCCGATGAAAACGCTTTCGTAGCCTTTGGCAACTAGCACCCAATAACGATCGCCACCGTCGCGGAGGGTAAGACTTGAGACCACATAGCCCGGGACGACCGGTTCACTGGCATCAGTCGCAGCAATCAGGCGAAGGGGCGCCTTGGTGGCCTGAGGGAAATCGCCATAGCCGACCCGGTACGCCCGGAGATAATAAGGGAGCGGCCAATAATGCCCGCCTTCAACTGCGATGTAGAACTTTTCGCCGTAAGCCTTGGCCATATTTGCGACCTTGGGCTGGAAGTCAGGGATTTCACCTCTCGTCCGCGAATGCGAAGACAGCGATGACTGGGCCATGAGGGCAACCGTCACTAAGGCGGGGGCGAGCACCACCGCCCGTGCAGTTCGTCCGACGAGAAGATACGGCAACGCGAGCGTCAGGGGAAGCGAGAAGACCATCAGTAGGAGCCACGGCGTCTTGTAGGGCAACGCGAAGTGGAATAAGAAAACGAGGATGGCAACCAGGCACGGCAGGTCGGCCTCATGCCGGTTACGCCAGGCGACGCGTGAAAACCCGGAACGGGCCAGTACGAAGACCGCCAACCAAGCCGCGGCCCAGCCCCACGGTGCTAGACTGGCGGCAAGCAAGGTGTCTTCAGAATGGCCGCTGGCAACGCCGAGGGCCCTCGCCAGCTGCACCCACCAGGTCACCAGGCCAGGGAGATCTGTGAAGCCGACAGATTGGAAACATGCCCAGGAACCGACTAGGCCAAAACCGAAACGAAGCCAGCGACGATCAGGCACGAACCGACGTAGCAGCAGCAAGGCCACGATGAACAGGAACAAGTAAGCCGCGGCGGCGACCTTGCAGGCGAGGGCGAAACCAAAAGCCGCACCGGAGAGCACCCACCATCGGGAATCAGGTAGCGATCCTTCGGCACGCATCCACAACGCGACCGCCCAGACGAAGCCCGCCACTAGAAGCATCTCCTGAACGTAGTAATAGCTGAACGGCGTGCACCCACCAGTCAGAACGATGAAGGCCGCAGTCACATAACGGGCCGATCGCCCGGCGCCCGGCAGGATCAAGACCGCAGCCGCCATGAGTCCAAGAAAGATCGAGACGACGCTGCGGAGATAATCTTCGTCCATGTCCATCGGCGCGGTACCCGTCAGCTTGGCCGTGATAAGCAAAGCAGTCGCCAGCGTCGGCCCATGGAACTTGTCCTGATTAGAGCTGTAGGGCGTGCCCTCAGAGAGCTCCTTGGCGAGAGACCATTGGACGGCCTCGTCCGCATGCAAAGGGCCTGGAGGAACGAAACTGATCGTGGACCAGAGTAAGGCGGCAAGGACGACGGCGGCTAAGCCGAACCGGGACACCGCACCCGACTGGTTCGACGCGTCAGCCATCAGACGCCGAAATGCTTTTGTAGCGCCGTCTTGATCTCGAGTGGCACGAGCGCAGCAGACATCGGCCCCTGCGCTTCCCTCCAGGCGTAGACGGTCGTGAGGGCGCCCTTGGCGACTACCCGTTCGCCAACCTTGGCTTCGAAGCCCCAGACGAGTTTCTTGTCGCCGATCTCGATCGGGGAAAGCGCGACGGCCACGATATCCTCACGATAGATCGGCGAAAGGAAGTCGCACTCGACGCGGACGCGCGGGAAGCCGGTGAGCTTCATGCCTTCGGTGCGAAGGAACGGTAGTTTGAGCTGTCGGAAGAGAGCCTCTTCGGTCGCTTCGACCCAGAAGAAGACCGTCGAGAAATGTATGATACCCGCGGAGTCGGTATCGGAGAAATTGGCGCGGTAATCTGCCGTAAAAGGAGCCATAGGCCTATCCAAACCGTCCCGCCGAAGGGTGCAACCGTCAAGGCGACGTCTGGCGTCCACCTTTTTTCAGCCAAGATACCGAGATCGAGGTTCCGCCGGAGGCCGCCACGCAAGCCTGCAGAAAAACCTGTGGCTCCTGCTGGACGGTAAAGAGGTAAAGCCGAGGGCCGGCCCCGTGCGGGGCCTTGGCGAAGGCCTCCAGCCACTCCCGCTGCCAACGGGTATGTCCTTTCTGGACGCCACCGACCTTATGGTAAGAACTATCTGAATAGATCATCTTCGGTTCGCCCTTCTTCGTTTCATAGAGCCTAACGCCATCCTGGAAATCAGAGAAGACCACAAGGGCGTCATAGGTTTCCTCCAATAGCCGATCCATCCAGGCGCCCAGCGAGCCCTTCTCGCAGGCCGTCCGAACCTTGGCCTGCACGGAGCGACCGTTCGGCGTCAAAGTCTCGAGCGCGGTCTGCGTCGGACCCTCGCGCAGGCGAGGCGCGACGCCTTGGAAAAGTCGGCCATAAACGACCCTATCGCCCAAGCCGACGACCCGGGCACCGTCGAACCGGAACACATCGGCGTCAGGAAACTGCTTGCGGATCTCCGCCTCGACCCGCGGCAGATACGAACGCATCGAACCGGAGCAATCGAGGTAGACCGCGACGCGCTTTGCGCGGATGAAGGCACCCATCACCGGACGGCCGACAAACCCGGCACGGTTACCCAAACCAGCGCCGAGGCCATTGCCACCGAAGGAGCCGAACCCGCGCCCGAAACCGCCCTTCCCCATCCCCCCGGCCAGTCCAGCTAAACCCATGTCCGGCGCCATCGCTTTCATCGTCGGAAGCACCAACGTCGCGCTGGCGGACTTCGACGTGAGCCGTTTCTGCGGGGTCGGCACCTTAGGCTTACGCTGAACCGGGTGAGAGACAGCAGGGTCGCCCGACTTGCCGCCCGCTACGGAATGAGAGGTGAACTCCTGCTTGAGTGGCGAGACCGGCTGGCGGAAGACGATCCAGCAGGCCGCGACGACGAGCAAGCCGTGTAGCCCCAGCGAGAGTAGCAGGCTGCGTATCGAGCGCGCCTGGGGGTGACGTGCAATCATCGGTTCCGAGATGGCCATCGCTCCATTCTACCATCACACGCGACGTCTCAAGCGAAGGGCGTCACGGAGAATACCTGCATGCGGACCAGACTTTGACCCTAGAATCTGGCCAACAAAAAGGCGAAGCCGATCGGCTTCGCCTTTCAAAGCAGTCGGCAAATTGGCTTATCGAGTCGGTGCGGCGCCACGGGCATTGCCCGTAGTCGAAGGCGCCGCGCGGAAACGCAGGATAGCGTTGTCAGCGGCGGCACTAGCCGGCGCCGACATCTCAATGGTGAAGAAACCAACCGCGCCCTTGGTCGGCGTCACCGAGATGACCTTAGTCGCGACAGGGAATCGTGCATCTTGGATCATCATGCCAGCGGTAAGGTCGATGGAGCCAGAGACGTCATCGATGGTCTTGGAATCCTTGACGAGCGTACCGACGGCTTGGATGAGCGGCGTGAAGGTAAACACGACATTCGTGACGTCTTCCGTCAGCGGAGCGGAAATCTTCATTGGCTTCACCGTCACCCTCTTCGTCAAATCGCCCTCCTTGACCTCTTTGAAGGTGGGTAGCTCGACGATGACCGCATCCTTAGGAACACCCTTACCAGAAACAGGCATGCCTACATAGATATCATCGAAATCTGCAGGGCGACCATCCCCGGCCTTCGTCTTGGCCCTCAGATCCCCTCCGTTAGGCATCAAGCCAGAAATCAAAGCCTCTCCTTTTTTTGCTGACCCAAACTTTATCAAGATGGACGAGCCTTCCGAGGCGGCGACACAGCGCTGCAGAACCGTTCCTGGCTTATTTCCGTAAGAACGCGCGGTGCTGATGAGATAGAGGCGTGGACCCTTATTCTCGCGGGCGCCGGCGAAGGCCTTCACCCATTCGTCTTCCCACTTCTTCTCTTCAGGGAAACGCTTGTCGCCACCGTTATTGCAGACGACACGGCCGGAAGCGGCGGCGGTGAGAGGCTTGCTCAAAGTGAAGCTGACGTTTTCCTTTATTTCAGTAATCGTCGTCCCTTGGGGGATACCCGCACCCAAAGCGACCATACCAACGATAAGGCCGGTAGTTTCCTTGCACTGCACGACGGGCTGACCGGACGGCCCGCCGCTGGCGATGAGAGTAACGGAACGGGAGAAGCCTGTCCCGCCGCTGTTACGATCGCTAAAAACGATGGGCGGGTCGGCCTTCATGCCCTTGTCGGGCTTGTAAGCTGGTACGCCGCCGATGGCCTTGGTACGAATCTGACGTACGCCATCCTGGAAGTCAGAGAGGATGATGAGTGCATCGTAGGTGCGGTCATCCTTGAGGATGTCGAGCCAGGCGCCGACGGAGCCTTTCTTGAAGTTATCTGCGTGCTTCTTAAATATGGCCCGTCCCGCCTGGGTCAGCTTAGCCGGATTGGTGTCGGTGGAAATCACTTCACCCTTAGTATTACTCTTTGTCGCTCCGGTCGGACGATTGCGGTAGGAAGTTCCCTTGAATTTCTCGCCGCCATCCACTTCGTTGTCTTGGACGTCGATGTACACGCCATTACTCAGATACACGTCGGCGTCCGGGAACTTCTCGCGGATCTCCGCTTCGACGCGTTCCAGATAAGGAAGCATCGACGCCGAGGCATCGAAATAGACCGCCAGGCGCTGAGAAAAGATATTCGTACCCATGACTGGGCGGGCCACGAAGTTCTTGCCGCCACCGGAGCCGATACCTTTGCCGCTACCGATGCCACCGCCGGAACCCCCGCCGAAACCCTTCGAGGCACCGCCGGCCATGGCGCCGGAGATCATCGAGGCGGCCGAAGCCGAGCTCGGCATGTCCGGGAGCGCGATTGAGGCCGAAGCGCTCTTGGAAGTGATGCGGGTCGTCGTCTTGGCGAGCGACTTGACGTTCTTGGGCTGTACCTTGCGCTCGGTGCTCTTGACGCGCTCACCGCCCGAACCGCCGCCCGCGCCCGTGGCGAAGGTGTTCGCATCCTTCTTCGCGTTATCGGTGACCGTGGAGACGACAAACGCCGCCGCGACGAAGACCAGCAGGACGTGGATCGCCAGGGAGACCGAAAGACCGCTGGCGCCGATACGCTGCCAGAATGAGCGCTTCATGCGCTTCGATCCGAGGGAGTCTGATTCGACCTTGGTCCGTTCAGCCGGAGGGACGTCACCAGGTGGGGGCGTAGGAGTTTCTTCAGTCATCGCGAGATGGGGGTAGTTAATCTTCCCCCCTGCCCCGCCTGCTTCAACCCTTTTTGCCCTCAAGCCGAGGTACGGAACTCGCATAAGAAATGGCTTGCGACTCGGCTCTTGCCGCTTTCTTCTTCGCCTCCCACTTATTGCAGGGTGGAGCAGCCCGGTTAGCTCGTCAGGCTCATAACCTGAAGGTCGTAGGTTCAAATCCTACCCCTGCACCCAATTTTAAACCCTTGAAGGGCAGTCACTTAAACGAGTGGCTAAAAAGATTCGAAATAGACTTGAACCGTGCGGAATTAATTGCACGTTATCAGATATTAAATTTGTCCTACGGGATAATGGGGTAAGTAAGATAAAGCAGTAAAAAACAGGCGGCTTGCATAGGGGTATGCAAGCCGCCTCCTTTTTGGGGAGATTACTCCCCTGCCCTGAACACTAAAAAGCCCGACTCCTTCCGGACCGGGCTTTGTCGTATCTCAGCGAATCGGCTCAGCCGCCGCCGGTCATCTTGGTAATGAGCGCGATGAGCGGAAGGAACATCGCGAGCACGATAGAACCGACAACGACGGCGAGGAAAACGATGAGCACCGGTTCAATAATGGAAGTCAGCGCGGTCACGGCGTTGTCCACTTCCTCGTCGTAAATATCTGCGACGCGATTGAGCATCTCGGGCAGCTGGCCGGTCTCTTCACCCACCTGGATCATCGAGGTCACCATCTGCGGGAAGACGCCGGACTGCTCAAGTGGCACGGAGAGTGGCTCACCGTCGCGGACACGGTCATGCACGCGCTCCAGCGACTTTGCGATGACGACATTATCAAGCGTGTCACGCGTGATGGAGATGGACTGCAAGATTGGCACCCCGGAGGCCATGAGCGTACCGAACGTACGGGCGAAGCGCGAGACCGAGACGATTTGAACAAAGGTCCCGACCTTGGGCAGACGGAAGATCATACGATCGAAGAGTTCCTTGCCCTTCTCGGTCGATAACCACTGCTTCAAAAAGAAGTAAACACCGAACACGAGGATGGGGGTGGCCCACCAGTAGACCGTCAGCAGCTGGGAGATGTCGATGACGATCTTGGTAAGCAGAGGCATCTCCGTCTTTTGGCCGTCGAGGAGCTTCTTGAAGGAAGGGACGACCTTCACCATGAGGATGTAGACGATGACGATGGCCACGGTCATGACGACACCCGGGTAGACCAGCGCGGACTTGACCTTTTTCTGGATGCGCTCGGCCTTTTCGCGGAACTTCGCAAGACGGTCGAGAACCTTGTCGAGCACGCCACCCGCCTCCCCGGCGCGGATCATATTGACGAAGAGCTTGTCGAAGACCTTGGGATGAGCCTGCATAGCTTCGGAAAGGTTATTACCTTGGGAGACGCTGTCGGCGACGTTGGCCAGGATGGCCTTGAAGGCTGGATTGCGCTCCTGCTTGGTGATCAACTCAAGGGCGCGCAGGAGAGGCAGGCCGGCGACAATGAGCGTCGCTAGCTGACGGGTCATAATCGTGACGTCGTTCTGGCTCACCTTGGCGCCGAACGTGAAGCCGCCCTTGGCCGGGGCGGTCGAAGTGGGGGCAGGTTTCGCCGAGCCAGCGTCGTTAGCCAGGGTGGTAACCATGAGGCCCTTCGCCATCAGTTTCTGGCGGGCCTGTTCGTCATTGGTGGCTTCAATCTTGCCGGAGGTCTGCGCCCCGTTGCGATCGATAGCGGTATACTTATAGTCGGGCATAGGAGTAGTGGTAGGTTGTGAAAGTTAGGTGTACTTAAGGACTTCCTCGATGGAGGTATGGCCGTCGAAGATACAGCGCAGGCCGTCCTCACGAAGCGGACGCATACCTGATTCGATAGCCTTCTGCTTAAGCACGAGGGTCGGTGCCTTCTGCGTAATGAGGGTACGAAGCTGGTCGTTGATCGTCATCAACTCGAAAAGGCCTTGCCGGCCCTTGAAGCCGGAACGATTGCAATCGGCGCAGCCCTTTCCGTAGTAGAACTTCTTATTCGCAATCTCAAGCGCATCGACATCGAGCATGTTGATGACATCCTTATCCGGCTCGTAGGCCGTGCGGCAAGTCTTGCAGACGCGACGGAGCAGACGCTGGGCAAGTACACCTTCGAGAGAAGCCGAGATGAGGAACGGCTCCAGCCCCATGTCGATGAGTCGGGTGACGGCGCCAGGGGCGTCGTTGGTGTGGAGCGTGGAAAGCACGACGTGGCCGGTCAGCGAGGCCTGCACGGCAATCTGCGCGGTCTCGAGATCTCGGATTTCGCCGACCATGATGGTGTCCGGGTCCTGTCGAAGAAATGAACGGAGCGCGGCGGCGAAGGTCAGCCCGACTTGGTGATTAATGGGCACCTGCATGATGCCTTCGACTTCGTATTCGACGGGGTCCTCAGCGGTCAGGATTTTGACGTCCTCGGTGTTCACCTCACGGAGCGCCGAGTATAGGGTGGTCGTCTTACCGGAACCGGTCGGACCAGTGACAATAAAGATACCGTTAGGTCGGCTGACCATCGCGCGAATGCCTTCCTTGATATCGTCGTGCATCGAGAGAGCATCGAGGCTCAAGTTGACGACGGTCTTATCTAGAATTCGGAGCACCACGGATTCACCAAACTGCGTCGGCAGAGTCGATACACGCAGGTCGATCTGGCGGCCGCTGATAGTGGTCTTGATGCGTCCATCCTGCGGCACGCGTCGCTCGGCGATGTTGAGCGAAGAGAGGACTTTGACACGGGCGATGACGGCCGAGGCCAGATTCTTGGGCGGAGGCGCCATTTCGTACAAAGAGCCGTCAATGCGGAGACGGATTCGGAACTCGTGCTCAAACGGCTCGAAGTGGATGTCCGACGCCTTGGCCTTGACGCCCTCCTGGAGGACGAGATCGACGAAGCGGATGATTGGCGCCTGACTGGCCTGCTTGGTGACATCCTCATCGGTGACGGCGGCGGTATCGACCTCGCCGAATTCACCGAGCAATTCTTCCATCGAGGCGGAAGTAGCTTCTCCGTAGATGCGCGTAACGGCGGCTTCGACCTGAGCGGGGTCGGCCACGGCGAGCTCGATATCCTTCTGCAGAATGAAGCTCAGTTCGCTGATGACGGACGAGTTGAGGGGATCCTTCGCGAGCAAAGTCAGTTTACCCGCTTCGTCGGCGACGGGCACAACGACATATTTGTGGGCCTGCGGGGCCTTGAGCAGCTTGGTCAGTGCTTCGCCCGGGTCGGCTGGCACGACGGAATAGAACTGGACCTGAAGGTGGTCAGCAATGGCCTGCAGAATAGTCGGACGGTCGGCCAGACCAGCGTCCACGAGGCTATCGCTGAACGACTTTCCGGTGGTGGCGTGTGACTCCCAAATCTCCTCGGCCTGGGCAGGCGTTACGAGACCGGCCTCGAGGGCGATATCACGGATCACGTCACTGTGGTCTTCGAACATGGGAATAGAGGGAAAGGAATGGGGGAGGGTTTTAGCGCGCCGCAGCCCCTCCGCGCATGCGCTCGCGCATGGCCTCGGGGTTCTGGCAGTAATTGAAGACTTCCTCCTCGGACACGGTCCCTTGGAAGAAAAGAGCGAGCAGGTCGCTGTCGAGGGTACGCATGCCGCGGGCGCCACCAGTCTCGATGTCGGTGAGAAGCTGGTAGGTCTTACCCTCGCGAATCTTTGCGCCAATGCCGTCGGTACGCAGCATGATCTCGAACGCCGCGACGCGCTTGTCGTCGGTGGTATGCAGGAGGCACTGTGAAATAACCGCGCTAAGGGAGGTGGAAAGCTGGGCGCGAATCTGATCGCGGGCGGTCGCCGGGAAAGCGTCGATGATGCGGTCGATTGTGCGCGTGGCGCCAGAGGTATGGAGCGTACCGAGGACGAGGTGACCAGTCTCCGCGGCCGTGACGGCGGCCTCGATGGTCTCGAGGTCGCGCATCTCGCCGATGAGGATGACGTCGGGATCCTGACGAAGCGCGGAACGCACGCCTTCGGCGAACGAAGGCAGGTCGACCCCGACTTCGCGCTGAGTAATCAGGCAGTTCTTATGGGTATGGGTGTACTCGATTGGATCTTCGATTGTGATGATATGCCCTTGTTCGTTCTCGTTGATCCAGTTGATCATCGAGGCGAGCGTGGTCGACTTACCGGAGCCAGTTGGCCCGTGACGAGCACCAGACCGCGGGCGCGCGTGAGGATATCCTTGATGACTGGCGGAAGCCGCAGCTGCTCGAGCGTAAACATGGCCGACGGAAGCAGGCGCAGCACCATGCCATGGCCGCCGAGGCCGCGGAAGGCGTTGACGCGCAGGCGCGTCTTGCCGCGGAAGGAGAAAGCGAAATCGCAGCCGCCATCGGCAGCGAGGCGGGCATTCTGGCCCGGCGGAACAATGGCCATGACCATGGTCTGGGCGTCGGCCTCCGTGAGAGCCGGGCCGTCGATGGAGATGATCTCGCCGTTGACGCGGAGGCTGGGGGAACGGCCCACGCGAATATGCAAATCCGAAGCGCCATTCTCGATCATGGCCTCCAGCAGCTGGTTCATCTCGTAGGCCATGGGGTCAGATGATGTCGTCGGCGACGGTGGCGCCGAGCACTTCCTCGATCGTGGTCATGCCCGAGGCGACCTTGCGCTGGCCGTCTTCGCGCATGGTGCGCATGCCGGCCTCGCGGGCCTTGCGGCGGAGGTCGACGAGGTTGGCGCCGCCGTAGATCATTTCCTGGACCTCTTCCGTGATGACGAAGATCTCAAAGACGCCGCGACGACCCTTGTAACCGCGCTCGCCGCACTTCGGGCAACCGGCGCCCTTCATGGGCGTGGCGCTAGCGAGATCCTGCTCCGTCATGCCGATGGAGTAGAGTTCCTTTGAGGTCGGCTTGTAAGGGGCCGCGCAAGCCTGGCAATTGCGACGCACCAGTCGCTGCGCGAGCGCGCCGCGTAAGGCGGCAGACACGAGGAAGGGCTTGACGCCGATATCGACGAGTCGGGTGACGGAGCTGACAGAGTCGTTGGTGTGCAGGGTCGAGAACACCATGTGGCCGGTGAGGGCTGCGTTGATCGCGATTTCGGCGGTCTCCAAATCTCGGATTTCACCGATCATCACGATATTGGGCGCCTGACGAAGCATTGCGCGCAGGGCGGCGGCGAAGGTCATCCCGACGTCGCGCTTCACCTGCACCTGGTTAATGCCGGCCATCTGGTATTCGACGGGATCTTCAACGGTGATGATCTTTCGGTCCGGCTTGTTGATGTAGTTCAGTGCCGAATAAAGCGTGGTGGACTTACCCGAACCGGTCGGGCCGGTGACAAGGAAGACGCCATCTGAGCCCGAGATCAGGCCTTGGAACTTGGCTTGGTCGTCGGCGAAGAAACCAAGCTCAGGCAGGCCTAGTTTGAGGCCCTCCTTGTCGAGGATTCGCATGACAATCGATTCGCCGTAGACGGTCGGGAGCACCGAGACACGCAAGTCGATGTCGCGTCCACCGGTGCGGGCCTGGATACGTCCGTCCTGTGGAATGCGCTTCTCAGCGAGCGAGACTTCCGCCATGAGCTTGAGTCGGGAGATAATCGAAGGCTGGAGGCGCTTGGGCGGGCCCTTCATCTCCTGCAGAACGCCGTCGACGCGGAAACGGACGCGGAAACGCTTCTCCAGCGGCTCGAGGTGGATATCCGACGCCTTGCGACGAATGGCGTCGACGATGAGCGAGTTGACGTAACGGATGATCGGCGCGTCGTCTTCCTTTACGTCGCCGCCCTGCGGGAGCTCCACGGCTAGGCCGTCATCGACGCCCTTGCCAAGGATGTCCGAATAGGAATTAGACCCCCCGATCTGACCACCGTTATAACAGCGTGAAATGGCCTCCTTGAGGGCGTCCGGAGGAGCCAACTTGGGATTGATGGCGAGCTTGAGCACGCGCGAGACGGAATCGATGGTCTCAGTGTCGAGCGGATCCGAGATAGCCAAGAGCAGCTCGGTACCTTCCATCTGTAACGGTAGGATGTTATGCTTCTCGGCCTGTTCGCGGCTAATGAGTTTTAGGATGTCATCAGAGGGCGTGACCTGAGCGACATCCACGATTTCCATGTCGAACTCCTGACTGAGGGCGGCCGTAATCTTAGTCCACGCGACCTTGCTAGTCTCGACCAACTTGGCGATGGCGAGGGTGTCGGCATTCTGGCCATCCGGGATTGGTTCGATGGCGGCACGGGCCTCGGTCACGTCGGCAAGAGACACCAGTCCCTTGTCCTGAATAAATTGGATGACGTAGTCGTCGGCGGTCGTCACAGTGGGGAAATCCGGAGCGGGAGATAGGGTAGGGAGATTGTTCCTCAGAGAGGAGAACAATGGGGAAACGCACCCTAAATCGGGGTACATCGCCCGCAACCGCAAATTAACCAAAGATGCGCCGACTTTACGGGGCCGGAAGTCGTCCGACCAGCGCAGCGACCTGAGCACGCAAGAATTCCAGGTCTCCGTCGTTCCACAGGACGACATCAGACCGCTTAACCTTCTCCGAGAGAGGCATTTGTGACGCGATACGGCGTGAAACCTCCTCGTTGGTCAGGCCCTTTTTAAGCAAACGTGACCGTCGCGCCTCTTCGGAACACGCGACACACACAATCGATACGAAACCAGCGGTCAGATTCTTTTCGAAAAGAAGCGGGATTTCGACCACATGATGTCGCTTGGCATCTAAGATGGCCAGCTGGCGAAGGCGGGCTACCTCCGGGTGCGTCAACCCTTCGAGAAAAGCCAGTTCCGCCGGGTCGTCGAAAACTTTGGCCGCGATCCATCGGCGATCAGGCCGCCCCTCCGCCCTCAGGCAGACGTCGCCCCAGCGGGCCCGCAGTTGGCTAACGCAACTGGCCGACTCCAACACCTGACGCGCGAGTTGATCGGCGTCGACGACGTTGAAGCCGAGCTCCGCAAAGCAGGCGGCCGCCGCGGACTTGCCGCAGCCGATACCTCCGGTGAGTCCGATGACCATACCCCACCCTACCTTCCCGGCCAGCCGAGGGCAAACCTCAAGCGGGGCTAGGCGAGGACTGCAGACCGGGACCAGCGTCGGCAGCTGGGCTAGCCGGAGACTGGGCGACGTCCGCCGCCGGAGCAGCCGCCACAACGGGGCCGGCGATCGGCGTTTGGATGCAGCCAGTCTTAAGGATTTCCATCACATGCACGCCGTCGAGGGTCTCATACAGCAGAAGCGCCTCGGCGATCTTGCGATGGGCTTCAGCGTTTTCGGCGATAAGTTTCTCCGCGCGGACATACTGCTCTTGCACGATGGCGGAGATGGCCTCGTCGATACGGCGGGCGGTGGCGTCGCTGTGATTCTGAGTGCGCGAAATCTCGCGACCGAGGAAGACGGTGTCGGAATTCTCGCCGAAGGCGATCGGACCCAGGTCGCTCATACCCCAGTCGCAGACCATCTGGCGCGCGAAGCGCGTGGCCTGCTTGATGTCGCTCGAAGCACCGTTGGAAATCTCGCCAGAGATGACCTTTTCGCCGATACGGCCAGCCATCGCCATACAGATATAATCGAGCAGGCGCTTACGGGAGTAACCGAGGATCTCCTTCGTCGGCATCAGCATGGCCATGCCGAGAGCGCGTCCGCGCGGGATGATGGTGACCTTGTGGAGCGGTAGCGCACCGTCATCAATGAGGGCCTGCACCACGGCGTGGCCAGCCTCGTGGTAGGCGGTATTCTTAAGGTCGGACTCATCCATGACCTTCTTACGCTCGCGGCCGTAGGCAATCTTGTCGCGGGCTTCCTCGATGTCGGACATCTCGACCTTCTCACGATTACGACGGCCCGCGTGGAGCGCACCTTCGTTGAGGAGATTGGCCAAATCGGCGCCGGACATACCGGTCGTGATGCGCGCGACGCGCTGAAGGTCGACGGACGGAGCCAGCTGAAAGCGCTTGGCATGCACGGCCAGCACGGCTTCGCGGCCGCGCAAGTCAGGCAGGTCGACGAAGACTTGGCGGTCAAAACGACCCGGACGCAGTAAGGCGGCATCGAGGACGTCGGAGCGATTGGTGGCGCCGATGACGATCACGCCAGCCTGGCCGTCGAAACCGTCCATCTCGACCAATAAGGAGTTGAGGGTCTGCTCGCGCTCGTCGTTGCCGCCACCGACGCCGGCGCCGCGCTGGCGGCCGACCGCGTCGATTTCATCGATGAAGATAATGCAGGGGGCAAGTTTGCGGGCCTGTTCAAAGGTGTCGCGCACGCGGGCAGCACCGACGCCGACGAACATCTCTACGAAGTCCGAACCGCTAATGCTGAGGAAAGGCACGCCGGCCTCGCCGGCGACTGCGCGGGCGAGCAACGTCTTACCCGTGCCGGGAGGGCCGACCATGAGCACGCCCTTCGGGATGCTCGCGCCGATCTTAGTGAAACGCTTCGGGTCCTTCAGGAAGTCGACGATCTCCTTCACCTCTTCCTTGGCCTCATCGCAGCCCGCGACGTCCTTGAATGTCGTGGATTCCTTGTCGGTGGAGTTAAGACGAGCGCGGGACTTGGCGAACTGCATCGCGCCGCGATTCGCGTTCTTCAGGAACCGGTACATCATGAACAAGAATACGCCCGAGATGAGGAGCGTTGGCAGAACGCCGGTGAGGAACATCGTCCAACCGGTCTGGGCGGGGAGTTCCTTGAAAGAGTCGCGGGTGACGGAAGCTTGAAGCGCCTCGAATGCCTTTTCGGTTAGACTTCCATCGGCGAAGAAGCGCGCCTTTTCGTCTTCCTTGGCGCCCGCGACTTCCAGCTCGCCCGTGATATGCACCCAGCGATCGCTACCACCGGCCGGGTTAGGCTGAATCGTGAGGTTCTTGATCTTCTTCTCCTGAGCGTACGCGAGGACCTGGCTGACCTCCATCTTCTGGACGGCGTTACGGGAGTCGGCGCCCGGGATATTGAAAAGGGCAATGATGGCGGCCATCAGCAATAGCCAGACAAGCACCGGTTTGGCGTTCAAGCGGGGGCCGTTCTTATTATCATCCGGCTGGTCGTTTTGACTCATAGGCAGAAGGTTTAACCTAAGCAGGGGCCAAGCCAAGTCAACCGGAGAGCCCCCTTCGTGGGCCCAGCCAGCCGGGCGGATTCGGCCGGCGGCAGGCCCGGAACCCAGAGAATTTCGGAACCGGTCAGCACCACCGGCAACGCTTCCCGTTGCTCCGCAGGGATTTTCCGATTGATGAGCAGATCGGAGAGCTTTGCCGTGCCAGGCGAACCCAAGGGCTGATATCGATCTCCTTCCACCCTCCCCCGCCACGTCAGCGACGTCGAAGGAGCGACAACATAGACTTCGCGAGCGGGCGAAATGTCCCCGTGAGACAGACTTGCCCACAGGGGCGCATCGACGTCCACTACTTCGGCAAGCAAACCGGATTCGTCATCAGCCAAACCAACCTGCAGCCGACGTTCGACGGATCCGAAGGACGGAGCCTCGGTTAGGACGGAGAGTTCCCCGGCCTTTAAGCGGACGACCACCCCACGCACCGCGGATCGGGCGTCACTCCCGGCGACAATCGCGGATGTGAGCGGGAGAAGTGATTTCGCACTGGGGTCATTGAGCCCGTGGTGGTGTAGGAACTCGCGGAGACACTCTTGGGCTAAGGCTTCCGGCCGGCCCTTCAACGCGTCTACGGGCATGGTGCCGGCGGCGGAGATGACGCAGCCTAATTCACGTGCCCAACCGGCTAAGGCCGCCTGAGCTTCGCCAATGATACGAGCGGAACGGGTGAACCCTTCAGCATATCCAACCCCTAGGGCCGCTTCGCCACCTTCGGCCAGCCAGGCGCGGATGCGATTGCGGGCCGCAATAGGTAAAGCATTAGTCGCATCTTCTCGCCAAGGAATGCCAGCGTCACGAAGCGAAGCCAGCAGGACCGACTTTGCGATACCGGCGGCAATCAGCGGCCGCCAGCGACGGTGGCCATCGCGGAAATCCTGCAGCACACGCGGAGCAGCGAGGCCGGCGAGCCCGGCTCCGCGAGCAAGACGGAGCAGCGCGTTCTCGGCGACGTCGTCGAGATGATGGGCAGTGCAAAGGAGTTCGAAGCCGATGGCCTGACGCTGTTCGGCGAAGAACGCATCGCGGGCGGAACGCAAATCCGCCTCAGAAGCGCCCTCCTGCTCTTCCCTGCTTCCGAGCACGCAAGGTACGCCGAGGGCAGCGCACAGGGCCGCGACGAAACGGGCGTCTTCCGCCGAAGCTTCTCCCCGCACGCGGTGATCGAAATGCAAGACGCGCAATCTCGGTCGCACGGCGTCGTCTGCCCAGAGTACGCAGAGCAAGTAGACCGAATCCGCGCCACCTGAGGTCGCGACAGCAATGGGTCCACTTCCTTCGGGCGCCGAAGGTAAGCGAGGCAACCGGAAAGCTGCCGCGCGCAAGGTATCAGGAGTGGGCAGGCTCATTGGCACGCGGTCAGACTACGTCACATCGAAGTCCTGCCAATCCAAAGCGGACGTCAGAACGACAGCGTTTCCTTACCGTACCAGCGACGGAGCGCTTCGGGCACGCGGACGGTGCCGTCGGCCTGGAGATTATTCTCCAAGATGGCGGCGAGGACGCGCGGCAAGCCAAGGCCAGAACCGTTGAGGGTGTGGACGAACTCAGGCTTTCCATCCTTAGGGCGGAATCGTATCCCTGCACGACGGGCCTGGAAGTCGGTGAAGTTGGAGCAGCTCGAGACCTCGAGCCAGCGCTTCTGGCCTCCGGCCCAGACTTCGAGGTCGTACTGCTTGCTGTGAGAGAAGCCGATATCGCCGGCGCAAATCATCAGCACGCGGTACGGTAGGTTCAGCTTCTGGAGCAAACGCTCGGCGTCGCCGCGCAGGAGCTCGAGCTCTTCGAAAGACTTGTCCGGGTGCGTCCATTTCACGAGCTCGACCTTATCGAACTGGTGCAGGCGGTTCAGACCGCGCACGTGTGCACCCCAGCTGCCCGCTTCGCGGCGGAAGCACGGCGTGTAGCCGACGCGCTTTACCGGCAGCGAGGCTTCGTCCAGGATCTCGTCGCGGAAGAAATTCGTGACCGGTACCTCCGCGGTCGGGATCAGATAGAAATCGTCCGTCTGTGCATGGTACATCTGCCCTTCCTTGTCGGGCAACTGGCCCGTGGCCGTGGCCGAGGCGGCGTTGACGAGCAAGGGCGCGTGGACCTCCGTGTAGCCATTAGCGCTGGCCTCCTCGAGGAAGTATTGGATGAGCGCGCGGACGAGGCGGGCCATGTCGCCGATATAGAACGGGAAGCCCGCGCCGGCGACCTTCACGCCGCGCTCGAAGTCGATTGCCTTATTAAACCAGGAAATATCCCAGTGAGCCTTGGCGGCCGGGGAGATCAGTTGTGCATGGTCGCCCCATTCAAGTATGACCTTGTTGTCGGCCTCGGTGCGGCCTTCGGGAACGGAGTCGTGAGGGATGTTCGGGACGGAGAGCGCGGCGGCCTTCATCTGCTCATCAGCTTCGGAGACCTTCTTTTCGAGCTCCTTCACCTTGGCGGACGCAGCCTTCATCTCGGCCACTTTAGCCTGGAATTCTGGCGAGCCTTTCGGCATCGCGGCCATCTCTTTGTTTGCGGCGTTCTGCGCGGAACGGGCGACCTCGAACTCGGCCACCGCATGGCGGCGAGCTTCGTCGGCGGCCAGGACAGCGTCGAGGTCGACCTGGAATTTCTTCCGGGCGACGCCCTTGCGGACGAGGTCGATGTTTTCGCGAAGGAACTTAGGATCCAGCAT
>Ga0114966_10000985_pt1 | contig 26585 bp, 26 predicted proteins | sample M_130207_XF_Meta_FD_87029 | JGI IMG/M metagenome (GOLD analysis project Ga0114966, IMG submission 87029) | Freshwater microbial communities from Lake Montjoie, Canada to study carbon cycling - M_130207_XF_MetaG | ecosystem: Environmental > Aquatic > Freshwater > Lake | place: Lake Montjoie... | reverse complement strand
TAATCAAATAAACGCTTACCTTGAATCCATGCCGAAGGACGCCCCCAATAAAACTGACCTGCATCGTGCAGCGCGCCTGGCAAGTCTTGCGAACGCGTTTTAAAATGTTCAGGAAAAAACATTTCCAAGCCACCTTCAGCAGTTTCTTTAAAAGAGCGGAATATTGGCGCAGGAAAATCAGTTGCCGCAAATGTATAAGCCCAATTACCAGACTCGAGAATCTCCAGGCCACGAACAAGGTCTGGAATTTGAATAAAAGGAGCGGTAGCGTATATACAACAAACTGCATCCACATCAAATTTTTGATCTATGGCCCACTGGGTAGCATGAGCAATAACTTCTGTGGTCCCAGTATAATCATCTGAAAGTTCAGCGGGTCTAATAAACGGAACTTCTGCGCCCCATTTTTTTGAAATTTCTGAAATTTCAATATCATCTGTTGAGACAATAATATGATCAAAAAGACCTGACGCTTTTGCGGCATTGATGGCATAGGCAATCATCGGCTTACCACAAAATTCTTTGATATTCTTTCGAGGAATACGTTTACTACCTCCTCGGGCCGGGATTATGGCAATATTCATACGCTAAGTGCATCACGTATTGTTTCCACCACTTGATCTTGCTGATTTTCTGTCATGGTTGAATACATAGGGATGCTGAGCACCTCGGAATAATACCGCTCCGCCTCAGGACAATATCCTGCAATAAAGCCCATTTTTTCATAGTATGGCTGAAGATAAACTGGAATGTAATGCAAATTAACTAATACGCCTGCCGCGTATATCGCGTCATAAACTTGGCGTTGCGTTTTGTTAATTTCAGCCAACTTCAAACGAATAACATAGAGGTGATATCCAGAATAACCATCTACATTCTGATACGGTGTTAGGATGGGTAGTTCGGATAACAACTGGTCATAGCGCTTTGCGATAGCATTGCGCTTAGTAACAAATTCATCTAATCGCTGCATTTGACTTAAGCCTAAAGCAGCTTGTATATCAGTCATACGGTAGTTAAATCCCAAGTCTATCTGCTGATAATTCCAGATTTCTTGCGTGGGCCTCGGTTGCATGTCTGACGGTGCACTACTGATGCCGTGGCTGCGGAGTAAGCGCAGGTGTTTGGCTAAAGCGGCATCATTAGTAACCGCCATGCCACCCTCACCGGTGGTGATAATTTTGACTGGGTGAAAACTGAATACGGTGATATCGCTGTAACGACCGTTGCCGATGGGTTCACCTTGATACCTTCCACCGATAGCGTGCGAGGCGTCTTGAATGATTTTAAAACCGTATTTTTGACTTAAAGCATAAATACTTTCCATGTCACAGGGTTGTCCACATAAATGCACAGGGATTACCACTTTAGGCAGTTTGCCGGCTTTTTCTGCCACGGCTAGCTTTTCTGCCAGGCGCTCAACACTCATGTTGTAAGTACATGGGTCAATGTCCACAAAATCTACCGTCGCGCCGCAATACAATGCGCAGTTAGCACTAGCGACAAACGTAATTGGCGTTGTCCAAACAATATCGCCATTGCCTACGCCCAACGCTAAGCAGGCAATATGGAGCGCACTAGTGGCACTGTTGACCGCAACCGCATGCTGTGCACCACAGTAGTCGGCAACGACTTTTTCAAAGGCCGGCACCGCTGGGCCTTGCGTCAAAAAGTCTGACCGCAATACTGCAACGACTGCATCGATGTCAGCTTGATTAATATCTTGGCGTCCGTATGGAATCATATATATATATTTTACTAGTTTACAAGTTGATTCATTCAAAAAAAAATGATGCAGATAATGTTATGTACAGCAAAGCCCTACATGTAAATTTGAGAGCCTTTCGCCGCCTTTCGCATCATCGCCAAATATTCCGTATCTATAAATTCACTGTTAGATTGGTACTTCTCTGTACAGCCAAAATATTCACCATAACTAGCCGATTTAAAAAAATGACTTTCATAGCCTTTAGGGAAAATAGTAAGGACCTCCAAATCTCCTACAATATTACTAATTCTGGAGGCATATCCGGGATCGTCAATACCTATGAAAGGAACGCTGTCACCATAAAAATGCCCTTCTAACTTTGGAGAAGCCAAATAATCACAGCCAAGAAGTATCACTTTTGAAAAACCCAAATATCTCGCAACTCCAATCATCAAATCTAACGCTCCTGTACAACTATTAAAATTCTCAGATAGATCAAAACTCAATGGGGACCTGATATCAAAGTGATGGAAATATATAATATTTTTCATTTTTCTAATAAAGCTATAACAGTTTGTAAGGCTTGCAATTACTGTTATTTCTGTGTTCTGTAACGCCATTTTTTTAAAGATCGGCAATCTTAAATTCCGCAATAATTTCCTTGAAGAGGACTTAAACCAAAAAGTGTAAAGTATATACGGATCGGTCACAACCCAATATCGGACATTTAGCTCTGTCAGCCTCTTGTCTACCAAGGAGTAACTAGTGCAAATAATTGGGAGATCTGGCAACACCGAAAGATCATAGTACTTTAACGATCCACCGTTCCCGAAAATTATACATGTTTCACCAGTATGCATCCCTTTCAACTTTATATTTCGCCGAATCATCGACAAATGCATCTTCCAAAAAATATTCAGAATTCTCTTTAGCATTCTCATTTACTATTTTCCCCAGCAAACTGTTTCATATCTCAATGGCTAAATTTAGTACTATTTGTTATTAGGATATTTCAGCATACAAATAAAATTCGGCCATCTTAAAGTCAAAATTCGTATCAATATCCAATGACTCCTGTTTCGAGTCAATCAATAGTGGTATTGTTTTTGCCCCCATAAAAGAAAGATATTCACGCAGATCTGAAGGGGTTATTAAATAAAAACTACCATTCACTACATATGCAGACGGGAGGTCTTGTGATCTCGTTTGGAATCCGTGCTCGGTCATAAATGGCAACAGATAACCGTTTTCCAACTTCAGCGTCCACATTGGATGAGCATGTGTTTGCGAAACCCCTATGACTGCACTTTTAGTGTTTTTACTAAACAATTCAATACCCTTGAGAACTGTCTCCTTTGTTCGAAACGGAGACGTTGGCTGCAATAACAGCAGCCCATCAACGGCACCAAACTCTGCTTCGTACCAATTAAGCGCATGGAGCGCGACATCGACAGAAGTTGCTTCATCGGTTGCCAGATCGGCCGGTCGTAGCCAAGGCACAAGGGCGCCGGCCTCTGTCCTTATTACGATGAAAGATTATCTAGGATTGGATTTTTCATTTATCAAAATAATAAATAGTGTTCAATTAACTAGATTACCAACAATCCAAACCGCCATCCACAATGATATTCTGCCCGGTAACATAACTAGAAGCATCCGAAGCCAAATAAAGCAAAGCGCCAACCATTTCTGGCGCATTAGCCATGCGTCCCATTGGAATGCGATTGGAGTACCGGCGCTTAAACTCTTCATTCTGACCACTTTCTGTACCTCCGGGAGTTAAGGTGTTCACTCGTATTCCCTTATCCGCCCAGTAAGTTGCAAGATATTTTGTCAATCCAATAACAGCGGCCTTGGATGCACTATAAACTGCTGGGGTGTTGATCTGCCGCCCTAGATAAAAAGAGCCTTCATAAATACGATGATCAGGAGCCATTACACCGTATATTGATGCCGTTTGAATAATGCTACCACCTTTTTTTTGCGCCACCATTTGCTTGCCAACTGCCTGTGCTACTAAAAACATACCATCTAAATTGACCGCCATAATCTTGCGCCATTGATCAAGACTATATTCCTCAAAAGGTGCAAAAAATGCTTCTAAATCATCTGATTTACCCGCCGCGTTATTATGGAGGATGTTAATCTGCCCAAGCACGGCAACTATCTCTGCAACCAGAGCCATAACCGAATCAGGATCTGATACATCACAGCCATAACCAGAAGCTTTCACGCCATAGCATTTAGTAAGAATCTCAGCTATTTCCTTCGCCCTATCAATTTGCAGATCAACAACCGCAACATCTGCGCCAGATTCAGCTAGCCCCCTACAAAAATGTTGCCCTAAAATCCCTGCGCCGCCGGTGACAACAGCAACTTTACCTCGCAAGTCGAATAAAGCTCGATAACTCATTCCGCTCTGTTCTTGTTTATTAGATCCATCTATTTGTTTAGCGGTCATCGTTTCTGTTCCCTTATTTTCAATAGACTTTCAGCAATCTGAAAATCCAGCAATGTATCAATATCAATTGACCTCTCAGCTGGAACGTGCACTGCTTTAACTCTGCCGTCAAAGGTAGCATTATGTGTCAGCACAAACTCTGGGTTCGCTACATAGCAAACGGTAGCCATATCATAAACTATCGGCGCATCTTGACGACGGGTTATAGCTGACTGAGGTGGGTTAACGAGGCCTACTGTGCTGTCTGCGTTAGTTTTAACCATATTGAAGTACGGACTACGATGGGCATCAGTCACGGTAATTACTATATCAACATCACCTTTTTCAAACTCATCTAAACAGTTTTCAATATCTATCGGTGAGCGTAATGGTGCTGTGGTTGGAATTGATACCATCGCATCTGGTAATTTTTCGGTCGTTTCACGGAGGTAATTGAGCGCATGGCGCCAAGCTAACCATTCCGGACTATCATCACGCGCCAATTCTGCAGGCCTGATAAAAGGCACTTCTGCGCCATACTGACGTGCCACAGTCGCAATATCTTCGGAGTCTGTCGAAACAATGACACTCTGAATTCGCTTTACGCTAAGCGCATGCTCAATAGACCAAGCGATTAAAGGCTTACCACCTAGCAAACGAATATTTTTGCCAGGCAATCCTTTTGAACCACCACGTGCAAAGATGAAAGCAATTGCATTCATAAACTAAACGTCTCTACTTCTAGCTTTCCTACTTCGCACATTTGTCCGCCAGATGTCGCTGAGCTATGGGCTGCCTCAATAATTTGTAACACTTTTAAACCATCCTCACCAGTAATTAATGGGGGTTTGTGTTCTATCACACACTCGATAAAATTCTTCCACTCCGCCATATAGCTATCATCAACTTGATGTGGGAGTCTATATAACTCTCGCCACTCTTTTGCACCTACTTCGTACAGGGAGACCTCGCCCGTCAACCCATTCCAACGCAGACTACCTTTTTCCCCAATTGCGATACAAAGCCTTGTGGTATCGTGACGAATAAAGTCCAAGTTAACCGTACCGATTAATTGTTGCTTACCTAAGGCTTTTACAAAACCAAGTGTCAAGTGAGCTGTATCTTCTACATTAATCTCTAAGCTACTCTGCCTGCTAAGCGAGGCTTTTACCCATTCAACTTCCCCAAATATCCATCGCAGGTAATCAAGCTCGTGACTGAGTTCTAACAAAACACCGCCACCGAGTTCACTTCGTGCTGACACTCCTTGCCGATAATCACTGTCTGGTCGCCAAGATGGCAAATACTGACCAATCTCACAGCGGACCGACAAAACATTTCCTATAACACTCTCACCCAATAAATCCCGAAAGCGCTGAAGTGATGGTAAAAAACGTAGGTTGTAGCCAGTTTGTAAAACTACACCACGTTTTTGACAGACTTCAAGTAACTGCACCACGCCAACCAGCGAAGTAGATAAAGGTTTTTCAATCAAAAGATGAATCCCAGCTTCAGCCAGAGACTGTGCAGTAGAGACATGAAACGGCGCAGGACTAGCAATAACAGCTATATTTGGTGCAAAGGTTATAGCATCTTCAATATTAGAAAAACTGCCATTCGAGTACTCAGGCACTTCTTTTGCAGCCTTACTTCGCAAGACTCGAATATCTGCCTTTGGCATAAGCTCTCTTACCAATCGCAAATGTCGTTTACCTATACTGCCCAGACCTACAATAATGATGCGGTTAATCGTCACTACAATCCTCAATAAATTAAATCATTACGTTGTGGTGCTTTTAATTAATCACGATTATTGGCTTGCTTTAAGTCATCAGGCCTGCCCACATCAAGCCATGGCTCATGCATTGGGTAAACCACTGTACGTTTTTTATTGGTCTGCAAGCGTTCAAACAAGGTGGGCATATCACAGTGCGCGTCAACATCTAGAACACTTAAGGATGTGGGATCAAACGCATAAACGCCGGCGTTAATATGACTACGAGCTATGGGCTTTTCTTCAAAACCAACAATTTCAACGCCTTGAGTTTGAATCACGCCAAAAGGGTGCTGCCATTCATACACACATACAGCCATAGTTGCAGCAGCATTGTGTCGAGTATGAAAATCGAGCAGTTCGCCATAATGAATATCAGTAATTACATCACCATTAGTCACCACAAATGGCGCATCTGGTATCGGCCTGAGCAATCCTAGCGCCCCTGCAGTGCCCAAAGGATACTCTTCACGTAGGTAATCTATACGCACGCCTAATCGCTCACCATTACCAAAATACTCTTCAATCATGTGTCCTAAGTAATGAATGGCAAGTACAAAATGATTAAAACCTTCTAACTTAGCGCGCTCAATGATGTGTTCTAACATCGGCTTATCTGCAACGAGTAACAAGGGTTTAGGACAGTCTTCAGTATGTGGACGCAATCTTGTACCCATACCCCCCGCCATAATTACCATCAGGTTGGGGCGTGAAGGTGGCATGGTCATTTCATCCCACAGGTGTAAACCAACAATATGATGCAGCTCATCAACCACAGGAATCTGCTGTATCTTGTTGGCCAGCATTAATTGCATTACCAAATCTCGCCCTAACTCTTGTGGCACCACCAATGCATTACGATGAATGATGCTAGCAATAGAGCTATTCATATCCAGGCCTTTGAGTAGGCCACGTCGAATATCTCCATCAGAGATGGTGCCTTCTAGAACACCAACTTCATTAACAACTAAAATAATCTTGATTGCAACTTGATTCAGATTACTGATAGCTTCGCCAATGGTCACATCGAAGGGTAATATTGCCTGACGCCAGAGTTGTTCTGATTGCTTCATCTTTATGATATTTCTCTTAATAATTCAAAAGCCTCTGCAGCTCTAAATCCTGAAGCTGCACCTATAAATACTATTCGCATATCTTAGCCAAATCGTGAAATCTTTTTTTAAGAATTCCGTCAAGAGAAACTGCCTTGACAGTCGAGACAATCTCCTCACTGGCACCCCCTTCACCATAAGGATTAGTCACTTTATTCAAGTGAGCTTGAAAGTCAGCGGAATAAAGCTGCACTAAAGCGCTAGCGATGCTACCTTGTTTAGGTTCACAGTTAATCACGCTTTCCGCTTGTAAGCGTCCACGCTGCCGGTCACCTATATTGATCGTACCTTTTTTAAAGCTAGGTACTTCTGCCAAACCACTGGACGAGTTACCCAGCACGCCATCTACCTGAGCAATGCAGGAGAGATAACGCAATTGACCTAGCGAGGTGTAGGCACGCGCATTTGTGTGCTGCTTAACAAAATTTTGCACCATTTCAATGAGTGTACGGCCATCGGTATCTGCATTGGGCAAGGTAAAAATTAGCTGAGTATCTTTTAGCTGGGCTAAAGCTGCCAGCAATTCTTGCATTTGGCTTGCCGCTGTTGCTGTTTCTAGCGTTACCGGGTGAAAGGTAATCAGCAGGTTTTTAACGCCCAGTTTAAAATCAAGTGAGGTCTCTAATGTAGCTCTATCTAACAGTTGCAAACGCTTGATATTATCAATGCCAAGACCACCTACCAAAAAGACGCGATCAGGTTGCTCACCCAATTGAATGACGCGCTGGCGATATGGCTCAGCCGCCACAAAATGCAAGTGTGACATTTTAGAAATAGAATGCCGAATTGCTTCATCAAAAGCACCTTCCGTCGCCTCACCACCGTGTAAATGCGCCACTGGGATGCGCGCCACTAGTGCAGCAGAAACCGCAGAGAATATCTCAAACCGGTCACCCAGCACCACAATTAAATCTGGTTGCAGTTCATGTAAGGCATCAGCAAAACCTATCATTCCCAAACCCATCGATTTGGCGATGCCAACTGCCGTATCAGAACTGGTCAGCATTTCCACCTTACGATCAATCTGAAAGCCATCTTGCTCAATTGCTTTGTATGTAAGACCAAATTCTGGTGACAGGTGCATGCCTGTGGCAATTATTTGCAGTGTGAGTTCAGCGTCATCCTTAATGCCTTGCATGACCCAACGTAGCAAACCATATTCAGCGCGGGTGCCGGTGATGATGCAGATCTTTCTCATAAGTCGATTAACTCGTCCTCAGTGAAATCGCGTAAGGCCTTCTTACCCAACACTTCATCCCAGCGCATGGGACTGATACCATTGCCAGGACGTTTAACGATAAGATTATTGCTGGAGAAAGTCTCTCCCATTTTAATAGGCCGTGAAGCCAGTATACTTTTTCTAGCAACGGAAATGTTCTTCTGTTCACTTTTGCTAGACTTCTTAACACCATCGCCTAGCGCCCGCTCTATATGACGAATTGCACGCACCATCGCCTTAAGTTCATCGGGCTCCAAACTGGCCTTATGATCTGGTCCATCCATTGTACGATCAAGCGTAAAATGCTTTTCTATAACAGTTGCTCCCATCGCAACAGCAGCAATGGGCACTTCTATCCCTCGAGTATGGTCTGAATACCCAACCTTAACGCCAAAGGCGGCATGTATTGTCTGCATAGCGCGTAAGTTAACTTCGTCTATAGGGCAAGGATATTCAGTTGTAGCATGAAGCACTGTAATTTTTTCTTTTGATGTCCCCGCCTTAATTAACACTTCCAAAGCATCTTGGACCTCATCAAGATTTGCCATGCCTGTCGAAAGAATTACCTCTTTACCTAGGCTAGCAATATGGCGCAAATAAGGCAGATTTGTAATTTCACCACTAGGTATTTTAAATATTGGCATTTGAAATGAAATTAGTAAATCTATGCTGTCATGATCGAACGGAGTTGATAAGAACATAACTCCCTTGTCTTTGCAGTAGCTAATAATGACTCTATGTGCATTTTCATCGAGCTCTAGCTTCTTAAGCATTTCATATTGCGTCTCACCAATTGACGTAGTCTGTTTCTGATAATCAGCTTTTTGTGCGCGCTTACTCACTAACTTGTCGGCTTTAAAGGTTTGAAACTTAACGGCATCAGCTCCTGCTTCAACTGCAACATCAATCAGTTGTTTTGCTAATTCGATAGAGCCATTATGGTTAACGCCAGCTTCTGCTATGATAAAAACACTATCGAATTTCAAACCTATCTCCAACCTTAATTAAACCTTCGTACTCATATTCAACAATTCTAATAAAATTATCAGAAGTTTTGACAATTAACCCATTAATATCTTTATAAAGTATGGCGCCAATAATGCATTTATAATTAGGGGCATTTTTTACGATTACCGCCTTATTTATTTTCATTTCTTGGTTATTTATAAAAGCCCTAGCTTGTGGTCCAGGTAAACATATACCTCGAATGAAGTTAAATATTTCCCTACTTGTTTGTCGCCAATCAAGAACCTCATCTCCATTCTTTCTTTGGGAGCAATAGAACCCCGTTGGATGTATTTCGGATTGAATTTGTCTTTTTACATTACCCTCAATAAACATTCTAATTGATCTATACAATACATCTGCGCATCCAGAGTAAGATCTGCTAAGTAATGTAGCATAAGAATCATCGTCATTAATTGGATACAATTCCTGAGTAATAATATCTCCTGTATCAATACCTTCATCAATAAAATGGACGGTAATGCCAAACTCTTTCTCATCGTTAATTAAAGCCCAATTTAGTATATTACGTCCCCTATAATAAGGAAGTCGACCGGCATGACAATTTATCGTTTTAAATTTTGCTAAATTTATAATTTTAGTTTTGAATATTTGATTAAATGACATTGATACAAATAAATCACAATCAAAATGCTGAATTCTTTGAATAAACTCATCCGAGTTAATATTTTCATGCTTTAAATATGGGACGTTGTAGTCCTCACAGTAGTCAAACAAAACTCTGTCTGTCGTGTCATATCTAACACAGATAAATTGTATCGATATTTGCTTATCTAATATAAGCTTCTTAAAAGCCTCATGAGCCCAAGGGCCATCTGCAAAATAACCTATTTTTAACATTTTATTATGGCACTACTCGGGATATTAACTACACGCTCTTCAAGCCATTTGGCATTAGTTAATTCTGCTGATTGGCAGTCGCTGAACATCATTAATTCATTCATTAATCGCCATACTGGCCGCGACATAACGCCAGCCTCATTCAAATCCTTCAAAAAAATTTCGCGCGCTTGCTTGTCTTCGAGCACCAAAGTATTGAGCCAATAATTTGAAGTTGCTTGAGCCGGTTCTTTTACAAACTTAAGATGACAATCGGAGAAGAATTCAGCGTAAGCGTTTGCAATATCTCGCTTGCTTTCTAATAGTTTTGGCAAGCTCTCCATTTGCGCACACCCAAGTGCCGCGTTGATGTTGGGCAGGCGGTAGTTATAACCAATTTCATCATGCACAAATTCATACGGATGAGGTTGCTTAGCAGTGGTGGTAATATGCTTGGCACGCTTAGCCAGCGCTTCATCGTCTGTAACAATCATGCCACCGCCGCCAGTAGTGATGGTTTTATTACCATTAAAGCTTAATGCTGCAAGCTTACCAAATGACCCAGTATGTTTGCCTTTATAGAAACTTCCCAAGCTTTCAGCTGCGTCTTCAATAAGTGGAATATTAAATTCATCGCATATTTTGGCAATCTCATCAATACAACAAGGATGGCCAAAGGTATGCATAGGTACAACCGCAGAAATCTTTTTACCTGTTTTATTATTGATACACCCTAAAGTAGTTTTTGTCGCATTTACATCAAGAAATGCTCTTAGACTTATAGGGCTCATTCCTAACGTATCTAGATCAACATCAACGAAAACCGGCTTAGCTCCGCAATAACTAATCGCATTGCAAGTCGCGATAAATGATAGCGGCTGCGTGATGACTTCATCATCCTGGCTGACTCCAGCCAACTTAAGTGCAATGTGCAAAGCCGCTGTTCCATTTACAGTCACAATCGCATACTTGACACCGGTATATTCTGCCACCAACTGCTCGAATCGATCGACATACTTCCCAACGCTAGATACATAAGTCGAATCAATACAATCAATCAAATATGCCTTCTCATTCCCGAAAAATTTTGGCTCATGTAAGGCAATAAAATCTGCAGTCTGATAAAGGTTACGGATGAAATTAATAGTATCTTGGTATTTATTAGTCATTTTTACACTTTAGCATCTTATCTAAGTAGCACTTTACTCAACAAATCAAATTAAAACTGATAATTCGCTCATGCTGTCAAATCGACAATTTGATTATAAGTGCCTATTCTTTTAATTTTTCCTTCACACAACTCTAAAATTTGCGTGCAGTTTTTTAATGTGCTAAGACGGTGAGCAATAATGAAAATAGTAATATTTGGGTTGGAAGTTTGAATTTCTTGCATAACTTCCTTTTCAGTTTTTTCATCTAATGCATTTGTGGCTTCATCAAGAATGAGCACTCTTGCCTTTTTGTATAATGCACGCGCAATCCCAATGCGTTGTCGTTGACCTCCACTTAATCTTGCACCGCGCTCCCCGATAAGAGCACTAAAGGCCTCTGGCTGATTTTCAATGAATTCATCAATTTTCGCATGTTGTGCCGCTTTTCGGACACGGTTTAAATCAATTTCCTCAAATGGAATACCGAATGCAATATTTTCTGCAATAGATATATCAGCTAAAAATATACTTTGAGGGACGTGGGCAATTGCTCGCTGCCATGCTACTTTATGTCCTAGTTTTAATGGTTTATCGTCTATTAGTATTTGGCCTTGAGAGGGGTCAAGCAATCCCATCAACAAGTCTAATAAAGTACTTTTACCACTGCCAGTGGCCCCTACAATGCCCACTCGCGAACCTTTTGGTATTGTGAAGTTGACATCCTGGAGCGCCCAAGAACTTTTGTTGCTGTACCTAAAACATACATCATCAAAAATAATATTTTTATTTAATGCAAGTGCTTTTCGCTTAGGTTGCGTCGTATATAAATTTAAAGATTGGTCGAGCAAATCTAGAACATCAGCTAACGATGCTCTACTGGCTAACATTGTTGACCAGCCACCATAAATTTGTTGCATAAGGGGTAATGATCTTTGTGCGACAATAGCTAATATGCCCAATAATGGTAATATCGCGCCAGTATTTCCAGACTGATATTTTACAAAAATAACTAAAATAGCGATGAGAGTCATAGCCAAAGTCTCCATAATACATCGCGGTGCTGCAACTACAAATGTATTTTGACTGGTTCCTTGCTGAAGTTTCGTTATAGAATTATGGTATGCCTTACTATAGATTCCTTGTGAGCCATCCAACAAAATATCACGAATACTGCCTAAACCTTCTTGTATAAGTTTAATTAATCTAGTCTGCTCCAATGCCAACATAAGACTATTTCGGCTAACTATATGCCTAGTTAAGTTTGCAATAGCTAAATAAGAAAAACCAAAAATAACTGCAGAAATAATAGTAATCATCGGGTCTACAAAAAAAAGCGTAAGCATAATAGACACAAATATCACTAAAGATATAAATAAATTTATTGCCGCTATTAAAAAAATCGTGGCAATGTTAGTTTTCTGTGTCATTGCACTTATGATGTCGCTACTATTTCGGGTAAGATGCGCTTCATAGGGTTGATAAAGTGTTTGGCTATAAACTTTAACACTCAGATCGGCTCCAGTAGCATTAGCAAATTTAGCACCAAACCAAATCAAAATCATTCTTAGTAATCCTGATATCATGCAAGAAATCACAAACAAAATAGTTATAGGTATGATCAAATCTCCCCCAATTTTTAATTCAAGCATGTCAATAACGTAAACAATGGGGGGGAAATTCAATGTTTTATTAGGCTCGGTAATTATGGTTATAAATGGAATAATAGCTCCCAAACTTACCACTTCAGCGAAGGAGCCGAGTATGGTCAAAAATAGTAACAGATAAGATTGTTTACGTCGTTTTAAAGTAATGTGACACCAAAGACGATAAAATAAAATGTAGAAAGATTGTGTGGAAAGCATTAAGATTAATTTAAATATAGATTAGTGATTGAGGAATAGTCATAGAGTATTTTAATAAAAAAGATCTATAAATCATTGTAGCCAAGATAGATTATTTCTCAAAAAAATCGAACCATAGCGCGAGTAAATTTTTCCATGTAGTCTAATACCATTGGCATCTTTGGCATTTTTAGGAAAGATTTTCCTAAATGTACTTTGCAACTTTTTATCTTCCGGTTTAGATTGAAATACCCCCTCTAATCTATCTGCCATTTCAACTACTAAATCTCTAATTTCTTCCGGGGTATTGTCAACTAGCTCTACATCTTTGTCATTAAATTCATATTTGACTGTACAAAAACCTACATTTCGCGAAAAAATTTCTCTCATAGTCAGCTCTCTTCCGTCTAATTTTGAAATATGATGTTTAGCAATTGCGAGAATTTTGGAGCTAAATGTGAATAAAATTCCTAATGGTGCCACATTCACAAAAGCAATTGGACGTCTAAAAATTAATGGAATAGCATCCCAGCCTGTTGCAGTAGATATTGCAAAAAAACATTTTGCCCCTAAATATATATCCATAAATTCAGTCCGCATACCGTTAGATGCATAATCAATTACTCTGGGATGTGAGCTATTTAATGGTTCGCGAACTTCTGCTCCCATTCGGATGACATAATAACCTCGATTAGCGAGTGTTTCGATAGCTAAGAGATAATCTTGAATATTACTATCTCGGTGATTGTGATAAGTCACATTCATTTCACCATAAATCATATTTAGATATAAGCTATCTCTTACAGTTATACAAATATAAGGGGCATTATCTTTTATTCCAAGCCTTGCTAAGCCTTCCTTACCTCGCATCTCTTCATTAAACGTAAAATTAATATGAGGGGATGTACGATCTAATAAATTATCGATATCCCTATCTCCTCCTATAGCCTCCACAGCGCGATAAGAAAAGAAACAATTAAATGACCTAAAAATTAAATCAAGTGGCCTAAGCAAAAAATATGGCAATACAATCAAATATCTTTTCCATATTCTAGCCATTTCATGGTTGCATGGTTTTCTTGGAAAATAATGCAAATCAATAAAGTCAAGATTTCTATTGTCTCTGTTACACAAATATAATTCAGTATTAGCGGCAAAGTGTCCGAGTCTATCGCTGCGAATAAATCCAACTCTGATTTTAACAAAAAGTTGCAAGATAAAAATTATTGAAAAGCTTATTAATGAAACAGGAAAAGCTAATAATAAAATTGGCTCACTCTTTATTATTCTAATTTCCTTAACAAACTTATTACATATAAAATTTACCAATTTAGAAAGATAAGGCTTTTTCATAATTTGATTGAGTTCCTATATCTATAAGAATATCTTTAGTTTGATAGGTGAAAATATGACCTATAAAATTTTTGATAATATCCAAACTAAAGTCTTGTGCAGTATTTAAATCGCCTCTTAATTTATTTAAAAGCCCCGGTGAAAGTATATATACCGCACCATTTGCTAGATTACCTGGTGGGTTATTCTGTTTTTCATAAAAGCCTATAACGACTCCCCGCTCATCAATATCTACTATGCCGCATGATGACGGATCTTCGGTACGAAAGATCATCATAGTCATCAAGCATTCTGAAGGGCGATTAATGTGTGCTTTTTGAAATGCCTTAAAATCTGCTAAACAATAATTATCTGCATGAATTAAAAGACCGTCCTCATCCTGAAAAAAATCTAAATGGCTAATTAAAGTACCGGCTGTTCCATGAAGATTTGGTTCATGAACTAATTTAACCTCTTTGACATAAGGGCTAGCTTCTATAAAAGTCTCAACCTGAGTTGCCAAGTAATGGGTATTAATTAAAAAAGGTCCTATGCCAGCTTTCGTCAAGCGCTCTAACCAGATACCCAATAGAGGCTGACCTTTAATCGGCACTAAGCATTTGGGCGTGGTATTAGTTAGTGGCCGCAACCGTGTGCCCAAGCCCGCAGCCAATAAAATAGCACGCACTAACTTAACTCTCGCAATAATTCTTCGGCACGTAGTGGTGTGTTACCCACCCGCCCCACTTGCGCTGCAGCGGCAAGTGAACCTAAACAGGCTGCTTCCCAAATAGTGCCCCCGCAAGCCAGGGTCATAGCGCTAGTAATTAATAGAGAGTCTCCAGCGCCAGCTACATCCTTAGCCGCGCTATTCAGTGCACCTACCCGATCGGTTAACCAGTCATCATCTTGGCCCTTGTCTATAATGACGGTAGCATGAATTAATAGGCCCTCTTCTCCTAATTTGAGCAACACATTATGAGCGGTAGCTTGTTGTCGCAATTTTTCGGCCAATATCACCAATCCATCTTCACTGTTGCGAGCAGCGAGGCGGGCTTCGTGCTCAGTAGGGGTGATGAGATCCATACCCTTAAAGCGACTAATATCACCCACCTGTGACGATGACTGACTATCAGCAGCTAAGAGCACACCGTGACTTTTAGCCAAGACTATAAGTTGATCAACCAGCGGTTGCGGCAAGCAGCCATAGTTAAAGTCAGAGAATACAAGCAAATCTGTACTTTCTAAAGCCACCTCTAGCGCCTTTAATAAATGTGTTTGCAGTGCAGTAGAAATTGCCGATTGGTGCAAGTGACTGACGCGTAATAGACTTTTCCCTTTACTGCGATAACGCTGCTTTAAGGTAGTAGGTCGACTATCGTCCAACAGTAACTGCACCTTAACACCAGCGGCAGCCAAGACTTCTAATGCATAATCCCGCGAGGCATCATTACCAGCAACTGAAAAAAACTGCACCCCTGCACCTAAACCAGCTGCATGGGCTGCGACTATACCTGCCCCACCTAAAAAACGAGTTGAGTCTACGGGCGTTACGACTATTGTTGGATCTTCCTGCGACATACCTAATGGCTCACAGGTAATGTACTCATCAACAATCAGGTCACCCACTACACAAATCTTAAGCCGTGAAAATTGTTGTACCAATTCAACCAATCTTGCCGGCTTAATCTGATGCCTTAGCATATATTCATATGGCAGACTAATTGAATTAAAATTCAACTCTTGAAATTCTTTGCGAATAAGGTCAAGTGAAGAGAAAATAGTTTCACCAGAACTAAATACTAGCGTCCCACCATACTGATCTAACAATGCTAGCTCAGGATTGAAGCGTAACTCGTGCTCCTTACCTTTTACCACAACGTCCGGCCTTAATCGTGAAATTAAAACATCTAATGGCTCATCAAATATGAATGCCTCATCTACCCAAGAAATACTTTGCACACCATCAAGTCTTAATGGTTCATGCACGTGCGCAGAATTGCCAGCAATGCGATCCGATTGCACGGCAACAATCAAACGATCGCCACACTCCTTGGCAAATCGAAACAAACGCAAGTGGCCTGGATGCAGGACGTTGAACGATCCTGAAACGAAAACTGTTTTCAAAGAAAATTTCTCAGTAAATTAGCTAAAACTATATTTTTATAAAAAATTAACATGCAGTGGTTTAGGTTCTGCGCCTGGCTGCATTCGTTGAATTCTTTTGGCGTGATTATCAAGCGCAACGCTAACATAGTGTTGAATCGGCAACGTACCCATCATAGTCTGAGCATCAAAGGATGGGGATGCCAAATAATTCATCGCTCGCCAATAGCGTTCTGATTTCCAAATATCAATAAAACGCTCCTCTGTAAAATTTCCAATGTGAAGTTTAGAATATCGAGCATTAAAAAACATTCCAGATGGAGCTACCAGTCCACTACCACTGATTTGTAATAGAAACTGGGGGCCGTAAAAACGATTATAAGAAGGCTTGTCGCCATCTTTAATTTTATCCCACTTTACAATAATTTTTGTTTGGTCGTTACTCATAGACTCAGCTTGAATAAGCAAATCATAAAGGCTGTCGTATTGGCTATAATCAATACCTAACGTGTGCTGTTCGTCATCTGAGCAGTGTTTAATCACTGCGTAATCAACACCTAAATCAAGCCCTAATTGCGCAAATGGAATAATTTCATCCTTCAAATGGGGCATAAGCACCATCTGAATGCCTAGTGTCACGGACAAGCCTTTCCGTTTCTTTAAATCCACCGCGTATTTGATATGTTTGATAGCGCGGTCAAAAACTTCGGTATGCTCAGGTCCTTTATACATAATACTAGCGTAGCTTTCTGGTCGACCTGCCGCTACAGTAAAACGTACCCAAGTTAGATACGGTAAAACCTGCTCAATTTTATCTGGCTCCCATTCCCAAGCATTCGTAGCATTACCAACATCTATGCCTAATTCTGCTGCATGCTGGATAAAAGGTACATAAGCTTTTGATAGCGTACTCTCACCATCTGAAACAAGCGAGACACTGCGTATCCCGATAGAAGAAAAATCATCCAACAAGTTAAGCGTACTCGCGGTCTTTATACTACTGCGGGCCTGTGATTCTTGCATCATGGCATAGCAGAATGAGCACATAGCCCCACATGCTCTGGTGAGAGCCATATCAACACTTACTGGTGCGATTCGTTCTCCAGCCTCCCATGCGTCTACTCGATCCATATGGTAGGAAAGTTTATGGGAGTCAAGTATTAATGCGCCTTCTCGCGTTTGAACTGCATCACTCATGATTTCACCTCAATTCCTCGAAGATTTCTTAAGGAATTACGATCACCAAACGGTTCCAACCAAACCACCAAACCCGCATCAATCGACTCTTTAAGATAATCCTCCAAATCTAACAACAAAGTTCCTCGCTTATCAGCTGAAACCGTTTCAAGCAATTTAACAATAATTTGACCATCCTGCTTTGCCTCAGCAACTATAAGTAGTTTGTTTGAAAATGCAGTGTATTTGATTAATGAATTATTAATGAGATTAAGTCTTGCTTCATCAGACAATATATACCAAGACTTGTCGGGTATCGGAGTTTCTGTAAGGGCATAACAAATATTACTACTCATAATTAATAGGCCTTAATTTAGTTTTAAATTGGTTTTAACAGATGAAATTAAAATGGTCCAGTAAAACCACGGTTAGGTGTGTCATGCGGTCCATCGCGACGTAACATCTCACACATATTTAGATAGTTAGGCGAATTTTTGTCAATTTTTAACATTTGAACCACCGCATCAGCAATAGTTTGTGGGGTTGGATAATAATCCTCTACCATAAAATGAGATGTCGGGGTCGGATGATTAGGTGATGTAACTCTTACAGGATTAGTTTTTAATGCTCTGAAAGCTTGCTCAGAAACTTGACTAATCAATTCCCCCGCTATACTGCCCGAATAGAATGCTGTATCTGCAACAATCAACCTGCCTGTTTTTTGAACAGAAGTTAAAACACTAGCAACATCCAAGGGGCTCACGCTACGCATGTCTAAAACTTCAATACTTATGCCCATACAGCTCATCAAGGCTTTTGCAGCTAAAAGAGATTCAACTGCCATATAAGAAAAAGCCGCAACTGTAACAGTATTTCCTTCATGCATCACCTTAGCTAAGTCTAGAGGCACTCGATAATACTCTTCAGGAACATTATCTTTAATTTGATGTAACCAACGGTGCTCAATAAACATCACTGGGTTATTATCTTCGATTGCTGCAATCAGCATCCCCTTTGCATCATAAGCAGTTGTTGGCATTATGACCTTTAGTCCCGGCACCTGTGCAAAAATTGCCTGCAAACTTTGTGAATGTTGAGGCCCCTGCCCCCAACCACGACCAACAATCACACGTACGACCAAGGGCACAGACGCCTTGCCATTGAACATGTAATGCCATTTAGCTGCATTATTAACTAATTGATCCATCGCCAATAAAGCAAAATCAATTCGCTGGTGAATCATTACTGGACGCATACCAGAAAGTGCTGCGCCAATACATATCCCTGTTACTCCATTTTCAGAAAGCGGCATATCAAAAACACGTTGCGCTCCGTATTTTTCACGTAGGCCCGCAGTAGTATTAAAAATTGCCTTAGGATCCGGCACTCCTTCTCCAATTACAATGACACTTGAATCCCTATCCATTGCATTATCAAGACCTTCTCGAATCGCTTGCGCGTAAGTTATATCTCTACTCACAAGATTAGGCGAAGATTCGCTTCGCAGCATCTTTAGCTGAAGGCTTTACACTTGAAAGTGCAAATTTAAAGGCATCTGAGACTTCTTCAGCAATCTCCGCTTCGAATTTTTCAGATTCAGATTGACTCAATATATTGCTTTGTTTGAGCCTAGCTATATATTTTGCAATTGGACAGTCTTTCAGTCCAATTTCAATTTCTTGTGTTGCACGATAACCAAAATGATCATCAAAATCCGGCCCGCAATGTTCTCTCCAGCGGTAAGTACTCAATTCAATGAATTGCGGCCCCCTACCTTGCCGAGCATTTTCAACTGCAGTTTTAGCAAGGGAGAACACCTCTTCAACATCATTCCCATTGCCTATATAAGAAGTCAAACCATGAGCCTCGGCTATTCGGTAAATAGGACGTTTTGCTTGTCTCTCCTCCAACCGTGTATAAACAGAGAATTCATTGTTCTCACAAACAAAAAGTATAGGAAGTTTATGAAGTGCGGCAAAGTTCATGGATTCATGAACGACTCCTTCTTCAAAACAACCATCTCCTAAAAAAATTATACTAATCCGATTTTCAACCTTTAAAGACGCTGCCCATGCAGCGCCTACTGCCAGCGGCACTGTTCCACCGACAATTGGCGTAGATCCCATGAAACCAATATCCAAATCAATTATATGCATAGATCCGCCGCGCCCTCCACAACAGCCTGTAGATCGGCCATATAACTCGGCAAGCATGGCGTTCAAATTACCCCCTTTGGCAAGATAATGACCATGCGCACGATGATTACTAAACATCACATCATCAACAGATAGGGCTGCACATATTCCAACAGCGATGGCTTCCTGCCCAATACACAAATGCATAGGACAACGCATTTCTTGTTCAGCATAACGATCTGCAATTGCCTCTTCAACACGCCTAATTCGCAACATTGAGCGCAACAAACCAAGACGATTCAGCTGTTTATTAGTCGCCTCAACTTGCTTCATAAAATAGGACTCCGCACGTTGAACCATACAAAACCAAAATATAAAATACCATGAATTAACATTGCCTCATTTTTTACCTAAGTAACGAAACCATGTACTTGTCGCTTTTTCAATAGAATTTATATTCCAAACCGGTGCATCGCTCCAATTTTGGATACTATCAAGCATGTTGCGAACACCATCTTCAAATGCAACTTCTGGTTTCCACGCAAGTAATCGGGCAATTTTTTTTGTATCCGCAAAAGTACAGTTAGGCTCACCTGGTCGCTTAGGTATATGCACTACAGGGCCACCTAGTAGCTCGATCAAGAGATTAACGCTGTAATGATTGCCGCTTCCTACATTCATTGCTTCGCCACTGACATCTGATTGCGCTGCTTTAATAAAAGCTGCTGCAACATCAGTGACATAAGTGAAGTCTCGCGTTTGAGTGCCATCACCAACAACTGTAAAAGGACTACTTTTGAGTTTTTGCGCTAAAAACACACCGAACACTGCGCCGTAAGCCCCAGAGGTTCGTGATCTAGGTCCATATACATTAAAAAGCCTGAGTGAAACAGCCGGTAATTTGTAAGTTTTTACCCAATGCAACACTAACTCTTCACCCATATATTTGGTTAAGGCATAAGGATATTGGGGATCAATCGGCGATGTCTCTGGAGTGGGATAAATATCAGGTATGCCGTAACTTGAAGATGATGCCGCATAAATAAGACGCTTTACCCCAGCTTCCAGTGCACATTGCAGCACATTAAGTGTGCCAGTAACATTGGTTTGATAGTAGTTATCGGGCTGTTCAATTGAAGGGACAATATCAGCAAGCCCAGCCATGTGAAATACCCAGTCAACACCATCCAAGTAAGGACGCATGGTAGTTCTATCGCAGATATCAACTTGATGGAATGAGAGCTTTGAGTGCGTCTCGAAACTATTAATATTCGCTTTGCGCCCACATGCCAAATTATCAAGAATCACAACCTCATGACCTAAAGCAAGCAACATTTCAGCTAGGTGGCTTCCAATAAAGCCACAACCACCCGTAACTAGTGTTTTCAAGGTAAGTAAATTATCTAAATGAAGTTAACATGAGGAATATTGTTTTCTAACATGGAATGGAGATATCTATTGACTTCATCCATGCGACAGTTACGACGACATTCTTTAATATCAAGCTCATGACGAATAAACTCAAAACTTTTTTGACGCTTTTCACCCTCCCAGATTGCCTGGAATGAATGCTCATTGATATTGCCATATTCAAAGCGCTTGTCCAATAAGTAGGCGCTACAACCATACACTGACCCGTCAGCCATAATGTAGCCCCAAACGAAAGGTGTTGCATGGCACTTTTGATACCTATCTGTCTCTGTATACTTTTTCATTGCATGTCCACGAAACACGACGTTAAAGTTTTCGGTGTTATATGACTCAAATTGATTTGCCATTGCTAAATGTGGTGCGTAATCAATTTCTTCATATTTATGAGTGTCACTAAAAAGATGCTGCGAATATGGCTTAACAACTAAATAATCTAACCCTATCTCATCCCTACAAAGTTCTGCCAGTTTTCCCATTTCATCTGCATTTTCAGGAAGTAGAAGTGACTGCGCACCGATGACGCAATCGAGTTTGTTTTTTCTCTTAGCTTCAACTGCTCGCTTTAAATTATCAATGACTTTTTGAAAGTCTTTTTCTTTAGTCTGATGAATTTTTGCGTAGGTAGATGCAGTCCCTGCGTTTATTGATACTTTTATCCATGAAACTAATGGAAGGGCTTCAATGATAAACTGTTCATTCATTACCGTCGCATTAGTGGTAAATGAAACATCTATTCCGGCATCTTTAGTCATCTTGACTATTTCATGAATACGCTTGTGCAGCATCGGTTCACCCTCGCCTGCGTACATAATGCTTTTGATGCCCAATCGACCCATTTCAGGCAACCTAGCTTTAAGAAGCTCAACATCAAGCATATTTGTTTTATAGCCAATATAATCGACAGCGCAAAAGGTACAACGATGATTGCAAGCCCCTACCGGTGAAACCTCAAGATAGATTGGATAAACCGATTTAGCCTTATTCCAATCATCACCCACATCCATTAACTGTGCTACTCGCTTAGGGTGGTAAATTAGCTTATGGCTATCAATTGAATATTTATCGTTCATCATCTATCCTTATTTAACTTTCGTTTTAGTTGCGGAAATATCCTGATCATACAGCCACTGCATACATATATGCCCAACGATAAGTTGCAGATCTTCGGCAATTTGCATATCATCTATCTCAAAGTGAATTGGATATTGTGCAAGTCTTTTGCAATGCCCACCGGTGAATCCTAGAATAGCAAACGTTTTCATTTTCAGTTCATTGGCTACTTCAATCGCCTTCACTACATTGGCTGAATTGCCGCTTCCAGATAGCACTATTAAAACGTCACCAGGATTACCTTTAATTCTAATCTGCTCTGAGTAAATATTATCGTATCCTAAATCGTTAGCAAGACATGTTAGCACTGCCGCATTCGCACTTAAAGCTTCCACCCGTAAACCACCGCCACTTTTCACACCAGCGCCATAAATAAAATCATTAGCTAAATGTATGGCATTACCCGCACTGCCCCCATTCCCGCAAATATAGATAGATTGGCCTGCATGCCAAGCCTCTAGCAAGCATTCAGCTAAAACTGAAATTTGTTGCATGACTTCAAGTTCTAGTGCATAGGTCAGTTTATTAACATAGTTTTTAATGTAATTTTGCATAATTTTCTTAGTAAATTTTAGGTTACTTTGACTTCAAAAATAAGTCAGCTACCCCATTTGAGTTGGGCTGAAGAACAACACCCTTTTCTGCTATCAATGGATAAAGACTCCAAATATCGGGATTAGAGTTGACCATACTTAAGTAAGCCCACGCTGAAAGGTGTTGTTGTAAATTGCTACATCTCATAATTTTTCCTGTGAAGCCCAAGTGCTTGAGCACATTTCTTGTAAAGTTAGCATTGCTTTCCAACTCAAATCAGCGTTTGATTTGTCCACTTTAGCATAGCAACTAGCGACATCACCTGCTCGCCTATTCGTAATTTTTAAGGGAATAGATTTACCACTGACCTCTTCAAAAGCTTTAACCAGTTCAAGTACACTACTACCCTTACCTGTCCCTAGGTTAAATACATGTAATCCTAATTTCTTCCTTAAAAAACTCAAAGCTGCCAAGTGTCCTTCAGCAAGATCCATCACATGAATGTAGTCTCTCACACCCGTACCATCAGGCGTATCATAATCATTGCCATACACATTAAGATGCGGTAAATTGCCTAACGCAACCTGAGCTATATAGGGCATAAGATTGTTTGGCATACCATTAGGATCTTCGCCAACCAGCCCAGACTTATGGGCACCTACTGGATTAAAGTAACGTAAACAAGCGATATGCCAAGTCGAGTCTGAAGCCACAACATCCGCTAACATTTCTTCAATATGCAGCTTACTTCGCCCATAAGGATTGGTTGCCTGAGTCGGATGGTTTTCATCTAAGGGGAGGTATTGTGGTGCGCCATAAACTGTTGCACTACTGCTAAATACCAGCGTTTTGATATTAGTCGCACGCATGGCTTGTAGTAAACTGATTGTGCCGCCTACGTTATTATCAAAGTAATCAATTGGGTTTTGGACAGACTCACCCACCGCTTTTAAACCTGCAAAGTGAATCACTGCATCAATTTTATAATCTTGGAGAACTTTTTTAACGAGTTCAGTATCGCGAATATCCCCCTTAACACAGGGAACCACCTTGCCTAATATTTTTGCTAAGCGTTCCAAAACACTACGATGACTATTACAAAAGCTATCTAAGATGACGACTTGATGACCAGCATCAGTCAGCATGACTGCCGCATGACTGCCAATGTAACCTGCCCCACCTGTGAGTAAAATATTCATATTTTTATATACTTGGCCCGCTATTGCCCGCTATCAAATTTTGTAATCATGATAATTTTCTTCATATTTTTATCCTCTTTTAAGCACGCTACCGCCCTGCCCGATCAAAATCAGCATATCAACATTTTTATAGATAGCAATAATTGCTACCTTCACATTAAATCTTTATAAAACTTCAAGCGACTTTTTTAAAGTCCTTCAAATCAAATTTAGCGGTGAGATTTTTTGCCATAAAGTTAATAAATAGCATCGCTCTTTCCTCACCTTTGTAGGTACTAAAAATAGCTTCTATTCCTTTGAAGGGTCCTTTAAGAATCTCTACTTTGTCACCTATAGAAAATACTTTCACCACTAAAGCTTTGTCAATCTGTTGTTTTAGGTTATCCATCGTTTTGTCATCCAAACTTGCAGCCAGCCCTCCAAAATTCACAAGATGCGAGACACCCAAGGTTGAGCGAATTGGCGACCAGTTTTGCTGTCCGTCATGCCTCAACCTCACAAATAGATACCTCGAGAACGCAGGCTCCTTACTTAATATCTTTTTGCCCTGTGAAATTTTTTCTTTATTGATCAAAGGCAGATAACATTGATAGTTTTGGCGTGTAAGATTGTCGAATGCAACTTTCTCTTGCTGAGGCTTGGTATAGATAAGGTGCCAATTATTCATAAAATCAATCTTTCAAGCTAGATTTCAGTGAAGTAATCTCTTTTTTTAAAGCATGGTATTCCACCATTTTGCGCTTTAAAAAACCTGCGGTGAGTTTGGTTTTTTCCGTAATCCCTTGGGGTGTAAGTAAATATAAATACATTGATTTATTGGGATTCTTACTAAAATTACCGGCTTTAATATGCCCAATATCAATCAAAGCCTTTAGGCAATAGTTAACCCCACCTAAACTAATCCCTAATTTTTGGGCAAGTTCACGCTGAGTTAACTCGGGCTCCTCCTCGAGGAAGTGCAGCACCCGGAAGTGCACGTCGGGGTCTATCTTTTTCAAGGCTTTTGCCATGGCTTGAGTTAACCTCAATATTGTTCAATATTGAACAATAATAAGCTTTAATAAAAAAAGGTCAAGCCTAAATTAAACCTGGCGAATAAAAAAGGCTGGATTGTGTGTCAGCTATAAATTGCTAACTTTTTTTATGTTTTTGTGTTTTTTTTTTGAACGTCAGGTACGAATCCATAAAGTAAAACATAGCAAAGAACGAATAAAAAAATGGTGATGAATATGAAAAGAGGTTTCTGATAAGTCCAGCTAATCCCAATTAATGGAAATAACCAAAGCGGGCTTAAAATTGGGGTTACAAGCGCATTCGCTATTTTTTTATAGGTAGGTTTTGGCCTAAAAAAATGAAAGAATTTAAGATGAAGATGGGCTCTATCAGCACCGTAAATCGAAACGCCTTTCATAGCGCGTCTTAAAAAACTAAATACAACTTCTGTTGCGGGGTAAATTAAAATAAGTACAGCAGCCCAGGGAGAGATTTCAGGATGTCGACCAAAAAGTATAATGGTGAGCATGCTAATAATTAGTCCCAAGCTATAAGCACCTAAGTCACCTAAAAAAATCTTGCCATAAGGATAATTAAAGATTAAAAAGGGAATTAGGATCAGGATCAAGCTAAAGACGGCCGATAACATTACCACATCACTTGTTTTGTAGCTTAAAAATAAAAGTGCCCCCAATATTGATAAAGCAACAGATCCACATAAGCCATTGACCCCATCGATGAGATTCATACCATTAGCGACAGCTACCATACTTAAGATATAAAAAAAACTAATGCCCCCTTCTAAGGCAATCAATTTACCTATCAAAGGCACATCAGCCATGTGGGGTAAAGGTCCCGGAAATTGAGCTCTAAATAACCATCCCACAAAAAGAAGTGCAAGCAATCGTATGGCAGGGTCCACATTATGAAAAAGATCTTCTTTGACTCCAATAACAATAATGGGAATCAAACATATGAGTATGAGTTTGAGAAGTTGAATACTTTCATTGGTAGGGCAATACATCACGAAGGATGAGAGTGACAGAATAAAAATTAGTCCACCTAATCTTGGCGTTTCGTTTAAATGAATGCGCTGAATAGCTGCATAAGTTTTAAGGCCTAGTTTTTGATAAAACTTTTTATGCCATAGATAGGTAATGAAACCATTTAAGACTAATGACATGCCCATGAATATGAGGGCATTAAAATTAAACCAATGCATGACATTAAAATTCATAAAAATAATTTTATCTTAAATTCTACCTATAATTTAAAAGAAAATAATGTGCTCGATTTAAAACTTTGCCCTAAAAGATCTTTAGGGGACAGTTCGATCTTCAAATTTTCAGGCCATTTGATATTTAAAGTGGGATCACTCCATAGTATACAGCGCTCACTTTCAGGGTGATAAAAATCCGTTGTTTTATAGAGATATTCTGAAGTTTCTGATAACGTTAAAAAGCCATGCGCAAAGCCTTC
>Ga0114966_10000984_pt1 | contig 26621 bp, 18 predicted proteins | sample M_130207_XF_Meta_FD_87029 | JGI IMG/M metagenome (GOLD analysis project Ga0114966, IMG submission 87029) | Freshwater microbial communities from Lake Montjoie, Canada to study carbon cycling - M_130207_XF_MetaG | ecosystem: Environmental > Aquatic > Freshwater > Lake | place: Lake Montjoie... | reverse complement strand
GCACGTGATCGTGAACGCCCTCTCGGTTGACGAGCCGACCTTCCATGGCGAACCAACGCACCTCGTCGGGCTGCAATGTGCCGTAGACGAAGACAGGGAGCAGCTCGCCATCGACATAGGGCGACTCCAACAGCGACACGATCACTCCCCTTGCTCGGTGCCCGCGAGGGGCGTGAAAGGACTCGACCTGCGACGCCGCCGCAGCAAGCCGTAGGAAAATACGAAGCCTAGGCCGTTGGTAGCCCAGTGCAGACCCATCGGGGCAAGCAGGCTTCCGCTACCGATGAGGAGCAGGCAGAACAGAACCCCCGCGAGAGCGGTTCCCACCACCGACAGCACCACTGACACCACCCGCGCGCGCGTGCCTGTGCCGATGGTGGCCGCAACTCCCGCATTCGACTCGTGCATCACCAGTGACGGCAGGATGTGCCACAGCCCGAACGCCACCGACGACACTGCGACTCCCCATGCCAGGCCGTAGCGCGACGACACCATCGCGAACAGCACTCCGCGGAATGCCACCTCCTCGAGCAGCACCGTGCCGAACGGAACGACCACGAGCGCATTGCGCATCAGTTCGAGGCCGCCCTGCTCACCACCCCGCTCGTCGTGGAAGAACGTGCGAGTGAACGGCACCGCGGCGCCCACGACGTAGATGAGCATCACGGCGACAACGCACCCCGCACCCCACAGCAGCCCGGTGAGGTAGGTGCCGAGCCCGAGGCCCATGGCCGCCCAGCTCTGGTGGTCGAGCAGTCCGATGCCCAGCAGCGCGAGGGCCCCGAGCACGCAGGTACGCACATACCAGTGCTCGCGCCACCTGTTGTTCATGAGGTTGAGGAGCACCAGCACGCCGAGCACGCCGAGCACGGCGGCGACAGGAATGACGAGCATGCGCCGAGATCAACCGACCTGCACGGAGCCGGCCGCCGCCGGCGAGACACCCCACGACTTCAACTGGCGCTGCACGGCCTCACGCGCCTGATTGAGCTGCTCAGAGATGAGTCGGTCCTGAGCCCAGAACAGCTCGCGGCGACGCAGCGCCTCCTCAATGCGAAGGCGCTCGTCGTCGGCCATCGGAAGGTCGTACGCCAGCGCGACGAAGCGGGCGAGATCAGCCCGATAGTCGTGACCCCGCGACACGAAGATTCCGGGCTTGACGTCCATGGCGTTCTTCACGTCGATCAGCACGGTGAGGAAGGTGCTGAGCACCCGCCAGGTCATGTCGGGCGGGATACCCACGCGCGCGTCCTCGGACCCGAGCCAGTCGGGGAGCTGCACCGCGAGTTCCGGGCCGAACTTCACGATGGGGTCCTCGTGATGAGACAGCAGCACGTACCGCGCGGAGTCGCGCTCGGCAGTGGGTAGCGCCCCCCATTCGTCGAACGTCGCCACCTCGACCACCTCGTGGTCGGGGTCGGAGCGGTCGGGGTCAACCCGCCACGTCGTGGCCCACTCACTACCTCCCGGGCTGCCTAGGAACAGCGCGCGGTCGAGCCCCACGCGGTGGAAGCCGGCCGTGCCCTCGTGCAGGAAGGCGTCTTGGAACGTGTGGGCCCCCAATGACTCCCCGAATCCGACGAGCCGCGGCCTCGCCTCCTCGGGTATCGCGCGCAGACGCCAGGTCAGCGCGTGCAGCAGTGCACGATTCTGCTCGCGCCCCATCGACACGCGGTCAAGCGAGGTGAACGAGGGGCGCAGCGAGTACTGCATAGTCACCATGGCGCAGTCGCCCAGCGTGAGGAACTCGAGTGTTTCGGCCGCGACGTAGTTGATGTAGCCCGAGCCGGTGGGCGACGCCACACAGATCACCGATCGCTCGAAGGCGCCGAGGCGCTCGAGGTCGGCCATGGTGATGTCGACCCGCTGGTCGACCGTCTCGGCTATATCGAGCCCGCCGAAGACGCGAATGGGCGAAGTCGCGGCGGGCCGCCCCATGACCGTTTCAATCTCATCGGGCCGCAGCGCCATGTTGACGAATCGGGCACCCTCGCGCGTGAGCGTGGTCCACTCGATTACCGATGCGGGACCCCCGCTGACGAACTCCGAGGTGGGCTCGCTGTCGTAGGCCGCCTCGATTGCCGCCCCGCCCTGCTCCTGCGAGCGGTAGAGATACTCCATGCCGGTCACCACGCCGGATCCAATGACGCCGAGGGAGACCGCGTGGCCCACCGCCGGTGCCAGAGGCGAGAGCCCAGGAATTGCCCGCCTCGTACCGTCTGCGACCAGGCGCGCGAACAGCGTCTCAACCCCCGCCAGTGTGAACAGTGCCGCAGAGATACCGGTCCCCATGAGGATCGACGTGCCCACGGGCGGTGGCCACGCCAAGCGGCCCGACAACTTTTTTTCGACAGTGGCCTGCTCCTGCTCGGCCAGTTCCGGAAGCGGCATGGGGTCACGCGCGGGAGGCAGAACGTCGAGGCCTGAGGCACCCTCAGCCCGGTAGCGCGCGATCTGCCTCACCGCGATCGCCGATCCGACCAGAAGCCCAGTGGGAAGTGCGGCGAGTCGCAGCGTCTGCGGCCACTGCCGCGCGACTAGGTCGGTGGCGGCGAGCACCCCGGTGATGGCGAGTCCGCCAACTCCGACCTGCTGCAGCACCTGACCGCTAGCCCGGGCGACGGCCCGCTTGGTCGGCTCGCCCCGGCGCGCCGGGAGCCCCTTCACCAGAGCCACCCCGACTGCCCCCATCAGCGCGTTGGCCCCTCCCTGGGCAAGGTGCCGACCCATGGTTCCGCGCTCGTCGGGGGCGGGGATGAGGTGCCCGGCCACGCCCTGAAAAAGGCTTTGGGTAGTTGCGACGATGCCGTAGGTAAGCGCGGCAGTCATGCCCGTGAGCGCCGCCTGGTCGACGGTCGAACGCGGCAGCAATCCGGGGCCGAATGAGCGGCCGACACCCATGGTGGCCACCAGCACGGCGGTGCGCTCGGAGACGTCACGATTGACGAGGTGCTCGACCAGCCGACTCGCGATCGACGCTGCAGCAGGGGCGACCGACACGATGGAACCTCCCGAAACCCGGTACGAGATTGCTGTGCTCTGAGCCTATGTCGTGGCTCGAGGAGGGATGCGCACCGCAGTGTCTGAACCAGCCGATAGTACGAGCGTGACCTGCGAGTCCATCGCCACGGGCAGCCCCGGTGCCGGCACCTGACCCACGACGATTCCGGGGGCCAGTGCAGAGTCAGGCTCGGCCATGCCCGCAGCCAGCCGCACCCGATAGCCGGCGCGGAGCAGGGTCGAGATAGCCGCATCGCGACCAAGGCCCCGAACGTCGGGCAGGCTCGGGGCCGCGCCCACGAGCGCTGCGGGATCCGCCGGAGTGAATAACTCGACCGGGGTGCCCTGCGACAGGCCCGTGAGAGTTTCCTGCCAGATCGGCCCAGCGATGGACCGGCCGAACACCTTGTCGAAGGTCTGCCCGTAGGCCTCAATATTTCTCAGTGCGAACGTGGGGCCCCTCAGGTCGCCGACCCACACGGCGGCCGCGTACTGAGGGGTATACCCGGCGAACCAGGTTGCACCCGAATTGTTCGTGGTGCCGGTCTTGCCCGCGGCCGGACGACCGGGCAGTTCGAGGCCAGCACCCGTGCCACCGGGACCAAAAACTCCCTGCAGCACCGAGGTGACCATGTCGGCAACCGCCGGTGACACCACCTGGCGACATGACGGTGTGGGACTGGGCACCGGGCTGCCGTCGAGGCGAGTGACCGACTCGATCACCACGGGACTGCAGGCGAGCCCATGTGCGGCGAGCGTGGCGTACACGGTCGCCATCTGAAGGGGGGAGGTCTCAAAGGCGCCGAGGGTGAGCGCGGCATCGCGGGACCCCACCGCCTTACTCCCGCTCCTCGGCAGGGAGGTCATGCCGAGTCGGCCGGCCATGTCGGCAACCGCGAGCACACCCGCACGCTCGATGACCTGCACCGAGTAGGTGTTCACCGACTGCGCGGTTGCCTCGAAAGCGTTCAGCAACCCGTGTCCGGAGTCATCGTCGTTGTGGAACCCGCCCTCGGGGCTGTTGAGCTCGGCGGGCACGTAGCCATCGGGTGTGTCGAGGCGTGTGTAGGGCGAGAAGCCCTGTTCGAGCGCGGTGGCCAGAGTAATCGGCTTGAACGTCGAGCCCGGCTGGAAGCGAGGCACCACCGGCACAATGATTTCTGTCTGGCCCTTGGCCGACTCGCTTCCCCAGCGCTTGCTCGTGGCGATGGCCAGCACCTTTCCGGTGCCGGGCTCGACCACGGCGATCCCCGTGGTAACCCGGTTGCGTGGCGACAGGGCTCGGTTGACCGCCTGCTGCGCAATGTCCATGGCTCGCGGTTGCATCGCCGTTCGGATGCTCAGCCCGCCCCGGAACAGCAGGTCGGCACGCGCCTCCTCGGTGGCGCCGAACACCGGGTTCTTGAGCATCGACTCGAGCACCAACTGGCAGTAGTAGGGCCAGCGAGAGACGCCGCAGCCGTTGGACGCCGAGGTGAGCTTGGTGCCCAGCCGCGTTCTCGACGCAGCAACGGCCTGGGCAGGAGTGATATGCCCCGTAGCCTCCATGCGCTTGAGAACCACATTGCGCCTCAGTGTCGACAGCCTGGGGTTGGAGATCGGGTCATAGGTCGAGGGCCCCTTCAGCATGCCCGCCAGCGTGGCTGCCTGCGGAAGGGTGATCTTGGCCAGCCGCACTCCGAAGTAGCGCTCGGCGGCCGCGGCCACACCGTAAGCCCCCCGACCGAAGTAGACGGTGTTCAGGTAGGCGGTGAGCACGCCGTCCTTACCCAGCTTGCTCTCCGCCTCGACCGCGAGCCTCGCCTCGCGCAGCTTGCGACTCAGTGAGGTCGCCGTGATCTCCTCACGCTCGGCGTCGGTGCGGGCCTCGGTCAGCAGCAGGTTCTTGACGTACTGCTGGGTGATGCTGCTTCCGCCCTGGCGTGACCCGCCGCCGAGGTTGTTGATCAGCGCCCTCGTGGTGCCTCGGACGTCAAGGGGCCCGTGCTCGTAGTAGCGGTCGTCCTCGATCGAGATGACAGCGTTGACCATGTTTGCGGGGATCTTGTCGAGCGGCACGGGGATGCGGTTCTCGGCGAAATACCGGGCGATGATGCTGCCATCGGCGGCATAGATCACCGAGCGCTGGGGAAGCGGCGCGTCCAGGGGAAGATCGGTGGGCAGGGCCTGCCACCACGTGACGGCCTCGCGGGCCCCGATTCCGACACCGCCCACGGCAGGCGCGCCCAGCATCGACACGATCGGGGCCACCAGCAGCGAGCCTGCCACGAGCCCCACGAGGGCAAGCAGCCGTCGACGGCGGCGAGGAACCGAGCGCGCTGCGCCCGGAAACCAGTCGTCGAGGGCTGCCATGTTCCTAGTCTCCCTTCCTTACTGCCGTGAGCCCGACTTCGCCACGACCTTGACTGTGTCGGGCACTCTCGGTGTGGCCGAGTCGTCTTCTAGAGAAGGGACGAAAGACCGGGCCGTTCCGTGCCGCGTTGCACAGAGTCGTAGCCCCGGTGGGCCAGACTGGGAGATAGGGGTCCGCGATGTGGTTCCCGAGGTTCCCCGATGAGGCGGAAGGAGGCGACGACCGGTGACGCCATCACGCGGGCCACGATCAGGCCCGACCTTGATCGTGGTGGCTGTGTTGGCGCTGAGCATTCCTCTAGCTCTGGCGGTCGTGCTTCAGGCGGCCGGCATCCCGATACTGCCGGGGGGCTCGTCACGTACCTCTGAGGTCGCGGCCGCGGCCGCGAAGGCACCCCTCGTCGTGCTCGGTGACTCGCCCGCGACCACGACCCTCGCGGCCCTACTGATTAGCAGCCCGGCGCCCGGATGGCTTCCCGTGAGCCCGGCTGACTGGGCTGTCGGAACCCCCTACGACTACGCCTGCGATCTCGGGGCCAGCACGGGTCCGCGAGCCGTCGTGTCGGTGCAGCGGACGTTCATGACAGGCCCGAAGACGGCCACCGTGTCGTTGTACGCCTACGGCGCAGGCGCCGGGGCAAGTGCGTACGCCGAGTTCGCTCGCAGACTCGAGCAGTGCCCCAACCGCGAGTCGACCATCACCATCGCGCCGTCGGCCGTCAACGGCGCTGCAGCGCTCACCGGCCGGGTACGACTCGAAGGCTTTCCCACTGCCGTGTCGAGCGTGGCCTGGCGCGAGGGCGACGTCATCCTCGAGGTGCATTCGGCCACGCTGGGTGCCTCTGCCTTGCTCGTGTTGGCCAGCACTATCGACTCGACCGCCACGGCAGCACTCCAGCCGGTGTGCCCAGCTCTCGGCTCAACGATCGACGACGGCACCCGTTCGCCCTACGTGTCGCGCGATGGGTACACGGGCCTCGTGGTGGGGCGTGATGTGTCGGTGCCCCCGATCCCTGAACCCGCCGCCCCCACCGGAGTCACACGCCGCGATTCCACCGTGCCGCTCGAGCCTCTGCCCGCAATCTCGCTGCCAACGTCGACTCCCACCGAGCCTCTCTGGCCTCCCCTTCCCACCATCCCGCCGACGCCGGTGCTGCCCACGCCAGTGAGCGCACAGCCCACAGCGGGCGTGGCCATGGTGCCCCAGCGAGACGACGTGGGGCCTGGCTGCGGCTGGGCCTTCACCCAGCAACTTGCACCCGCCTACGACGAGGAAATCGCGCAGCAGCAGGCGTCGGCGCAGATCGCCACCGTCACCGCCGACCTGCTCGCGGCGCAGAAGCGATGGGCTGTCGACGTGGTGGCCTACTGGACGGCCGCGAGCGCCTACGACCAAGCGATTGGACCCTTCCGCATCTACGCGGCCCAGGTTGAGAAGGCGCGTACCAGCTGGGCTGAGCTCCAGCTCGCGCGCGACCAGTACGCCACCGCACTGGCCCTGTGGCAGCAGCTCGTCGCCAGCCGCACCACCTTCGTGGGCGCCCAGCTCGCTGCCTCCCGCGACTACGAAGCGGCCCTGCTCTTGTGCGCCCAACCTTCGACCACGACCAGCACGCCCCCAGCCAGCACGTCCTCGACCAGCACATCGCAGCCCACCTCGGGCCCCGGCCCGACGACCACCCCCGACCCCACGACGACGCCCGACCCCACGACGACCCCCGTCCCCTTACCCAGCCCGTCCCTCACCTTCAGCAACCCCTGCCCGCCGGTGCGCCCCGAGATCCTCGACCAGCCCATCCCCACACTGGCCCCGCCACCCCTCGCGCCCCCCGATCCACGTCCCACGGCTACAGGAACCCCCACCCGCGGCCGATAGGAGCACTGAGAGGGTGATGACATGGGCGTGACGAGTGATTCTCGGCGATCAGCGGCAGCGCTGATGCTGACGGTCGCGCTGGCGGCTACCCTCACGACTGGCACTGCGGTAGCCGAGACGGTGTCTCCAGCAACCCAAGGGCCCCCCTCGGAATCACCAGCGTCTACACCTGTGACGATCGGCTACACCTACCGCTCGGCCCACGGCGGCCTCGCGGTCGGCACCCTGGCCGCAGGCAGTCACGACGAGGCGACCGCGCTGCTGCTCTCACTCGACCGCTCCCCCGGAGTCACGGCGGCCAACGTCACCGAGCCCATGCACCTACTCGACTCTGCCTCCAGCCTCACCACGGCCGTCGACCCCCTCCTCGCGAGTCAGTGGGGGCTTCAGTCGCTGGCCTACGCCGACGATTGGCGCTTCACCCGCGGAGCCAGAGTCGTGGTGGCCGTGGTCGACGACGGCGTTGACTTCACCCATCCCGACCTGCGGGGCGCGCTCCTCACGGGGCGCAATATGGCCGAGCCCAACCAACCGGTCGACGCGGGCGCCCACGGCACCCATGTGGCCGGCATCATTGGCGCGCGGGTGGGCAATGGCATCGGCGGCTCGGGGCTGAGCCCGAGCGTCACGATCCTTCCGGTCGACGTCTTCGACGGCAGCGGAGCCAACGACGCCACCGTGGCGGCCGGAATCATCTGGGCCGCGCAGCAGCCCGGCGTCTCGATTATCAATCTGTCGCTCGGTGGCGACATCTCAACTCCGGTGCTGCGCACCTCCGTTGCCTTCGCTGTGAAGCGTGGGGTACTGGTGGTTGCGGCGGCGGGCAACGAAGGGGACCTCGCCCCCCGACCCTACGGCGACGGCGTGCACGACAACGTGCCCCGACCCAGCTACCCTGCCAGCTATCCGAACGTCCTCGGTGTTGGTGCCATTGGGCAACGCACCACCCTTGCCTCGTTCTCAAGCATCGGCAGCCAGGTCGACGTCGTAGCCCCGGGGGTGAGAATCCTGTCGACGTCGTGCCGGCTCGACGCCGTCGGCTGGCGCGACGACGTGTGCCCCAGCAACTCCTCAAGCCAGCAGCCGACCCACACGTACGAGTACCTCAGTGGAACGTCCATGGCCTCGCCCTTCGTGGCGGCCACCGCAGCCCTACTCAAGTCGCGATTCCCTCGCTGGTCGGCCAGCCGAATCACCAGTGAGCTGGAGCGCACCGCGCGCGACCTTGGTGCCGCCGGACGAGACCCTCTCTACGGATACGGGCTCGTACAGCCGCTCACGGTCATGCGCGGTGTGCCAGGCAGCGCCCGATGGGTCAGCGGCCGCGGCGATTCAGCGGCCAACACGATCACCGCTCGCTGGGGCCGAGCGACCTCCACCGGCGCTTACGGCATTCGTGCATGGCGCGTGGCTTACAGTCTCGATGGCGGCGTGTCCTGGTCAGCCGACCGGTCACTCCCCTTCGCCGACAACACCTGTGTCGTCAGTGCCTGCTCGACCACGTTCTCCGGGGTCGAGCCTGGAACTCTTGTGACTGTTCGTGTCACCGCCGTGGCGAAGGTCACGGTCGCTGCCGGGCTGCCGGCTACCACCACCTTCTGGCACGGGCCCGACGCAGGCGGTACCGTCGCCACCGCGATTCCTCTCGAGCTCGACGGCACTCAATCGGGCGCCATCCGCTCATCATCCGACGCCGACTGGTTCCGATTCGGAACCTCAGCAAGTCCGGTGACGGCACCGTTCGAGGTGGACCTCACCGGAACCTCCGAGGGCCAAACCGTCAGCGTGTACGCCCTCGACGGCGAGTTCATCCGTCCTGAGGCCCTGGCCACGGGACCGGCCGACCAGCACCTACCCGCCATCGACCCGAGCCTCATCAGCGGCTCGCCCACCGGCTTCATCATCGCGATCTCGGGGACTCCCGCACCCGCGGATCCCTACACGGTGACGGTCACCGCCTCCAGGTGAGCAGGCTCACGGCACTCCTGCCCGGAGTGGCTATGGTGCGAGGCTACCGACGCACCTGGTGGCGCGGCGACATCATCGCGGGCCTGACGGTCACCGCCTACCTAGTGCCCCAGGTGATGGCCTACGCGCAAATCGCCGGCCTGCCGCCGGTGACCGGCCTCTGGGCTGTGTTGATCACCCTTCCGCTGTACGCCCTGCTTGGCTCCTCCCGCCAGTTGTCGGTGGGCCCCGAGTCGACAACCGCTTTGCTCGCAGCCTCGGTGATCGCTCCACTGGCACTGGGCGACCCGTCACGGTACGCAGCTCTCGCCGCTGCACTGGCGTTGATCGTCGGCGTGCTCTGCCTCGGAGCCTGGGCGTTGCGCCTCGGGTTTCTCGCCGACCTCCTCAGCCGCCCGGTGCTGGTGGGCTACCTCGCCGGGGTGGCGGTCATCATGATGCTCAGCCAACTCGACACACTCACGGGAATCGCCACCGCTGGCACCACATTCCTCGATGAGCTGCGCGGGCTGTGGCAGGGTCGCGCAGGAATGTCGTGGCCCACCCTGGGACTCGGCACGTCGGTGCTCGTCTTCATGCTCGTGGCGGGCCGCCGCTGGCCGAAGGTTCCCGTGACGCTGCTGGCCGTACTGCTGTCGGAAGTCGCCGTGGCCGCTCTGGGCCTCCGCTCTCACGGGGTGGCGGTGATCGGCGACATTCCGGCAGGGCTTCCCAGCCTCGCAGTTCCCTCGCTCGACGTCGCGACGCTGCAGATGCTGCTGCTGCCCGCCGTCGGGCTTGCGATTGTGGCCTACACCGACAACGTGCTGACCGCGAGGTCGTTCTCGCGCCGGGCGGGCCACGCGATCGACCCAAACCAGGAGTTCCTGGCTCTGGGAGCCGCCAACATCGGCTCAGGCCTGATGCAGGCGTTCCCTGTGTCATCGTCAGCGTCACGCACGGTCATCGGCGAGCAGTCGGGATCACGAACCCAGATGCACTCACTGGTCACGGCGCTCGGAGTGCTTCTGGTGCTCCTGTTCTTTCGCCCGATGCTTGCCAACTTTCCCCGGGCTGCCCTCGGAGCGATCGTCGTCTACGCCGCTCTGAAGCTGATCGAGTGGACCGAGTTTCGGCGGCTGTTCCGGTTCAGCCGCCGCGAGTGCGCCATCGCCCTGACCGCCACCGTGGGGGTGCTGCTGTTCGACATTCTGTACGGGGTGCTCATTGCCGTCGCCCTGTCGGTGGCCCTCATGCTCTGGAAGGTGGCACGCCCCCATGCGGCGGTGCTGGGCTTCGCCCCCGGAGTGGCCGGCATGCACGACATCGACGACTTCGCCGGCACTCAGACCGTGCCGGGACTGGTGGTGTTCCGCTACGACTCACCACTGTTCTTCGCCAATGCCGACGACTTCCGACGTCGTGCCCTCGCCGCCCTCGACTCCCAGACCGGCGTAGCCGAGGTGGCAGGTACGCTCCGGCCGCGATGGTTTCTGCTCAACTGCGAGGCCAACGTCGAACTCGACATCACCGCTGCCGACGCACTCGACGACCTGCGGACCACGCTCGCCGAGCGGGGGGTGGTGCTAGCTCTTGCCCGGGTGAAGCTCGAACTGCGCGAGGACCTCAACCGAGCCGGGCTGCTCGACTCAATCGGGACGAGCCTCGTCTTTCCGACGTTGCCCACCGCGGTGGAAGGTTACCACCTGTGGCTCAACAACCACCCCTCGACAGACCTCAGCGAATGATCACCACGGTCTGCTGGTTGTGCGCCAACAGGCGACCATCGGCCGACCACAGCTCGCGCGATTCAGCGACGTAGCCGTTGCGGCCAGACAGCACGCGACCGCGGTGCAAGATGGGCTCGTCAGTGCGCGGTAGGTCGACGAGGTCGAGGCTGAAGGCCAGTGTCGCCGCGGGCCGGGGTGCAGACAGGGCTGGCATGGTGGCCAGCCACCAGGCGTCGGCGAGGGCGGCGAGGGTCACCGCGTCAGGAATGAGTGGCTCGGCGGGGCAGAGCCACCCGAGCGTCTCGGAGTCGCGGCCGTCGGAGTAGGGGAAGCCCACCACCGGCCGCAGCACCAGTCGCTCGAGGAACTCCGGGGCAAGCCCGAAAGGAATCTCCACCGGTTCGAGCGACTGCCAGCCCGCTGCGAGCGCCGCCGGGGGGTCAATGTGATTCCAGCGTGGCTGGTCGAAGTCGAGGTCGCCGGCACGGTCGGCGCCGAACACCATCACTGAGCTCGCGACGACGACGGGTTCACCCGTGGGAAGCCCGTCGGCGTCGCCCTCACGTGCGGTGAGGGCGGCGCTGACGGTCAGGGTGGTTGACCCGCGCCGCAGCACCGTGAGGTCGATGCGTGCAGGGCCGTGTGCGACTGGCCCGAGCAGGTGTGCGGTGAGCGAACGGGGCACCAGACGAGGGTCGGCAGCGAGCGTGATCGCGGCGTCGAGGAAGGCCCCCACCACCAGGCCGCCCCACGCCCCACGGCCCTGCCGATAGCCGGGCGGGCACTCCCACACGCTCGAGCCGTCGGGCCCGGCCGAGGTACGCAGGAGATCGCGCAGGGTCATGGCAGCACCACCTCGAGGGTGCTGTGGCTTCCCTCAATTCGGGTCACCCTGATCTGCCGATGAATCTGGCTCTTCATCTCGGTCACATGACTCACGAGGCCCACCATACGACCCCCTTCGCGGAGGCGATCGAGCTCAACGGTGACATCGTCGAGGGTCGTGGGGTCGAGGCTGCCGAAGCCCTCGTCGATGAAGAGCGTGTCGATGGTCAGCGCCCCACTGGCCTGCATCACCACCTCGGCGAGACCCAGCGCGAGCGCGAGCGCGCAGCAGAACGACTCACCACCCGACAGTGTCGTGGTCTGGCGGGCTGTGCCAGAAAAATTGTCGATGACTCGAAGTCCGAGGCCAAACCTGCTGCGGCCGTCGAGTTGGTCGTCGTGGGCCTCGAGGGTGAGCCGGCCACCGAGCATGGGGGCCAGCCTCTGGTTGGCCACCTCAACGACGTCGTGGAAGCGACGCGAGACCGCGAAGAGTGACAGCGAAATGTTCTGCACCCCGCCGTTGACCAGCTGCGCGAGGTTGAGCAGAGTGCGCGCCTCGTCGCGCTGCCGCGCGATGGAGTCGAGCCTGTGGCTGACGGTGGCACAGTGCGACGTCGCCGACTCAGCGGCGTTGCGCGCCAGTCCGTGGGCGGCGACCGAGGCCACGTGCTGACGCTCAGCCTCAGCGAGTCGGAGGCTGGTTGGCTCGAGCACGACATCGGTGGTCGGATCGACGTCGTTGAGCTCGTCGAGAGTGTGACGCACTCTCACAGTGGCCTCGTGGTGCGCCGCGATTTCCGACTCAAGACGAGTGCGCTCATCGACCCGGGAAAGTGCGAGTTCAACAGCTGCCGCATCGGCGAATCGATACTGATTCAGGGCCTCGCTCAGGGCAGTGGTGCAGCGAGTCACCGCTGCGTGGGCCCGGGCAGAGTCTCGCTGCGCGGTTGCGACACTCGTAAGGTGCGCGATTGCTTGGCCCAAAGCCAGCACTACGGACGCGATCGACTCACGTTCGCCCCGAGCCACGGTAATGGTGCGACGCTCGTGCTCGATGAGACCCTCAGAGGCCGCGATGCCCGCTTTAGCTTCGGCATCGGCGTGCTGCAGTTCTGATCGAGCGAGGTCGAGCGCGGCCCGCTCAACCTCTAGTGCGGCAAGCTGCGCTGTGACATGAGCGACCTGCTCCCCTGCGGTGCGCGCGCCGTCGAGGGCGCTTTTCGCAGTGGCGGTCTGGGCACGCAGCATCTCGGCGTCACCGTTGGCCCTGGCCACAGCGAGTGCCCATTGCTGCTCGACTCGACTGAGTTCAGTGACCGCAGCCGCATGACGGGCACGCGCGGCCGCGGTGGTCGCGGTGGCGGCCTCAACCATGTCGAGGTCGACCGTGAGCTCACCGTCGGCCACGGCGACCGCCGGATGCTCGATGCTTCCGCACACCTGGCAGGGCTCACCCTCAACCAGAAGCGAGGACAGCATCACCGCTGCCGACGCCCGATGAAGCCGGGCCAGCCGGGTCTCGTCGACCTCGGCCTCGCGGCACTCGCGATCGGCGGTGGCAACCGCCATCTCGGCGGTGTGCACCGTGGCCGCCATCGCCTCCGCCGCGACGGCCGCCTCGAGGCGCGCCTTCAGGTTGTCGTACTGCTGAGCGAGAAGGGGGGCGGACTCGGCCCTCGCCGCCAGCACCTGCCGCTCGTTGTTGAGCTCCGTGCGGCGGGGCGGGATTGCCTCCAGCGCCTCGTTAGTCGCCGCCAGCGAGCGCAGGAGCTCGATATGACGCTCCTTCGCGTCTGCTAACTCCTGCTGGCGCCGTGGAAGTTCACGCTCGGACTCTGCGAGGGGACCTAGTTCGACCAGTCGGCGCTCGAGGGCGGTGCGCTGCTCATCACACTGGTCGGCGGTCAGTACGCGCAACTCAGACGCCTCAGAGAGCGCGCTTTCAAGCCCCTGCGCAGCCAACTGAAACTGAACTTCACTCTCGCGTAATGCCCGCAGCCGCTCGCCCGGGACTGCGGCGCGCGCGAGGTCGGCCACGGTAGCCCGCGCTTGGTCAATGGCGGCGCTCGCCTGCTCAAGTGACGCCTGCCGCTGATCAGCCTCGCGTCGGAGCCCCACCCGACGGTGGAGTTCTCGGACCTGCTCGTGCTCAACCCTCGCATTGACGAGTCGGTCGGCGGCCTCGACCTGGGCACTGTGCATCGTGTCAGCGCGGATGAGCAGTTCATCGCGATGTACCTCGAGAGCAGGAATGAGGTCGGTGGCGCGTTGTGCCAGCGCGAGCAACACTTCTTCCTCGGCCTCACTGAGCCCCGCTGCCTCGACGAACCTGCGGACTCCGCCGCCAACCTCGGCATCGGCAGCGGCGAGGGAGTCCTGCACCGCCGTGGCGCGTTGGCCGAGCACCTTGCCGATGTCGGAGTAGAGGCTGGTCGCGAACAGCTTCTCGAGCAGGACTTGGCGATCAACAGTCTTGGCCCGGAGGAATGTGGCGAACTCGCCCTGAGGCAGGACCACGGTTTGGGCGAACTGTCGAGCGGTGAGGCCGATGAGGTCCTGCACCAGGGGGCCCGTCTCCTGCGGTGAGGCGCTGACCGGCGCCAGCGGCAGGCCATCGGTCTGCTGATGAACCTGCGCACGCGTGAGTTCATAGAGGAACGCCTGAGCTGGCTGCGGAGTGGTGCCCCCACCACGCTGCTTGGCGCGCAGGTGCCGGGGCACGCGCCGCACCCGCCAGAAACGCCCCGCGGTCTCGAAGGTGAGCTCCGAGTACGGCACGGCGCTGGAGTCGGTGGGGCGGAAGTCAGACACGAGTCGATCGCTGCTGCTGCTGGTGGCGGAACCCGCGGTTTCGCCATAGAGCGCTAGGGCGATGGCGTCGATGATGGTGGACTTACCCGAACCGGTGGGACCCTCGATGAGGAAGAGTCCGTGCTCGGACAGCGCCTCGAAGTCGATGTCGGCCTCGCCCGCGAAGGGGCCAAGGGCTCCGAACCTGAGGTGATGGATTCTCATCGTGCCCTCCCCACCAGGTGCAGCTCGGCCAGTACCTCGTCCAGGATGAGGCGTTCTTCGTCGGTGATCGGACTGTCGCGCACCACGCTGATGAACTCGGCCGCGACGTCGAGGGGATCGGAGGAGTGGTCGACAGCCACCGACGAGACTGCCCGAGGCCCCCGCGCCGGATCGAACACCACGTCGACGCGGTGGGGAAAGGCATCGCGCAGTTGGCGCATCAGGTCGTCGGGACGCTGAGAGTCGGTGATAGTCAGCCGGACCCACGACTGCCGGTGCTCGGCGAACGTGTCGGACAGCAGCTCGCCGAGGGTTCCGCGCAGGTCAGCCATTGGCCGCGGCTGGGGCAGCACGACCTCATCGACGACCACCTCGCCGGTACGACCGAGGTCGACGATGGTGAGCGACTTGCGGTGGTCGCGCTCGGAGATCGAGTAGCGCAGCGGCGATCCTGAGTAGCGCAGCAGGGCGTCGGTTCCGACCGCGCGCGGCTGCTGCGGCCCGTGCAGATGGCCCAGTGCCACGTAGTGCACACCGGCAAACACTGCTGAAGGCACCGTCTGCAGCCCCCCGACCGACACGTCGCGCTCGGAGGTGCTCACCACAGGCCCCTCCTCGCCACCCACCACGAACGCGTGAGCGACGACCACGACCCGCGGGGAGTCACCGCGCGCCTCGAGGTCGGCGCGCACTCGCGCCATGGCCGCGCCGACCACGGCCTCGTGAGTGGCCGGAAGATCGGGCCCGTCAGGGTCGGTCAGGATGCGGCGGGTGAGTTCGGGCTGGAGGTAGGGGAGGCCGTAGACAAGCACCGGGCCGTGCTCGTCGGCGAACTCGACCGGCACCTGAACTCGGGCCGGGTCGGTGAGCAGGTGCACGCCGTGCTGGAAGAGAGCCGAGCCATAGCCGAGTCGCACCGCCTGGTCGTGATTGCCCGAGATGACGACCACAGGGATGCCGAGCGCATGGAGCCGCACGAGAAACGACTCAAACGCCGCGACTGACTCGACCGGGGGAAGGGTGCGGTCGTAGACGTCGCCGGCTACCAGCACCACATCGACGGCCCGCTTGACGGCAGTCTCGACGATGCGGTCGAGGAAGGCCCCCTGAGCAACTGACAGGTCGTGCCCGTTGAGCGAGCGCCCTAGGTGCAGGTCGGACGTGTGCAGCAGCCTCATGGAGCCACGGTACTGAGCGGCTGTGACACCGCGCGACTAGTCGGCGGTAGGAAGCACCACGACAAGGTCGCCGATCTCTGCCCACCGGTAGAGGAATTCGGCATCGGCGTCGGACTGGCGCACACACCCGCCTGAGGCCACCGGCAGTCCGAGCTCAGACTTACCCGACATGCGGTCGCCCTTCTTGGCGCCGCGCTCGGGGTTGTCCTTGTAGTAGATAGGAATCGAGTGGAAACCGATGGAGGCAGACGTGTCGTTGGTGCCCCACGCGAAGCGCACCATCCATTGGAAGGTCACCATGGAGTGCTCATTCATGGTGTCGCTCGACATCGAGTAGACGTTGTAGGTGCCCTTGGCCGGGCGGTCCCACCGACCGGTAACGGGGTAGTCGCGCGCCACCGTGTCGTCGGAGTTCACGAGCCAGACGTGCATGAGCGCCTTGGAGTACACGATGCGGCGGCCCTGACGGCCGTCGGGCGGATAGGCAGGGATGTTCTCGGCATAGCTCGACTCGGTCGCGGGGACGGGCTCGAGCACGGTCTTCGCGGTGGAGGTGGGCGTCGGCTTCGAGGTGGGCGTCGGCTTCGAGGTGGGCGGCGGCTTGGAGGTGGGCTTCTCGGTGGTGGTCGGCTTCTCGGTGGTGGTCGGCGCCGAGTCCTTCGTCGCCTTCGACACCGGCTTGGCCTTGGCGTCGTTGACCGGCTTTGCCTTGTCCGTCGGCTTGGTTGAGGTCAGGGTGCCCTGACGGTCGGGGCTTCCGGCGAGGGCCGCCGGCACCGCGAATGCGAACACAGCTCCTGCCGCCACAACGAGCGCCGCCCCCGCAAAAACCGTGCGCCTGCGCCTGCGCCTGCGCCTGCCCCCGGTGAGCGACGACGCCGCGCGACCCACGGTGGCACCCACCTGACGGTGGGACTCCGAGTCGGCGAGGCGATCGAATTGGGCGGGCACGCTTTTATCGTATGCCACCCGGGAATCTCACCTCACTCGACACGGACACGGCCACGGCCACCAAACTCCCCCGGCTGCGGGCTACCGAGGAGAGGCGATGCCAGATCCGACAGCCACGGGCAAGATCGGCCCACTCGAGACGGAGGCAGTGCATACCCGTCGCATCGTGACCGTCTCGATCATCGCCGCCCTCGCAGGCTTCCTGTTCGGCTACGACGCCTCCATCGGAATGTTCGTCACGCTGGGCATTCTGACCCTCGTGTTTCAGCCGGCCCCGGAAGGCACCCAGGCCATCCTGGACGCCGGCGGCCAGAGTGGCTGCGCCGGACAGAGCGAGCTCAACACCCCCATCCTCGGAGTCATCGAGGGGCGCATCTCGGTGCTGGCGCTCAACGCTTTCGTGGCGTTTTTCGCCTCGACCTGGGGCCTGGTGCTGTGGGTGATGCTCGGGGAGATGTTTCCCAGCAGAATACGCGCGGCCGCACTCAGCATTGCCGTCATGGCCAACTGGATCGCAAACTTCATCGTCTCGATGTCATTCCCCGGGCTCGTGCAGGTCTCCCTCGGCCTCGCCTACGGCCTTGTCACGGCCTTCGCCCTGCTCTCATTTTTCTATGTCAAGAAGTATGTGCGCGAAACCAACGGGGTCGAACTCGAGGACATGGCCGAACTTGAGGGGGTGCGAGGGTAGCGAGCCACCGTGATCACCACGGCACTTCGAGACGGTCCTCCCACAGCAGTCCGGTAGCAGCAGGAGATCCATCGGGGCTCGCCGCGTCGCGCGTGGCCAGCCACACCACCGTGTCGGCGCCCTCAGTCGCCGAGCGCGGAGCCCCGGGACCCCCCATGTCGGTTCGACAGTGGTTGGGACACATCGCGTCGACCAGCACTCCGCGGCGACCGCCCTGCAACTCGGCGTTGAGATTGCGAGTCATGGCGTTCATTGCCGCCTTGGACACACGGTAGGGCGCCAGGCCGCCACCGGTTCCGGGACCGGTGAGCCGGCCCAGACAGGCCGAGACGTTGATCACGCGGCCCCAGCGGCGCTCGACCATGCCGGGCACGAAGGTCGCGATCGTGTAGAACGAGCCGTCAAGGTTGACGTCCATGACGCGCCGCCACTCCTCAGGGGTGGTGCGCAACGTCTTGCTCATGGGCGCGCTCATGACGCCCGCGCAGTTCACCAGCACGTCGATGGCTCCCAGTGGGCCGAGCAGATCAGGCAGCGCGTAGACCTCCTTCGCCACCGAGACATCCGCGGCGACCCCCACCGCGTCGAGGCCCTCGTTCTGCAGTTGACCGGCCGCCGCGATCGCACGGTCGCGGTCAACCCCCAGCAGGATGACGGTGGCCCCGGCCCGGGCGATCCCTCGCGCCGCCTCCAGTCCGATGCCTCGGGTACCCCCGGTGACGAGCGCAACACGGTCGTCTAGCGCACCCATGTCAGTCGATCAGGCTACGGTCGCGGGCTACCTCGAGGGTTGCGCCCATGGTCAGGATGACCTTGCCGGTGGTCGCGCGGGCGCGCAGGTCGCGATGCGCCTGCGCTGCCTCCTCGAGCGGGTACGAGGGTCCGGCCTGCGGCACCAGTGAGCCGTCGACAACCATGCCCACCAGGTCGGCGAGCGGAGTGGCCACCATGCCCACGGGGTCAGTCGACATGCAGTCGACCAGCCAGAATCCAACGACGCTGCGCGAGCCGTGCATCAGCGAGTTGGCGGGGATGGGCGTGCTCGGCTCGCGCCCCGCCATGCCATAGACCACCAGGCGCCCGAACCGTGACAGTGCTGCCAGCGACTCGTCGGTGGTGCGACCCCCGACCATCTCGAGCACGACGTCGACCCGTCGGCCACCGTTCGCCTCGCGCAGGGCCGCGGTGAGGTTCAGCACGTTCGAATCGACTGCTGTGTGGGCCCCGAGGGCCACTGCCTGCTCTCGCTTGGCGAGCGTCGACGCCACTGCGATGACATTCGCGGCACCCCAGCGCCTGGCCAGCTGTACGGCCAGCGATCCGACTCCTCCGGCGGCGGCGTGCACCACAACAGACTCACCCTCGGACAGTCGCGACGAGGTGCGCAGCAGATGCCAGGCGGTGAGGCCCTGAACCAGCAGGCTCAGCGCCTCGGCGTCACCCACCCCGGTGGGCACCTCGAACATGGCCTCGGGCGCGACGAGGGCCTTCTCCGCGTAGGCGCCGCCGGCCGCGGCGAAACCGCACATACGTCGGCCGTCGGGCAGAAACCCCACCACCTCGAGCCCGGGCACGAAGGGCAGCGCCTGCTCGGTGAGGTAGGAGTTTTCGGCCGCGTGCGTGTCGGCAAAGTTGACCCCCGCTGCGCTCACCGTGAGCACCTCAAGGCCGGGGATCGGCACCGGATCGGGCAGTTCGACGAGCTCGAGTACCTCGGGGCCGCCAAAGCTACTGACCTGAATTGCACGCATGGGCACAGGTTAGCCGCCCGCCGGAACACTCGCTTCTCGGCGACGTGATCTAGCGCACTTCCGCGGGCAGTGGCGATCGGCCTTCCGCCCGATAACCTGAGGAACTACGACGTGAATCGTCGTCCAATTCGTCGGCCCCCGCGAGTGAGAGGCACCATCGTGCTGTCGGACACCCCCCTTCCCAGCGCCTTCGGCACCAACGAGTGGCTGGTCGACGAGATCTACCAGCAGTATCTCGCCGACCCCGCGACCGTCGACCCCGCCTGGTGGGATTTTTTCGCCGACTACCAGCCCACCGAGCACGGTGCGGCAGCGATGCAGACCGTTCCCGACCTGCCCGCGATTCCCGACCTGCCCTCGACCGCTGCTGTGCCCGCCGCTCCCGCAGCCCCCGTGACTCCTGCCGTGCCCCCGAGCCCCAGCCCCCCCACCACGGTCGCGCCGACTCCCCTGAAGGGTCCGGCCGCACGCGTCGTCATCAACATGGAGGCCTCGCTCTCAGTCCCCACCGCGACGAGCGTGCGTGCGGTGCCCGCCAAGCTGCTCATCGATAACCGCATCGTGATCAACAACCACCTCGTGCGTTCGCGCGGAGGCAAGGTCAGCTTCACCCACCTCATCGGCTACGCAGTCGTGCGGGCACTTGCCACGATTCCCGAGATGAACTGGGCCTACTCCGAGGTCGACGGCAAGCCGGCCATGCTCAAAAACGAGCAGGTCAACCTCGGCCTCGCAATCGACCTGGCCAAGCCCGACGGAACCCGCCAGCTCCTCGTGCCCAGCATCAAGGGCGCGGGCACCATGGACTTCGCGACCTTCTGGGCCACCTACGACGATCTCGTGCGTAAGGCTCGCGGCGGCAAGCTCGTGGTCGACGACTTCGCGGGCACCACGATCAGTCTCACCAATCCCGGAACCATCGGCACCGTGCACTCGGTGCCTCGACTCATGGCCGGCCAGGGTGCCATTGTGGGCGTCGGGGCGCTGGAGTACCCCGCCGAGTGGCAGGGCGCGGCTCCCGAGGCGGTCGCGCGACAGGGCATTAGCAAGACCATCACGCTGACGTCGACCTACGACCACCGCATTATCCAGGGCGCGCAGAGCGGAGACTTTCTCCGACTGATCCACGGGCTACTTCTGGGCGACGATGGCTTCTACGAGGACATCTTCCGATCGCTTCGCATCCCCTACAAACCCATCCAGTGGGCCAGCGACATCGCCACCACGCACGACGATGAGCTGAGCAAAACCGCTCGCGTGCAGGAACTCATCCATGCCTACCGGGTGCGCGGCCACCTCATGGCCGACATCGACCCCCTCGAGTACCTGCAGCGCACGCACCCCGACCTCGAGATTGAGTCGCACGGACTCACCCTGTGGGACCTCGACCGCGAGTTCGCAACCGGCGGGTTCGGCGGCAAGCGCTGGATGAAGCTGCGCGAAATTCTCGGCGTGCTGCGCGACTCGTACTGCCGCACCGTGGGTGTCGAGTACATGCACATTCAGGACCCCGACCAGCGCGCGTGGCTGCAGGAGCGCATCGAGGTGCGTCACAGCAAGCCCCCGCGCGAGGAGCAACTGCGCATCCTGCGCACGCTCAATGCCGCCGAGGCCTTCGAGACATTCCTGCAGACCAAGTACGTGGGGCAGAAGCGCTTCTCCCTCGAGGGTGGCGAGTCGACCATCCCGCTCCTCGACGCCGTGCTCACTGCCTCGGCCGACGCCGAGCTCAACGAGGTGTGCATTGGAATGCCGCATCGCGGTCGGCTCAACGTGCTGGCCAACATCGCCGGCAAGTCGTACGGCCAGATCTTCCGCGAGTTCGAGGGCGAGTACGGCGAGGAGTCGGTGCAGGGGTCAGGTGACGTGAAGTACCACCTCGGCACTCAGGGCACATTCACCAGCCAGCACGGCACCTCGGTCGACGTCTACCTCGCGGCCAACCCGTCGCACCTCGAGGCCGTCAACCCGGTGCTCGAGGGAATTGTTCGCGCGCGCCAGGACCTGTTGCCGCGCGACACGTTTTCGGTGCTGCCCGTGCTGATGCACGGCGACGCCGCCTTCGCCGGACAGGGCGTGGTGGTCGAGACCCTTCAGCTCTCACAGTTGCGCGGGTATCGCACGGGCGGCACGATCCACCTCATCGTGAACAATCAGGTGGGCTTCACTACCTCCCCCCGCTACAGCCGCTCCACCACCTACTGCACCGACCCCGCGCGCATCATTCAGGCGCCGATCTTCCACGTGAACGGAGACGATCCCGAGGCATGCGTTTACGTGGCACTGCTCGCCTTCGAGTTTCGCCAGCAGTTCCACAAGGATGTCGCGATCGACCTCGTGTGCTACCGCCGGCGCGGCCACAACGAGGCAGACGACCCCTCGCTCACCCAGCCGACGATGTACCAGCTCATCGATCAGAAGCGCTCAGTGCGCAAGATCTACACCGAGAACCTCATCGGCCGTGGCGACATCTCGGTTGAGGAGGCAGAGGCTGCACTGCGCGACTACCGCGACCAGCTTGAGCGCGTGTTCCAGGAAACCCACGAGGATGTCGAGTCCGACGAGACCTCCAGTGAGGTGGTTCGCACCGGCCAGCAGACGCTGGCACCGCAGACACCGGCCTTCGAGGTTGAAACGTCGATCACGCGCGAGGTGGTCGACCGCGTGGTGAACAGCCAACTGCAGATGCCCGAGGGTTTCACCGTGCACCCCAGGCTGGCCCCGCAGCTGGCCCGGCGGGCCGAAATGGTCGAGAACGACACCATCGACTGGGGAATGGGCGAGGCGCTCGCCATCGGATCGCTGCTCACCGAGGGCCGCACTGTGCGCCTCGCGGGTCAGGACACCCGCCGCGGAACCTTCGGCCACCGCCACGCGGTGATTGTCGACGCGAAGACCGGCTGGCAGTACAAGCCGCTCAAGCAGTGCTACGAGAACGGCGGCAAGCTCTACGTATTCGACTCACCCCTGAGCGAGTACGCGGCCATGGGTTTCGAGTACGGATACTCCGTGGCCCGGCCCGACGCACTGGTGATGTGGGAGGCCCAGTTCGGCGACTTTGTCGACGGAGCCCAAACGATCATCGACGAGTTCATCAGCAGTGGCGAGCAAAAGTGGGCCCAGCGATCTCCGCTGGTGCTGCTGCTGCCGCACGGGTTCGAGGGTCAGGGCCCCGACCACTCGTCGGCGCGCATTGAGCGCTTCCTGCAGCTGTGTGCACAGGACAACATGACCGTCGCCATGCCCACTACTCCCGCATCGTTCTTCCACCTATTGCGCTGGCAGGCCCTCTCGACCCTCACACGACCCCTCATTGTGTTCACGCCCAAGTCGATGCTGAGGCTTAAGGCGGCGCAGTCAGCGACCGCCGACTTCACCGCGGGGCACTTCGACGCCGTGATTGCCGACACCACCGCTGACCCGAGCGCGGTACGCCGCGTTCTGCTCTGCAGCGGCAAGGTGTACTACGACCTCGCCGCCGAGCGCGCCAAGCGAGGAGCCACCGACACCGCCATCGTGCGGCTCGAGAGGCTCTACCCGATTCCGCATCGCACGCTGCCGCTCGCCCTCGCGCCCTTCGTCGGTGCCGAGGAGGTTCGCTGGGTTCAGGAGGAGCCGGCCAACCAGGGCGCTTGGTCGTTCATGGCCATGAATCTGCCGCAGGTCATTGGGCGCACGCTGGTACCGATTACCCGCCCGGCCTCGTCGTCGCCCGCGGTGGGAAGCCACCAGCGGCACGAGGAGGAGCAGGAGCGTCTCGTGCACGCGGCCTTCGAGTAGGAGTTGCCATGTACTTCACGGATCGAGGAATCGAGGAACTCGTCGCACGGCGCGGCGAGGAGGACGTGACCCTCGCGTGGCTGGGCGACCGCCTCACCGAGTTCGTCGACCTTAATCCCGAGTTCGAGGTGCCGGTCGAGCGGCTGGCGACGTGGCTCGCCCGGCTGGGCGACGACGACTGACCTCAGACGTTGATAACTACCTTGCCGAAGGCGTCGCCGGTGGCGAGGCGCTCGAAGGCTGCCCGCGAGTCGCGCAGGTCGAACTGCGAGTCGACCAGCGGACGCACGTCGAGCCGGGCGCAGAGGTCAACCAGTTCGGCAAGCTCGTCACGGGTACCCATCGTTGAGCCGATGACGCTGAGCTGAAGGAAGAAGACGCGGTTGAGGTCGGCGCTGGGAGCGGCACCACTGGTTGCTCCCGACACCACCACCCGCCCTCCGGGTCGCAGCGACTTGAGCGAGTGATCCCAGGTGGCCGCGCCCACGGTCTCGATCACCAGATCGCACCTCTCGGGCAGGCGAGTGCCCGGCTCGAAGGCGTCGTGCGCGCCGATTTCCTTGGCCCGCTCGCGCTTGGCTTCGTCACGGCTGGTCGCCCATACTCGGGCGCCCAGGGCTTGGGCAAGCACGATGGCGGCGGTGGCCACCCCGCCCCCCGCCCCCTGAACGAGCACGGTCTGGCCGGGGGTGAGCTGCCCACGCGTGGTGAGCATGCGGTAAGCCGTGAGCCAGGCGGTGGGCAGGCAGGCCGCCTCCTGCCAGCCCAGCACAGCAGGCTTAGGAATGAGGTTGCGACGCGGCACCATGACCTTCTCGGCGAGGGTGCCGTTGTGTACCTCCGAGAGCAGCGACCGCCGTGGGTCGAGGGTCTCATCGCCCCCACCTGCGGCCGGGTCGCCGATGACGGCGTGCACGATGACCTCGGTGCCGTCGTCGGCCACACCTGCCGCGTCACAGCCCAAGATCATCGGCAGCTGCTCGGCCTTGATGCCCACGCCTTTGAGGGTCCACAGGTCGTGATGATTGAGAGCCGCAGCTCGCACGGTGACGACTGCCCAGTCCTCGGGGGGTTCGGGGTCGTCGTGCTCTCCAAGCACAAGGCCCTCAAGGGGATTGTCGGCATTGATGCTGGCAGCGCTTACGGCAAACATGGAGACACGCTAGCGGGTGGAAGTAGTCCGTGCTCTCGCAGCCGGTCGAGCAGACGGGCCCGGTCGGCGTTCGCCTGCCGACATCGGGCCTGATCGCCCTGGTACAGCTCCTGCGCCAGGGGCATGCGCACCATGGTCCACCTCCTGCCGTGCTCGTCGTCCGACTCACCCTCGAAGCGCTCGAGGAGGTTGAGGGGGGTGAAGAGCCTCTCGATGAACCTGCGCTCATGCGGGGCCAACGACTCCCAACTTCCGGGTTCGGCACGTTCGGCGTCACGCGCAGCCGCCTCGGCTCGTGTCGCGAGTTCAACCGGCCAGAGTTCGATCACGCCGTCGTGGCGCTCACGTACCTCACGCACGGCCCCCGGCTCCTCGAGGCCGAGGCGCCGTCGCAGTCCGATGGGGAGAACGATGGCTCCGCGCGCACGGACGGTGACGTGGACTGACACGAGCTACCTCCTCACGATGGTGGGGTGACGCACCCCGGGAGTGACATGGTTGTTAGTGCGAGGGCAGATTTTCTGAATCTCTGAAATTCTGAGTGTCTGCCTCAGTGTGGGAAGACACGTATCCCCCGGGGAGGCTCGTGCTGTGCTCGTGAAACGCCTACGCGGACATCTCACTGGGCCAGTGCGCTTCATGCCCGAAAAATCCGGCGGTCCCACCGCGCTGTCCACAGGCAGGGACGGCATGATTGGCGCATGACCGATTACTCACCGAACTCATTCAGCAACCCCCTCGCCGGGCGACACCTCCTCGTCACCGGAGCCGCAGGTGGCCTTGGCCCCACGGCCATCGCGGCAGCAAGGGCGGCGGGAGCGAGGGTCACGCCCTGGGATCGCGACGACGTCGACCTGCTCGACGCCAACGCCGTTGCTACTGCCCTTGACACGCTGGTCGACACCGAGGGTGGCCTCGACGGCGTCTGGCACCTCGTCGGCGGCTACCGCGGGGGTGTGGCCTTCGAAAGCGAGCCCCTCGAGAACTTTGACCTGTTGATCGACCTTGGTATCCGTACCACCGTCAACGTCACCCGAGCCGCGGCCACCGCACTGATGGCCTCTCCGCACGGCCGATTCCTCACCATCTCCGCCCCCATCGCCGCGAAGCCCAGCGGCCAGAATGCGGCATACTCGATTTCCAAGGCGGGGTCCGACGCCGCGGTGCTCGCCCTGGCCGACCGCTTCAAGTCAACCTCGGCCACCGCCAACATCATCGTGGTGAACGCCATTGCCACGCCCGCCATGCGCGAGGCTGAGCCCGACAAAGACTGGTCACGCGCCACCACGGCCGAGCACATTGCCGACACGATGGTCTATGTCTGCAGTGATGCCGCCGCCACCATGAACGGCCAGCACGTACGGCTCATCGGAGCGGGGTAGTGCGCGGCTTCGCCAGCGACAACTACGCCGGCGTTCACCCCGAGGTGCTGGAGGCCATCGCTGCCGCCAACACCGAACATGCCCGCGCCTATGGAGACGACGAGTGGACAGCCCGCGCTCAGGGCCTCTTCCGCGACCACTTCGGCGACCAGGCCGAGATGTTTCCCATGTTCAACGGCACCGGCGCCAACGTCGTGGGCCTCCAGGTGCTGCTTCGCCCCTGGGATGCCGTGATCTGCGCCTCCAGCGCCCACATCAATGTCGATGAGGGCGGTGCGCCTGAGCACCTGCTCGGCGTCAAGCTGATCGACGTGGACGCACCCGACGGCAAGCTCACCCCCGACCTCGTGCGGTCGGTGCACTTCGGGGTCGGCGTGGTTCACCACTCACAGCCGAGGGTGGTCTCCATCACGCAGTCGACCGAGATGGGTACCGTGTATACCGCTGACGAGATCGGAGCCCTCGCCGAAGTCGCACATTCGCTCGACATGTATCTGCACCTCGACGGTGCACGCATCAGCAACGCGGCCGTCGGACTCCAGCTGCCCCTGCGCGCCTTCACCACCGACGTCGGCGTCGACATCCTGTCGTACGGGGGCACCAAAAACGGCGCGCTCGCGGCCGAGGCCGTGGTCGTTCTGAACCCCGGCTTGGGAGACTTCCTCGGCTTCGCGCGCAAGAACTCGATGCAGCTCGCGAGCAAGATGCGCTTTTTCTCGGCACAGTTCGTCGCCCTGCTCGAGGGTGACCTGTGGCACCGCAACGCTTCGAACGCGAACGCCATGGCCCAGCGGCTGGTCGCCGGAGTGCGCGACCTGCCAGGCATCGACCTGGTGCTCCCGGTTCAGTCCAACGGACTGTTCCCCATCGTCCCCCGAACAGCGATCGAGCCGCTTCAGAGCACGAGCCCGTTCTACGTGTGGAACGAGGCCCTCAATCAGGTGCGCTGGATGTGCGCCTGGGACACCACCGAGTCCGACGTCGACG
>Ga0114966_10000983_pt1 | contig 26628 bp, 21 predicted proteins | sample M_130207_XF_Meta_FD_87029 | JGI IMG/M metagenome (GOLD analysis project Ga0114966, IMG submission 87029) | Freshwater microbial communities from Lake Montjoie, Canada to study carbon cycling - M_130207_XF_MetaG | ecosystem: Environmental > Aquatic > Freshwater > Lake | place: Lake Montjoie... | reverse complement strand
GCCACCTCTGCTCGAATAGATTTGACCAGATCACAAACTGATCATGCTGCGTGGCATGCCGACGGGCGGGACCTTCCTCATCCGTGCCGCAGGCGCGTATATAGTTGCATAGGTTTAGGCACCGACGTTTTGCCCGCGCGGCCAGACCGAGCGTAACAAGCCCATGCTCGTCGGAGAGGCAGCGCCGTCGGGGCCGGTTGGTCGAAAAGTTTTGGCGAGTCGGGCTAGTCAATTCTTCGCGAGTGCCGAAGGCTTATTACACGGTGATGGTGGCGGCGAGTCTGAACGCGGGGACCGGAACGGTGGGTCTGAGCCCGGCGACGGGAGGGGTGGCGGGTTTTCCGACGAACTGTTCTGCGCCGGGGCCGGTGGTCACTTTGACGCCGCGGGGCGAGACGATGCAGGATTCAATCTACGGCGGACCGGCGACGCCGACGATGGATCGGCCGGTTACGGTTAACCTGACGTTTTGCCTTTATCCGGCGGCGCGGGCATCCCTGTAGGAGGGGCGGTGAGCCTGCCGTCGGGGATGACGGTGGCGTGGTCGTCGGGGTATTCGTGATGGACCGGGAATCGTGCCACCATTGGCGCGAAACAGAGGGAGAATTTAGCTTATTGGCCCCTTTTGGCCCTTGCTGAACCTTTCTGAACCTTTTTGAACCCTGGTAGCGTTTTGAGATGGTTGTTTTGCCTGTAAGTTGTTGAAAAAATGGTGCGCCCGACAAGATTCGAACTTGTGGCCTTTTGCTCCGGAGGCAAACGCTCTATCCAGGCTGAGCTACGAGCGCACACCAACCCAACGGTTTTAAGTATAACCTAAATCATGCGCCTTTTGGGTCTATTATTGATTGGGTCGGCGATGTTCGCGGCAAAGAAGCCGAAATTGCCGGTGGTGATGGAAACGATTGTCCAGAGCGAACCGGTGACGGCCCGGGCCCACTTGGGGATGCGGGTCGTGGAGCTCAAAACCGGCAAGGTCCTCTACGAGCGGAATGCCCGCAGTTGGTTCGTTCCCGCCTCAAACACGAAACTGTATTCGACCGCTTTGGCGCTGACGAAGTTAGGGGCGGCCCATCGGTTTAAGACCCAAGTGGTAGCGGGGCTAGGGCCGGACGTCCAGGGGAAAATCTTTGGGGATTTACGGTTGGTGGGCGGGGCGGATCCTTCGCTCTCGGGGCGCGTGTATCCGTATGACCGAAATGCCGAGTGGGGCGCCGGAGGGGCGGCGATCGAGCAGTTGGCGGATGCGCTGGTGGCAAAGGGAGTGAAGAGCGTGGAGGGGATGGTGATCGGGGATGACACCCGGTACGCCTGGGATCCAGTGCCGTCCGGCTGGGGTGCCGACGATGGGCTGTTTGAGTACGGCGCGCCGGTTTCGGCACTGCTGCTGAATGACAACACGGTGCGGGTAACCGTGCGACCGGGAACCGAAGCGGGCGAACCGGCGGAACTGTCGGTAAATCCTGGATTTGAGTATTTTTCGATTCAGAATAGGGTGACGACGGGAGCGGTGGGGACGCGGACGCGGATTCGATTTGAACGACCGGTGGGCACGCGAGAGATTTGGCTTGATGGATCGATTGCGCTGGGTGGCCCGGAGAATGAACAGATGTTTGCCGTCGACGATCCGGCGCGGTTGGCGGCGCAGGCGCTCGAGACGGCGCTGGTAAAGCGGGGAGTGAGAGTGCGAGGCGGAATCGGGGTGAAGCATCGGTTCACAGGGGAGCGGGAAGAGTGCGGGGGCTGCGTCGTGTTGGCCGAGCGGGAGTCGCCGCCGTTGGGGCAGTTGATCCAAGTGGTGAACAAAGAGAGCCAGAACCTGCACGCTGAGATTATGCGGCGGGAAGGCGGCGGGAAAGAGGCGATGGCGGAGTTATTCAAGGCGATGGGGATTGGGGAGGAGGATACTTATTTGGTGGATGGTTCGGGGCTGTCGCGCCTGACTTTGGTATGCCCGGAGGCTTCGACGAAGTTACTGGAGCATATGTGGAAAGGGCCGGAGCGGGAGATCTGGGTAAGTTCGTTGCCGATTGGGGCCGAGGACGGGACTTTACGAAATCGGTTCAAGGGTTTTAGCGAAGCAGGACGGGTTAGGGCGAAAACGGGATCATTGACCCACGTCGCGGCCCTGGGCGGGTATTTGGAGCATCCCACGCGCGGGACGCTGGTTTTCAGCGTGATGGTGAACAACTACAACGGGGAGACGGAGAAAGCGCGGGCGGTGCTCGACAAGCTCGTGATGACGCTGCTCGACCACTGAAGAAGTTTCGCTTGACTTTCGCCCTAGATTCGCCCAGAATAGAGCAAATCCCATGGCACTCACGCGCAGGCAAAAAGAGGTTGTTGACTTTCTCGCCGATTTCATCGAGCGGAAGGGTTATTCGCCCAGTTACGAAGAGATTGCGGAAGGAATTGATCTGAATTCTCTGGCGACGGTGCACAAGCACATCGCGGCGCTGGAGGCGAAGGGCTACCTGAAACGCGGGTTTAACCAGAGTCGATCGGTGGAGATTAGCGAGTGGTATTTGGCCGAGCGGGGTCGACTGCCGGTGGGCGAGATGACGATCCCGTTTTTGGGCCGGATTGCGGCGGGTCGACCGATCGAACAGGTGGCACAGGGCGATGCTTTGCAGTTTAGTGATTTTGCGGGCAATGCGTCGACTTTCGCGCTGCAGGTCCGCGGGGAATCGATGATCGACGATCACATCTGCGATGGCGATTTCGTGTTGATCGAGAAGGGTGAGTCGACGCGGAATGGGGAAATTGTGGTGGCTTTGGTGGCGGGGGTGGAGTCGACGTTGAAGCGGCTGTACCGCGAGGCTGACGGGATGATTCGCCTGCAACCGGCGAACGCGACGATGGAGCCGATTTTGGTTCCGGCGGCGGATGTGGAAGTACAGGGCCGGTTGATTGCGGTGATGCGGAAATATCGGAACTAGGCGCGATTCCAGTTGGGCCCGGAAAGCTTTACGGGGATTTAACGGTTGGATTTCATACTTTCGCTGATACTCATATCAGGACGTAAAGATATGAAAAGAATCGTATACCTGCCCCTGTTACCGACGCTGGCTTTAGGCCTGCTTTTCAGCCAGAATCCGATGCCTCGACCCGTGTTGGGGGGCGTTCTGCCGGGGGTTACCGCTGCCGAGCGGACCCTGTTTGAGCAGGGGAAAGAGGACTTTAACGAGGTCGAGAAGGCCGAGGACGGCTTGGGGCCGGCGTTTAACGGAGATAGTTGCGCCCAGTGCCATGCAAGCCCGGCGATTGGAGGGGTGGCCAATACGGCGGTGATTCGCGCCGGCCAGACGACTGCGGACGGGCGGTTCGTGGCCCTGCACGGGGACACGCTCTTTAGTCAGTTTTCGACCGGGGACCGTGCGTGTCAGGTCAACTTGCCCGCGGAGGCGAACACCGTGGCGCGACGGATTCCGACGCCGCTGTTCGGGGCAGGGCTGATCGAGGCGATTCCGGACCAAGCGATTATTGCGCGGGAGGATCCGGATGATCGCAACAACGATGGGATTCGGGGGAGGGCGCATCGGATGATCGACGTAGCGTCGCGTTTGCCTAGGGTGGGTCGGTTTGGATGGAAGGCGCAGGTGGCGACGCTTCTTACGTTCGCCGGGGACGCTTATCTGAAGGAGATGGGAATCACCAACGACCTGTTCAAGGACGAATACGCGTTGGGCTTCACCCCGGCCCAGATTGCGGCGTGCGGAGGAAGTTCGACGATTGAAGACAAGCGGAGTTTAGAGAACGGCTTACGGGGAATCGACAACTTTGAGAACTTCATGAAACTGCTCGCTCCGCTGCCGCCGGGGCGGTCGACGGAGGAGACGGATCGGGGTCGGGCGATCTTTACCGCGGTCGGCTGCGCGAAATGCCATACTCCGCAGATGTTCACTGAGGAGAGCAGAAATCTCGTATTCAATCGCAGACCGGTGCCGCTGTTCTCGGATTTGTTGCTGCACGATATCGGCACCGGAGACGGAATTCCGCAGGGTGTGGCTCGGGGAAGCGAAATGCGGACAGCTCCGCTGTGGGGGTTGAGTTACCGGCGGATGTTGCTGCACGACGGCAGCGCGACGAGTCCGGACGAGGCAATTCGTCGGCACGGACGGGAAGCCGACGGGGTCCGGCGCAACTACGATCGGCTTTCACCGGCCGAGCGCCGGGCTTTGGTGGCCTTCTTGAACACGATCTAGGAGTCTGAGGGAGACAGATTTCGGCGCAGCTAGTATCAACAACTTACAGACAATTCGCGAATGTGGAATTCCTGTAAGTTGTTGATTATAAGTAGAATAGGTTTTATCTCCGACACACTTCTAGGCGACCACTTTGGCAAGGGGAAAGGCCGGCCCGATGTCGGCCTTATCCTTGCGGAAGTTTTGGTGGGTCGCAATGCCCTTAAACGTGTTAAAGAAGGTCATGTCGAATTCGGGCTGTTGGGCAGCGGGGGCGAGGGCCTTCGGGATGGAGAAAGCTTGGCAGAGATGGTCGACCAAGGCGATGACGGCGTCCGATTGGACGGTAGGGAACGCGGCGAAATAAGAGAAGCCGCGATAGGGGGCAGCTACATACTTGGTGGTTTCGGCGAGGGTGCACCATTTGGCGGTGAAATCACCGGGCCACCAGTTGAGCTGCTGAGGGTTCGTATTGTCGAGGACGAGCGGGCCTGGATTGGCGATCTCGATGCCAATGGAGCGTTTATCGTGTTTCCAGTTGGCGCTGGCCGCTCCGGTGACGCCGAGGTGGTAGGCCCAGGCTCGAGGGGAAAAACATTCGTAAATGAACCCGTCGGTTTCAACGACATATGCGGTAGCGACTTGGAGCGGGGTACCGCGCCAAGTGTCGTAGGCGCTGCGGGCCGACTGGCCGGCTGTAAAGTGCAGGACGAGAAGGTCTTTGGGGAACTCTTCGGTGAAGAATTGGCCGGCGGCGAGGCCGAACTTTTTACGGTCGATCGCGAGAGTGGAGGGCACGGGCGTGGGGGCCGGAAGGCGAGTGGGGAGTGATGCCTCGTCGGTCGTGACGCTCGGGATGAGCAGTTTTTGGCCAACCTTGAGCTGGTTGGGATCGGTGATCTGATTGGCGGCGATCAGAGCCGAAAGGGGGATGCCGAACTTCTTGGCGATGCCGGAGAGACTATTGCCAGATTGAACGATGTACTCGAGCATAGGCTGAGGGTATCAGAAGTGTTAGTCGGAAGTGGTGGGGAAACCGGCGGCACCGTCGAGAGCGCCGGAGATACCAGGTGGCGACCGAAGCGTAGGGGCGCCAGGGTTGGGCAATTTGCGCCATTTCGGTGAGCGTCGGCGGGGTGGGAAGGTTGTAGGCCTTGTGAATCGCGTTGCGGATGCCCCGTTCGTTGGTGGGGAAGGTGTCGGGGCGCTCTAAGGCGGAAAGCAGCAACATTTGCGCCGTCCAGACGCCGATTCCCTTAACGGCGGTGAGCGCCGCGAGGACCTCGGAATCGGGGAGGGTGGGGAGGTGGGAGAACCGGATTCGACGGTTGGCGAGGTCGACGAGGTAGGATGCTTTCTGCTGCGAGAGGCCGAGGGGGCGGAGGCCTTCCGGGCCGAGGGCGATCAGTTTGGCGGGGGAGAGTTTGCCCCCTCGACCGGCCGCAGCGAGAACGCGGGCGAAGATGGTGCCGGCGGCTCTGCCACTGAGTTGCTGGTAGATGATCGAACGCGCCAAGGTGGTGAAGTCCGGGGCGTGGTAGGTTATGGCGTAGGGACCGACTTGGCGAATGATGTTGCCAAGAATGGGGTCCGTTACTTCGAGATAGAGGAGAGCTTTTTTCATGGGAACGCAACAGCCGAGGGGCGAATCAAAGAGAATGATGACACGCCGCACTCTCCTTTCTATACTCGGAACTTCGCCGCTCGTAATGGCGCAGCAGAAACCTCCGGCGAAGGTTGACGAAGATCTGCCGGTGATCAAGGTAGACGTGGACTTGGTGAACGTTTTGTTCTCGGTTCGCGATAAGAAGAATGCGTTGGTGGCGACCTGTAAGAAAGAAGACTTTACGATGATTGAAGAGGGCAAACCGCAGACGATCAAGGTGTTTGCGCGGGAGATCGATCTGCCGTTAACGATTGGTTTGTTAGTGGACGTCAGTGGGAGCCAGGAGCGGCTGATTCCGGAGGAGAAGGCGGCGGCGGGGCAGTTTTTTCAGCAAGTTCTGCGCAAGAAAGATATGGCGTTCTTGATTAGCTTCGGAGCGGAAGCAGAGCTTTTACAGGACTTGACTGGTTCGCCGAAGTTACTGCGGGAAGGGTTAAATCAATTACGTCTGAATTCGGGCGTCGGCGGCCTGCACGCGGGGACGATTCCGAACGCGAAGCAGAAGGGCACGATCCTGTACGACGCCGTGGCGCTGGCGGCGACCGAGAAGTTGAAGACCGAAGTCGGGCGGAAGGCGATTGTTTTGATTACCGACGGTGTGGACGTAGGTTCAACCTACACCCGCCAGCAAGCGGTGGAGGCTGCCCACAAGGCCGATGTGATCATCTATAGCGTTTATTTTGTCGACTACGGCGGGTATGGCATGCGGGGAATGGGTGGATTTGGGGGCGGAGGGGACGGGGATTTGAAGAAAATGGCGGAGGAGACCGGGGGGCGGTTCTTTAGTGTGGGACGGAACCAATCGCTGGGCGACATCTTCACGCAGATTCAGGAAGAGATGCGAAGCCAGTACGTGATCGGTTACTCGTCGACGAATGAGACGCGCGATGGGGCTTTTCGGAAACTCGAGATCCGGTTGGCGGATAAGAACCTGAAGGCGCAGTCGCGGAAGGGTTACTACGCCGGCAAGCGCTAGTTAGCAGCGCAGCGAATGATGGATGTGTCGGTGGCCAACAGGCCATCGAGGTCCGTGGTAGAAAAGTCGATCAGCGGGTGATCCGTCAGGCCCAGCACTTTTCGTCTCGCGTTGCGTCTCGACTGCGTGTCCAGATCATGAGTGAGAGCCTACTTGATCGTACTTTTGTAACGGCCTTTCGGTTACAGTGCGTTCGTCTTGACTTCAATCACAAGCTGTCGCGTGCGACGAGACTCGATCGAATTCATGGAGTTTGTCGATTCTTCCCTATTTCGTGTGGGTAAGGCTGCCAAGAGCGAAGCGACGGCGCTTGACGGTTTGCGGTGCCGGCTTGGTGCCTTTGGGCTCGAGTGGGGAGGCGACCGCATAGCCGTCGCGGCGGTGAGAATGAGGGAATCGGGCTTTGGGGCGATATCCTGGGACGGTGGGAAGTGAGTGGAAACCGCCCATTTGTTTTCCTCACGTTCCACTGCCCGCCATCTCCACCGGCGGCCTTGGGGCCAAGCACGCACGCTCGACCCTCCCGGATGAGCCTTTACTGGCGTTTTTACCGATGGCAAACAGCGCGGAGCCAGTTTTTCCGATCCATCGGCCCGACAACCCGCGATAAGGGTTCGTTTCTCCAGGTTCACACCGACGCGTAGACCGACGCACTTGAGAACGTTGTGCTCGAAACTCAGGCTGACGATTGTGTGCGGTCCGGATGTCTGCCCTCCGGATGTCTGCCCTCCCGACCAGATCGTTATCCGGGAACGCTCCTCCCTTTGTCGTATCACAGCAGCGGAATGAAGAACGGTAGGAGCCTGTTAGCGGCGGAGCATGTAGTCGGCCAGGGCGGCATCGAGCGAGGGCATGGGAGGGAGGCCGAGCGATTCGAGTCGGGCGTTGGAAAGCGCGGAGAATTTGGGACGCCGGGCTTCGGTGCGATAGGTTTCCGGACGGGCGACGTTGAGGGTGGGAGTGAGGTTGGCGGCGGCAAAGATTTTCGCAGCGAAATCGTACCAGCTTATGGGTGTTCCGCCGCCTGCGTGGTATAATCCGGAGTGGCCTCCGGCGATGAGGTCCGCGGTGGTTTCGGCGAGAGCGGGGGAGTAAGTGGGGGAGGCTACATACTCCTGGACGACCTGGATGGGTTTACCGGAGAGGGCGAGGCGGAGCATGGTTTCGACGAAGTTGCCGCGGGCGGTGTTGCGGCCGCCGGGGCCAAAGACTCCGCAGGTGCGAAGGATGAGGGATTTGTCGTGATCAGCGCGAGCGAAGTACTCCCCGGAGAGTTTCGAAACGCCATACGCACCGATGGGACAGGGCAGGTCGGTTTCGACGTACGGGCGCCCGAGGCTACCGTCGAAGACGTAGTCGGTAGAGAAGTGGACGAGTTGGGCATCGATCTGACGACAGGCGGTCGCGAGATTGCGGGTGCCGAGGGCGTTGGCTTGATAGGCAACGGCGGGCTCCCTTTCGGCGACGTCGACCATGTTGTAAGCGGCGGAATTCAGAACGATGGCGGGATCGATTTCGGCGAGTTTGGACTCGAGGGTGGGGAGGTCGGAGATATCTACCGAGGCCCGGTTAAAGGCAGTTACGGCGTAGCCGCGAAGGGAGAAGACCCGAACTAATTCGACGCCGAGTTGGCCGGCGGCTCCAAAGACAACGACACGTTTTTGCACGACTTGCAGAATAACACGAGACTAGCGGGAGCTCGGCTTCAGGGCCTTTGTGGCGTGTGTTGGGTGTAGCGTGCGGAGTAGGGGATCGAGGTTCCGGAGGTTATTGAGGACCTGATGGAAAAGCACGCCGAGGTGGAATTGGTTCTCTGGTGCGGGGTCGCAGTAACAGACTTCGCCGAGGATCATGCCGTCCGGGCGGTCGATGCGAATGGCGCTGGAGGGGGCCACGGCACGGGGGCTCAGATAACGCATGCCGTCGGCAGAGACGTCGATCACTTGGACTTCGATGTCACTTGGCGCGTTGCCGAGGATGCGAAGTGTGAGAGTCTTTTCAACGGGGATTCGGGGTTCTTTTCGGTGTTCCATGCAGTTTTCATTGGCAGCGAGCAACGAAATCTGAGCGAAATTAGTTGATGTGGACGGATTGGGAGAGGAGAAAGCTTTCAATCCTACCAATGAACTGGAGGGTGGAGCGTCCTTCGTCGGCGCCGAAGACAGCAAATGTGCTGCCGATGCCGAGCATAATGGAGCGCCCACCTCCGAGCGAGACCGTATGTTCCTGCTTGTGGCTGCCAAAGCGAGCAAATTCAGCGCGTACCGAATCGAGTTGAAATGGGCGTTGGACGATCGCGAGAATAGCGCCTTCGTTCCAATGGAAAAGTTGATCGGTTGGCAACAGGCGCGACCGGATATGCATGAGAAAAAACTGAAAGATCTCCGCGGCGATGTCCGGGCCGAAGCGGGTCTGAAAAATAGAGAATCGATCGATCGGGAGAATTGCAATGAAGGAGCCGGGAGTTTGGCGGGCCTCTTCGAGCGCCCCTTCGACGGCAAGGCGGGGGAGCAGTTCGAGGGCGTTCTTGACCGGCTCCAGCTTGACGGCATCCGAGGAGGTCGGAGTGTGCAAGGTCGGGGCAGCGTGGGTTTCCGATTCGGCATCGTGGCGGAGAGTGGCGAGGCAGTCTGCGAGCTGCTGCTTAAGCGGCGCAAGGTTAGAGTTAGGAGTGGCGTTCTCTAGTTGTTTGACGAGGATCTTGAGGCTGTCGGCGGCCGGATGGCCAGAGAGGGAAACGGCGGCGATGGTATCGGCGAGTAAGGCGACCATCTGCTGCCAGTCGTGCTGCTGGGCCCGGATACGCCGCCGGGTATCGGCGGAGTAGTCCTCGATGATCTGGACGAGCGAGCCAGCCGTGACGAGGATGTTGTCCGGGTCGGAATTAGTCCCCAGAGTCTCCGAAAAGCCGTGGATCTCCGTTTTGAAACGGTCCCGAGAATTGACGTCCGCTTCGACCATATGGACGCGGAGCGCGGCCAAGACCATTTGTAACGTTCTCCGGAAGGCTTCGGCTTGACGGCTCGTACCAGAGTGGTCGAGTGATTTTTTGAGTGAAAGAAACATGGCAGATGACAGAATCCCCGCTGTCAGGATTCATATCGGCCGACCGGAACAAACCATCCGGCTTATTTTTGCAGCGCGAGTAGCGCCCAAAAGGCACAGGCAAAAGCGAGTGGAACGCCGAAGGCGACGGCGAGACGAACCGACCGCGACTGAAGCCACAGCGGACCGGCCGGCACCGGCTTTCCCGAAACCAGAGCCGCCGCCGCCCGACGCCCAAGGCCGGGGACTCCGTTATTCAGAGCCGACGGTTCGCCCCGCAGGGCTTTTAGAATCTCGTCGCGTCCCCGGGGATCAGCGATCAAGACCGTCGCCGCCATGCCGCCGGTAATCGATTTGTCGAGGCGCTCGCGCACCTGCTGCGGCATGTCTTCGCGGGAGGGATAAACCCGGAATCCTTCAGCGTCGGATACAAGAATCGTGGAGGTTTTGATGGTCTTTCGAGCCATAGGGCAGGGGGGGGGACGCCTCAACCGCCTGAAGCGATTAAACCGGTTCCCGAAGTAGAAGCAGCTTGGTTCAGGATAACCTGTATAAAGCCCAGCGCAGCCTTCGATAGAGCTTTATCTTTGCGATAAATTAAACCGAGACGGCGGAGCATCGGCTCCGGTGCAAGGCTAATGGCGATTAGTTTTCCTTCCCTAATCTCTTCGGCCAAACTTGACGTGGACAAGAACGAAACCCCGAGGCCGGCCATGACAAAACGCTTGATCATTTCTGTCGAGTCGAGCTCCATCGAGATCTGCGTGTTGTCTTCGACGTTTTCCATCCATTGATTCAGGCGGCTCCGGGTGGTGCCAGCCTTCGGCAGCAGCAGCGGGTGATGGATCAGATCTTCCGGCGTGATCGAAGCGGCCACCGCGAGCGGGTGACCGGGCGGAACGATCAGTTTCAACTCGTCGGTATGAATGAGAACGACTTGGAGTTTTTTTTCCTGGATCGGCAGTTGGCAGATGCCGAAGTCAGCGAGGTTGTCGATGACCGCGTCGACTACCCGGGAGCCGTAGGACCGGTCGACTTGGATTTGAACGTTGGGGAAAAGATTTTTGAATTCCCCGAAAACGTCGGGCAGAACGTAGAGGCAGGTGGCTTCGTTGGCGGCGACGATGAGTTCCCCACGAGGCATTTTATCAAGTTCGTTGATCGCATCCTGCGCGCGGCGGCGGAGGTCGAGAATCTGTTCGCAATAGTCAGCAAAGATTTTTCCAGCGGTCGTCAGGGAGATGCGGGTACCGAGTCGATCGAACAGGGTAGCGTTGAGCTCCTGTTCGAGTTGACGCACTTGGGCACTGATGGCCGGCTGCGTGCGGAAGCACGTGAGAGCGGCCTTCGAGAAACTCTTCAGGCGAACTATCTCCAGAAACGTATGTAGCTGATCTAAATCCATCGTAATGTCAGAAGGTACGGTGTTACGCAAAATTGTACCGTAGTCTGACGGCGGGCCGGTGAGGGGGGAATGCGTTATTCTGGACTAATGAGGCTGGGCATAGATTTTGGCACCACCCGCATCGTGGTGGCTGCATGTGATCGCGGCAACTACCCGGTTGTCACCTTCGAAGGAAGTGACGGCGCGGTGCGCGACTGGTTTCCCGCTTTAGTCGCCGTGAAGGACGGCGTCCGGTGTTACGGATGGCAAGCCTGGAGCTTGCAGGAGGACCCGTCGGCGACCGTGGTCCGGTCGTTAAAGCGATATCTGTCCGAGGCGGGTCCGCAGACGTCGGTCGAGATCGGAGGGGTGGCGGCTCCGCTGTCGACGTTGCTAGTGGAGTTGGCGGACAGTCTCCGGGGGGCGTTACTGGCCGCTTCCAATGTCAAGCTCGGGGCAACTGAGGAGATTGAAGTGATGTTGGGGGTGCCGGTAAGCGCGAATTCGAACCAACGGTTCTTGACCGTTGACGCCTTCCGGGCCGCGGGGTTTTCGGTGGTGGGGCTGTTGAATGAGCCGTCGGCGGCTTCGATCGAATACGGGCATAGTCATCGAGAGCAGGCCAACGCCAAACAGCACATTTTGGTCTACGACCTCGGCGGCGGGACGTTTGACGCTTCGCTCGTCGAACTCGACGAACGATCGCATGGGGTCGTAGCGAGCGAAGGGATCCCGACGCTGGGGGGGGACGACTTCGACGGATTGTTGGCCGATCTGGCTTGGCCGGTGGGCGAGGAACTGACCCAGAGCGAGTACTTCCGGTTGCACGAAGAGTGTCGGTTGCAGAAGGAGTCGTTGAACCCGAACTCGCGGAAAGTGGTTCTGGATTTGGACGTCGTGCGGTCTGGGTTGGGAGCCGTCACGATTCCGGTGGCCGACTTCTACGACAAGTGTCAGGTGTTGGTGGCCGAGACCGTGCACGCGGTGGCGGATTTGACGTCGCGGACTGAGAGCCTCGAAGCGATCTACGTCACCGGCGGCGGGAGCGAGATGCCCCTCGTCGCCCGACTCCTGCGGGAAACCTACGGGCGGAAAGTGAAGCGGAGCCCTTATACCCGGGCCGCTACGGCGATTGGTTTAGCGATTCAGGCGGACAAAAGCGCGGACTACCTGCTCCGGGATCAGTTTACGCGGTACTTCGGCGTATGGCGCGAATGGGAGGGGGGCCGGTTAGTGCGCTTCGATCCGCTATTCGCCAAAGGGACAGAATTGCCGCACGCGGGGGAGGCCTTCCTGGAGCAGCGGCGGAGCTACACGGCGGTTCACAATATCGGTCACTTCCGTTATCTGGAGTGTTCGCACTTGGACAAGTTCGGGCAGCCCGAAGGAAGTACCACCGTCTGGGACGAGATCCGGTTCCCGATGGCCCCGGCGTTGCAGCAACTGGCGGATTTGACTGCCGAACCAGTCCGGCAGATCTACTTGAACCAGCAAATAGTGGAAACCTATCGGTGCGGGGCGGGGGGCGAGTTGGAGGTCGAGATTACCAACGTGTCGGCCGGATACCAGCGGAAATACCGTCTCGGGCGGTGGGGCGGCAATCGGGGGCCGATTGTTCCGGGAAAAACGAAGCGGGCAGCCCCGCAGAAGAAGGCCGCCGGGCGATAATTGAGAGACCAAATCAAAACAATGTTGACGACACCGCGTGATCCTTCGCGTCCCTTGAGCGAGAACCTTCATTTACTGAAATGGGTGGAAAAGATGGCCCACCTGACCAAGCCGGCGGCGATCCACTGGGTGGATGGCTCCGAGGAGGAGAACGCGCAACTTTGTCAGGAGATGGTTGACGCGGGGACTTTCGTTCGGTTGAACCAGGAGACCTGGCCGGGCTGCTACTACGCGCGTTCGCACGCCAACGACGTGGCGCGGGTGGAGGATCGGACGTACATTTGCTCGCTGTCCAAGGACAACGCGGGGCCGATGAACAACTGGGAAGATCCGTTCAAGATGCGCAAGAAGTTGAAAGCGCTCTTCAACGGGAGCATGGCCGGCCGGACCATGTACGTGCTGGCGTTCAGCATGGGTCCGGTGGGCTCGCCAATGTCACAGATCGGGGTACAGTTAACGGACTCGCCTTATGTCGTCGTCAACACGCGGATCATGGCGCGGATCGGCCTGTCGGTGTGCAAGCTGATAGACAAAAATGTGAAGCGCGTGGTGCCGTGCATGCACAGCGTCGGGGCTCCCCTAGAGGCAGGGCAGAAGGATGCTACGTGGCCCTGCAACACGGAAAAGTACATTGTGCATTTTCCGGAGAGCCGAGAAATTTGGTCCTACGGCTCGGGCTACGGCGGGAACGCGCTGTTGGGGAAAAAATGCTTTGCGCTGCGGATCGCGTCGAATATGGCTAGGGACGAGGGCTGGATGGCCGAGCATATGCTGATTCTGGGGGTGGAGAATCCGCAGGGCGAGAAGACATATGTGGCGGCGGCGTTTCCGAGCGCCTGCGGGAAAACCAATTTGGCGATGTTGATTCCGCCAGCTAGTTTTGCCGGCTGGAAGGTTTGGACGGTGGGCGATGATATCGCCTGGATCAAGCCGGATGACAAGGGTAAGCTGCGGGCGATTAACCCGGAGGCGGGCTTCTTTGGCGTAGCGCCTGGGACGAGCGACCAGACGAACCCAAATGCGATGGCGGCGCTACGGTCGAACACGATTTTTACGAACGTAGCTTTGACGACCGACGGTGGCGTCTGGTGGGAAGGGATGACCGAAACTCCGCCAGCCGAATGCACCGATTGGCAGGGAAACCGCTGGACTCCGGAGATGGCGACAAAGGCGGCCCATCCGAACGCGCGGTTCACCGCTCCGGCGTCGCAGTGCCCGACGATTGACCCGGCGTGGGAGGATCCCACGGGAGTTCCGCTCAGCGCGATTATGTTCGGCGGTCGACGCGCGGAGACCATCCCGCTCGTGTATCAGGCGTTCAACTGGAGTTCGGGCGTTTACATGGGCGCGACGATGGGATCGGAAACGACGGCGGCGGCGGGCGGGGTGCAGGGTAAGGTCCGTCGCGACCCGATGGCGATGTTGCCGTTTTGCGGCTACCACATGGGGGATTACTTCCGGCATTGGCTCAAAATGCAGCGGAACCTGAGTGAGACGCCGCGTATCTTCCACGTGAACTGGTTCCGCAAGGATATCGCGGGCAAGTTCCTTTGGCCTGGCTTTAGCGAGAACATGCGGATTTTGAAATGGATCGTGGACCGGAGCCGGGTGCGGGCGTTGGCCCGCGAGACGCCGATCGGATGGATGCCGCGTTTCGAGGATATCGAATGGAAGGGGCTCGATTTCCCCCGCGAGAAATTCGAAGAGCTGCAGAGCTTTAAGGGTTCCGATTGGATCTCCGAAGTGATTGGCCATGAGGAGCTGTTTATTCAGTTGCATGACCATTTGCCACCAGAAATGATCTACGAACGCGAGTTGTTGATCTGCCGGTTACGGTTCGACGAGTAGACAGCATATAATTTGTAGCGAGATGCTACTTCGACTGCTCTGGCTAACCCCGGTCCTATGCTTCGCGGCATGGGCGCAACATGAGACGAAAGACGGGGAGAAGGCCAAGCACCCTTTTATCGGGGACTTGGCCGCGATCGAGGCCGGTCGGCAACAGTTTTCGACCGGTTGCGCGGGCTGCCACGGGCCCGAGGGCGGAGGAGGCCGAGGGCCGAATCTGCAGGATCGAGGCGTCTGGCATCCGCTGGGTGACGAGGACATGTATAAGCTGATCCAGAAGGGTCAGGGGTTGATGCCGGGGGCGAACGCTTCCGTCGATGAGGGCTGGCGGTTGGTCGCGTACGTGCGCAGCCTGACGACGCCGGCGTTTGAGATGAAGGCGCCGGGGGACGCGGCAGCCGGAAAGGCGGTTTACGCGGCGAATGGTTGCGCGAGCTGCCATACGCTGCAAGGGAAGGGTGGAAAGTTGGGCCCGGATCTTTCGAATGCCGGGCTGCGGCTGCCGCTGCCGAAGATTCGAAAGGCGGTGGTGGACCCGGATGACGCGATCGCCGAAGGCTACCAGGGAATCGATCTCGTCCTCCGATCGGGCGAGCGGGTGCGGGGCGTCGTAAAGAATCGGACGAACTACTCGATTCAGGTGCAGTTGGGTAACGGGTCACTACGCCTTCTGAACGTCGGCGATGTGGAGACGATGACGCTGCGGGAGGCGACGATGATGCCGGTGGATTACGCGAAGAAGCTTTCGAAGACGGAGATGGATAACCTGGTGGCGTTTTTGGCCCAGCAGGCGGCGGGCGCTCCCGCAATGGCGGCTAAACAATGAAGAAATTGATGTTGGCGATGGTGGTTGCGCTTGGTGTGAACGCCCAAGTGAAGTACGAAGATATCGTGAAAGGGCCCGGGAAAGACTGGCTGACCTACGCGGGAGACTACCAGGCGCTGGGGCTGAGTTCGCTGGACCAGGTAACCCCGGAAAACGCCGCGAATATGACGGCGAAGTGGAGTTACACGGTGCCGGGTGCGAGCGGACTGCGAACGAGGCCGATTGTGCACGACGGCGTAATGTACTTCACGAATTCGAATGAGGTCTATGCGCTCGATGCCCGGTCGGGGCGATTGATCTGGAAGTATACCGATCTAAAGGCACAGAAAAAGGACGCGGCAAATCGAGGGGCGGCGATTCTGGGGGACAAAATTTACTTTTCGACGGTGGACGTCCATTTGGTGGCGTTAGACCGGCGAACGGGCGGGTTGATTTGGAGGAAGCAGTATGGAGACATCAAGAAGGGCGAGTTTGCGTCGTCGGCTCCGCTCGCAATCAACGGATTGATAATTGTGGGAAATGGCGGAGGGGACTTGGGGATGCGAGGGGCGGTCACGGCGCTCGACGCCGAAACCGGCGAGCAGAAATGGAAGACCTACACCGTGCCGGCGAAGGGAGAGAAAGGCGCCGAGACCTGGGGCGAGTATGTCGAATGGGGCGGCGGGGCGACTTGGCTTTCCGGAACCTTTGACCCGGCCTTGAACACCCTCTATTGGACAACGGGGAACCCGTGGCCCGACTTCTACGATGGAGACCGGAAGGGCGACAATCTGTACTCCTGTTCTTTGCTCGCTCTGGATGCGACGACCGGGAAAATGAAATGGTATTTCCAGTTTACGCCGCAGGATACCCACGACTGGGACGCGCAATCCTGGCCGGTGCTGGTCGACTTGCCTTACGAAGGCAAGTTGCGGAAGCTGGTGTTTCATGCCAATCGCAACGGGTACTTATATGTGCTGGACCGTGTCACGGGCGAGTATCTGAAGGCGAGTAAGTTAATCGATAAGTTGGATTGGTCCACTGGGATTGACGCAAAAGGCAGACCGCTGAAAGTGAACGGTAAAGATCCGACGCCCAACGGAAATCGGGTTTGCCCGGGGGTGCGCGGGGCGACCAATTGGATGAGCCAATCCTACAACCCGGCCACTGGGCTGCTGGCGGTGGTGACCCTCGAGCAGTGCGACGTCTATACGAGCTCCGAGCAGAAACCCGAGCCAATGAAAAGCTTCGCGGGAGGCGGGGCCGGGCCAAAGCCAAAGGACGCGGGGCAGTTTTTCCTGCGGGCGTTCAATCCGCTGACCGGGCAGAAGGTGTGGGAGTATCCGATGACGGGCAAGGGAAACATGTGGGCCGGGGCCGTCGGAACCAAGACAGGGGTGATTTTTGTCGGGGACGACGATGGACACTTGGTCGCCGTCGATGGGAAGACGGGGAAGCATCTGTGGCATTATCAAACAGGGGACGATGTTTACGCGTCGCCAATCATCTATTCGGCGGACGGCAAGCAGTATGTGGCCATCGCCTCGTCAAAGGCGATATTTAGCTTTGGCTTGTTTGAACCGGTGAAATCGGTGCCGGTGCCTGCCATAAAAATTCAATGAGTTCCTTGCTGAAGCCGTCCATGAATTGGCTACTGGTTTTTATACCGGTGACGTTGTATCTGCGCTTCCTATCGCCGGAGAGTTCGACGTTGATTTTTGTGACCGCTTGCCTGTCTATCCTGCCGCTCGCGGGATGGATGGGGAAGGCGACCGAAAACTTGGCGACGCATACGAGTGAGGGCGTAGGGGCTCTGCTGAATGCCACGTTCGGCAACGCGGCGGAGTTGATCATTGCGTTGGTGGCGTTGCAGAAGGGCTTACATGACGTCGTAAAGGCGTCGTTGACAGGGTCGATTATTGGGAATGTCCTGTTGGTGATGGGCCTGTCGATGGTGGCGGGCGGGGTGAAGTTCAAGGCGCAGCGGTTTAATCAAGTGGCGGCGAACAATCAGGCCACGATGCTGATGTTGGCGGCCATTTCGCTCGTGATGCCGGCCGCGTTTCATCACTTGGCGACCCCGGCTTCGCCGCTGGTGGAGGGGGCGTTGAGCCTGGAAATTTCGATCGTGATGCTGATCGTGTACGGCCTGAGTCTGGTCTTCGCCTTGATCACGCACAAGGCTCTGTTCGGCGGGGAAGGCGGACAGGCGCACGGGGGGGAAACCGTCTCGTGGTCGAAGGGGAAGTCGATGGCCGTGTTGGCCGGGGCAACGGCGATGATTGCGTGGATTTCGGAGATTTTGGTGGGCAGCGTGGAAGCGGCGGCGCATTCGTTCGGCATGACCGGCGTGTTCGTCGGTGTGATTGTGGTGGCGATTATCGGCAACGCGGCCGAGCACTCGACGGCGGTAATCATGGCAATGAAGAATCGGATGGATCTGTCGGTAGGCATTGCGGTGGGATCGAGTATTCAGGTTGCGCTATTCGTTGCTCCGGTGCTCGTCATCGCGAGCTACTGGGTCGGGCCGCACCCGATGAATTTGGTTTTCAGCCCGGCTGAGGTGTTGGCGGTCACGGCTAGCGTCTTCATCACAGGACAGATTGCCAACGATGGGGAGAGTAACTGGATGGAAGGGGTACAGTTACTCGCCGTCTACGTGATTATGGGGGCGGTATTCTACTTTCTGCCCGAGATGGCGGGGGCAAAGCATTGAAGATATGGGAGGCGGCGCAAGGGGCGCGGGTGTTCGACTTGGCGCAGCCGTATTTTGTCGGAATGCCGCATCATCCGTCGCATCCGCCCTATTTGTTTGGCTTAACGAAGCAACACGGGGATATGTTAACCCCAGCGGGCCACAGTTCGGCGGCGGACGCAATTGCGATGGGGTCGCACGTGGGGACGCACATCGACGGATTTGGGCATTTTTCGTGCGGCGGAACTTTGCACGGCGGCGTGCCGGTGGACGGTAATCAGAGCTATCAGGCAGGCTTGAGTGTCCATACGGCCGCCGGGATTACTCCGCTCGTGCGGCGCGGGGTTTTGCTTGATTTTGCGCAGGCGGGGCCATTAGCAGAGGATGTGGAGATTACGCCAGCGATGTTGGAGGCCCGCGGGGTGGAGATTCGGGAAGGGGACGTCGTCTTGCTACGGACGGGTTGGGGGCGGTATTGGCGGGACGCGCGGCGTTACATTAACGCCGTCAGTGGTGCGGTAACCGGTCCAGGGCCGGGGCTGGCTGGGGCGAAGTGGCTGAGCGAACGGAAACCGGTGGCGGTGGGGTCGGATACGGTGGCGTTTGAAAAGGTTCCGGCGGCGGATATGCCGGTGCACGTTCATTTACTCTTCGAAAAGGGGATCCATCTCATTGAGGCGCTCCAGCTCGAAGAGTTGGCGGAGGCGGGGGTGAAAGAGTTCCTGTTTGTCGGCGCGCCGTTGAAGTTGGAGGGGGCGACAGGGGCACCGATGCGTCCACTCGCCATTTTGTAACCTCGGTGTCGTGCCGGGCATCTAAAGGACATGGGGAAGCCCACAATTACCGAGATCGAGCAGGGCCAGTACACGGGCTTAACGGGCCCAAAGATTCGCTGCCCTTTGTGCACTTGGGAGCCGCAGGCTTCCGATACCTGGACGTGCACGTGTGGACACGCGTGGCATACGTTCGATACCGGCGGCGTTTGTCCGGCTTGCATTCAGGAATGGACGTCTACCGAATGCTTGTCTTGTCACGGCTGGTCGGCCCATTCTGCTTGGTACGAGTACTAGTCAACAAATCGTAACTCGCATTTGATATTGTCTCTTCATGCGAGCTCTACTTCGATTGCTGTTATTGACGACGGCTGCTTACGCCCAGGAGTTTCGGGCAGTGATTTCCGGAGACGTAAATGATGCGTCGGGCGCGTCGATCCCGGGCGTGCGTGTTACGGCGCAAAGCGTGGATAGAAAGGTCGAGTATGCAGCCGTGACCAACGAGTCCGGTCGGTACGTGACCCCTTTCCTGCCGCCGGGTGCGTATGCGATCCGGTTTGAGAAAGACGGCTTTCGGCCGTTACTCCGGGAAGGGCTTCAATTGAGCGCGGTGGACCGCGTGAATCTGAATGTGCAGATGCAGGTAGGTTCGCTATCGGAGCGGGTGACCGTCACCGCCGCGTCCCCTTTGCTGCAGACGGAAACGGCGGTTCGATCGGGAACGATTGATCAGAAGCTGATCGCCGATATGTCGACGGCGGGACGAAACCTGTTTCAATTCCAGTACACCCTGCCCGGCGTGACGAAGACGAGTAACTACTGGGGCAACTTCGAACTCTACGCCTTCGGCAACATGAACAGTGTTTCGATCAACGGCGGACGGAGCGGAGAAAACGAAGTCTTGCTCGATGGCCTGACTTCCACCCGTGGGAACCGGGGGGCTTCCTTTGCGCCCGCCTTGCAGGCGATCGAAGAAGTGAACGTGATTACCAATACTTACGACGCCCAGTACGGCCGGGTAGGCGGAGGGACGACCTCGATTAATATCCGAAGCGGAACGAACCAGTTTCACGGGGAACTTTTTGAATTCTTCAAGAACGAGAAGTTGGTCTCAAACGGCTATTCACGGAACTCAGTGGGGATCCGGAAGCCAGCTTACAAGAACAACACGTTCGGCTTTCGAGTGGATGGACCCGTCCTCGTTCCGAAGATGTTCAACGGCAAAAACAAGCTGTTCTGGATGTTGTCGCTGGAAGGGTTGCGGGAGCGAAATCCGCAGACGCAGCTCTGGACCGTGCCGACGGCTGCACAAAAAACCGGTGATTTCTCCCGGCTGGTGACGAACGCAAACCAGCAGATAGCGATTTTCGATCCCTTGACTTCGCCGCGCGTCCCGTTTGCGGGGAACGCGATTCCGCGGAACCGGATCAACCCGGTGGCGGCAAAGACGATCGACTTTTATCCAGCACCGAATCGGATCAGCGAGAGCCCCGACGGACAAAACAACTACCTGTTCGTGAACAGCTCCCGGAATGATTACGACCAGTGGCTGGGCAAGATGGACTGGTCGGCGTCGGACCGGAGCCGAGTGAGCTTCCGGTATGGGCAGACGCCGTGGAACAATTTTGCGCGCGTGCAGTGGGGAACGAACGCGGCGGAGCCATCGACGGAAGCTCCGTCGACGCGGATATCGCGGAACTGGGGGGCGGACTGGACCTATACCCTGAGCCCTTCCATGGTGTTCAACCTGCGCGGCGGCTTGGCGCGGTACGAAGGGTTCTCAGGGAATATCTTCGGCCGGGACTTTAATCCGACCGAGTTGGGCCTGCCGGAACGGTTGGTGAGCCAGTTCGATGTGCGCCAGTTTCCGCGTTTTAACTTTACAGGGAATAATATCTCGCCGCTCGGTTCGACGCGGACGGCGAATTACGAAGCGACCGATACCTACTCCGTACAGCCGAATCTGACGGTGATTCGCGGACGGCAGACATGGAAGATGGGGGCGGAGTTGCGACGGTACAACGCGAATACCCATAACCCCGGCGCCTCCAGCGGCACGTTCAACTTTGGACGGAACTGGACCCAGCGCAACGCGCAGCAGGCCGACGCGACGAGCGGGAATGAGTTGGCTACTTTCCTCGTCGGGGCGATCACGTCGGGGAATGTGGAGAAGAACGTGTGGCCGGCGTATCGAAACGACTACGCGGCGTTCTTCTTCCAAGATGATTGGAAGATCACGAAGACGCTGACCTTGAACTTCGGTCTCCGGTGGGACTATGAAAGTCCGATCGTCGAGCGCTTCAATCGCCAGGTGCGAGGCTTTGCTTCCGACCAGGCGAGCCCGCTGCAAAGCCGGGTGAACGGATTAACGCTGAAGGGCGGATTGCTCTACGCCGGCACGAGCGGCGCGGCGCGGGAGGCGTTCACGCGGGATCTGAACAATTGGCAACCCCGCATTGGACTGGCATGGCAGTTCTTGCCGAAATGGGTGTTTCGCGGAGGCTACGGGTTGAGCTATCTGGGGCAGAACGCGGCGGGGCCGGATACGGGGTTCAGCCAGCCGACGACGGTGATTGCAAGCACGGATAACAACCTGACGCCAGCGAGTTTTCTGAACGATCCGTTCCCTCAGGCCTTGTTTCCGAGCGGCCTCTTACAACCAATCGGTTCGAGCCAAGGCTTGTCGACAAATTTAGGGTTGGGCGTGGCGGCGCAATACCTGGACCGCCCGATGCCTTATTCCCAGCAGTTTTCGGCCGGTTTTCAACGCACGATTGGGAATACTTGGTTGACTGACGTAAGTTACTCGGGCAATTTGTCGAAGAAGTTACCGGTGAATCTGGCGCAGAACTTTATTCCGGGCACCGATTTGACGCGGTTGCCGGTGGGAGAGCGCCCAGCGTTCTTTAACGGACAGGTGCCCAATCCGCTGGCTGGGTTGTTGCCGGGCTCGGCCATCAACGGTGCCACGGTGCCGCGGTCGGCGTTGCTGAACCCGTATCCGCACTTTAGCCAAGTGACGTTGACCAATGTACCGGTGGGAAGCCAGAGCTACCATTCGCTGCAGTCGCGGGCGTCGCGCCGGTTCGCCAACGGGTTGGCTTCGACGCTGTCCTACACGTGGTCGAAGACGCTCGAACGGGTTTCGATCTTGAACGCGCAAGATGTGAACGTGACGAACCTCCTAGGCTCCGGCCTCGAACAGCGCCTACTGAATTTCGATATTCCGCACACGTTTACCGCCCTGGTGGCCTATGAGTTGCCGTTCGGCAAGGGCCGAAAGTTCATGAGTGGGGCGCACGGGGTGACGCAGGCGGTCCTCGGCGGGTGGGGCTTGAACGTCCAATATATGACTCGGAGCGGGGTGCCGTTTGACTTCCCGAACGCCGGTCCGCTGGCGGCGCGGAGTGCGCAATTGAGTGGTTCGCAGCGGGATAGTTTGGCGGTGACGGCGGGTCGGTCGAGTTTCAATCCGTTCTTTGATAAGTACTTTGACACGACGTTATTTCCGCGGTCGGCGCAAGCTCCATTTACGCTGCGGGACTTCCCCACGCGGTTCCCGGACGTGCGAAGCCCGCATTTGGAGAGCTGGGAGATTTCGGCATACAAAGAGTTCCAGTTCTTTGAACGGGTGAAGTGGCAGATTCGAGCGGACTTCCAGAATGCGTTTGACTATGCTTATTTTGGACAGTTGGCCAGCACGAACGTCACGGATCCGCGGTTTGGCCAGTTGAACCCGGCGCAGAACAACGGCACGAGGACCGTGGTGTTGGTCATGAAGCTCCTCTTCTAAGCGTGGTTGATGTCGCTGAGCTCTCCGGGTGGTAAAGCCATCCGGAGAGCGTTGAGAACGGCGACCAGGTCGATGAATTCCTGGGCGATGGCGCCAGCCACCGGCGGTAGGTACCCGGCTGCGGCGGCGAGCATGCCGATGAGACTCAGAGCCATGCCGCCCACAGCGCATTGCAGCGCGATGCGGCGCAGACGCTGGCCGATGTGGATCAACTCGTCGACCTTCTGCAGCGAGGTTTCCAGCACGACGGCACCGGCCGCCTCGGCCGTCACGTCGCTGTGCTGGCCGAAGGCGATGCCTACGGTGGCCGCCTGCATGGCGGGGGCGTCGTTGATGCCGTCTCCGACGAAGAGCGTCGGGGCCAAGGCGGTTTCGGCGCGGACGATGGCGACCTTCTCTTCCGGGCTTTTGCTATAAAGCACTTCCGTAATGCCGACTTGCGCGGCGAGGTAGCGGACTTCGGCTTCGCGGTCGCCGGAGAGCAGTATGATTTTGGTCACGCCGTGGCGGGGTTTCAGGTGTTCGATGAACGGGTGGGATTCGGCGCGGGGGGCGTCCTGGAAGCGCAGCGCGGCGAAGAACTTGCCATCGGCGAGGAGGATGGCTTCCATGCCCGGGGCAGTGGGAGGAAGGTCGGGTAGGTCGACTTTGGCGCGGCCGGTGATGGCGATAAGCAGGGGGCCAACGTGGCCGGTGAGGCCTTGGCCGGGCTTCTCGCTGACGTCGAGGATGGGAGCCAGCGGAACGCCCTCTGACTCGGCGGCGCTGAGGACCGCGCCAGCGAGTGGGTGTTTCGAGAACTGTTCTAGGCTGGCGGCGTAGGCGAGGACTTGGCGGCGGTCCACGCCGGGGGCGGTGATGATCTCCGTAAGATTGGGGCGGCCGTAGGTGAGTGTCCCCGTCTTATCGAAGATGAAGGTGCGGCAGGTATCAATGCGTTCGAGCAGGGCGGGATCCTTGATGATGATGGCGCGGCGAGCGGCCAGCGAGATGGCGCCTAGAATGGCGACGGGGATCGCGATGAGCAGAGGGCAGGGCGTAGCGATGACGAGGACGGCGAGGAAACGGCTGGGGTCGCCACTGAGAAGCCAGCCGAGGCCGGCGACGGCTAGGGCCAGGGGCGTGTACCAACTGCCGAGGCGGTCGGCGAGACGGCGCATAGCGGGGCGAGACTCCTCGGCCTGCTGCATTACTTTCATGATCTGGGCGTAGCGTGAATCGATGGGAAGTTTGGCCGCTCTGATTTCGAGGACGGCGTCGCCGTTAATCGCTCCGGAGATCACCGAGGCACCGGGGAGCTTTCCGATGCGGAACGGTTCGCCGGTGAGAAAGGATTCGTCCATCGTGCTGCGGCCATCGAGGACGGAGCCGTCGACCGGGCAGGTCTCGTGGGGGAAGACGACGAGCACATCACCGAGGGCAACTCGGTCAAGAGGAATATCGACTAGATCGGGTCCAAGGCGGCGGTGAGCGACGCGGGGCATACGCTTGACGAGGGCTGCGAGGACAGCGGAGGCTCGCTGCATGGCGTAGTCTTCGAGGGCCGCGCCGCCGGATAGCATCAGGACCACAATGGAGCCGACCAGATACTGCTCCAGTAAGATCGAAGTAACAATAGACATGCCGGCGAGTAAGTCGGATCCGAAATCGAGCGCGAAGAGTTTCTTGAGAAGCTCCCAGAGAAGGGGAATGCCGCCGAGCGCGAGGACGGTCCAGAGCGGCCCGGGGGAGCCGGTAACGAGATGTGCGGTGATGCCCGCGGCGGCGAGAAAAGCGATGAGAGCGTTCGGGGAGAGGAGAGGGTGCATGGACTTCTTGAGTATACTGGCAGGGTGGGAAGCGAGTGGTGATGGGATGTGCGGAAGGAATCCGCGTATAACTACCGATGGCCAATGAGGATGCAGTCGACATTATCGGCGGGCTGAGCGCGGATCACCCGGCGGGGGATTTGCTGCCCGTGCTGGCTTCTCCTTCGACGGCGGGGAAGGGTAAGAACACGATTCGGATGGAGTTGGTTCCGGTGGGGTGCTGGAAGTTGGAGGATGTGAGGTTTGCCTTTGCATCGTCGTTTCTGCTTCCGGAGACGAAGAAGGAGTTCGATGAACTTGCGGCTCTATTGAAGAAGCATCCGAAGGCTCCGTTGACGGTGTTTGGGCACGCGGATCCGGTGGGTGATGATGTCTTCAACAAACAGTTGAGCGGGAACCGGGCGGAGTCGGTGTATGCGGTGCTGATTCGGGATGTGGCCCGCTGGGAACAACTGCGCAAAGCCGGGGGGAACGCCGAAGGTTGGGGAACGAGTTCGATCCAGCATATGGTGAAGGCGCTGGGGCATGATCCGGGTCTGGTGGACGGGGTGAGCGGGCCGAAGACCAAGGCGGCGGTGAAGGCGTTTCAGACCAAGGCCGGGGGGCTGACGGTGGACGGCGATGCGGGGGCGAAGACGCGGGAGAAGTTATTCGCTGCCTACATGGATTCCCTGTGTCCGATGAAGTTGGCGAAGACGGAGTTTCTGGGGCAGGGTGTGGACGCGGGGGGGAAGGGCGACTATCAGGGATGTAGCGAGTTCAACCCGACGATGGTGTTCTCGCAGGTAGAGAGTCAGGAGTTGAATAAGTCGCAGAATCATCCGGAGCGGGACCGGGAGAATCGCGTCAATCGACGCGTAATGATCCTGCTGTTTCGACCGGGGACACCGCCTTCGGCGAAGTGGCCTTGTCCACGGGTGAATGAGGGGACGGCGGGATGTCGGACGCGGTTCTGGTCCGACGGGGATAAGCGACGGAATCCGCAGGCTTTACGGCGTAAGTTTGGCGACACGCTGGATACGTTCGGATGCCGGTTCTATCATCGCTTGACGATTAAGTCGCCTTGCGAAGGCGTGAAGCCGCCTCCGCCGCAGGTTACGGTTACATTTATTGAGTTTTGTTTGGCCGAGAAGTCTTACCTGGAGACGCGGCCGTGGTGGCCGAAGCGGGAAGCCAAGCCGTTTCCGAATGCGCCGTTCGATAGTAAGTTGACGAACGGGCCGAGGACGGGGGCGTTAGGGGACAAAGGTTGTGTGCGGATCGAGCCGATTCCCGGTGGGGCATGCGAGGTTCGTTTTCCGAAGTTCTACGACGAAGTGGATAAGCTTCTGGGGGCGGCAACGCCATTTCCTTTGCCGGTGCCGGTTCCCACTCCGAAGCCGAAGCCGCCGAAGACGCCGCGGCTGGTGATGCGGAGTGTGGATGCGGTGTTTGCTCCTGGCGCGGAGAGTTTGGCGGTGAAGTATGATTGCCAGGACCTGGAGGGAGAGACGGCGACGCTATCCCTAGTGAGCAAAAAGACTCCGAATGTGGTTCTGTTTGAGCGGGATTTAACGGCGGCGGAGCTTGCCACCGGGAACGGGAAGTTGATCGCATGGGACGGGAAGGCTTCCGATGGGAAGTTTATCGGTCCGGCGGGGTCGCCGTATACGGTGCGGATCCAGTGGGCGAATGGGCGGTTACGAGACTCCAAAGATACGAAAGTTGAAGTGGAGAAGATCGAGTTGGCGATGGTCGCTCCGAACAACCGGATTGTGCTGAATGATCCGGACGGCAAGGTGCTTGTGACGACCAAGGTGTTTCTGACGAAGAAGGCCGGAGGCGGAGCGCTGACGCCGGTGGAACTTGAAGTGACTTACACATTCACTGCTGGCGGGTCGAATACGACCGCCGCGGCGTCTTTCGTTTATGCCGCGCCGAAAACGCTGGGGAAGACCGGAGATGCGACGGCATTGTATTGGGCCGCCCATCCAAACTCCGCGG
>Ga0114966_10000982_pt1 | contig 26632 bp, 24 predicted proteins | sample M_130207_XF_Meta_FD_87029 | JGI IMG/M metagenome (GOLD analysis project Ga0114966, IMG submission 87029) | Freshwater microbial communities from Lake Montjoie, Canada to study carbon cycling - M_130207_XF_MetaG | ecosystem: Environmental > Aquatic > Freshwater > Lake | place: Lake Montjoie... | reverse complement strand
CCGGCCGATGTCGGTTGGGTCGCGCGACTAACGCGGATGCTCACCGTGCTCGAAGACGATGTCCGCTTGGGTCGTGTGCCGGCCGGCCCGACGGAGCGCCGGGCGATCGCGCACGCCTGGACCGAGCTCCGCGCGCTGCAACTCCACGTGCAACGGACGTTGTCATCGCGGCTCGACGGCTCGACGCCCGGGCCTGAAGGTTCCATCGACAAGTTGCTGGTGACGCGCGCCGAGCAACTACTGAACCACGTCAACCTCGCCGTGCGGGGCGCCGGGGCAATCTTGGCTGATGGCGACGAGATCGAGGCCTACTTCTGGTCGCGAGCGCAGTCCATCTTCGGCGGTACGCAACAGATCCAACGCAACATCGTGGCCCAGCGCGTGCTCGGGCTCCCGCGGCGCTGACATCTCGGTTGGTGCGTTCAGATGGCAGTCGGCGGTGCCGATGGAGTGACCAGCAAGCCCATCGCGCGGTGTCGTGAAGGCCCACAGCGACGGGTCGATGAACGGCCCTTCACAGGATTTCTGAGGGCCGTCAAACAATTTTATGCGTAGCTAGCATGCGTCGATCAATGGACTGCGCGTGAGGAATCTTGGCGGTGTGAGGGCGGCTTCCATGACATTTGAGTGCGCGGAGACGGGGGCATCGGGTCCCCGGCCGTCGTCCGAAGCCGCTCGGGTCCCGCGCGAGGATGCGCCGCACACAACACCATCGGTCGTGCAGGTCGACCGGGCACTTCACGCGCTTGCGGTATCGGGCGTGCACGTAGCGTCTCGTGTCATATCCGACAGCTACATCCCCACGTTACACGCCCTGGAGCGTGCGGCAGTCGCTCGTTCGGTGGTCACGCGCCAAGCAGAGTTCGCCACAGGACGAGCGCTGTTGCGTTCGTTGCTCGGCGAGGACGTGCCGATCCCCATTGCCCCAGATCGTGCGCCGGTTCTACCCGTCGGCGTACACGCATCGCTGGCTCACGACCATCATCTTGCGGTCGCCGCGCTCAGCCGATCGGCCACCGTTCGCAGCATCGGGATCGACATCGAGCCCGTGACCGAGCTGTCCGCCGAGATGGCCGCCGTGATCGTGCGCACCGACGAAGGCCCGGTCGATGCGCATCTCGCCTTCACGCTCAAAGAAGCCGCCTACAAAGCCTGGAGTCGTCTCGGTGGCCGAATGCTTGACTTCCACGACGTGCGCCTCGAGGTCGGTGCCGACTCGTTCGTGGCCGAAGTACTGCCGACCGGAATGCTTCTCCAGGGTCGTTACGTGAACATCGGCGATCGGTGGATCTCACTCGTCGTGGTCCAGCGAGGTCAGTGAAACCAACCGCACAAGAACGAGGTGGTTCCTCGCCCGGCCGGTGAGTCGCATCCCCGTATGACCTTTGGACAACCTCGTCGATGACGATGGCAAGCGACTGATCTCGGCCAAGGACGACGGAGATGGCGGATTCCTGGGACCTATTGGCCATCCAGCGGTCCCGGCACATTTGCACGGCATGATGCAGGAGGATGGTGGTCATGCTCAATCGGATTGCCCGTGTTATCGCCGCTATGTCGGCCGCGTTTGCGGTGCTGACCGTAGTGAGCGCGATGTTGGTCATTGGATCCACGACGATGGCGTCGGCCCGGTCCTCAGCTGAGGCCATCACCGCGTACGACATCGATATCACGGTGAACCCCGACGGTTCGGCGCTCTTTCGCGAATCGATCAGCTATGACTTCGGGCCTAATGCGCTTCACGGCATCGAACGAATCCTCGCCACCACGATGCGTTACGACGAGGCGAACGACCGGAGCTATCCGCTCACCGTGGTGAAGGTGTCCGCGGTCGGTGCGTCCGCGCAGTACTCGATCACCGACATCGGCGGCGGCCGCGAGCGCATCCGCATCGGTGACCCCAATCGCACGATCACCGGCGCCCACGTGTACACCATCACCTATCGCCTCGAAGGCGTCGTCAACGCGCAACCGGGTGACGACGAGCTGTATTGGAACGTCATCGGTTCCGAGTGGCGTGTGCCGATCGAACGAGCGACGGTCGCGGTTCACCTGCCCGGCAACCCCACACGCGTCGCTTGTTTCGCGGGCCGCGCCGGTACCACCCCCTGCGACCTCGCCCGCATCGGCACGGTTCCCGCCGCCGGCGCGACCACGGCGGCCACGTTCGCTCAGCAGTCACTCGACCCCGGCGAGAACCTTACGGTCGTCGTGGCCATCCCCGATGTCGACGGCGGCGCCGTCGAACCACAGCCCATCCTTGTCGCCCAGAACCTCTCGGAGCCCCGCACCATCGGCGACATGTTCGCGCTCACACCACTGAGCCTCGGGCTCACCGGTGCACTGGCCGCGCTCGCGGCCGCGGTCGTGGCGCCCCTGCAGTTCCTGGTCGGCCGCGACCGTCGTGCGGGCGGCGACACGATCGATTCGGCCTTCAGCGATCAGACCGCGCACGGCGAACGCGTGCCGTTGCGCGCCGCTACTGCCATCCCGGTGGAGTTCGTGCCGCCCGACAACCTGCGTCCGGGTCAGCTCGGTGTTCTGCACGACGAGGTGGCCGACATGACCGACGTTTCGGCCACCCTGATCGATCTCGCGGTACGCGGCTTCTTGCGCATCGAGGAGATTACTGACGGCCGCAGGATCAAGGACTACACGTTCGTCCAGCTGCGCGGCCCCGCCGAGCAGGCGGAGCTGCTCGCGTACGAGCGCTACCTCCTCGAACAGCTCTTCGCGACGGGTTCCCCGGTGCAGCTCCTCGATTTGAAGAACAAGTTCGCGACCGCGACCTCGCGGACGAGGACGTTGCTGTACGAGAACGCTGCTGAGAACGGGTGGTTCGCCGCCCGGCCCGACCAGGTGCGCACGATCTGGGCACTCGGCGGCTTCGCGGTGCTCGCGGCCGGCGCGGTGGCCACGTTCTTCCTCGCCCGCGAATCTCGTTACGGCCTCGTCGGGTTGCCCTTAGGGGTCGCTGGCTTCGCGGTCATGATCGGCGCGCGGTGGATGCCGCGACGCACCCCGAAGGGCACCGGTCTCGAGCGCCGCACGCGCGGTTTCGTCGACTTCATCGAGAACTCCGAGAAGCACCGAGCGGCCTTCGCCGAGCGCAAGAACATCTTCACGGAGTACCTGCCGTACGCCGTAGCGTTCGGCGCGACGAAGAAGTGGGCCAACGCACTGTCGGTGCTCGGTCTCCCAGCTCCCGATACGTCGCTTTGGTATGTCGGCGTCGGTCCCTTGGTGTGGACGACCTTCGGTGATCGCATGGACACGTTCACTTCGACGGCCACAGCCACGCTCACCTCGACGCCGGGGGGCAGCGGCGCAAGCGGGTTCAGTGGCGGGGGCGTTGGGGGAGGTGGCGGCGGTGGCGGCGGCGGAAGTTGGTGAACCGATGCCGCCCGGGTGACTCAGTCAGCTGACCCGTTCGAGCCGACGGCGCCGCGAACCTCGGCCACACGCTGGGCGATCGTCGACGCGACGTGCTCGATCAAGATGACGGTGGCGTCGTCGAGCACGGTGGCGGTCGGCATCCGGACGAGCAGTACACCCCGCAGCGGGCCTTGCGCACCGACGGGCACGCACACCGCAGCGCAGGGTGGGCCGCCTGCGGCGCTGAGGTGCGGACATGAATCGAGCCCATCGGAGTTCTCGAAGCGCTGCGTGGCCCCGGTAAAGATTGCGGGGCACGAGTGACGCTCGACCACACCACAACCGGCGCCGTCTTCTGGGTCGCTGAGTGCCGGCGCGAGTCGGCCGCTCGACTGCTCGGCGAACCACATGCCGGAGCCACCCGGTGCGAGCCGATCGAACGCTCGCGCGGCGAGCGCGTGAAGTTGTAGTTCGTTCGAGGCGATCGACGCACCGCGCTGGAGACGTATCGCGAAGTCCTTGGCATCGATGCCTTCGGGAGCCTCCGCGGGCGGGGTCGCGCGTCCCGACGGGTGAAGGGCCATCGCGTCCTGCACGTTGTTCGGTGGGAACGACGGAGGTGTCGTCGTTGATCGCACCTCGAGGTACGGCGTGATGTTCGTGTTCGTTGCGGCGGACACCTCCTCGGACTCGAGGCCGAGGCCGGCCAACGCGCCTACCCATGAGTGGCCCCGGTCCGGCGCGCCCGCGGCGTACGGCCACCCGGCTGCCTCGGCCGAGGTGATGTCATCGATCGTGATAGCGGTCGAGTCGGTCGGTCCCTCGGGGAAGCCCACACCTCCGCCGCTGTACGTGGCGCCGTCGACGGCCGGGACTTCCCAGTAGGTGGAAGCGTCATCGCTCGGCTGGTCGTGCGGCGCCCACGACGTCCAAGCCGCCGGTTGTGCGCCCAACTCGCCGGGCAAGAGGCCTGCGGCCAGGTCGGCCAAGGAAGGTTCGAGCGGGATGAGCAGTCGACGGTCGTGAACCGGTTCCGCAGTGGTGACCGGAATCGACCGGACCGCGCGCTCTGGGCCCAGCAGGGGTTGCTTCCGCTTGCGCACCGGCGGTCCTCCCAGGAGTGAGTTGCCAGTTTGTCAATCGGCCGGATCGACAGCAGATTGAGCGAACCGTGGCGCCACGTATCGGTAGGGTCGCCAGGGTGAGGATTGCGACCAATGCTGGCGGTACACGCGCCGCGCCTCCCGCGCGCCGGTCACCCACCCTGCGCATGGAACGCGCCTACTTCGCCGAGGGCCACGCGTGGGTCGCCGGTAGCGACGAGGTCGGCCGCGGCTCGCTCGGCGGGCCGGTCTCCGCGGGCATCGTCGTGGTCGACCAGACCACCGGGCGCATACCGGCCGGTCTGCGCGACTCGAAACTGCTCACGCCAAGAGCACGCGAGGCCTTGGTACCGAAGATCCTGCGGTGGGCCGCGGCGAGCGCGGTCGGCCATGCGAGCGCCGCCGAGATCGACGCGATGGGCATCCTGGCCGCGCTGCGACTTGCTGGCGAACGAGCACTCGCCACCTTGGCCGTCGAGCCGTCGGTGATCGTGCTCGACGGCAACTACGACTGGTTCAGTCGTCCTCCGCGGGCCGCGTACTCCCCGCGTGCCTCGGCGCCCGACAACGTCGTGTTGCGGATCAAGGCCGATCTCACCTGCGCGTCGGTCGCCGCGGCAAGCGTGCTGGCCAAGGTCGAGCGCGACGCGCTCATGCGCGAGTTGAGCGGCGCGCATCCGGCATACGGATGGGCGGTGAACAAGGGCTATGGAACTCCCGAGCACCTCGCCGCACTACGCGACTTCGGGGCGTGCGCCGAGCATCGGCGGTCGTGGCGATTGTCGGGCGACGACCCACAGCTCCCGTTCAGTCAGTCGCGCTGACGAGCTGAACCTTGGCCCGGGCCAAGACGTCGGGTTCCTGGTATCGGCACCGATGACCGCTCGTTGAGCATCATCGGTAGGGTCGCCGAGGTGAACTTGACCACCCGCTCCCGTTCAACATGTTCCGTGCGCACCTGGCCTGCGGTCGCCGCGCTGTGCGGTTGGACGGCCTTCCTTTGGATCATTCGCATCAAGAATGCGGTCGGCGATGACCGCGCGTCGGCGAGCGGCAAGGTCATCGCCGTGATCACGGCGCTGGCGTTCCTCGGTGCGGCGGGCGCTCTCGCGTCTGCCCACGTGCGCAGCCATGCGGGCAGACGCCGCGCCGCCGCGGTCTTTGCGCTCATCAGCATCGTGTACTGGCTCATCCGGGCGGCCACCATCGTCGTGCGCGACCACCCGATCGGCTTCACGGTCGTGCACGCCGTCCTCGCGCTTATCACCGTGGGCCTCGGTGTCTGGGTCCTTCGCTCGGTGTCCACCCGCTCGGTGCCTCGCCGGACTCCTTCGTGAGCGGACGGGCCGACTAGCATAATCTTGCTATGGGACAGCAGGTCACCGTCATCGAGAAGCCAACGTCGCGCTCCGGCGTGGTGCGGTACGAGATAAACCGGGTGCTCACCGGCATGGGTCACGAGTCGTACTCGGGTGCGCCCGACGCCGGCTCGGTGCGCCCGCCCGACGTGCTGGCCCGGCGTCTGTTCGGCCGCGGTGGCATCAAGACGGTGCACATCAACGGCAGCGTCATCACCATCGAGTTGGCCGAGACGGGCACCGAAGGCATCCAGCAGATCATCGAAGGTCTGTACACGTACTACCTGCCCGGCGTACTACCGCCGACCGACGAAGAACTGCTCGGCCCACCCGCCGAGTGACTTCGCGATGGGGCACCGGTTGCACATCGTGCTCGGCGCCCGGCGATGACCTCACCACCAAGGAGGCCTTCGATGGGCACGGTCAAGATCGGCGTACAGCTCCACCCGCAGGCCACCACCATCGGCGATCTCCGTGCCGCGTGGCAGGCCGCAGACGCGATGGGGGTCCACAGCATTTGGACCTGGGACCACTTCTTCCCGTTGTACGGCCCGGGTGACGCCGCGCACTTCGAGGGTTGGACCCTGCTGTCGGCCATGGCGGTCGATACTGCACACGCGCAGATCGGCCTGCTGGTCGGTTGCAACTCGTACCGCAACCCCGACCTGCTGGCCGACATGGCCCGCACCGTCGATCACCTTGCAGGCGGTCGGTTGTACCTCGGCATCGGCGCCGGGTGGTTCCAGCGCGACTACCAGGAGTACGGCTACGAGTTCGGTACCGGGCCGAGTCGGTTGCGTGAGCTCGGCGCGGCACTCCCGCGCATCCGGGCGCGGCTCGACGCGCTCACCCCCGGGCCCGTCGGTCCGCTGCCCATCCTCATCGGGGGCGGGGGCGAGAAGGTCACGTTGAAGCTCGTGGCCCAGCACGCCGACGCGTGGAACACCTTCGGCCCTCCGGCCAACTTCCGGGCGAAGAATGCGATCCTCGACGAATGGTGCGCGAAGGTCGGTCGAGACCCGGCCCGGGTCGAGCGCACCGTGGCGATCGAGCCGGGCGACATCGGCAACGCTGCCGCGTATCTCGATGCCGGCGCCACCCACCTGATCGTCATGGTCGGTCATCCGTTCGATCTGCGACCCGTCGAGAAGTTGCTCGCGACCTTCGCCTGATCGTCGTACTTCCGAAATCCGGTCATCCAGGCTCGTCGCCGGTACCCGAGGTAGCAGATTTCGGGTCGGGGGGCGGTGCGGCGTGGCTGCGGATCCATGCGTGCATCGCGATGCCCGAGGCGACCCCGGCGTTGATCGACCGGGTCGAGCCGTACTGCGCGATCGAGCAGACCTGCGTGGCTGCGGCCCGGGCCGGTTCCGAGAGCCCCGGGCCTTCTTGGCCGAAGAGCAGCACACAGGTCCGGGGGAGTGGCGTGTGTTCGAGCGGAACGGCACCCGGCAGGTTGTCGATGCCGATCACCAGTAGCTCGCGTTCGACGCACCACGCCGCGAACGTCTCGATGTCGCTGTGGTGCAGGACGTGCTGGTACCGATCGGTGACCATGGCCCCCCGCCGGTTCCACCGGCGTCGTCCGATGATGTGCACCGCGTTGGCGAGAAACGCATTGGCATTGCGCACCACGGTCCCGATGTTCAGGTCGTGTTCCCAGTTCTCGATCGCGACGTGGAACGGGTGGCGTCGCTCGTCGAGATCCGCCACGATCGCCTCGAGGCGCCAGTAGCGGTATCGGTCGACGACGTTGCGGCGGTCGCCTTCCGCCAAGAGCTCGGGATCGAACCGAGGGTCGAGCGGCCACGGCTGCGGATGGGGTCCCACGCCCACGGTCTCGAGGTCAGCAGATGACATCAGGTGCACCAGACACATCTGATGAGAGGGTGCAGATATTGGAGTGCATGGGCAGATCCTGAAATCATCGGCAGCGCAACAGTGACACGAGTGCTGCAGGTGGATGGCGGCGATGAGGCGTTTCCTGGCTGGTGGTTCGCCTCCGACGGGCGATGGTACCGGCCCGAAGACCTGCCGAATGGAGGGCAGCTCGGCGCCGCATCGACCACCCCCCACGGTTCCCGGCGCGCCCACCACCCAACCGCCGTCGACGAGTGTGCCCGGGTCGTCGCCGAACCCCGCACTTGCGTGATACGAACAAGTGTTCGATACTCGCGCGGTGTCGTCTGCTGCCACCGAAGTTCAACCTTGCGAAGCAGAACGCGACGCGGCGCAACGGCGCGCCCGGCTCGCGGTGGTGGCCGACCGGGTTCGCCCGGTGGTGCTCGCCCGTGAGCACACCTTGCCGCTTGCCGCATCGCTCGTCGGGCTCTTCCCTGAGGGGGTGTTGCGGCGGGGCATCACCATCACCGTCGATGGATCCGGCGCTGCGTCCTTGGCGTTCGCTTTGGCGGCTGCGCCGGTGCACTCGGGCTCGTGGGTGGCGTTCGTCGATCTCCCCGAACTGAACCTCGCGGCGGCCGTCGAAGCCGGAGTCACCCTCGAGCGGGTGGCCTGCATATGCAGCGGCGACCAGTGGGCTGCAACCGTTGCCGCGCTCCTCGGGGCGTTCGATCTCGTCATGGTCGGCATGGGGCGCCGGGTCCGTGCGACCGATGTCCGCCAACTCGGAGCGCGGGCGCGCGAACGAGGCTCGGTTCTTGTTGCGCTTCGTGGCGCGTGTGGCAACGCGGTGTGGCCCGACGCGCCTGACCTCAACCTGTGCGCGGCCGGTTCGCAGTGGTCAGGGCTCGGTACCGGCTATGGGCATCTGCGAACGCGTGTGCTCACCGTACGGGCCGAAGGCCGGCGCAGCTTCTCGCGGCCGCGCCAGGCCGAACTGGTTCTCTGACATGTCGGCCCCGATTCGCACCATGGTGGTGTGGTGTCTCGACTGGCCGGTCGTCGCCCAAGGCATCACCTCCACCGAACCTGCGGCGGTGTTCGTCGCGAACCGGGTGGTCGCGTGCTCCAAAGGGGCCCGGGCCACCGGCGTGAGCCGCGGTATGTGTCGCCGTGAAGCGCAGGGCCGCTGCCCGGATCTCGTGGTGCTCGAGCGCGATGAGGCGCGCGAGGTCCGCGCCTTCGAGCAGATCGCCCGCACCATCGAAGTGTTCGCACCACGGCTCGAGGTCGTGCGCCCGGGGACCTGCGCGTTGCCGACGCGCGGGCCGTCGCGGTACTTCGGTGGCGATCACGTCTTGGCGGCCAAGGTCCATGCGCAGGTCACCGCCGTGCTCGCCGGGCGAACCGAGTGCCGGGTCGGTGTCGCCGACGGGCCGTTCGCCGCAGATCTGGCGGCCCGCTGGCCGCTCGGTGACGGAACCGACCCGCGGATCGTGGTGGTGGGCGAGAGCCCTGGGTTCCTCGCGCCGCTTCCCATCAGCGTGCTCGAACGGCCCGATCTCGTCGACGTGCTCGGCCGGCTGGGGTTGCGCACGCTCGGCGCCTTCGCCGCGCTCGACACGGCGTCGGTCGTTGGTCGCTTCGGCACCGATGGTCTCCGCGCGCACCGGCTCGCCGCGGGACTCGACGAACGACCACCCGATGCCCGTGACCCCTCACCCGATCTCCGGTTCACCGCAGTGCTCGATCCGCCAGCCGAGCGCGTCGAACAGGTGGCGTTCGTGGCTCGTGAGCTCGCAGAGGAGCTGCACGCGGCACTCGATGCGCGTGGCCTTGCCTGCACCCGGGTGGCCATCGAGGCCGAGACCGAGCACGGTGAACACCTTTCGCGGCTCTGGCGCCATGAAGGGGCGTTGTCCGCGGGGGCCATCGCCGATCGTGTGCGGTGGCAGATCGACGGCTGGTTGCATGCCTCGGTCGCGGCGCGTCCCACGAGCGGGATCACCCACCTCGGTCTGGCTCCGGACGACGTGGTCGCGGCCAAGGGGCGCCAGCTCGGGTTTTGGGGCGAGGAGACCGAGGCCGATTCCCGAGCCGCGCGCGCCCTGGCCCGCCTGGCCTCGATGCTCGGTCCCGATGCGGTGCTCGTCCCTGAACGCGCCGGAGGGCGTGGCCCGGGCGACGCGGTGCGGTTGGTCCCCGCTGCCGGCGTCGATCTGCGCGAGCGCGAGCTCACGCCGGTCTCCGCGGCGCGGGGTGCGCCGTGGCCCGGTCGCGTGCCTGCCCCCGCGCCGTCGATCGTCCACCACCCTCGGCCGGTGGTGCAGCTGCGCGACGCCACCGCGTCCGACGTGGTGGTCAGTGGCCGCGGGCTGCTCAGCGCGCCGCCGTCCGAGTTCGTGATCGAAGGCATGGGCCGCGAGGCCATCCCAATCGTCGGGTGGGCCGGGCCATGGATGGTCGACGAACGATGGTGGGATCCGGCCGCACATCGACGCGCTGCTCGACTGCAGGTACAAGGGGCATCGGGCGTGGCATGGCTCATGGTGCGCGAGGGCGGACACTGGTGGCTCGAAGCCACCTACGACTGAAGGTTGCCGTGACCGAGCCGGCGTGAGATGCCGGAGGTCGATCCGCCCATCGGGCGTGTGTTTCGTGTCGGAGGCCCCTGTGACAGTGCCATCGCCAGGGTCGATACCCGCGACCGAGGGCACGAGGGACAAGACTGTCCGACGACATGACTCACGAAACCCGTCCCGAAGTCGAACGATGGTTCATCGGCCGCGGCCTGCCGCAGTTCATCGACAACTACAGCGCACGCGACGACATCCTCACCCGCATGACGCCGTTCGTCGGCGTCGTCTTCGCGGCCGAGGTGGTGCTCGCGGTCTTCGGCGAGCGTTTCGCCGGCTGGACCCAGGCGATGGTCGTCGTCGGGGTTCTTGCGATCGTCATGCTCGCGATCGCTGCGACAAATAGCGCTCGTGGCCGGCGGGCACTCCAGGCGCCCACACGAGTGGGCCCGATCGAGATCGGTGCGTTCGTCATGGTTCCGGCTGCGGTCGCAGCAGCGTTCGGCAGCAACCGTGCGGTGGCGGTGCCGGCGCTACTCGTGGGCAACGTCGCGGTCCTGCTGCTCGCATATCCGATCACCAGCTATGGCGTATTGCCCATGACCAGCTGGGCCGCCGGACAGCTCAGCAGCCAGTTGCGCGGCATGGCCAACCTCATGATCAAGACCTTGCCGCTGCTCTTGTTATTCAGCATGTTCTTGTTCCTCAACGCCGAGGTGTGGCAGGTCGCGAACGATTTTGCCTGGCCGATGTTCATCGCGGTGTTGCTTGGCCTCGTCCTGATCGGTTCGCTGTTCCTCGCGCTCGCCACGCAAACCAACGTGGTCGCGTTGTCGACGTTCGATTCGTGGAGCGACGTCTGCGCGTACTGCGAGGGGTCGCCGCTGGAGGGCGTCTCGCCTGACCTGTTCAGTGGCGAGCCGGCATCGCGCCAGCTGCCGACCCGCGCCCGTTTCAACCTCGCGCTGGTGGTGTTCGTGAACCAGTCGATCCAGGTCTTGCTCATCGCCGCGGTGACCTTCGCGTTCTACGTCACCTTCGGGTTGTTGACGGTGCGCGAGGACACCATCGCCCAATGGGTCGCCGACGGCGCGCTGCCCGCCCGCGATCGATATGGCGACCTCACCGTGTTCGGCCACGAGCTCGTGCTCAGCCGACAACTCTTGGTCGTGTCCGGTTTTATCACCGGCTTCGCGGCGCTCCAGTTCGTGGTGCAACTGGTGACTGATGCGACCTATCGCGAGCAGTTCGCCCGGGGCATGGCCGCCGAGACGCGCCAGGTTCTCGCCGTGCGCGCGGCGTATCTCGCTCGGCCGTCAGGCCGGTAGCCGACCGGCGGCGCGAGCGGTCTGTTCGGCCGCGGTGACCTTCGCATCGATGATGGCGAGGCCACCATCCCAGAACTCGGGGTCGTCGAGGTTGCAGCCGACGATTCGGCCGAGCTCGGCGGGTGCCATAGAACCACCGGCTCGCAGCAGTTCGAGATAGCGCGGCACGAACGCGTCGCCCTGCTCCTCGTAACGTCGATACACCGACAAGGCGAGGAGCTGGCCGTACGCGTACGCATACACGTAGCCCGGCGTGTTGATGAAGTGCGGAATGTACGACCACCAGGTGCGGTAGCCCTCGGTGACCTCGACCGCGTCGCCGAGCATCTCGGTCTGGGTCTCGGCCCACAACGTGTTGATGTGGTCGAGCGAAAGCTCGCCTTCGGTTCGGCGAGCGGTGTGGGCCGCCTGTTCGAACCGGTTCATCGCGACCTGACGGAACACCGTGGCGATCGAATCCTCGACCACGGATGCGAGCAACGCGAGGCGGTCGTTGGGATCGTCGAGCGCGGCGAGCAACCGGCCGTTGGTGACGGTCTCGCCGAACACCGACGCGGTCTCGGCGACGGTGAGCGGCGTGACCTGATGAAAGATGCCCTGCTCGCGCGCCAGGTAGGCGTGCAGGCCGTGACCGAGCTCGTGGGCGAGCGTGAGCACGTCGCGTGTCCGGCCGGTCCAGTTGAGAAGCAGGTACGGGTGATGGCTGGGGACGGTGTACGCGCAGAACGCGCCCGGGCGTTTGCCCGCGCGGGTGGGGGCGTCGATCCAGCTTTCGTCGAAGAAGCGTTGCGCAACCGACGCGAGGTCGGGGGAGAACGACTGATAGGCGTCGAGAACGATTTCGCGTGCTTCGTGCCAACCGATCTCGGTGTCGGTAGCCGCGATCGAGGCCATGCGGTCGTAGTCGGCCAGCCGATCGAGGCCCAGGATCTGGGCCTTCAGGCGGTACCAGCGCTGGGGGATGTCGTAGCGACCCTTGACCGCGGCGACCAGCGCCTCGACCGACTCGTCGGTGGTCTCGTTGCCCAGGTTTAGGCTTGAGATCCACGTGGGGTAGCGACGGAGGCGGTCGTCGACGGCCTTGTCGTTCAGCAAGGTGTTGAGCACGAAGCCGCGCGTGCGCAGGCCCGGTGCGAGCCCGGCGGTGACCGCAGCTGCCGCGCCCTGGCGCACCGAACGATCTGGGTGCTGCAGCTGCGCGAGACCTTGTTCGAGCGGGACGGTTCGAGCCTCACCGGAGCCGCCGGGGAGCTCGATCGTGATCGCCGAGGAGAGCTCGGCGAAGAGGCGGCTCCACGCCGACGCGCCGGTGACGTTTTTCTCGGCGAGGATGCGCTCCTCGGGCTCGCTCATTAAGTGATCGCGATAGCGACGCTTGGCGCGCAGATGATGCGTCGCGAACTCGAGCGACGGGTTGGCGAGGAGCGTGTCGACCTGGCCATCGTCGAGCGCGGCCCATTCGAGGTCGAAGAACAGCAACTGGGTCCAGATGGCGGTCGAACGTTCCTCGTAGCGCGCCATGCGCGCACCGTTTTTCGGGTCGGCGGTGTCGACTGCGAAGCGAAGGGCGGCGTAGTTCCCGGCGCGACCGAGCAGGTCGGACAGTGCTTCAAACGAGCGCATGTACTCGCGGAGTTCGTCGCCGCTGAAGGACGAGACCTGGCCCCGCAGCGCCGCGAGGTTGATGGCCAGCTTCTCGGCCCGATCGACGAGGTCGTCGATCGTGCCCCCGTCGAGGAGTGGTTCGATGTCCCAGTCGACACCCGTGGCGAACAGGTCGGCGGACTCGTCGATGGCGGGGTCAGCGTACGCAGTGACGTCATCGGTCATGGTTCGATCCTACGGTCGACCGATGGACGCGCCGTTCGCGGTCGCCGGCGTCGACGTCGTCGCGACGCGCGGTTGTGTTACGTTCGGCGCACGCCCAGTGGGGCATCGCAAGGCGGCTCGGTACACGGTGGATCTCTCGGAGTACACGGTGGATCTCTCGGAATCGACAGGCGACAGCTCACCAGGCGACCCCTCCTCTTCGGCGAAGGTCTTGCCAGTGGTCAAGTGGCTGGCGGTGGCCGAGTTCGTGTTCGGTGTCGGCGCGCTCGTGGTGCTCGGCGAGACAAACCCGATGTACTACGTGCTGGTCGTCGCGGTCGGCGCGGTGATCGTGGCCCTTGTCGCGTATGACCAGCGCCGCCGGGAGAAGACCGAACAGCAGACGGCGACCCGCCGCGCCATCGTCGGCCAGGCGGCCGACGATGCCCTGGCCAACGCCCTCGAGTTGGCCACCGCGGCGCCCAACCTCGCGGGACCCAACATCGCGGGGCGTGCGGACGTCGAGCTCGCTGCGCCCGAGGGTCCCGGCGATCCGGCCACCACCGAGCGATCTGCTCGCCCGGCCCCGCGGCGTTCGACGAGCGACCACTTCGTCGCCGCCCTGGTGGAATACAGCATGCACACCGGCGTGCGCACGATCACCCGGGCCGACCGTGAGGGGTGGACCGAAGCTCTGCGAGTCGAATACGCGCTCCTTCGTGCCGCCGCGTGCTGTGCCGAGAACGAGCGCGAGGTCGTCGGCGAGCTCGTCATGTGGGACAGCGTCAGCGTCCTTCACCTGCTCGACACCCCAGAGGGGCTGGGCGATGGCGTCTCTCGTTCGGTCGTGGCGCCCTACGGCCGCCTTCCGGCCGCCACGCGCGTACCGGTGCGCCGCGATCCAGCTCGGCTCACCTGCGAGGTGGTCACGCTCGCACTTGACCCCCTCGTCGCCGATGAGTACGCGTTGAACCTGTTGTGGCGCGGTATCTACGACCATGCGCGTCGCGGCGGCGCGACCGAAGTCGTGTGGACCCTCGCCTCCGATCTCGCCGCGCTGTGGCGAGATCGCTTCGGTTTTCCCCTCGAGATCCTCGGCGATAGCCGTCGTGTCGCGTCGGCAACCACCGTCACCGTGGTGGTCCCGCTGCCCGAGCTCGAGATCAAGCTGCTCCGGGAACGCCCCGCCTATTACGGGTGGCTCACCGTGGGCTTCGCCGAGGCGGAACGAACTGCGTTGGGCCTGCCCATCGATCGAAGCGGGGCCTACGACCGCGTGTGCGCCTTCGTGATCGCCAAGCTCGACGACCTCAGATCGCCGATCGCCCTGCGGTGACCCCGCCGTCGACGTAGATCACCTGGCCGCTCACATAGCGGGCATCATCGCTGCAGAGGAACGAGATGACGTCGGCGATGTCGCGTGGCTCGCCGACGCGGAGCATTGGCACCGACTTGCCCCGCTCGATCTTGCGTTCCTCGCTGTAGTTGCCCGAGGTCCCTTCGGTGACGATGAGCCCGGGGCCCACGGCGTTGGCTCGGATGCCGTGGGCGCCCCATTCGAGCGCCATCTGCTTGGTGAGGGAGATCACCGCCGCCTTGGTCGCCGGGTAGACACCGATCCCGGGCGAGTTCGTCCACGCGGCGCCCGAGGACAGGTTCACGATCGATCCGCCACCCGCCGCGATCATCTTGGGGGCGAACGCGCGGCTGCACTGCACGACGCCGATGATGTTCACGGCGATCACCGACTGCAGGTCGTCGGGCGTGGTGTCGAGAAGCGAATGGAAGCGCCAGATTCCCGCGTTGTTCACGAGGATGTCGCACCGGTCGATGCGTGCCGCGACAGCCTCGACGGATCCCCAGTCGGCGACGTCGCACTGGTGCCAGCTGCCACCGACTGCTGCTGCCGTGGCCTCGGCGGCTGCTGCATCGAGGTCGAGGGCGACGACCTCATGCCCGTCCCGGGCGAGTCGCGCCGCGGTGGCCTTGCCGAGCCCGCGTCCTGCCCCGGTGATGACCGCGACGCCCATGGTTCCCCCTGCTGCTCGCTCGGCGCGTGGTGCGCCGCAGCGTTGGCGCACGGTAGCGGAACTACGATGTGACGCTTGTTGATCGGTCGACCGCGCCGCCGGCGGGCACCGCGTCGACTGCGGCCATGTCGGCGAGCACGAGCACGGTCTGACCACACCCGCGCCGCGGCCGTAGCGGTTCGTGGCCGATACTGGTGACAACGGCGAGTCGCGCGAACACGTGGTGATCTCCCGCTTCCCGGAACCGGACCTCCCCGCCGATTCGGTGACGGTCGGGCGGGGTTGTGCTACGAACATACGTTCGTTATGGTCGCGCGGTGGGCTTCAACAATCCTGATGTTCCGTGGCGCACGATCGAACGGACGCTGTCCGATCGCGCCCAGCCCAGCGGGCCGCAGTGGAGCGCCCGGTCGGTGGGCGATGATGGCCCCCTGATCGGTGACGGGGGGGACAGCCCGGCCTGGTCGCGCAAGCGCGCACCCTATGTGCCGGCGGACCTGCCCGTTGCCCGTACCGCCCGCGTGCCCTATGCCGAGCTGCACTGTCACTCGAACTTCAGCTTCCTCGATGGGGCGTCGCACCCCGAAGAGCTGGTCGAAGAAGCGGTGCGGCTCGGGCTCGAAGGGCTGGCGCTCACCGATCACAACGGGTTCTACGGGGTGGTCCGCTTCGCTGAGGCAGCTCGGGTGCAGGGGCTCCCCACGGTGTTCGGGGCCGAGATCACCCTCGGGGTGACCGGTCATTACGAACCGGGTCAGGCCGACCCCCATGGGCAGCATGCGGTGATCCTCGCCCGCGACCCGGTGGGCTACGCGCGGCTGGCCCGGGCCCTGAGCGAAGCGCAGCTCGCGGGGGAGAAGGGCGCTCCGCGGGCCACCCTCGATCAGCTCACCGCGATTGGGTCGGCCGGTCGGTCTGGGGCCGATCACTGGGTCGTCCTCACCGGCTGTCGCAAGGCACCGGTGCCGGCGGCGCTCGAGCGCGACGGCCCACGCGCCGCTCGTCGCACGCTCGATGATCTCGTCGAGCGCTTCGGGCGCGACAACGTGGTGGTCGAGCTCTGGGACCACGGGTACCCGCTCGATTCGGCGCGCAACGACGCGCTGGTCGAGCTCGCGGTCGGCGCCCACCTCGACCTCGTCGCGACCAACAACGTCCACTACCACCGCCCGATGCGCCGCAGGCTCGCCACGGCGATCGCTGCGGTGCGGGCGCGGCGCAGCCTCAGTGACATCGACGGCTGGCTGCCCGCAGCGTCGGGTGCGCATCTGCGTTCGGGCGACGAGCAACTGGCCCGTTTCGCTCGCTACCCGGGGGTAGTCGAGCACGCGGCGGTGCTCGCTCGCGAGTGCGCGTTCGATCTCACGCTCGTCGCACCGAACCTGCCCCCGTTCTCGTGTCCACCGGGGCTCGACGAGATGGGCTACCTGCGCCAGGTCACCGAGGAGGGAGCACATCACCGATACGGTCCGCGACACCGAGAACGGGCACGTGGCGCGTACGCCCAGATCGATCACGAGCTCGCGCTCATCGAACAGCTCGGCTTCTCCGGCTACTTCCTCGTGGTGTGGGACCTCGTGCAGTTCTGTCGACGCGCCGACATCTTCTGCCAGGGTCGCGGCTCGGCCGCGAACTCCGCGGTTTGCTACGCGCTCGGCATCACCAACGCCGACGCGGTCACGCTCGGCTTGTTGTTCGAACGGTTCCTGTCGCCCGAACGCGACGGGCCGCCCGACATCGACATCGACATCGAGAGCGGCCGTCGCGAAGAGGTCATCCAGTACGTGTACGACAAGCACGGGCGCCGGCACGCGGCGCAGGTCGCGAACGTCATCACCTACCGGGCGAAGTCCTCGATACGCGACATGGCCAAAGCCCTCGGCTATGCGAGCGGTCAGCAGGACGCGTACGCGAAGGCAGCCGATCGGTGGTCGTCGGTGCCGACCACGAGCGATATCCCGGCCGATGTTCTCGAGCTCGCACGCGAGATCGAGAACTTCCCCCGGCACCTCGGCATCCACTCGGGTGGCATGGTGATCTGCGACCGACCGGTCATCGAAGTGTGTCCGGTCGAGTGGGGTCGCATGGAAGGGCGCAGCGTCCTGCAATGGGACAAGGACGACTGCGCAGCAGTGGGTCTCGTCAAGTTCGATCTGTTGGGGCTCGGCATGCTGAGTGCATTGCACTACGCCGTCGACTTCATCCGGCAGCACCATGGGCGCGACGTCGATCTCGCGACCATCCCGCAAGAGGACGCGGTCTACGACATGTTGTGCGAAGCCGACACGATCGGGGTGTTCCAGATCGAGTCACGCGCCCAGATGGCCACGCTGCCGCGCCTGCGGCCGCGCACGTTCTACGACCTCGTCGTCGAGGTCGCGCTCATCCGTCCTGGGCCCATCCAGGGCGGTTCAGTGCATCCGTACATCCGTCGGCGCAACGGCACAGAGCCGGTCACCTACCTCCACCCCTTGCTCGAGAAGTCGCTCGCGAAGACACTCGGCGTGCCGCTCTTCCAAGAGCAGCTCATGCAGATGGCCATCGACGTTGCCGGGTTCAGTCCGGGCGATGCCGATCAACTGCGGCAGGCCATGGGATCCAAGCGCAGCCAGGAGCGCATGGAGCGCTTGCGGGTCAAGCTCTATGACGGCATGGCCGAGCGTGGCATCACCGGTGACATCGCCGATCAGATCTACCTGAAGCTCGCGGCGTTCGCGAACTACGGCTTCCCCGAGAGTCATTCCGTGTCGTTTGCCTATCTCGTCTACTCGAGCTCGTGGATCAAGCTCCATTATCCGGCCGCGTTCTGCGCTGCGCTGCTCAACGCTCAACCCATGGGCTTCTACTCACCACATTCGGTCGTACAAGACGCTCGTCGTCATGGCGTTGTGGTGCACACGCCGCACATCAACCGCTCGGGTGCGGCGGCGGTGCTCGAACCGTGTGCCGAGTCGCACAAGGGCGTCGCGGTGCGCATCGGTCTCGGTTCGGTGCGCAAGGTGGGCACCGACCTTGCGGCGCGTCTCGTGGCCGGACAGCCGTACCGGGCCATGGAGGAAGTGGCGCGGCATGTGGGCACGTCGCTCGATGTGCTCGAGACACTGGCCACCGCGGGCGCATTCAACTCGTTGCTCGATGACGGGACGCTGGTCGATGGTGGGGTCCGGCGCCGCGCGCTCTGGGCGGCCGGGGCAGTCGCGCAGACGTCGTCGCACCGACTCGACGGCATCGTCACCGGGGTCGACGCCCCACAGCTGCCGGGTATGACGACGCGCGAGGTGGCGCTCGCCGATCTGTGGGCCAGCGGTGTCTCACCCGATGGTCACCCCACGAGGTTCCTCCGCGACGATCTCGACGCATTGGGGGTCGTGCCCGCGTCGCGACTCAAGACCCTGCCGTCGAAAACCCGCGTGCTCGTGGCCGGTGTGGTCACGCATCGCCAACGTCCGGCTACGGCCGGCGGCACCACGTTCATCAACCTCGAGGACGAAACCGGGCTCATCAACATCGTGGTGTCGAAGGGGTGCTGGCAGCGTCACCTCACCATCGCTCGCAGTGCGCCTGCGCTGCTCGTCCGTGGCCGCGTCGAGAACGCGGAGAACGTGGTCAACATCATCGCCGAACGACTCGAACCGTTGCCGCTCGGTGGGGCGTTGCGGTCTCGCGATTTCCGCTGATCGATGTGACAAGCTTCCGTCGGTGATCGCTCGTCTTGCGCCGCAAGACGATTGGGGAGCACTCATGAGAACCAGGGTCACCGAGATGCTCGGGATCGACATCCCCATCGTGCAGGCCCCGATGGGGTTCATCGCTCGCGCTCAGCTCGCGTCCGCGGTGTCGAACGCCGGCGGCATGGGGATCATCGAGATGTCCTCGGGGCAACTCGACGTCATCAAGGACGAGATCGCGAAGATGCGCGACCTCACCGACAAGCCATGGGGCGTCAACGTCGCGCAACTCATGGTGCGCGATCCGTCGATCGTCGACTTCATCGTTGACCACGGTGTCCGCTTCGTCACCACGTCGGCTGGCGACCCCGGTTTGTTCGTGCCCCGGCTCAAGGCGGCCGGGGTGACCACCTTCCACGTGGTGCCGTCGCTGCGTGGCGCGCTGAAGGCCATCGCGGCCGGGGTCGACGGGCTCGTGGTCGAAGGCATCGAGGGCGGTGGGTTCAAGAACGCGGACGGCGCCTCGACCATGGTGCTCGTGCCGCTGATCGCCGCACGCGTCGGCGTGCCGATCATCGCCGCGGGAGGTATCTGCGACGGCGCCTCGATGGCGGCCGCGTTCGCCCTAGGTGCGGAAGGCATGCAGATGGGCACGCGCATGCTCACCGCTGCGGAATCGCCGGTGCACGACAACTGGAAGCAGGCGGTGGTCGCAGCGGCCGAGACTGACACCGTCATCGTGAACCGCTACGCGAAGCCGTCCATGCGTACGTTGCGCACTGAGCTCACCGCCGAGGCCGAGCGGATGACGCCCGCACCACCCCTCGGACTCGACGGCGTGCGGCGGCTCTACTTCGGCGGGGAGATGAACGCGGCCTACGCGATGAGCGGGCAGGTGGCCGGACGCATCGACACCGTGATCCCCGTGGCGCAGATACTCGAGGAATCCTGGCGTGACTGCCGTGCCATCCTCGACGCGCTTGGTGCTCGCGCGCGCGCTGCGCCCGACTCGCGTACGTAAGAGGCGCTCAGAAGTGCGCGACGGCGGCGACCGTGCTGCGCACGAGCGTGTCGACCTCGAAGTACTCGGCCCGAGGCAGGCGCATGGTGGCGGCCACGAGGTTCGAGGGGATGGATTCGACGCGCCGGTTGTAGGCGCGGACGTTCCCGTTGAAGGCCCGGCGGGCTGCTTGGATGCGGTTCTCCGTCGTGACTAACTGCCGCCGCAGATCGAGGAAGTGCCCGCTTGTTCGGAGGTCGGGGTATGCCTCGCTGATCGCGAGGAGCTGGCGCAGACCGGCCACCAGTTGGTTCTCGATGCCCGACCGGTCGGCAGGCGAGCTCTTCGCCGTGAGGGCGCCGGCTCGCGCCCGCATCGTCGCGTCGAAGGTCGCCCGTTCATGAGCTGCGCAGCCGCGTACAGCGTCGACGAGGTTTGGGATGAGGTCGTAGCGGCGGTGCAGCTCCGTATCGAGGTTCGACCAAGAGTTGGTGATCGTCTGACGTTCGTCGACGAAGCGGTTATACGAGACCACGAAGGCCACGACGACCGACCCGATGACCCCCGCAGCGATGATCAGAGCCGTCATGGATCTGCTATCGACCGCCACGCCGGTCGAGTCAAGGCGTTCGGTCTGGGCCGGACGGCCTGATCGTGCACGTGCCGCGCTGCGGCGAGTCGGATGGGCTCGGTCAGCGAGTGGTGACGGTGGTGATGATCTGCGCCGTGACCGGCTTCGTGGTGGTGGGGGCCGGCAGCTCGCGACCCGACGAGGAGCATCCGCCGATAGTTGCCAGCCCTAAGGCGACGACCGCGAGCGCCCCGGAGACGCGATGGTCACGCATCGGCGTAGCCACGGAGCTTGGCCGCCGCCGCGACCCGTTCGATGCCTACTGCGTAGGCGGCACGGCGCAGTGGCACGGACTTGGCCTTGGCGAGAGCGGCGACGTTGGCGTACGACTCGCGCATCCGGGTCTCGAGCTCGTCGTTGAACCGCTGCTCCGTCCAGCGGAACTGCTGGATGTTCATCGCCCACTCGAAATACGACCCGACGACGCCACCGGCGTTGGCCAGCACGTCGGGGATGACCACGACCCCCCGCTCGTGAAGGATCGAGTCGGCCGCCGGCGAGGTGGGGTGGTTCGCCGCTTCGAGGACGACCGTCGCGGCGATGTCGCGTGCGTTGGCCTCGGTGAGGACGCCGCCGAGCGCCGCGGGCACGAGGATGTCGCATTCGAGCGTCAGCAGCGTGGCGTTGTCGACCGGCTTGGCGCCGGGCAGCTCGTGCAGTGGCCTGCGTTGTTTCGCGAGCGCGAGGAGGGCGGCGATGTCGAGACCGTCGGAGGCGTACACGCCGCCGTCGACATCCGAGACGCCCACCACCGACACACCGGCGGCCGCGAGCAAGATCGCGAGGTTGGAGCCCACGTTGCCGAAGCCTTGGATGACCACCCGGGTCTTGGCCAGCTCGAGTGATGCCCCGGTGGCGTACGCGTCGAGGACGGCGAGCAGTCCGCGGCCGGTGGCGGCTTCGCGGCCGGTGGCCCCGCCGAGCTCGACCGGCTTGCCCGTGACGATCCCGGGGCTGTAGCCGTAGGCCCGGCTGTACTCGTCCATGAGCCACGCCATGACCTGCGCGTTGGTGTTGACATCCGGGGCGGGGATGTCCTGGTACACGCCGAGCACATGGTGGATGGCCGAGGTGAACCGCCTGGTGGTGCGTTCGAGTTCGGCCACTGACATGCCTGTCGGGTCGATCTCGATGCCACCCTTGGCGCCACCGAAGGGCACATCGACGATGGCCGTCTTCCACGTCATAAGCGACGCGAGCGCCCGCACTTCGTCGAGGTCGGCGGCGGGGTGGTAGCGGATGCCGCCCTTGTACGGCCCGCGTGCGTTGTTGTGCTGCACCCGGTAGCCGCGGGCGACGAGCAAAGACCCGTCGTCGAGGCGGATCGGCACCTGCACCGCAAGCTCGCGGTCGGAGGTCGCAAGCACATCGATGAGCTCGGGCTCGAGGTCGATGAGCTCCGCGCCATTGCGGAAGAAGACGGTCGCGGCTTCGTGGGGGCTCAGCTCGGGCACGGGCCGATGGTACCGACGATGGACTGGAGCGACGCGCCACTGCCCGATCGTGCGCTCGCACCGCGGCTCGGAATGGTCGCGCTACCGTGCCACGAATGGACCCGGCTCTCCGCATGATGACGGTGCACGCCCACCCCGACGACGAGTCGTCGAAGGGGGCCAGCACTGTGGCCCGCTATCGCTCCGAAGGGGTCGACACTGCGCTCGTGTGCTGCACGGGCGGCGAAGCCGGCGACGTGTTGAACCCGGCGCTCGACACCGCCAACGTGCGCGACAATCTGGCGGCCGTGCGGCGCGCCGAGCTCGAGCGGGCCGTGGCGATCATCGGCTACAACCACCTGTTCTGGCTCGGCTATCGCGATTCGGGCATGGCGGGCACCGATCACAACGCTCACGAGGAATCGTTCGCGCAGGCGCCGCTTGACGAAGCGGTCGGCCGGCTCGTGGCCCTCATCCGGCGGCAGCGGCCCCACGTCATCGTGACCTACAGCGACGATCAGCAGGGCTACCAGCACCCCGATCACCTGCGGGTGAACGAGATCAGCATTCCGGCGTTCACGCTCGCGGGCGACCCTGCGGCCTATCCCGAGCACGGCGAGCCGTGGCAGCCGTTGAAGCTCTATTACACCGTGTGGTCGCGCGATCGCATCCTGGCCTTGCATGGCAAGTACGTCGAGCTCGGCATCGACTCGCCCTACGACGATCGTTGGTTCACCCGGCCGGCCGACGACACGCTCATCACCACGCGCGTCGAGGTCAGCGAGTTCTACGAGGCCCGCGTCGAGGCCCTGATGGCGCACGAGACACAGGTCGATCCGACCTCGAAGTTCTGGTTCGGGCTCCCGTCCGAAGTTGCGCGGCACGTGCATCCGTGGGACGACTACGTACTGGCGCGTTCGCTGATCGACACCGTGGTACCTGAGGACGACCTCTTCGCCGGTGTGCGCGAGCACCTCGGCGTCTCGTCTGCAGGGCCGGCTGGTTCGGTCCGATGAAACTGCTCTCCGACGAGTGGCTCGCGCTCGTTTCCGAGCAGGCTGCGGCGTTGCCCCGGTCCGAAGGTGCCTCCCTCGTCATGCAACACGTCGTGTCCGGCAGCCCGTCGGGCAAGGTGCAGTGCTGGGTCGAGTTGCGCGACGGCGAGCTGGTCGACCTCGCGGTGGGCAAGCGGGCCGACGCGACGTGCACGATCACGTGGACCTACGAGGATGCACTCGCCGCGCTGCGGGGCGCCGACCTCGACGTCGCGTTCATGCGCGGGCGCCTGAAGCTCGACGGTGACTACCGCTCGTTCATGTACGACCTCCGCCCGGTGTTCGTGAGTCCCGAGGGGCAGGCGCTGTTGGCGGCCGTGCGCTCCGTGACCGAAGACTAACGAGACGAGCTCAGCGCATTGCGTCGAGCGTGCGTGGGTGCGCGTCGCGCAGTTGGCGGTACCCGATGCGCTTCACGCCGAGTTGTTGCGCGATCTCGCCGACGCCTCCGGCGACCGACAGCGCCTCGAGCATTGCGACCCGGTCCGCCCATTCGTCGTCGACGGCGCGTAGCTCGTCGGTCGCCAGCGCCGGGGCGACGATCAGCTCGGTGACGCCGGGTTCGCAGGCGTTGATCGCGGCGATCAATTCGTCACGACCACCAGACACGATCACCACCCGGTCGGGCATGGCGATGCCCTCCTCGAGCGCCAGGGCGCGGAGGGGGAAGCCTGCGGCGCGCTCGGCGTCGGGGCCGCCGAGGCGGATCGGCAGCGCGAACTCGCACGCGAGGTCGAGGTAGACGTCGAAGAACTCGGGCCGGAACACGAGAGCGTCGAGATGTGAGGTCAGGTGGGTGATCCCGAAACCCCACACGATGGCCCGCTCGATCTGCGCGCGGCATTCGCGGCGGACCTCGTCGAGGTCGGCGTGATCCCACAGGTCGGTGAGGGTGCGTGGGAAGCCGCCGTCGCCATCGAGCAGCGATGGCGCATGGGTGAGCGGGCCCCAGCGGAGCACCTCGTGCTCGGCGTTGAGGGTGAGTTGCACGCCGATGTCCTCACCGCGGTAGGCGAACATCGCGTGGCGGGCCCAGGGCGCGGGCATCATCAACGCGCTGGTGGTGACGACGCCGCCGCGCATCGACTGGTAGATGCCAGCGTTCGCCGCATGGCAGGTCCCCAGGCGATCGGCGGACACGATGGCCAGCCGATCGTCGGCCTGGTACCCGAGTCGTTCGGTGAGCGTGGTCACCGGGTCACCTTACCGCGGACGCCCCGACGCGAGACCGGGGCCGATGCGCCCCGTCAGCCGGCGCGAGTGGTGGACGGGGCGGCCGCGCGGCCAGGCTCGCCGCATACGCCCCAAAGCCCCGCGCCCTTTTGGCGAGCGTCGGCTTGGGCGTCGCGGAAGATGGACGCGTAGGTCACGTTCGGTTCGATGAGCAGCACCGAACCGAACCCATCTCGCACGAGGACGAGGTTCACGAACAACCCATCGGAGGCTCGATACAGGTAGGCCAGAAGGCGGCCGTACTTGTCGCGGGCCTCGGCATCACGCTCGAGGCGCACGGCGGTACCCGGAGGCAACAGCGATTTGGTGCGGGCGCTGGCTTCGGGCCCGAAACATTGCACGGGTTTGCGGTCATCGACAGTCTCGGGGGTGTCGACCCCGATGAGCCGCACCGGCTCGGTGGCGCCATCGACCTTGACCTGGACCGTGTCGCCGTCGACCACCCGCACGACGACCCCGTTGGCCGGCACCGATTGCGGGAGGGGCTGGAGCCGGGGCTGTATGCCTCCTCGCTGGTGCCCGAGGATGAACCACGCCGACGCGGCGACGACGAGGCAGAGGCCGAGTGCGACGAGCGGGCGGGACATGGGCTGAGCAAGGACGGTAGCACCGGTCCCGCAGGCAAAGGAAGGCTCAGGCCGCGGCGGCGTGGGTGTGGGCGTGGGCCACGACGGTGAGTGCGTCGTCGGCGCTGGCGCCGGCGGTGGCGCGGGCTACGGCCAGCACTCGGCGGGCCTCGGCAAGCCCCTGGCGACCAATGGCCCGTGTGGTGTCATCGAGCAGCCAAGGGGCCGTGGCCGTGGGGAGGAGGGTGAGCTGCGTGGTCATAGATGAAGTATCCCCAGGGGGTGTGACAGCGAAACGTGGGTGACCCAGTGCGGGCCGCCCGGAAGGCCAAACTGGCGGGGTGGCCCGGCCGGCTCATCTGTCTCGGCCGCTCCGGCTCGCACCAGGTGTGCGTGTATGCGATCGACGTGAAGCCCGGCACCAACGCGTTGCTCGGTCGCCAGCATGTCACCTCGACGTAGCACAACGACCTCGCGCAACAACGTCGCATGGTGACCTCGAACTAGGGTCGCCACTCATGCAGCGCTACGGCATGACGATCCCCTTCAGCGGCACGCCGCTCCACGAGCAGCGCGAGCTCTTCGAGGAACTGGTGGCCCACGGTTACACCGACCTGTGGTCAGCCGAGGCCAACACCACCGACGCCTTCACGCCGCTCGCGCTCGCGTCGGTATGGGCGCCGACTGCTCGCCTCGGCACCGCGATCCTGCCGGTGTACACGCGCGGCCCCGGCCTCCTCGCGCAGTCCATCGCCAGCCTCGCATCCGCCGCACCCGGCCGGTTCGTCGCGGGCATCGGTGCGTCGTCGAACGTCATCGTCGAAGGGTGGAACAACGTCCAGTTCGTCGAGCCCTACAAGCGTGTGCGCGACACCCTGCACTTCCTGCGCGCCGCACTGGCCGGCGACAAGATGTCGGTCGACTACGAGACCTTTTCCGTCAAGGGGTTCAAGCTCGGCATCGTGCCGGAAGCGCCCGTTCCGATCCTGGTCGCCTCGCTCCGTGAGGGCATGTTGCGCCTCGCTGGCCGCGAGGGCGACGGCGCGATCGTCAACTGGCTCTCGGCCGACGATGCGGCCCGCGTCGCGGGGATCGTCAACGCACAGGGTGCCGGCAAGGAGATCGTGGCGCGACTGTTCGTGTGTCCCAATCCCGACAAAGAACAGGTGCTACCCGCGGCGAAGTTCGCGATGGCCGCGTACCTGAATGTCCCGGTCTACCGAGCGTTCCACGAATGGTGTGGACGATCCGAGATGCTTGCCGAACACTGGGCCGCGTGGGACGCCGGTGATCGCAAGGGCGCACTCGCGAAGATCCCCGACTCACTCGTCGACGAACTCGTCATCAATGGCACGCCCGACGAGTGTCGGGCCCACATCCAGCGTTACATCACCAACGGAATCACCACGCCTGCGTTGCTCATCATGGGGTTCGGCGGCATCGACGTGCGGCAGGCCGCGCGCGATCTCGCGCCGCGCTGACCACATTCTGTAACGCGGCGTGGTGCTCGGCGCCGACTCATGCCTCGTCGGCGAGCGCGCCGACGAGGCGGAAGTGCTCGGTAAGGTCGTCGACGGTGACATGGGTGTTCAGTCCGCTCGGGTTCGGCATCACGTAGACGAGGG
>Ga0114966_10000980_pt1 | contig 26663 bp, 18 predicted proteins | sample M_130207_XF_Meta_FD_87029 | JGI IMG/M metagenome (GOLD analysis project Ga0114966, IMG submission 87029) | Freshwater microbial communities from Lake Montjoie, Canada to study carbon cycling - M_130207_XF_MetaG | ecosystem: Environmental > Aquatic > Freshwater > Lake | place: Lake Montjoie... | reverse complement strand
GGATACATCCGCATCGGCACCGTCAGCCAAGGGTTAGGGGAACAATTCGGCAAAGACCTCAAACAACTCCAAGCCATCCGCCCACTCAAAGGACTGATCCTCGACTTACGATTTGCGGCGGGCACCGATTTTAAGGCTGCCATCGATGTCGTGGATTATTTCGCGGCCACCGAACAACTACTCCTCAAATGGGGTGGCCAGACAGGGCGCACCCAAGCCAAATCCGATCCCATCAAAACTCCCTTGGCCGTCCTCATTAACCCTCAAACCGTGGGTGCGGCTGAAGCCCTTGCGGGGATGCTCCGGATCGCGGGCCTCGCCTACCTCGTGGGTTCGCCCACCGCTGGCCAAGCCCGCACCTACCACGAATTCACACTCACCAACGGCCAGAAACTTCGCATCGGCCAGAATCCTGTCGAACTCGGCAATGGCGAGATCATCTCCGACAAAGGCGTGGCACCCGACCTCCTCGTCGAATCCACCCTTGCTGCCGAACGGAATTATATTATTGACCCCTTCAGCGTCCTCACGCGTCCCCTCACCAACAGCACCGCCCAACCCGCCCCTCGACGAACTCTCAACGAAGCCGAACTCGTCCGCCGCCATAAAGATGGAGTGGACCCCGACGCTCCACAACCCATCGACTTAAAGGATTCCAAGAACGCACCTAAAAAAACCACGATAATCGACCCAAGCCTAGGACGAGCACTAGATTTCCTCAAAGGATTAGCCATCCTCCAAACTAAACCGGATTAAACCCAACGATGCGGGTGTGAACTTTGCCTTCCTATTGGCTGGCAAATTCGGGTTGACGGTTTTCACCCTCCGATTCAAGTTGGGATAGCTTTTGTTTTGATGAAGACCATTTTGTTCGTTTGCACGGGGAATACTTGCCGGAGTCCGATGGCGGAAGGGTTGATGCGCGAGATGATTCGTGGACGGGGGCCTTACCGAATTTTGTCGGCGGGTGTGGGGGCGATAGAGGGTCAATCTCCCAGCGGACATGCAGTGCGGGCGTTGCAGGATCTGGCGATCGATATTTCCAATCAACGGAGCCGGATGCTTTCGGCGAAGCTGGTGGCGCAGGCGGATTTTATTTTCGGGATGACGCATGGGCATGTGGACGCGATCGGGTTGCTTTATCCCCAAGCAATGGAGAAAACTTTTTTGCTGCGCGAATTTGATGATACGCTGGAATTGTTTGAGAAGGATATTTGTGACCCGATTGGGGGTTCGATCGATGTGTATCGGCAGTGCCGAGATCAGATCGAACAGGGGATTGTGAGTGTATTGAATTTCATTGATCAGACGAATACTCCGACGGATGTCCCACCGGTCGCGAGCGTGGTTCAGGTCACGATTGGATCGGATCATGCAGGGTTCGAGTTGAAGGAAGCGGTTAAGGCGCATCTGAAACGTTGCGGAGTGTCCTTGACCGATGTGGGCACGACAAGTTTGGAATCAACCGATTATCCAGACTATGCGCAAGCGGTGGCGGAGGCGGTGGTGGCGGGGACGAGTGAGTTCGGCCTGTTGGTCTGCTCGACGGGGGTGGGGATGAGTATGACGGCGAATAAGGTCCCCGGTGCGCGTGCTGCCTTGGTTTTTACTGAGGAGATGGCACTGTTGGCACGCGAGCATAATGATGCAAATATTTTGTGTCTTGGGAGCAAACTGGTGGATCCAGAACTCGCCGGACGCATCGTCGATCGTTTTTTAGCGGCTAGTTTCGAGGGCGGACGCCACGAACGCCGCGTCAATAAAATGGAAACATCACATACACCCTCCCACCTGCGATTGCGCACGGTGGATCCCGAAATTTTTAATATCATCGAGCTTGAGCGACATCGGCAGCAGGAAAATATTGAGCTGATCGCGAGCGAGAATTTTACTAGCCCCGCCGTGATGGAGACGCAGGGTTCGGTGTTGACCAATAAGTATGCCGAGGGTTATCCGGGCAAACGTTGGTATGGCGGCTGCGAGAATGTGGATGTGGTGGAGCAACTGGCGATCGACCGCGCAAAGTTGTTGTTTGGAGCCGACCACGCAAACGTGCAACCGCACTCGGGCAGTGGAGCCAATATGGCGGTGTATTTCTCGATGCTCAAGCCGGGGGATAAATTGCTGACGATGGATCTGAGCCATGGCGGCCATTTGACGCACGGAAATAAGGCGAATTTTTCAGGTAAATTTTTTGAGATCGTCCATTACGGGGTGCGGAAAGAGGATGAACAAATTGATTATAATCAACTCGCCCAAATGGCGCGTGAGCACCGGCCCAAAATGATCACTGTCGGGGCCAGTGCCTATTCGCGCAGGATCGATTTTGCGAGGATGGGAGAAATCGCACAGGAGGTGGGTGCGTTGCTGCTGGCGGATATCGCGCATATCGCGGGATTGGTAGTCGCAGGCGAACACCCCAGCCCGATCGAGCACGCGGATTTTGTGACGACAACAACGCATAAAACATTGCGTGGACCTCGAGGCGGATTGATCCTGTGCAAAGCCAAATACGCCAAAGAAATTGATTCGCAGGTGTTTCCCGGAATCCAAGGTGGACCATTGATGCATGTCATTGCAGCTAAGGCAGTTTGCTTTCAAGAAGCGTTACAACCGGAGTTCAAATTCTACCAAAAAAGCGTTATCCATAATGCGCGTGCTTTGTGTGAGGGATTGAAGCGAAATGGATTCCGGATTGTCAGCAATGGCACGGATAACCATTTGATGCTCGTGGATGTGGGAGCCAAAAACTTGACGGGCAAGGATTGCCAACTGGTGCTGGACGAAGCGGGGATCACCGTGAACAAAAACACCATCCCGTTCGAGACCCGTTCGCCGTTCCAAGGGAGCGGAATTCGGGTAGGGACGCCCGCCGTCACGACGCGAGGAATGGGGGAAAACGAGATGGCAGCAATCGCCGACATGATTAGCGAAGTTTTGCTCGATATCAAAAATCTTGACTCCGCACATCAAGTACGCGAACGTGTGAATGAGCTGACGGCCAAGTTTCCCTTGCCTTATTAAGCCAGTATCAAGGGATTTTTGACATGAAGTGACGTGAAACCGCAAGGTTCACCCAGCATAAACTATTTGATGCTCTAGTTTCGTCGAACGAAAAGAGTGCCATGAATAACCCCCAATTTTGAAATGCTTCGGCCACACAACATCCGGCCGTTGATCCGTGAATATGTCCAAGATACCTCCTGTCGCCAAGAAGGCGACCACCGCCAAGCCGCGAGCTCGCACGAAAAAAACTACTGAAGCGGCATCCGAAAACGAATTGCCTTTGGGCATCAATCCAATGGAAACCGTCCAACCTGAATCAACCCCTGTGCCGGAGCGGGCCGAAGCTCCAAGGATCGAGCCGCAGTTCGAGGAGCCGAGCGCGGCTGCCGAGGTGCCTTACGTCTCCGAAGAATCAGAAGTGACCGACCGCGTTCCTGAATTTGAGCCGACCCCAAGCGAGCAGGATCCCCAGGCAGAAATCTCTGCGCCACCTTCGGATGAGGGTGCGGTCAACCCTGCGTCTGGGCAACCTCAGCAACGCGAACGTCGCTCCCATGGTGGAGGGTCAAATCGCCCCGTGCATAACGGTGCAGGCCAGCGTCACAAAAAACATGGGAAGGGCCATAAATCAGGAGGCCAACAACATGGACGCCAGCAGCAAGGAAAACATGGGGTCCATCAACCCAAGCATCCGAAACCTGCGCTACCCCAACAGCCCATGGTGGAAGTTGAGGATGAGTACATCCCACCGACAGATCCGAACGCGCCCAAGATCAATCTTGCCCAGCTCCAAAACATGTCCATGCCAGAGGTGAACGCCATGGCAAAGGAAATGTTGATCGAGAATTTCGGGACGATGAAGAAGCACGAGGTCATCTACCAAATTCTGCAGAAGAATTCTGAGCGAAAAGGTTTGTTGTTCACAGAAGGCGTTTTGGAGATTTTGCCCGAGGGCTTCGGATTCCTGCGCTCGCAAGCGTTTAATTACCTGCCTTGCCCTGAGGATATCTACGTGTCTCCGTCGCAGATCCGCCGCTTCGATTTGCAGACGGGGGATTTGATCCAAGGACAGATCCGGCCACCGAAAGAAAAGGAACGCTTTTTCGCGCTGCTCAAAGTTGAGCACGTGGGTAAGGAGGATCCCGAGATTGCGAAGGATAAAACCCACTTCGACAATCTGACCCCGCTGTTTCCTGATCGACGTTTTATTCTAGAAACCACGGCGGACGAACTTTCCACCCGCGTTCTGGATTTGGTATGCCCGATTGGTAAAGGGACACGTGGCTTGATCGTTGCACCGCCTCGCACAGGTAAAACCGTTTTGATGCAGAAGTTGGCCAATGCCATCCTGAAGAATGATCCGGAGTGTTACTTGTTCATTCTGCTGATCGATGAGCGACCAGAAGAAGTAACGGATATGGAACGCTCGTGCAAACCTGCCGAGGTGATTAGTTCCACATTCGATGAACCACCGGAGCGGCATGTGCAGGTGGCCGAGATGGTGATTGAAAAAGCGCGGCGCATGGTCGAGCACAAGAAGGATGTTGTGATCCTGCTCGATTCAATCACACGGCTGGCGCGGGCCTACAACACCGTGCAACCGCACTCAGGAAAAATCCTTTCCGGCGGTGTGGATGCCAACGCATTGCACAAACCGAAACGGTTCTTCGGAGCGGCGCGTAACATCGAGGAAGGCGGATCACTGACGATCATCGCAACGGCATTGGTCGATACAGGATCCCGAATGGACGAAGTTATTTTTGAGGAATTCAAAGGTACGGGTAACATGGAAGTGCATTTGGATCGGCATTTGGTAGACCGCCGAATTTTCCCTTCAATCAATGTGGAACTTTCCGGCACTCGGAAGGAAGAATTACTCTATCATCCCCAAGAGTACAACAAGGTGGTGATGCTCCGGCGGGCACTGACAGGGGTTCCTCCTGTCGAAGCGATGGAATTGATGTTGGGCAAGCTCAAGAAAACGAAGAGCAATATCGAGTTCCTCCTCTCGATGAACATCGGCACAGAACGCTAACACTCAATTCTCCTGAGTACGAGCAGTGTTTAGGTGGCATTACAATTGCCGCATGCTTGACGCTGACTGGTGCGGGAAGTAATTTGATCCAACGTTTAAAGAAAGAATACTGAATGCAGAACTATCTGGTGCCAGTGGTGGTTGAGCAGACCGGACGCGGTGAGCGGAGCTATGATATTTATTCGCGGCTGCTGATCGACCGCATTGTTTTTTTGGGAACCCCGGTAGACGACGGAGTGGCTAATGTGATCATCGCACAACTGCTCTTTTTGCAGATGTCTGATCCAAAAAAAGACATTCATTTTTACATCAATAGCCCCGGAGGAAGCGTGACTTCGGGTCTCGCAATTTACGACACCATGCAGTTCATGACCTGTGATGTGAACACCTACTGCATCGGGCAGGCGGCGAGCATGGGTGCCGTGCTTCTTTGCGCCGGTGCCAAGGGCAAACGATACGCACTACCCAACGCAAACATCATGATTCATCAGGTGCTTGGTGGAGCCGAAGGTCAGGCTTCGGATATGGAAATTCGCGTCAAGTACATGCTGAAACTGAAGAGCCGACTGAACGCAATCATCGCCAAGCACACCGGCAAGCCGGTGGAACAGGTGGAAAAAGACTGTGACCGCGACAATTTTATGAGCGCGGCGGAAGCTTGCGCATATGGCTTGGTGGATAAAGTTGTGGAATCACGCAAGGAAATCCCCAACTTGCCTAGCTCGGTACCGATTTTGGGGAGTGGTTCGCTCGAGGGTTCCAGCATGGAACCACCGACGGCGGGATCGTCCTCTGCCCGATCATAACACACCACTCCTGCTGCCATGGCACGCCCCACCCAATTAAGTCTCTGTAGCTTCTGCGGAAAGTCCCACGCCGAAGTCAAGAAACTGATCCAAGGCCCTGGGGTGTACATTTGCGATCATTGCGTCATTGTCTGCAAAAACGTCATCGATAAAGAGTTGCATTTGGAGCCTAAGAAACCCAACCAACCCTTGCAGGTGCCACGCCCAGCAGAGATTAAAGCGCAGTTGGATCTTTATTGCATCGGTCAGGAACACGCCAAACGCACCTTGTCGGTTGCGGTTCACAACCATTACAAACGAATCCTCAACGGACAGGATAACCCTGAGGTTGGTGGAGTGCCGGTGATGTCGCCGAAGTTGGCAGCGGTCGAGATTGAGAAGAGTAATATTTTATTGGTCGGCCCGACGGGTTCTGGGAAAACTTTGTTAGCGCGGACCTTGGCTCGCGTTCTCAATGTGCCGTTTGCCATCGCGGACGCAACAGCCCTGACGGAGGCGGGTTACGTAGGAGAGGATGTCGAATCGATCATCCAACGCTTGCTGCAAAATGCGGACTACGACGTTAATCGTGCCCAAAGAGGGATTATTTATGTCGATGAGATTGATAAGATCTCGCGCAAAACAGAGAACGTTTCCATCACTCGCGACGTTTCGGGTGAAGGCGTGCAACAGGCATTGCTCAAGATTTTAGAAGGTACAATCTGCAACGTTCCACCACAAGGAGGACGCAAGCATCCGCAGCAGGAATATATTCGTGTGGACACGACGAATATCCTCTTCATTTGCGGTGGAGCCTTTGTCGGAATCGATCAAGTCATCCAACGCCGCCTCGGCACACGGGTCATGGGCTTCGGAGCCAAGGAAAATGGCGTGAAGTTGGCTGACATGACCCCGCAAAGCACCTTGCAGCATGTGGAGCCGGAAGACTTGCTCAGCTACGGATTCATTCCAGAGTTCATTGGCCGCCTCCCGATGGTGACAGTTTTAGAGGAACTCACGGTAGATCAGTTGCAACAGATTTTGACCGAGACGAAGAACGCACTGACTCAGCAATTCACCAAGCTGTTGGCGTTCGAAGGGGTGGAGCTTCAGTTTTCGCGCGATGCGGTGACCGAACTCGCCTCTCAAGCAATTCGTAAGGGGACTGGCGCGCGTGCGCTTCGGGCGTTGCTCGAAAAGCTGATGCTGGATGTCATGTTCGAGATCCCCGGTGCCACTGACATCTCGTCGGTCACCATTAATCGCGCAGTGGTTTTAGGCGAAACCAAACCGATCATTAGTCGCAAGCCGGCGCAGGCCGCAGCCTGATCGTGGACCTCTCGGATTGTTCCTGTCCGAGAAGTCTCCTCAACCCTTTTGCCTTGAAATTTGTTCTCCAAACTCGTTTAACCTCAGCGAACTAGCTCCTATGACTGCACCGTTTCAGCCCCACCAATTCGTGGCGGATCATGTCCGCGGGATTCCCCGCTCCGGCATCCGCGAGTTCTTCGACATTGTGCAAAGCCAAAAGTCGGTAATCTCGCTTGGTGTAGGAGAGCCGGATTTTGTGACACCGTGGCACATTCGAGAGGCCGCGATTTATGCCTTGGAATGCGGACGAACTACCTACACCTCCAATCTGGGCCTGTTGAAGCTGCGCGAAGCTATCAGCACCATGCTCGGACAGAAGTTCGGCGTGAACTATAATCCAGTCACACAAATCCTGATTGCTGTCGGAGTGAGTGAGGCGCTCGATTTAGCATTACGCGCCATCATCAATCCGGGCGACGAAATTATTTACCATGAGCCTTGCTACGTCAGTTACTCCCCCAGCGTGGCGTTAGCTCACGGCGTGCCAGTGGCTGTCGCCTGCCGCGCTGAGGATGGATTTGCCGTCACTTCCGAGGCCATCGCCAAGGTGATCACCCCAAAGAGCAAAGCACTTATGCTGAGTTTTCCGACCAATCCGACGGGCGGAACGATGACACGGGACGAGTTACTCAAAATTGCGGAACTGGTGATCAAAAACAACCTCATTGTCATTACCGATGAGATTTATTCCGAACTCACCTTTGAAGGAGAACATGTCAGCATCGCCTCGTTACCCGGAATGAAGGAGAGGACGATTTTCTTGCACGGCTTCTCGAAGGCTTACGCGATGACCGGCTTCCGTATCGGCTACGCCTGCGGGCCAGCAGAGTTGATCGATGCGATGATGAAAATTCATCAATACTCCATGTTGTGCGCGAGCATCATCAGCCAAGAAGCGGCCTTGGAGGCCATTTTACATGGTGAACCAGACACCATCGAGATGCGCGAGCATTACAAGGCTCGACGGAATTTCATCGTCGCGGCATTCAACTCAATGGGGCTCACCTGTCACCTGCCCCGTGGATCGTTCTACGCCTTCCCCTCTATTCATTCGACGGGCCTGAGTTCGAGAGAATTTGCGCTGCGGCTGTTGAAGGAGGAAAACGTTGCGGCGGTTCCTGGCAGTGCTTTCGGTGCCTGCGGCGAAGGTTACATGCGCTGTTGCTTTGCCACGGCGCTGGATCAAATCCAAATTGCAACCGATCGCATGGCGGCCTTCGTCAAACGGGTTCGAGGATAGTCGAATCGTGGGTTTACTTACCCACACTTGATGCCGCTTGTTGGAAGGCTTGTCGCACGGGTGAGTTATCTCCGTTAGGGAATCCCGCACGTTGGATCATGAGGATCATGATGCGTTGATGGACGGGATCAGCCCAGCTTTGAGTCGCATAAGCACCTCCGTGCCCAAAGGTTCCCTCTGACAACATAGCGGTCACTCCCTCCGGGTTTTTTACCACTTGGAAACCAAAACCCCAGCTCATTCCGTCCACGAAACCCGTCTTGATCTCGCCCGTCTGTGTCCGCGTCAATGCGTTAGCTGTGTTTTCAGAAAGCATCCGGTGACCATCAAAAATCCCTCCCCTGAGCATCATTTGATAAAATGTAGCCATGTCGCTGGCAGTGGAAAAAAGCCCACCGGCAGGAACCGCTGTGCGCCGACGATCACTGATACCGCCTTTGATAAAATAGTTAGCAACCTCCTCCAACCCCTTGCCGTCCTTGGCTGGTTTGTAGCTTTTGGCGATCCGTTTGGTTTGAGCAGGTGTTGGCCAAAAAGTGGTATCCTTCATTCCGAGCGGGTTGAGGATGCGCTGTTGCACAAATTGGGCGTAGCTGAGACCGGAGAGCACCTCGACAAGCCGTCCCAACGTGTTGATCCCCGTGTTGCTGTATTCCCACTTAGTCCCGGGCGGAAAACGCAACGGTTGCTGGGAATACGCCATCACTAACTCCGCAAGGGTAGAATCGTAGCGCGGTGCGGACACATCACCTAGACCTGAAGTATGAGTGAGTAAATCGTGGATGGTGATTGGTCTTGGCGCGGGAACCAGTTGGCGGGTCTCCTTACTTTGTTCCTTGATCAGCCAAAGGTTTTTAAACTCGGGCAAATGTTTCTCCACTGGATCGTCCACGGTGAGTTTACCTTCGTCCTGAAGCATCAGCACCGCCACGGCAGTAATCGGTTTTGTCATAGACGCGATCCAGAAAAGATCGTCCGGTCTCATGGGTCGTTGAGTCGCCAGATCGGACGACCCCACGGCCTTCAAACTCAGAATCGACTTGGCATCACTGACAAGTGTCACGGCTCCTGAGATGACGCCGTCCTGCACGAATTTTTGCATCACCGGCTCGATGGCCTGATCCAGAGCCGAAGTGGGTCGAGGTTTCTGAGCCGCTTCGAGAACAATGGGGGCGACCGCGCAGAGGAGTATCGCAAGAAAACGTGATAACAAGAACATGACCTCATCGTAACCACTGGAGTTCCTCTACGCAATGAAAGCTCACCAATCCGACGAAATATTTCTTTCCGATTGAGTGCGTCGGTTTTTTTGGATAAAGCCTTGGGTATGCCTCTTATTACGAACTCCAAAACGCGGCCGGAGTATGATGTGATCGTTGTCGGCTCAGGTGCCGCCGGCGGTATGACGGCGTACGCATTAGCCCAGGCGGGAGTCAAGGTGTTGATGCTTGAGGCTGGCCGTAATTACGATCCTGTCACCGAGACTCCGATGTTCCAGACCCCGAAGGACGCTCCGTTGCGGGGTGCTCCGACGCCGGATAAGCCCTTTGGTTTTTACGATGCCACGATTGATGGCGGATGGCAGGTTCCTGGCGAGCCTTACACGAACGGATCGGGTGCCAATTTCATGTGGTGGCGTTCCCGCATGCTCGGAGGTCGGACGAATCATTGGGGGCGTATCTCGCTTCGGATGGGGCCTTACGATTTTAAACCCCGCAGCCGAGATGGCCTTGGACTCGACTGGCCAATGACCTATGAGGATGTCGCACCGTATTACGATCGTGTGGAGAGTTTGATCGGCGTTTATGGCTCGAATGAAGGTCTGGAGAATACTCCTGACTCCTCACCCGGCGTGTTGCAGCCGCCCCCAAAACCACGGGGATACGAACTGTTGATCAAGAAATCTTGCGACCAACTGAAGGTGCCCGTCATCCCAGCACACATCGCAATCCTGACTCGTAAACAGGATTATCTCACCATCCCGGGACGGTTGCACCCCAACAACCCAAAAGCGGCCGCAATCCTCGCCACTGAGATGAAAAAGCGTATGGCCTGTTTTTGGGCGACGCCTTGCGGACGCGGTTGCTCGATTAAAGCAAACTTTCAATCCACCACAGTCCTGCTTCCGCCCGCAATCGCAACGGGGAACCTCGACATTATCACCGACGCGATGGTGCGCGAAGTCACGATCGATAAAACGGGGAAGGCGACCGGTGTGCATTTTATCGACAAGGAAACCCGCCGTGATCGCCATGCGAAAGCACGCATTGTGGTGCTCGCCGCCAGTGGGTGTGAATCGGCCCGCATTCTCCTCAACTCCAAAAGCTCCCAGTTCTCCCATGGCCTCGCGAACAGCAGCGGCAAGGTCGGTCGGTATCTGATGGATACGGTGGGGGCAAAAGTCATCGGGCAAATTCCAGCATTGGAAAACTGTCCGCCACACAATGATGACGGAGCATCCTCGATCCATACCTACACCCCGTGGTGGAACTATCAGCAGCAGGCGGCGGGGAAAATGAATTTTGCACGGGGCTACCATATTGAGTTCAGCGGCGGACGACGCATGCCCATGCCGGGTGTTTTTGATGGAATCGAAGCCCAGACCGGTGGAGCTTACGGAAAGAAGTTTAAGGCCGAGGCGCGACGTTACTTCGGCAGTTACATCACCTTTGCTGGGCGCGGAGAAATGATCCCCAACGAAGATTGTTACTGCGAAGTTGACCCCAACGTCGTGGATCAATGGGGCATTCCTGTTTTGCGCTTTCATTGGAAATGGTCCGATCATGAACTCAATCAGGCCGCTCACATGCACAAGACTTTCGCGGAGATTATCGAATCCATGGGCGGCAAAGCGACCACTCCCATTGAGACGGATGGCCGGAAAGCGATTTATCGCCCCGGTGAAATTATCCACGAGGTCGGCACGACTTGCATGGGGGCCGATCCCAAATCATCCGTACTCAATCAATGGTGTCAGGCTTGGGATGTGAAAAATTTGTTTGTCACGGATGGAGGCCCGTTCGTTTCCAACGCGGATAAAAACCCGACTCTCTCAATTATGGCTTTAGCCTGGCGCAGCGCGGATTACATCATGGACTCCATGAAGAAAGGGGAAATTTAAATGAGCACTTCCGAGAATAAGATGGGGAGACGCGAAGCTCTCAAATGGCTGGCCGGTGCGAGTGCCGCCACCGCGTTGGCTCCCACAGCATTGGCTCAGGGCGCGACAACTGCGGAAGTGGTGACCCGATCCGCAACCGACCCGAATCTTGTTAAGCCTGTCATCGCCTGGAAGGGCTTACTCAGCGAATCAGAATTGAAAACACTGACGGCACTCTGTGACATGATCCTCCCGCAAGAGGATCAATCGCCATCGGCATCTCAAGTCGGAGTGCCTGCATTTATCAATGAGTGGGTCAGTGCTTCCTACCCCATCCAGCAGGCCGACAAATTGACCATCCGAGGAGGTTTGGCGTGGCTCAATATCGAGAGCCTGAGGCGGACTGAAAAGGAGTTTACTGACCTTACTGAAGCTGAAAAAACAGGGATCTGCGACGATATCGCCTACCTGCCAAAAACCAAACCTGAGTTCATCATTGGTGCGATCTTTTTTGCTAAGGTGCGGGATCTTTCCGCCACCGGTTTTTACACCACGACTCAAGGCATGAAAGACCTAGGCTATATCGGCAACGTGCCACTCGCAAAATTTGACGGGCCGCCGCCCGAGGTTTTAAAACACATGGGCTTAGCCTAAAAACCTTCGGAGGTTAATCGAATCTTAACGCCTCGATGGGGTCGAGTTGAGCCGCTTTCCGCGCGGGATAAAATCCAAAGAAAATTCCGATTCCAGCACTCGTTAGAAAGGAGAGCACCACGGAACTCGTGGAGACCAAGGTGGCCCAATTCTGAGTTTTTGCGACTGCGTAAGAACCCGCGACCCCAAAGACCACCCCCACCCCGCCCCCGACGACACTGAGCACCACGGCTTCGATCAAAAATTGAAGCAAAATATCCTGACCGCGCGCACCAATCGCCATGCGGACACCAATCTCCCGCGTGCGTTCGGTTACACTGACCAACATGATATTCATGATCCCGATGCCGCCCACAAGCAGGGACACTCCCGCAATGGAACCGAGCAGCACCGTCATCACCTTGGTGCTCGCCGTCGCAAAATCCGCGATCTCCTGTTGGGAACGAATCGTGAAATCATCTTCCTTGCCTTCCGAAATACGGTGACGTTGTCGTAGGAGATCGTTCAGATCACTCTGCACTTGCGGCGATGAAGCCACATCCATCGCCTGCACCGAAATGCTGCGGAATGTCGTGCCGCCCGTAATGCGTTTCATCGCCGAGGTCCAAGGAATGATAATAATGTCATCCTGATCGTTGCCGCGCGCGTCGGAGCCTTTGGCTCCCAACACACCCACCACTGCGAATGGGGCATTTTTGATGCGGATGATCTGGCCGACTGCCTCACCATCACCGAACAAAGTGGCGGCGGTCGTTTGGCCGAGCAATGCAACCTTGTTGGCACTGCGCACATCTTGGTCGTTAAAATTTGCACCTGATGTGAGAGTCCATGAGCGAATGACCGCATAATCCTCCGAACCGCCAATAATTGACGTGTTCACATTTTGATTACCGGCCGCGACTTGCGCATTCCCGCGCACCTCCGGGCTTGCACCTGAGACACCGATAACTTCGCGGCCTATCGCGTCGAAATCCTCCTTGGTTAAGGTTCCTGCGCTTCCGAACCCCATGCCCATCCCGCCGCGTGTAAAATTACCGGACATGACGAGAATAACGTTTTGCCCGAGGCTCGCGATTTGCGATTCGATCTGAGCCCGAGCACCATTGCCGATGCTGATCATGGCAATCACGGCACCGACTCCGATGATAATGCCCAGCATCGTCAGGAGCGTGCGGAGAGTGTTCCGTTGCAATGCCCGAATGGCCATGCGGATGGTGGTGATAATAATCATGACGTCAATTGCACTGCCTGTTGCTCCAAACGGAGTTTCTTGATCTCTTCCACAGCGTCGTGCCGGTTGAGCACCTCGGTGTCACTCACAATGCGACCGTCACGCATAATCACATTTCGCTTACAGTAACGTGCGATGTCCAATTCATGAGTCACCATGATAACCGTCATCCCAGATCGGTTGAGTTCTTGAAAAACTCCCATAATCTCCATACTGGTCTGGGTATCGAGATTCCCCGTCGGCTCATCTGCAAGCAGGAGTTTCGGTTGATTAACCAGCGCGCGAGCAATCGCCACCCGCTGTTGTTGACCGCCCGAGAGTTGGCTTGGTCGATGATCACCTCGATTTCCCAAACCGACAATCGCCAACGCTTTTTCAGCGCGCTCAACTTGCTGCTGAGTCGAGATGCTCGGGCGAAGATAGAGCATCGGAAGTTCGATATTTTCTAAAGCCGTGGAACGCGCCAACAGATTGAACCCCTGAAAAATAAACCCTATTTTCTTGTTCCGCAGATCGGCTAATTGGTCACGATTCAGGCTTCCAATATCCACGCCATCCAACCAGAAACGTCCGGAGGTCGGTCGGTCAAGGCAACCAAGCGAGTTCATCATCGTGGATTTACCCGAGCCACTCGCGCCCATAATCGCCACGAACTCACCCGACTGAATTTCTAATGAAACCGACTGCACCGCGTGGACTTCCATTTCTCCGGTGCGATAGGTCTTGCTGAAATTTTCCAGCTTGATCAATGCTGACATGGCGTCTGATGAGTTAACGAGGACGCATTCCACCGCCTCCAAATGGACTACCCATGGGCGATGTCGTGCCCCTAGCCGTCGTTGCGGATGCGGCACTTCCCGCAACAGGGACTGCACCGATGATCACCGTATCGCCCTCTTGCAAGCCCTCGAGCACCTCGGTGGATGAACCATCTGTAATCCCCGTTTTGATCGTGACGGCTTTGGCTAACTGACGACCGGCGGGTGCTGATGGATCCGCTAAAATATAAATGGTTCGAGTAACTGGCCCATTGGCTGGAGCTTCTTGGCCTCGACCTCCAGGACGTCCGCCACCAAAACGCGCCCTCATCGATTCACGCTCCTCAGGCGTCATGCTCTCAAAACGTTTTCGCATTTCCTCACGGTTTGAAGCTCCACCACCACCACCCGCTGCGGTCGGGCCTTTGGAACTTGCCATCTGGTTGGTCTGGGTCGCTGCGGGAGCGTTGGTATCTTTAAGCTGGGCGGTCTCCGGCGGACGATACCGCAGCGCAGCGTTGGGAATTTTCAACACTCCGGTCTTCTCAGAAGTGATGATTGATGCGTCGGCAGTCATCCCGGGGCGCAGTTTTAAATCTGGATTATTGACTTCCACAATCGTCGTATAAGTAACCACGTTTTGATTCGTCGTAGGGGCAAACCGCACTTGCTGAACCTTGCCTCGAAACGTGCGCCCTTGGAACGCATCCACCAGAAAAGTGACGTTTTGTCCTTCCTCAACTCCTCCCACATCGGCCTCAGACACCGCAGCTTCAATCCGCATCTTGGTCAAATCCTGGGCGATTTGAAACAGCGTCGGTGCATTCATACTCGCCGCGACTGTCTGCCCAACTTCCACGGCTCGGATGATCACCAACCCGCTGATGGGTGCGTAGATTTTTGTCCGATCCAGATCTACGTTGGCTTTTTTCAGCGAGGCTTCCTTAATCTTAAAACCCGCTTCCGCTTGGTGCATATCGGCCAGAGCTTTGTCGTATTCGGAAATAGGAATTAATTTAGCTTCCCGTAGATCGTTGGCCCGTTTGAAATTCACCTGAGCCAACTCTAGTCCCGCTCGGGAGTTGGCCACCTCGGCCTCGGCTTGGCCCACATTTTGTTCGAATGTGGATGGGTCAATCTGCGCGATCAGGTCGCCTTCCGTGACGCGTGAGTTGAAGTCCGCTTTAAGATCTTTGATAATGCCGGAGACTTGGCTTCCCACGGTAACATTCTTCACGGGGACAATCGCACCATTCGCCTTTACCAGTTGGATGATGTCGCCTCGTACCACAGAATTCGTCCGGAAGGTGACGGACTCTCCAGTCCCAGAACTCTTCCGCCAAGTCCATACCCCCCAACCCGCACCCCCCAGCACGATGAGAAACACCACTCGCAGTAACCACCCCGAACTCTTTGCATTCGCCATATCTTTCAAATATTACTCAATTATCAGACTCCAGACCAAGCTTCAGACCCGATCATGCCTGCTTTGGTTACAACTAAATGTTGCCCTTGGTTGGCTGCTTCAAGCTTTCCAACTCGACCGAAATGGATCATCTTTCGCCAAGAAATGATGGACTCCCTAATCTTGCGGCACCTGATAAGACTTTTCCCGTCAACGATTTTTGCGGCAATCGCCTTCCTATTCAGCGTTGATCCCTTAACGACCCACGCGGTGTCGCCCATCCTGAAATCGATCATTTGGACGAACAATTTGCTCACACTTCATACCCCGCTCGTTCCTTCGGGTGCGATTCACATCTGGTACCTTGAAGCGTTTCTTCACCCCGGGGCTCGGACTCAGAGTTGGAACCTTTCTAAAATCCCCCACCAGACTCAACTCCTCGTCGCTTCATCGGATCAACGTCATCTCTCCTTCGTCACCGAGGTTCAGACCAATGTGCAGATGCGTCACAGTGTGCACCTAGGGAAGGATGAGGTGGTTTTTGATTACGAAATTGAGAATAAGTCCGAGGTCGCCACAGATTTGCAGTGGTTTCAGCCCGCTTGCATTCGTGTCGGCGAGTTCATGGATCGTCAGCAATCGAATTTTGTAGAGCGGGCCTTTATTTACACGGAAGAAGGTTTTACGTGGCTGTCCGAAGCTCGACGAACTACCAACGCACTTTATCTGGGGGGTCAAGTCTATATCCCTCCCGGGATCAACCATGACGACGCCAATCCACGTCCCGTCGCCCGCCTCCAACCTCTCAACGGTCTCATCGGGTGTTTTAGTGCTGATGGCAAAACAATCCTCGCAACGGCGAGCAGCACAACCCACGAACTATTTGAGGGTGTTTACGTGTGCCTGCACAGCGACCCACACATCGGCGGCCTAGCACCGGGTGAGATCAAAAAATTTAAGGCCAAGATTTATCTCGGCACCGATGATCCCGATCAACTCCTCAAACGGTATCAGAAGGATTTCCCTACCCGTAGGAAGGGTCGCTAACAGTGTTTCAATCGAGAAAGTAACATCTCGGCATTTGACGCATTCCTTGAGTTCCCGTAGCGTGCGGAACGTTATTTTTTCTCAGAATACATGATTGGGTTTATCATTAAGAAGCTGATCGGCTCAAAAAACGACCGCGAAGTGAAGCGGATGCGTCCGATTGTGACCAAGATCAACGAGATCGAGGCAGGTCTCCAGTCATTGTCCGACGAACAACTGCGTGAAAAGACTGCGGCGTGGCGGGAACGTTTGGGCAAAATCGAGGACAATGCCGAATTAGCTCAGAACCTTCTGGAGATCATGCCGGAGGCGTTTGCGGTTGTTAAGAACGCCTGTCGTCGCCTGTGTGGCAAGGATATCACCGTGCGCGAACGTCCGCTCCGTTGGGAGATGGTGCCGTTTGATGTGCAATTGATCGGTGGCATGGGCCTGCATTTGGGGAAAATTGCGGAAATGGCGACGGGTGAAGGCAAAACTCTGGTGGCAACGTTGCCGACTTACCTGAATGCCCTGACCGGACGGGGAGTGCATGTGGTGACGGTCAACGATTACCTCGCTGCCCGCGATAGCGAATGGATGGGCGCGGTCTACCGATTTTTGGGACTGAGTGTGGGTTGCATCCTCCATGATCAATCTCCTCAGGTTCGGCGCGAACAATACGCCTGCGACATCACCTACGGCACTAATGCGGAGTTTGGATTTGATTATCTTCGCGACAACGGCATGGCAACTCGTGCCGAGGAACAAGTGCAACGGGGCCATTATTTTGCTATTGTAGACGAGGTGGACTCGATCCTCATCGATGAAGCGCGAACGCCGTTGATCATCAGTGGGCCTGCGGTGATTCATACTGAGCAGAAATTCACCGAGCTGAAGCCGTCCGTCGAAGCCTTAGTGAAGGCGCAGGCGAAACTCTGCCAGCGGTTCCTTGATGAAGCTGCCGTGCTCATCAAAAAACGTCAGCCCGAGCCCGGAGCAAACCTCGTCGCTGATCCTGAAACGGAACGTGAGATTGGCTTATTGCTTTATAAAGTTAAGATTGGCCAACCCCGCTCGGAAGGCTTGCTGAAGGTCTGCGAAGATCCCGCCAACCTCCGGCGACTCAATCAAGCCGAGTTGGACTTGCACGCGGACCAGACAAAAAAAACGCTCTACGAGCAAAAGGAGCTTTTGTTCTTCGCGATGGATGAAAAATCCCGCGAGGCGGATTTAACGGAGAAAGGCCGCTCTCACATTAGTCCCAACGACGTCGATGCGTTTGTGTTGCCGGATTTGATCACGGCTTTTCATGAAGTTGACCACGGCCAGGAACCCGATCCACGCAAGCGACTTGAAGTCAAAGGCCGTTTACAGGCCGAGTTTGAAGAAAAATCGCAACGGATCCACAGCATGTCGCAGTTGCTGAAGGCTTATTGCCTCTATCAGATCGACGTGCAATACGTGGTTCAAGAGAACAAAGTCATCATCGTCGATGAGAACACCGGTCGTTTGATGACGGGCCGACGTTGGTCCGACGGGCTCCATGCGGCGGTTGAAGCAAAGGAGGGCGTCGAAATCGAACGCGAAACTCAGACTTTCGCCACGATTACGATTCAGAATTATTTCCGCCTCTACCTCAAACTTGCGGGCATGACCGGCACAGCAGAAACTGAAGCCTCTGAGTTTTTCGACATCTACAAACTAGGGGTCATGACGGTGCCCACGAACCGGCCTGTGGCACGCAAGGATCGTCACGACACTGTCTACAAAACAAGGCGCGAGAAGTATGCGGCTGTGGTGCGAGAGATCAAGGAAATCCACGCTCAGGGCCGCCCGATGCTGGTGGGAACCATTTCAGTCGAAGTCAGCGAGTTGCTGGGGCGGATGCTCAAGAAGGAAGGAATTGTTCACTCCGTCCTGAACGCAAAATTTCACCAACAAGAGGCCGAAATCGTGGCCCGCGCTGGACAACAAGGCGCAGTAACCATCGCCACCAACATGGCGGGTCGCGGCACGGATATCAAGCTGGGTGTCGGGGTGAACGAGTTAGGCGGTCTCCATGTCATCGCAACGGAACGTCATGAGGCACGGCGCATTGATCGACAGTTGCGCGGGCGTTGTGCGCGTCAAGGGGATAACGGTTCATCCCACTTCTTCATCGCGTTAGAAGATGATCTCATGCGTTTGTTTGGATCGGATCGTCTCGTAAAAGTGATGGAGCGAGTCGGCCTCGAAGAGAATCAGGAACTCGAGCACCCACTGCTAAACAGATCAATCGAGAGCGCGCAAAAACGAGTCGAACAACACAACTTTCAGCAGCGCAAACGGACGTTGGAATTCGATGATGTGATGAATAAACAGCGGGAAGTCATCTATGGCTTCCGCAACGAAATTCTTCACTGCGATGATGTCCAAGACCGGCTGATGGATGTGATGGAAGAGGTCGTGATCCAGAAGATCAACGAACTCACCACACCCGAGCAACCCCCCGAGGAGTGGAACCTTCGCGCCTTATCCGACTGGATTAACCTGACCTTTCCTCTGGGCATGCCGGAGGATGAAATCGTGAAGGCCGCCAGCGCAGGGCAAGACCTACCCGTCGTGGGATCCGCTTTCGAGGGGCTAAGTGCGGCCCAGTTCTCCGCTTGCGTTTTTATCGCCTCAAGCGTCCGTGACGCATATCACCTGAAGATCAGTTTTGAAAATGCGACGGCACTCAAAGCCCTCGAACGTTACACCATTCTGAGCGCGATTGATAAGCTCTGGCAGGAGCATCTTTATTCGATGGATAGCCTGCGCAACAGCATTTATCTCCGGCAATATGGTCAGCGCGATCCTCTGATCGAGTATAAAGCCGAGGCTTTCAAGATTTTTGAGGAATTGATGGTGAGCATCAAAACTGAAATCTGTCACAATATTTTCCTGAGTGCGTCGAGCCTGATGGCCTTCCAGCAGTTCTTGCAAAACTTACCACAGCGAACCGAGCACCGTACAACGAGCGCCTTCAGCAGCAGTTCCTCAGATGCCGGTGGCGACATGGTAACCGAGGCGAACGACTTGGTGGCCAAAGCCAAACCTGTGCGATCCGGACCCAAAGTTGGCCGCAATGATCCTTGCCCCTGTCAATCTGGGAAAAAATACAAACAGTGCTGCGGTAAGAACGGTTAATTTGACACACAGCTAGTCCTGTGGTAATTCTGTTTTCAGCAGCCTAATTCCGGCTTCAGCAAGCTAGAAACGGGGGAACCAGAGTTTTGAAAAATCTTCAGAACAGGGGCGAACGCCGCCGGCTCAGCCCGGTAGCGAGGTCACTTTCAAGACCTAGCCCGTCAGCTAACCTCGTCGGCCTATGAAAGGGCAATCCTCGGAAACGCTTGAGCGTCATCCTCGATTCCCAACCAAGCCTAACGACTTGATGCGACCTAATGAAGGGTTGCCGCATGTCGGGTTTGGAGTCTCTGTCGCGCGAATATGAAATCAACCAGTAGCGGTCGCGGGGATAATTACCTGCTTACCCTTGTTGTCGGAGCGTTGGGCGTAGTGTATGGGGATATCGGTACGAGCCCACTCTATGCCTTACGGGAGTGTTTCATGGGTAAGGATCGACTGCCCGTCAGCGAGCCGAATGTTTTGGGTGTCATCTCGCTCATCCTTTGGTCGCTCACGTTGATTGTAGCGATCAAATATCTCACCTTTGTCATGCAGGCCAATAATAAAGGTGAAGGCGGAATCCTCTCCCTTTTATCCTTGGCGTTTCCTGATGGACAACACCGCAAAAAACACTTGGGACGTGCAGCCATGATCGGAATGGGCGTTTTTGGTGCTGCGTTGCTCTACGGAGATGGAATGATCACCCCCGCCATTTCCGTGCTCAGCGCGGTCGAAGGATTGAATGTTGCCACGACGCGATTGGAACATTACGTCCTGCCAATTACGATTGTGATTCTCATCGCGCTTTTTACGATCCAGCGATCAGGAACAGGGATGATGGGTAAGATATTTGGCCCAATTATGGCGGTTTGGTTTCTGGTGCTGGCGGTGCTCGGCGTCAGTAACATTCTGGTGGCACCCGAAATTCTATCGGCCTTTAACCCACTCCATGCGGCTCGCTTTCTTATCAGCAATGGATGGGTAGCGTTTGTGGTTCTAGGTTCCGTGTTCCTCTGTGTGACGGGCGGAGAGGCACTTTATGCGGATATGGGCCATTTTGGCCGTCGCCCCATCCAGCTCGCTTGGTTTTCAATGGTTATGCCAGCGTTAATGCTAAATTATCTTGGGCAAGGCGCGTTATTACTACACACACCGACGGCGGCTGAGAACCCATTTTATCTGATGGCCCCGCGTTGGTCACTTTACCCCTTAGTCGTTCTAGCCACCCTAGCAACGGTCATCGCGTCGCAAGCGCTGATCTCTGGAGCCTTTTCACTCACGATGCAAGCCATCCAAATGGGATATATTCCTCGGCTCGAGATTGATCACACTTCCTCGCATGAACGCGGCCAAGTTTACATGCCCCGCATTAACTGGTTGTTGATGTTCGCGTGCATCGGGTTGGTCCTAGGCTTTCGCACCTCCAGCAATCTTGCGGGTGCTTACGGCATTGCTGTCACCTAGACGATGGTGATCACCACACTGCTCTTCTACTACGCCGCCCGACGCATCTGGGGTTGGAGTGCTTGGAAAGCCGGCGCGTTATGTGGTTTGTTTCTAATCATTGAAGTCACATTTGCCGCCGCTAATTTTCTCAAGGTGTTGCATGGCGGTTGGTTTCCGCTCCTCGTGGGTCTGATCCTATTCACTCTCATGGCGACATGGAAAACAGGCCGACGCCTTCTCGGCGAGCGCCTCCGCGCAGCCTCGTTGCCATTTAGCCTTTTCCTGGAAGACGTCCTCGCCAATCCACCCGTCAGGGTCAGTGGCACCGCCATCTTTCTCGCAGGAAATTCAGAAGGCACGCCTCTAGCTTTGTTGCATAATTTGAAGCACAACAAAGTGCTGCATCAACGGGTGGTCATCCTGACCGTCTGCACAGCCGATGTGCCCCACGTCGATCCTACACGTCGATCTCGCGTCGAGCAACTCGCCGAGGGTTTTTACCGTGTCACAGGCACCTATGGGTTCATGGAAGATCCGAGTGTCCCTGAGATTCTCGAACACTGCAAAACACAGGGCTTAATCTGTGAACCGGAGAAATCGACTTTCTTCCTCAGCCGAGAATCCATCATTCCAACATCTAAGAAAGGGATGTGGATCTGGCGTGAAAAGCTGTTCGCCGTCATCGCACGTAACGCTCAACCTGCGACCGCATTTTTTAGACTTCCAGCAAACCGCGTCGTTGAACTCGGGATGCAGGTCGAGATTTAACTGATCAGGAAAGCTCCGGCACGGGGAGCCATTTCAGTAGAATCCAAACTTGCAGGCCCACGAGGCCTATCAGAAACAACCAGGTCATCGCTTCTCGCAAGGCTAAACCGGGCTGATAAGCTGCTGCTAACCAAAACTGCAGCTTCGCTCCACCGACTTCGAGAAGGTCGCCATTCCGTAATCTGCCAGAGCTAGAGCGCTCGGCGTTAACTAAAAGGAGAGCTGATGCAGAAGTCTGATAGTGATATCCCTCCGCTGTGAAAGTGATTTTAAGATGGTGATCCCAGACCCCTGAATCAGTTAAGCGGAAGCCATCATCGACAGCGCGTCCGATTGTCAACGGAAAACGGCCTGTCTGATAACTCAGACCGGCCGTTTTACCCTGCAAAACTTGGAAACTAATCACTGAGAACCACTCAATATAAACTACGTCGAATGCGGATTTTATCCCCCGGATACACGGGGAGATCAAACTTCGCATCTTCCAACGCCTTCTTGCAGTTGACGATGATGCGTTCGCCATTTAAACGAGTGAGTTCGACGTTTTTACGACTTGCAAAATCAGTGAAATCACCAGCGGCTTGAATCGCTTTGGTAACCGTCACCTCACCGGCATATAGCACCCGCCCGGGGGTTCGCACTTCTCCGCCCACATAAAAATGGCGATCTTCCGTTTTAATAATCACCGTCAGGCGCTTGAAGTATTTGGGAACCAACGCCTTGTGAACCGCGTCGGAAATCTGACTCTTCGTTTTGCCCGCAGCCATCACGCTTTCATTAAATGGCAACGAAATCGTTCCATCGTCATGAATGTTTTGAGTGATTGGCATGGGTGGGGTGCTCACATCCGTGAACTCGATCGTGAGCTTTTCACTCACCTGAAGCGTCTCACCAGTCAGCTTTAAAGCCGCTGAATCTTGGCTTCCCGCAGGCTTGGCCACTGGATCGGCCGCCTGAACACCTAGACAACCTATTGCAATGAGACCCACAAGCAGACACCAGCACCGAATTGTAAACTTTTTCATGATTCAGGGATTACTCGGAAACGGTCGAACAATCAAAACTTTTGCTCAATTTTCACAGTGGTTTCAGCGACTTCAGTAGGTTTCTCTGAACCCTTCTTTTTCTTCTTCTTTGAACCTTCGTAGCTATCGCCGTACTTGTCCCCATACTTATCGCCGTCATCATGCTTGGAATAGTAGTCGTAGTAATAGCCGCTGTAATAGTAGTAGTAGCTGTCTTGGGAGATGTTAATGTTGTTCAACACAACACCGATCAAATTGCCACCCACCTTGTCCACCATTTGCTTGGCCCTGACTGTCATGACCTCTGGGTACTTGCGGTACTGAATGACCAACAACGCAATATCCACCTCGCTACACAAAATGGAGGCGTCGCTGACGCCCATGATCGGTGGTGAGTCGAAGAAGACAAAGTCATAACGCTCCTTCGCGATCGCGATGAATTCACGCATTTGGGCTGAACTCAACACACCCAATGAGCTACTCGGGAGCTTGCCCGAGGGAAGAAAATCAAGGGTTGGAACCGGAGTCCTTTGGACGACCTCTTCCAATGTGTTCTGCTTGAGCAAATAATTGGTCAACCCTATCGAATTGGATAGGTTTAAAATCTTATGCAAGCTGGGACGGCGTAAGTCAGAATCGACAAGCAGAACTCGGGATCCGTTTTGCGCAAAAACAACGGCGAGGTTAAAAATCGTGGTTGATTTTCCTTCACCCGCACCACCGCTGACCACCGTAATGGTATTTGCTTTGGGATCCGTTCGACCGAAAAGCATGTTGGTTCGCAGAACGCGGTAAGCCTCCGCGTGCGGACTATCCGCGCCTTCTTCAAGCAACGATCCCACGTTTTGCGGAATAACTCCCAACACCGCCGAATGCAGAGCACGTTCAACGTCGTCAATTGTCTTCACGCTGGTATCAAGATATTCAATGAAGAACGCGAGACCAAAACCGACAATAAGACCAAAAATGACTCCCAACGTAATGTTTAATGGAACATTCGGTCGGACCGCTGTCTCATCGGGCTTGGCTCGGTTGACAATATCCACCATGCCATTTTTGGGAATCTTGTCGTCTACAGTTTCCTGAAGAATGCGGAGGAAAATTGTTTCGCGGATCTTATTCTCGGTTTCGAGATCGCGCTTAGCAGCAAAATAAGGTCGGTAATTTTCCATCTTGATGCCGTCCTGTTTCTTGGCATCCGCCACCGCTTTCTCCAACTCGTCTAGAACCGACTTCGAACGGTTCATCGTGACTTGAACACCTCGGAGGACGCCCTCGATACGCTCTTCAATTTGCTGGTTCAACTTAGCAGCGACTGCTGTCAGTTTCTGGATTTCAGGGTGCTCATCTGAATAATCTTTTCGGGATTGAGCGAGCTGTTGCTCAGTCTTCGCGAGGTCACGTAAATGCGCATTCAGGGCTTCATCCGGTGCAGAGACAGGAATCACTCGCCGTAACTCTGGCCGAGTCATACCGGAGAGTTCGTCGTGCAAGGTTTTGGTTTGCGCAAACATCTGTTTCGCATTGACACGATCGCGCTCAAACATACGCATCGTTTCAGGCTCCAACGTCACTTGGCTACTGTCACCCACGTCGGATACCCCCAGATCCTTGCGGAGACCATCAACCTTTTGTTGAAGTTTCTCCACGGTTTTCGAGCGTTCGGCAAACTCAAGCTTCAATGCGTCGATGCCCCGTTGAGTCGAGGATTTTCGATTCTCTAGGCGAACCCGTTGATATATTTCTGCAACCTTGTTGGCGATCGCCGAAGCCTCGTTAGGATCTTCGCTGTAAGCACGGATCTCGATCAAACTCGTATTACGTGTCTCCTGTAGATCAATGGTCTTCTTGATGATTTGAAAGGTGTCCTCTTGAGAAAGCTTGGAGGTCAATCGATAACGCTTGCTGAGAGTCTCACTCAGGCTTAATTCCTCGATCACAGGATAAAGGACACGCTGACCCCTGATTTTCTCAAACTCCGTGCGGATAAAATAAGGGTCGTAGGAGGATTGTTGTTGGCCTTGAAGCAGTAATGGAATATCGCTCAAATCTTTTTGAACTTCGATTTGCGCCGTAGACATGTAGGTCTTTGGCAGGATATAGGTCACCACGGTGGTGGTGATCACGACTAGAAGAAAGACCGCGATGATGACTGTTTTGCGAACCTGAATGATGCGCCAGTAGTCAAGAAAGTGGAGTTTCGACTCTTGTGTCGCTGTGTCTTGTGGGACGAATTTTGCTGCTTCCATACTCGAGATAAAAAAAGGAGGCTAGAACTCTTTGATTCCAGCCTCCCCCAGAATGTTCAAATTAAAAAATTAATACTGGGCACGCACACCCAAAAACACGCGATTTCGATCATAACCACGACCTACTTGGAAAGATGACTCCAAAACGTCGTAATTGTAACCTGCTTCTAACGAGATGGAACGATTAATTTCGTAGGCTGCTGCCAGACCCAAAAGGAAGAAATCATCGGCCAAACCGCTGATGTTATTTACTTGGAACTGTGAATGCTGATACTGGCCGTTGATCGTCGTCGTGATACTTGGGGTCACATGATAGCTCATTTGCCCGTAAAGACTGGTGGTTTCGGCGTTTAGAACCAAGGTCTGGCTAGTGGGAACACCCAGCACATATTCACCGTAGATGCCGGCATCGGTTTGGCTGTAGCCGTGACGAACTCCTAGGACAATGGCATCCTTGGCCCGATAGGCGTAAGAAATACGACCATCCACGTAAGGGGAAGCTGCACTGGTATCGGACGCGGAGTAACCTACGGAGGTATATTTTACAATTTCCGCACCCAATCGCAGGGAAGTGCTAAGTTGGGAATTAAATGTGTGATCCACACCGCCGAAAATATCGTGTTTGTCGCTATCTCGATCCTTCGAGTAAATCTTGGCAAAATCCGGTGTGAGTGGATTGAGTGCTTCATTGCTGGAATACCCGATTGTGGTGAACCTGTAACCAACCACACCCACGGTCGAAGGCACGAGTTGATAGCGCGCGTTCAGTCCGAATGAATTTTCCTGGCGATCTAGAAGTGCCGAACGACTTGGATAAGCGATGCGACCTAATTGGTCATAAAGGGCCGAATCACCTGCTTCTTGTTCGTAATCGTAGAGCGTATTGCCATAATCTCCAACCAACTCTAGACTATCGGTCAACCCTGCCGCAAGGCTGATGCCACCCGTGTTACGAAGATTATTACCTTCCGAACGAAGGGGGGAGGTTATTGCTCCTGGGTCGGTGACCGAAGGTTCTTGGGCAGAGACGAACGAATCAGTGATTCCCAACTTGATCCGGCTCGTAAATTCGTGGGTCAGTTTAAGATTTGCATCATGGGATTGATCAAATTTGCCGTCCGCTCGTGCATCGTAATATCGAAGGGTATAGCCGTAACCAAGACCTAGGCTAGTTTGCTCGCGAGAGAGGTTAAATTGTCCCGATGGGGCTACTTCGTAGCCAAGGCTTGAAAGTTTTCGGGGGTTACTGTTTGCAACCGTGAAAACGTTGTCGTCGTAAAAATTGCGCAGGGTTGCTGCAACACTCCAAGCTTTCGGTCCGTCGGATGAACCAGACATTTGGGCACGTGCCGATTGGGAGCTAGCCAGACCGAGCGCGGCAACACCGGCAATTTTGATCAATTGTTTCATACGT